>Ga0118677_10002011_pt1 | contig 41829 bp, 29 predicted proteins | sample AliMusrvi5mmetaG_FD_86154 | JGI IMG/M metagenome (GOLD analysis project Ga0118677, IMG submission 86154)
GTATTATAAACACCATATTTTAAAAGGAAATATCTATGATGAAAATAAAAATGGATTATAAAATTCAATCAATCAATCAATTAAGTTCAATTAAAAAACAAATGCTATGAGAAAATCATTTACACGGTTTCTGAGTATTGTCATGCTTTTAAGTATGACACTATTATCAGCTGTGGTGTTTGGCACTTCCGCGATTACTCCGGGGCCCCATATTACGGGGTTTGCGCCAATTGATGGGTTCAGCAATTACAATGGAGCGAGCGGCAAGTTAATTGTCACTTTATCCTTTGATGAAGCTGTTGTTCCCGGAACCACGCATGCTGGTATAATCGGCCTGTACCAGGGAGGCCAGCTTGACCCGATTCAAATTAGCGGGACAATTTCAACTAATCTTTTAACCGGTAGTACTGTTGTGATCAACAACAAGACAGTTACTATCACTTTTAACAGAACCTTAACTCAGGGTGAAACGTATTTTGTTACGATTTCTCCTGATGCTCTTGCAGATGCAAACGGCCTGTATTTTGCAGGACTTGGCAATGCTGATTATGATGTTACTATTGGTGATTTCACCAATCCTGCTATTTTAGCAGTTAGTGGTGTACAGCAATTTACTCCAAAGGACGGAAGTCTTGGATTTGCATTAGCTGGAAACTTAGTTGCTCAATTCACTGAACCAATCGCATTTGGTGCTGGTGTAACTGATTTTGCAAATTTTGCTCTTTATTCTGCTGATGGTAATGTGGTTGAAATGCTTGGAAAAGATCCACTTTCTCCAACTGCAACGCCTGCATCAGGAAAAGTAAGTATTCTTGGGGATAAATTATATTTTAATCCTAGTGCTGATTTAAAAGAATTAGGAAAATACTATGTTAGAATTGCTCCTGCATCAATTACTGATGTATCTGTTAATGCTAATCCTTATGCAGGAATTAACGACAATGCAAAATGGAATTTCCAGGCTGCCGATATTACTGCACCTACTGTAGCATTTATTCCTTTTACTGCTGCTGCCAATGTACAGCAAGGACAATTAATGACAGTGAAGTTTTCTGACAACAGAGACGGTAAAGTTCCTACACCTTTTGAAATTCGCAAGAATATTGCCGGTGATAAATGGTCTATCGGAGATGATGTATCTGCATTAGTTACTTTCACAGAAAATGGCATTGCTCCTGCCGGAGCATGGACTGCTAAATATACTGCAGTTAATACCATTACCTTTGCATGGGCTGGTGGTCCTATTGATAAATTTATGGATCATGGTGCTTATGTATTCGGTATTAAAGCCGCTAGCTTCATGGATGAAGAAGGTAACGTAGCTTTAGCTGCAACCAGTGCATTCACAGCAGGTGATTTCATAGCTCCTGTTATGGTTACTGCTGCTGCTGCTGCCGGAAATTCTCCTGCACCTAATAATGTTGCTGCTGATCTTGAAACTACAAAATTATTTTTACAGTCAACCAATACAGATGCTTCAGGTAATGATGTCGAAGTACATTATTTAATTGTAGCTTCAGGTGCAGCTGTTCCAACACCTGCAGCTGTTATGGCTGGACCTGTTCTTGCAAATGTTGTTGGTTCTACCAATATTGCCAGAGGTTTTGCTACTGTTGATGGTGCTGGTGTGATATTAGCTTCAAAAACCAATTATGATGTTTATTTTGCATCTAAAGATCATGCTATTGTACCAAATACTTCAACACAGGCTGATGTTACTGGTTCTAAAATGAGCGTACAGACAAGTGATATTGTATCACCTGTTCCTACTGCCAAATTAAATACCTTATCAACCACCGGTGTAGTTCTTACTGCTGGTGCTGCTTCTGTAAGCAGTGTGAAATTGGATTCTCCTGTTACTATTACTTTTGATGAAAACGTTATTGCGAACACATCGAATATAACTGTTAAATACTGGAATTCAGCTTTAGCTACACCAGCTTGGGTAACTCCAAGTTATACATTTGCTTTTGATGGTTTAAAAACTATTACCATCACAGGTACTGACGGAGCTAATGGCGCTGCTTGGAAAAGTTTAGGCACTTATCAGGTGAGTATCGATAATAATGAAATTACCGATGTAATTACCGGATCAGGAACACCAAATCCAGTTCCTGGAATGACCTATACATTTACTGCTGAAGACTATACTGGTCCAATTGCTGTATTTAAAGGTACTGCTTTAAAAACTATTATTGGTGTAGCTACTACAGCTAATCTGGTAATTGATTTAGGCGAAGCCTGTACACGTGCTGACGGTACTGCTATTGACTACAATAATGTATTCTTCAGAGATGCAGCTACTGGTAATATTGTTCCTTCAACAATTACAGTTACTGGTGGACAATTTATTACTATTGCTCCACAGGCTGCTCTTTTAGATGGCAATTTGGGACATAATTATACAATTGAATTAACAGCTTCGATCATCGATTTATCGGGTAATCCTCTTGGATATTATAAAGGTGGTGTCACATTAATTGGTGCACCAAGTCCACAGATGCTTGCTTTCACTACTGCTGACGAACAAAGACCTGTTCTTACTTTTGTACCAGCTGATGGAACAACTGGTTTAGATAACAACGCTAATGGATTGAAAATTGGTGTAACTATCAATGAAGTTGTTAAAAAAGCTAACGGTGATGTTTTAACAGCCAGTGATGCTAATTATCTTCGATCAATTGTTACTGTTGTTAAAGTTTCGGATAATTCTCCGATTAACTTTGATATTACAGGTAATACTGCAACAACTTTTAATGTTGATCTGAACAATTTCATCACAGCATATGCTGCTAATGAATCCTATAAAGTAACTGTAACCGGTTTATTTGATGCTGCTGGAAATGCTATTACTGCAAACAGTACAACATTCAGCATTCGCGATTACACAAAACCTACAATTACTTCTGTTACTCCAGCTGATGGTGCAACACTTGTTGGTGCTACTGATCCGATTAAAATTACCTTCAGCGAACCAGTTGTAGGAATTGCCGGACAATTAATTACTCTGACAAGAGATGATGTTGCTTCTTCCTGGAATTTTGATGCAGTTACAGGTACATCTATCAGTGGTAACGTTGTTACTTTAACTGGTGTTCCTGCTTTTGCTGAACTTGGTGCTTATCATGTTACTTTTGCTGCCGGAGCTTTTAAAGATTTGGTTGGCAATTTAACTGATGCTGCTATAACCACTGCAACAGGTTGGAATTGGAGTGCATTTGATGCTACAAAACCAGATTATTTATCTTTAGTTCCTGCTAATGGTGCTACTTCAATTGCTAAACCTTCAAGTTTAGTGATAACATTTAAAGAAGCTTCAGGTAAGGTGTTTGCCGGTCCTGGAAGTATTTATATTCGTGAGATGGGTAATACAGGTATTCCTGACTTTACTATTCCAGCACAATCAACTTCAGTAAGTATTGTAAATAATGTGGTTACAATCGCTGTGAATGCTGCTTCTTTCAAATATAATTCAGATTATTGGGTGGAAGTGGATGCTAGTGCATTTAGGGATGCTTCAAATAATTACTTTGCAGGTCTGGTGAATAATAACACTTTATGGAATTTTACAATCCAGGCTGATCCAAAACCATACTATGTTATCACATCGAGTGTTCCTCTTAATAATGCCGACAATGTGGCATTGAATGGTACTGTTACGCTGAAATTTTCGGAACCAGTATGGATTACAAGCCCGGTTGGTAAATATCTGACATTCAGAAATGCTGCTGACGGAACTGCTCATTCAACTGTTTATTTTGATTCTCCAGTTATAACTTGGGCATGGAATCTTGCACATGATGCATTGACTGTTCAACATCCTGATTTTCTTGCTGATCGTTCATATTATGTGAATGTTACAACCGGTACATTCTCGGATGCTGCAAATCAGTTAATTGATCCACTTGGTGTGGCTCCTGGCGATTTGGATACTCCTATCAAGTGGCATTTCACTACTGCTGATTTGACTGCTCCTGTTGTTTCAGCGATTACAGTTAATGGTACAGATGTAAATTCTGGTTTATCAACGACTCCAACTGGTATAGCAAAAGATGGTAAGATTGTTGTTACCTTCTCTGAACCAGTAACGATTGCTACTCCTGCTTCTGCAGTAATGTTGAATGGTGGTTTAATTACATATACTGCAACATTTGCAGCTAATGTACTTACTATAACACCTTCATCTGCTTTAGCTTCAGGAGCTACTGTAACTGTAGATGTTGTTGCCAATCAGATTTTTGATAAATCGACATTTGTTATTGGTGGTAATCCATTAGCAGCTGGTACAGTTGGTAAATTCACAGTTCTTGACTATATAAATCCAAATTGGGATTTAGTACCAACAAGCGCTAATGTTGCTCCAGGTAATAATAAATTTGATATAACCAATATTTCTATTAACGAAGACGGTAAGATTTATTTCTATGCTGTTGCTAAAGGTACATTTGCTACAACTCCAAGTCCTGTTGCTGTAAAACAGAATGCAACAGGTTCTATCGCTGTGCTTGCTGCTGACAATTCATTGTCAATTACAGGTCTACTTGGTGACACACATTATGATCTTTACTTCGTTGCTGAAGATAAAGTTCCAAATTTAATGGATGGAACTTCTGTAGGACAAACTGTTGTATCTATATTGGATGTTAAAACAGCGGACAATGTTGCTCCATTGCTTTTAACTTCATTCAATACAGCTCCTTTTACTGCAGGTTTAGCTCCTGCTGATGGTGCTGGTTGTGTTGCTACTGCAACAACATTGAAATTGAAATTCAATGAAGCTATTGGAACTATTGATCCAACCAAGTTCTGGGTTCGTAAAGTTTCAGATAGTCATTCAGTAAGTATTGCCTCAGTTACAGTTGCTACCGATGTAGTTACAATTGCTTTGACAGCTCCGCTTGCTGAAGTTACTGAGTATTATGTAGAGATTGATCCAAGTGCAATTAAAGATCTGGCAGGTAACTTCTGGGCTGATTATTTCTACGGAAATGCACGCTGGAATTTCACTACTGCTGATGAAACTCATCCAACTGTTGCTACATACACTCCTGCCCTGGGTGCTACTGACGTTGCAATTGCAGCTCCAGGAACATTGACTATGGTATTCAGCGAACCGGTTGCTAAAAACACCACGGATAATGTATTCATTGATATTTACCGTGTTGGTTCTGCAACCCCACAGGAAAGAATTAATGTTTTAAGTAGTGCAGTTACTGTTTCCGGTAAAACGGTTACAATAAACAGGAGTAACATCTATGCAAGCGAATTAACTTACTATGTTGTGGTTCCTGCTAATGCATTCACTGATTTGGCTTGTACACCTAATAATTTTGCAGGTATATTACCAAATGTATGGACATTTACAACAACTGATGTAACTTCACCTGCTGTAGTCTGGACACCTGCAAACAATTCAGTACAACAATTAACAAGTGTTGCTGTAACTGCTATGTTTGTTAATCCACGTCAGACAGAAATAACCGGTTCGACTAAATACGACGCTCTTTATATGGGTGGTGTAGCTGTTGCAAATGCAACTGATGAAAAAGGTTTGTTTACTGTTACTGCTAACGGAACTGCCGTAACACTGGCAAGTGCCCCATATACTTCAGCTTCTCCTGCAACAATCACACTTAATGTTACCGGTGGTTTACAGGCAAATACTACTTATGTAGTTACATTTACTGCACCTGCTACATTAACTGATCAGAAAGGTAATGCTGTTCCTTCTTCTATGTTGACATTCTCAACAGTCGATAGCAGTTCACCTGTGATTACATTTGCTCCTGCAACTGATGCTGTTAACGTTGGTGTTAATAGTGCCGTTAATATCAAATTCAACAAAAAGATTTATAACTATAATGACGGTCTTGTTGGTGTAAATCATATTAACTTCACTCCTACAGCAAGCGAATTAACTAATTCTGCTTATATTACTTTCTGGGATCTTACAGCTGATGTAAGTGTTGCTTATACAGTAACTGTAGTTACACCAGGTCTTGAATATAACCTGGTACCTACTGCTCCTTTAGCTAGTACGCATCAGTTCCAGGTAACCTGGAATGCAAATGCTGCAACTCATCCTGCCGGACAACTTGTCTATGATATGCTTTATCTGAATAATAACATCCTTAATGTACCTACTGCTTTTGCTACCACTGGTGGCGATAAGATTAAGTTCACAAGCGAAGATGTTGTTAGTCCTTCACTTACTGCACTTAGCCCAACAAATGGTCTTTCTCCTGTAAGCACAACTGTTCCGTTAGTAATGACATTTGATGAAAAAGTTGTAGCCGGAAGCGGAAATATTCAGATAAGATTTGGCAATGGTCAGATTTTCTATGAAATTCCTGCAAATGATCCTACAGTTGTATATTCTACTGTTTTTCCATTTACGGTAACTATTGGTCACCCAGCACTGGATCCATTCAAAACGTATTATGTGATTATTCCTAACGGTGCAATTACAGATGCTTCAAGTAATGCAAATAAATTTGCAGGTTTTGCTGACAACACCAAGTGGGCATTCGGTACTGATGATGGTACTGCTCCAACCGTGTTATCTTATACACCTGAAAATGGTGCTGGAAATATTCCCGTATTCTCAACACTTAGCTTGCGTTTCTCTAAAAATGTAATATTAGTTCCTGGAAAGAATGTTGTAATTTATTATAACAATGGCGATCCTGGTAATGATGGGAATGCAATTGAAGTAATTCCAATTACAAGTCCTAATCCTAAAGTTGTCGTTAGTGGATCTAGTATTCCTCTAAATTTGACTTCTGATATTATCACTATTGTTCCTTCTGTTTCTTTTGATAAGTTAGGAACGTATTATGTCAGAATAGACAATGGAGCTGTTAAAGATGCTTCAGGTAACGTTTATGCTGGTATTAACAACAATACCACATGGGCATTTACCATTACTGATAATACCAAACCATCTTTAGTAAGTACTATGCCGGTTAATAATTCGGTAGGTATCGGTTCACTTCCAGTTCTTACCATGAATTTCGACAGAAATGTAGTGGCTGGAATAGGTAATGTTAAAGTTTTGGAATACTACTATAATCCATTAACTTTTGCTTACGAAGAAAAACTGATCGAATCAATGCCAGTTACCTCTTCTCAGGTTGTTGTCAATGGAGCAGTTGTTACTGTTACTCCTAGCGTTTCTTTGGGTGACAATCAGGTATACTATGTATTGATTGACAATACTGCATTTACTAACACTGCAAGTTCAAAAGATCCTTGGGCTGGTATTTCTGACCCATTTGTATGGAGATTTACAACTGCTGATAATACAGCTCCTTTGGTAGCTGCTAATCCTGCAAGTGGTGCAACTATGTTGAACACATTTGATGTAACTCTTACATTTAGTGAAGCTGTAACTGGTGTTGATGCTACTAGTGTAACTGTAACTGGTGGAACTGTAGTTTTATCTACTGTAACTGCCGGCACTGTTTACAAAGCTACTGTTACTGCAGCTGATTATGCAAGTGTTGTTCTTTCACTATCGAACGCGATTAAAGATCTTGCAGGTAATGCATTTGTTGCTCAAAACTTTACTTATACGATTGGTGACAATACACCTCCTACTTTAGTTGCTACTCCAGGTGCTGGAATTCTAACACAAAATGTGTTCACTGTTAATCTTGACTTTAACAAAGAAGTTACCGGTGTAGCTGCTGCTGTTACTGTTGATAATGGTGCTACCGTTACTGTTACAGGTTCTGGTAAATCTTATGTAGCTTCTATAAAAGCTAAAGCAAATTCTACTGTAAATCTTACTGTTTCTAATGCAGTGAAAGATCTTGCATTACATTCATTTGCTGGTGCTGTATTCGCCTATACAACCGGTGACAATACACCTCCAGTTGTAACTATTACAGGACCTGCTGCTCCAATTCCAACTTCATTCCTTGTAACCTTTACTTTTGACAAAGAAGTTACTGGTTTCAAAGATGGTTTAACTGTTGATAATGGTACTATCGAGCAGGTTGCAGGATCAGGTAAGGTTTATGTTGTGTCAATTAAAGCTGCAGAAAAAGCCGCTGTGACAATTACTTTAGCAACTACAATTAAAGATTTGTTTGGTAATGCATTTGCTGGAAAAGCAGTAACCTATACAGTTGGCGACTTTACACCACCTACTTTGATCGTTACTCCTCCTGCATCTCCTGTTGCTACTTTATTTACTGTTGATTTATTATTCAACAAACCAGTAACTGGTGTTTTGAATGGTATAACTGTAGTAGGTGGTAAATTGGTAAGTGTTGCTGGTATCCTATCCAGTGGTGGAACAGAATATACTGTTACCGTTTCTGCTTTAGAACAAACTACGGTTAATATCGTAATTTCTGATGCTATCACTGACATTACACCAAGTACAAACAAATTTGCCGGTCAGACTCTGACTTATACAACTGGTGACTTCACCAAACCTGAATTGGTTTCGTTTAGTCCGAATGCTAAATTAGCTGATAACTATCCTGTATTCAAAATGACATTTACTGAAAACGTTATGTTGGGTACTGGTGGTTCATTGAAAGTTTATAAGATCAACTCTACAACTGCTATATTGGATATTCCAATTACTGCAGATATGATTAGTGGTAAAGACGTTGTTGTAAGCTATACTCTTGCTCAAAATCAAAGCGGTCTTGATAAAAATACAAGATACTATGTTTTGGTTGATGGTACAGCTCTTACAGATATGTCTGGCAATGCATTTCTTGGTGTGAGCAATCAAGCTACCTGGACTTTCTTAACAGGTTCAGTCTTTGCAACAGCTATTGCTCCTACAAATTCTCTCGAGTTTAAGGTTTATCCAAACCCATTTGTTGAATATGTTAATGTTGATAATGCTTCAATGCTTTCTAAGGTTGTTGTTACAAACATCGCCGGTCAGGTTGTTAAAGAAGTTGTTAACCCAACAAAAACAATTCAGTTAAACGAACTGCGCAGTGGTATTTACTTTATCTCTCTGTATGACATGGATAATGTAATTGCACAAACTGCTAAGATTGTTAAAAGGTAATACCGAATTGATTGATTAAAAAGGGGAAGCTTGCGGGCTTCCCTTTTTTTTTGATTAAAGTTTTGGAATAAATATTAAATCATTAATATATGGAACTGCTAAAATCTCATCGTTCAATCAGAAAGTATAAATCGGATGCTATTGATAATTGTGTTTTAGATGAAATTCTTGAAAGTGGTATACGTGCATCGAATACGGGGAATATGCAGCTTTATAGTATAATCGTTACTAAAAGCGCTGAAAAGAAAGTTCTTCTTGCTCCATTGCATTTCAATCAGTCTATGGTGATCGATGCTCCTTTATTATTGACCATTTGTTTTGATTTTAACCGATTCTCCTTGTGGTGCAGGCAAAATGATACTCAAACCAACTTTTCGAACTTATTATGGCTCTTAAATGGCACAATTGATTCTTCTATCCTTGCTCAAAACATTTGTGTTGCTGCTGAGAATATAGGATTGGGTATTTGTTATCTTGGAACTACGCTATATAATGCTGCGGAAATTAGTAAAATTCTTAAAATTCCTGAAGGTGTTATTCCGATCATTACATTAACGGTCGGATATCCTGAAGAGATTCCTGCACTGACAGATAGGCTGCCTATCGAATCGATTATACATTTCGAAGAATATCACGATTATTCTAATGAAGAGATATTGAAAAATTACAATGGAAAGGAGAATCTTGAATCTTCAATGAAGTTTGTAGCCGAAAATGGAAAAGAAAACCTGGCTCAGGTTTATACAGAAGTACGCTATAAAAGCACTGATAATATTTACTTCTCACATAAACTAATGGGAATGTTAATTGAGGAAGGATTTAAGTTTGATTGATTCATCCTATTCATATTATATCCTGTCGAGACGTTTAACAAGTTTCTGATAATAATATTTCACTGGATTTTTATATTTTAATTGTTTCCAGGGTCTGCTGCTGTGTGGCTTGTGCAGAACTCCGTCTGTCATAAGGAGATAATTGTTTAGCCCCAATTGAAGTGATTTTCGTGAAATGGCCACATCATACCAATGTTTTTCTGCCGATAACATTTTAAAGTCGTATTGCTTCAATAATTCAACAGCCAGTAAAGTACAGCAAAAGCTGAGACTATGTCTGGTTTTAACAACCTCTTTGTTTACGGATTTAAAGTTCAGATAGGGAAAATTAATCTTTCCGTCATTATCCCTGGTGATCGAGGCAACCATTCCACAACCTGGAAGACTTTTATAATGACTGATTAATTCCTCAATTGTATTTGACTTAACTTCCACATCTGATTCAATGATGATTAATGGCACTGCCTGTTCAAGTGCTTTTTGTTGTGCCATCTGTAAAACAAGCCTATAGTTCGGGGAAGGCGTATCAGTAATTTCAGACAAGTTAATCAATTCGAAATCGTATTGAATACTTAACGTTTTAAGTTCGTTTGTAGTTTCATCTGAACTAAAATCATTAAAAATACAATAATGATAGTTGCCACCTGATTTCTTGATAGATCGTATAGTTTCTATCGTTGTTATCAAAGAGTCTTTTACCGGAGTTATAACCAGTGCTTCGTACATAGAAGTATTTTGTTATGTATTTCTATTTTTATTGGCCTCATTGCTGAATTTCAATCCGAATCTCTTACCGAGTTCTTTTAGATCATCAACTACCTGTTCGTGCAAAGGTATACCATTTTTTTGACGTTCAACTGTTAATTCACGTTCAGGGTCGCCCGGGATAAGAACACGTTCCTGACCCAGGGCAGGTTCAGCATTTCTGAAAGTCTGTATCCATTTATCCATGTTTTCCTTAAATTCTTTCGCTGGTCTGAAAGCATCTATTCGAATGGCTCCCAGGAAGTGACCTATTCCTTTACCTACCTGCTCAGATGGTGGCTCCAAAAAGCTCACAAAAGGGGGTACCCAGGGACCATAATTGGCTCCAGACAATACTGCTGAAAAGATATCAACCATGGCACCTAAACAATATCCTTTATGACCACCATGATCACGATCGCCGCCTAAAGGTAGCATTGAGCCACCTTTTTTGAGTATGAATGAATCTGTTGTAGGATTTCCTTCCTTATCCTGTGCCCAACCTAAAGGGGCATCCTGGCCTTTACGCTGTAAAACTTCGAGTTTGCCATTTGCAACTGTAGTTGTTGCCATATCAATTACAAAAGGCGGCTGATTTAAGGCCGGAAAGGTAATTGCAATCGGATTAGTCCCCAGAAATCTACTCTTTGAAAAGGTAGGGGCAACCAATGGACTGGCATTTGTCATGGAGATTCCAATCATATCATGTTCAAGGGCCATCATGGCATGATATCCTGCAATGCCATAATGATTTGAATTTTGGACAGCCACCCAGCCAGTTCCTGCAATCTTTGCTTTTTCAATGGCAATACGCATGGCGTGTGGAGCTGTAACTAATCCTAACCCTAAATCGCCATCCAATACTGCAGTACTTGGCGTTTCATGAATGATTTTCATGTTGGGTGTAGGATTTAGCCTTTTTAGTTCCCAAAGTCTCACATAGCCACTTAATCTGGCTACACCATGTGAGTCTACCCCACGCAAATCAGCCTGATTTAAGCAATCTGCTGCAATCATTGCCTGGTCTTTTGGACAACCCATGCATGTAAATATTTGAGTAGTATATTCTTTTAAGTATTCTGAATTAAAAATGATCATTTAAATATATATTGGTTTATTTTTATTGTTATCATGAAAAATTAATGTTTCTGAAAGCTTTATCCAATAAATTCCTCTTGCTTTTACTGATGTGCGAATACAAACGCAAGGTATTATTTTCTGTTAAAATCACGGGCAGATGCCTGATTTGTTGGCATAATCAATAAATCATCGATATTTACATGGGCTGGTCTGGAAAGTACAAATAATATTGTTTCAGCAATATCCTTTCCCGAAAGAGGAGTAAACCCTTTATATACCTGGCTTGCTCTTTCCTGATCACCATGAAACCTTACCAGCGAAAATTCTGTATCAACAGCTCCAGGATCTATAGTCGTGACTTTTATTCCAAATGGCATTAGCTCTATTCGCATGGATTTAGAAATCGCTAAAACTGCACTTTTTGTTCCGCAATATACCGAACCATTGGGGTAGGATTCTTTACCTGCAATTGATGAAATATTGATGATATGTCCGCTTTGCCTTTCGATCATCCATGGAGTAATGATTCTGGTGGCGTATAATAAACCTTTAATATTGGTATCAATCATATCTTCCCAATCATCCATGTCTGCAGAGTTAATTGGAGCCAATCCCGAAGCCAATCCTGCATTATTGATTAAAATATCAATTTTCCTCCATTCATCAGGGATGCTGTTTAAGGTCTTTACAGTATCTGTTTTAACACGGATGTCAAAGTTAAGGTTGAGTATCTTGCAGTCGAAATTAGACTCTAGTTTCTCTTTAATTGATTCTAAACGTTCTTTTCTTCGTCCAGTGAGAATTAAATTGAAGTTATTTTGAGCTAACAAAAGGGCTGTTTCGTAACCGATACCTGCTGTGGCACCGGTAATAAGCGCTATTTTACGATTCATATAATATTTGGTTATTAATAAAATATAAAATTAAAAATTCCTAAACCTTATGGAATAACAAACTACTTAATTATTTTTGTTTCTGCATTTAAAGCTAAATGAAAAGTCATGATCGAACAAAAGGACGAAATTCAGGAATTCACTATTGATCAAATATCAGAGGAACAGGATATTCAGGATATCGTTTTCAATCTGATGGCCGATCCGAATCTTGCACCAATTAACTATTTTAATGACTTTACTGAAGGGACAATCGATCTTTCTGATATGTCAAACGGAGAGAATGATGAAACTGGTATGTTTTGTTCAGAAAATGGTCAATTAATGGCTCTTTCAACTCATGCATTGCATCATCATCTTCAAATTGATCCACAGCTTGCAACCGAAATACTGGTTTCGCGTGCTATGCGTAAGATGATATGTTATGGTGCAGTCCCCGAAGCTGTAAGTTCAGTTCTGTATCATATCAATATTGCTGATCCTAACGGTCAGTTTATTGCTGCCGGCGCAACCAAAGGTCTTGAAAATGCCTGTAATAAATTTAAAATTAAGCTTGCTGATCGAAAAATAAGGTTTGACTCTTTTTCGGGTCACGGACCAGTAAGTCCAACAATTATTATTAGCATAATGGCATCCATCCCTGATAAGGATAAACTTGTAACTCACAGTTTTAAAAAGAAGGGTAATAGTATTTTCATGATCGGTAAATCGCATGATGATATTAATACTTCTGAATATCTGGAGTTCTACCATGAAATTACTGAATCTGCATTACCTGCTTTTGATATCGAAATTGAAACCAAGTTGCATTCGGTGATGAAACGACTGATTCATTCAGGTTTATTAAGTTCCGCCAGTCCTGTTGGCAAGGGTGGATTATTCTTCTCTCTTCTTCGTGCAGGTATGCCTTCAGGTTTTGGTTTTGATATTACAACAGATGCCGAAATTCGTAAAGACGCTTTTCTTTTCGGGGAGGCAATGGGTCGCATAATTGTTGGAATCGAACCAAAAAAGACGGATGAATTCGTTGATCTGATGAGTAGCCTGAACGTACCGTTCTTTGCTTTAGGTCATGTTACCAAGGGTGAAATACGAATTGATGATGATTCATTTGGATTTATTGATAAGATGAATCCTTCAACTTGATCATATTTTAGTGTTTTTTATTCCTATAAGTATTACGAATTGCTACCAGCATTTGCTCATCAAGCTTAATCTTAAGTTTATAAAGATTGAAGTTGTTGTGATTTTGGTCAGGGAATCGAATCAATATTGAATACATTTATTATGCAAGTCACTCCGTATAAAGATTCCAGTCAACAAAAAAAACAACAGGTGGAGCAAATGTTCGATAATATTGCTCCCAAATACGATTTCTTAAATCATTTTCTTTCTCTTGGGATAGATAAACTTTGGAGGAAAAAAGCGATTCGTATTCTTTCCAATTATGAATCAGGAAATATACTTGATGTGGCCACGGGTACAGGAGATTTTGCCATTGCAGCTTTAAAACTGAACCCTCGTAAGATAATTGGATTTGACATTTCCGAACAAATGCTTAATGTTGGGAGGCAAAAAGTTAAACGGTTAGGTCTGGATGGGCTGATTGAATTTAAAAAGGGTGATTCTGAAGCGATGCCATTTTCTGATAAGCAGTTTGATGCTATAACTGTTGCTTTTGGAGTAAGAAACTTTGAAAATCTGGATCGGGGTTTGAAAGAGTTTTATAGGGTTTTGAAAAATGATGGAGTTGTGATTATTCTTGAGTTCTCGAAACCAAAGCATTTCCCAATGAAACAGTTGTATCTCTTCTATTTCTTCGGAATATTACCATTAATTGGACGGTTGATTTCAAAAGACAGCTCTGCTTATTCTTATTTGCCGGAATCGGTAATGGCTTTCCCTGATGATCTGAAATTTTTATCAGTGCTTCGAGATGCAGGATTTTCGAGAACAAAACAAAAGAGGCTTAGTTTAGGAATTGCCACCATTTACATTGGCCAAAAATAAACTCTCATACAATAATTTTGTAATATTGTGGTTACTTGAATAATAGATAACTGATTTATTGTGAAGAGATATTTCTATTTTTTGATTTTTCTATTGGCCGGAATTAATTCCATGGCTCAACGGATGTATGTAAAAAACCTTACAACATTTGATGATAAACGGATTCATTTTGGATTCACACTTGGTATTAATACAGTGGATCTTAATTTTACTCATTACAAAGTGATGAGTAAAAACTCAAATTTCAAGCCTGTTGCCGGCTCAACTGATTATAAATATCAAGATAGTATGGTAAGGGCCGATATTCCAACTCTAACTCCCGGATTTACGGTTGGAATTGTTACCAATCTTCGCCTTAATGATAATTTTGATTTCCGTTTTCTACCGGGTATGTCTTTTGGTGAACGCAAGCTTGTATATAATATTCCGATATTTGATAGAGCTGCAAATATTACAACTCCATTAAGTAATTACTCCATAAAGTCAACTTTCCTCGACTTTCCTTTGTTGTTTAAGTACAAAGCAAAGCGGATGAATAATCAAAGACCTTATGTCGTTGCGGGTGGTGCCTACCGGATTGATATATCAAAAAGCGGAAAGGATGACCTTGTGAAATTAAAACCTTCCAGTACCTACATCGAAACTGGTGTTGGATGGGATACTTACCTACAGTTTTTCAGACTTTCAACCGAACTGAAGTTTAGTTTCGGTTTGGATAATGTACTTGGATCAAGTCCTTCTGCCATACAGAATAATCAGGTATATTCCAGTGCCTTCTCAAGACTTTCCTCCAACATGTTCGTACTTAGTTTTCATTTTGAATAGCCTTGAAACAGGAAATAAATTTATCACTTTCGCCCCAAGAAGCTTCCGACGAGCAGTTTTATAAACCCATTTTAGCAGAGAAATTGCATGTTGATGAGAGCAGGATAAAGCTGATTAATGTCAGACGTAGATCGATAGATGCCCGTCAACGTGCCATACGTATTAATTTGGGAGTTGAGGTTTTTCTGGATGAAGTTCCTGTTATTGAAGAAATTGAGTTCAGATACGAGCATATTGACAAAAACCCTGAGGTAATTATTATCGGAGCAGGTCCTGCAGGTCTTTTTGCCGCTTTGCGTCTGATTGAACTTGGATTTAAACCCTTGATATTTGAGCGCGGAAAAAATGTTAGTGACAGGAAACGTGATATCGCTAAGATACATCGCGATCACCTCGTTGATCCTGATTCTAATTATGGTTTTGGAGAGGGTGGGGCAGGAACCTTTTCGGACGGGAAACTGTATACCCGTTCAAAAAAGCGTGGTAACATTCGCAGAATACTTGAGGTTTTATATGCAAATGGCGCTCTTCCTGAGATATTGATTGATGCACATCCTCATATTGGAACAAACATGCTCCCCGGAATTATAACCAATATGCGGAACAAAATAATTGATGCAGGTGGTGAAATTCATTTTAACAGCAGGGTTGCTGAACTGATTATCGAAAATGATCGTTGTACCGGTATTATGCTCGCTGATACCACATTGATTGAAGCCCAGGCTGTAATTCTGGCAACTGGTCATTCAGCACGCGAAATCTATGAACTCTTGTATCAAAAGGGGATTTCGATTGAGGCTAAGACCTTTGCCGTAGGGATCAGGGCTGAACATCCGCAAACACTTATAGATTCCATCCAGTATAATCAACCGGTTAGAGGACCTTATTTGCCTCCGGCAAGCTATTCTTTTGTCGAGCAGGTCGAACAGCGTGGGGTCTATTCATTTTGTATGTGTCCTGGTGGAATGATGGTCCCTGCAGCTACAGCTCCTGGTGAAATGGTTATAAACGGAATGTCCCCGACAAAAAGGAATACAAAGTTTGCCAATTCTGGGATGGTCGTTGAGATCAGACCTGAAGATTTGAATGAATACAGGCATATGGGTGTATTTGCAGGACTTGAATTCCAGCGTAGACTGGAGCAATTATTCTTTTCTTTGAATGGTCAGACTCAGTTTGCACCCGCTCAACGAATGGCTGACTTTGTAAGTGGCCGTTTCTCACAGGATCTTCCTGAATCCTCCTATTATCCAGGGTTGGTTTCGGTGCCTCTTCACGATAAACTTCCCAAAAGGATTAGGACCCGGCTTCAGGAGGCCTTTAAACTGATCGATAAAAAAGCTCACGGTTATCTGACCAATGAAGCTGTTATTGTGGGAGTTGAATCGCGTACTTCGTCACCAATCCGTATTCCCCGAAACGAGATTACTCTTGAACATGTAAAGATACATGGCCTTTATCCCTGCGGGGAAGGTGCCGGGTATGCCGGAGGTATTGTTTCTTCGGCTATGGACGGAGAACGTTGTGCCGAAGCATTCGCCGAAAACTATAAACTTCGCTCAAAATAAATCCAGGCAAGATTAGTTTTAGTTATAAATTGCACTTTTCACCTACGTCTGAACTCGCTGCAACAAATTGCCGTCGCAATGGCCACATTTAATGACTCAGGTTTGTTTTCTGCTGAAGAAAAGGAAGGAATAAGTAATTTATGAGTCACCAATTTTCTGATCGGGTCAGATATTCCATTACCTTCATTTCCTAAAATAATTATTCCGTTTGATGAAAGTTTTTCCGTGTAAATATCTTTCCCTTCGAGAAAAGTTCCGTAAACAGGAATTAGTTTTTCCAGTGATTTGGCAAGGAAGTCTTCGAGACTGGTGTACCAGGTATTTACCCTGAAAATAGCCCCCATACTCGCCTGAACTACTTTAGGATTAAATGCGTCGACCGTATTCTCTGAGCAAATTACTGTTCGTATTCCAAACCAGTCGGCTATTCGCAGAATAGTTCCTAAGTTTCCGGGATCCTGAATAAAATCAAATGCCAGAACGAGATCATTCTGCAGGTCAAAATCTGATTTGGTATCTGAAGGTAGTCGGATTAGCGCCAAAGAATCCTGTGGATTTTGAAGTAAACTTGCCTTTTGAATGGATTCACTGTCAGCTTCGATAATTTCATTTACTCTTGATCGGATTTGAGGGTGCAAATGAAGAAATTCGTCAGTACATACCAATGTTTCAATTATAAAGTCAGATTGAAATGCCTCTTCAACCATTTTATTGCCTTCGATCAAAAAAAGTCCCGATTCATCCCTGTCTTTTTTCCTGTTTAATGACTGGATAAGTTTAATTTTGTTCTTACTCAACATATTTTTTGTTTCTTCGTTCTAAAAATGTAAAAATAAACAGTCTGAAATATTTGTGAACCAAATGCTCTGTTTATTTTTGTAAAAATTCAAAAACATGTCTTTATTGCCGCTGAACAAATATTTCACTTTACAAAGGATTACTTTCCTTGCATGTATGATCTTGTTTGGAGCTTGCAACTCCACCAGGTTTGTGCCTGAAGGTAAATATTTGCTCAACAAGATATCTTTAAAAACTGATGATAAAAATATTAAGCGGGAGGAATTAAAGAGCCATATCAAACAAAAAGAAAATCTTAGGATATTGGGAGTTCTGAAATTCCATTTATGGATGTATAATTTATCTTCAGGGGCAAAAACAAACGATTGGCTTAAACGGATTGGCGAGGCACCTGTTTTATATGACGAATTTCAGGCACAAAAAAGCAAGGATGAGTTAATAAAGTATTTGAAAAATAAAGGATATTACAATGCTTTTGTAAATGATTCACTGCAAATCGATCCGAATAAAAGGAAACTGAATTTGATCTTTGATATCAGGGCAAATCAACCATACCGGATTCGCAATTATGAATATGTTATTAAAGACCCTAAATTGCATGATTTAATCCTGAAAGATACTGTAAATCAGCTTCTAAAACGAAATAATATCTTTGATTTAGATGTCTTGAATGCCGAGAGACTTCGAATCACCCGGTTTCTTAAGGACAGGGGCTATTATAAGTTTTCCGAAGACTTTGTTAGTTTTAAGGCAGATACTAATTTATATAGTCACAGGGTCGACCTGACTTTAAAAGTTGATAATCCGATATCCCATAATGATGAAAAGGAAATTGTTGAACATCAAAAATATAAAATCAGGAATTATTTGATTAACCCCTCTGTTAAGCCTGTAGATCTGTCTGGAAATCAATCTGAATTGAAACTCGATACCTTGGTTCACAATGATTATATCTTCACCTACTCAGGAAAATTAAAATACAGGCCTGAAGTATTTTACGACTTGAACCGACTGAAGGACAGTACCTATTATTGTTTGTCGAATGCTGAAAAAACATACCGGGCTTTGAATCGATTGAAACAATTCAGGCTGATTAATATTGGTTTCTCCGAAACTGATTCTGTTTCCAATGATTCGATTCCATTGTTGGATTGTAAAATGCAGTTAACACCAATGCCCCGTCAAAATTTCTCAGTTGATGTCGGAGGAACCAACTCTTCAGGCAATCTGGGAGTTGCAGGTACATTTAATTTTCAGCACCGAAATGTCTTTCGTGGTGCGGAGGTCTTTGATCTTCAGCTTAGAGGGGCCAGAGAGCGACAGCAAGCCCTGATCAACAACAGCAGTCTTGATTTTAACACTCTTGAATTAGGAATTGAATCCAGTCTCACGTTTCCTAAATTTCTGAGTTTTATTAAAGCCAAACAACTTTTTTCATTTCAAATCCCTGAAACAAAACTTACTGTTGGATATAATTATCAAAGCCGACCTGACTACACCAGGACGATATCCAATCTTAAGTTTGGTTACAACTGGAAATCTTCAGAATATCATTTCCATACCTTAAACCTGCTGGATTTAAACTACGTGATTTTAACTCAATTTAATCCTTCATTTATAAACTCGATACAAGATTTGTTTATTAAAAGCAGCTTTACCGACCATTTGATTTCAGCATCCAATTACAGTTGGATGTATAACACTCAAAATATTAACAAGCGGGAGGATTACAAATTTTACAGGGTAAATGTCGAATCGGCAGGGAATTTACTTGCCCTTTATTCCAGATTAATAAATAAAGGAAAGATGGAAGTTAAAGACTCGATTACAAATCAGGTTACTTCCTACTATAAAGTATTAAACACCCGTTTTGCTCAATATGTGAAAAGCGATTTTGAGTATCGCTATGGACACATTATCGACCGGTTGAGCTCGGTCGTAGGACGCACATTTGTAGGGATTGGTGTCCCCTATGGCAATTTTAATGATCTTCCGTTTGAAAAAAAGTATTTTACCGGCGGGGCTAATGGTATCCGCGCCTGGCAAGTCCGATCACTGGGGCCTGGTTCGTATAAAATACCTTCTAATGTTTACCCGAATGAATCTTCAGACATTAAGTTGGAAGCTAATGTGGAATATCGTTTCCTTTTATTCTGGTTAATGGAAGGTGCGCTGTTCATGGATGCCGGTAACATCTGGGCCATCAACAGCCTCGACAATCGCGCAGGTGCTGTTTTTAAAATTAATGAGTTTTACAAACAAATTGCAGTGGGTTCAGGTGTAGGATTGCGATTCAATTTCACTTACTTCCTGTTTCGTCTCGATCTGGGAGTTAAAGTACGCGACCCTTCACTCGAAGCTGGAAAACGTTTCATCCCGGGCAATTATCGACTTTCGAGTGATCAGTTTAACCTGTGTTTTGCTATTGGTTATCCTTTCTGAGAACTGTTATTGCGCAAAAGTCTTTAGGATAACTTGTCGAATACGACTGTCTGGATGTGATGTTTTCAAGAAAGGGATAAATACTTTTCCCTCTTTAAAAAAAAGATTTCTCCCTGAATAATTTACTGTGAAAAGTTTATCTTTAGCTTTCAACTGAGATCTAACCAAAGTCTAACGAAATTATTCAGAAATGAACTCTTTGTCTCAGTGCTCTTGTTTTCTATCCAGTCAGATCTTCTTCAAATTAGCATTAAACCTGCTTTCTACCTACCGGGATTGGTTCTGGGTAGGGATCGGGAAGGACCCTCCTTTCACGACTTAATCTATGATTGATTTACAACTGTACTAAGATTTGGATTTTAGTACAGCTATAGATCAATCATAGTACAGTTATAGAAACGGAATACCCTCTGGTTCCCTTCCCGATTCCCTCTCAATCCCAATACTGAATATGATATTATTCCAATGGTCAGTTACTTTTAAGAATGGCTTTTGTGTAATCAAATATTTTGAAGAAGGATAAGAGCATAAAAAAGGGCCACCCTTTGGCAGCCCTTTCAATAGGATAAAAACGAATCGGATTAAGCTTTGCCAGCTGAACCTAAAACATTATTATTTTTGTGTTTGTATAGTACGGTCAAGGCGTCACGAGCCGGTCCTAAATATTTACGCGGATCAAATTCGCCTGGTTTTTCAACAAATACTTTGCGGATTGCAGCTGTCATAGCCAAACGTCCATCGGAGTCGATGTTGATTTTGCATACAGCTGATTTAGCGGCCCGGCGTAGTTGTTCTTCAGGAATACCAACTGAGTCTTTTAAAGCACCGCCAAATTTATTAATTGTATCTACATCTTCCTGTGGAACTGATGAAGAGCCATGAAGTACAATTGGGAATCCTGGTAGTTTTATTTCAATTTCTTCAAGAATATCGAAACGGAGTGGTGGCGGCACTAATACTCCGTGTTCATTACGTGTACATTGTTCAGGGGTAAATTTGTTTGCGCCATGTGAAGTTCCGATAGAAATGGCCAAAGAATCAACACCTGTTTTGGTAACAAATTCGATTACTTCTTCAGGTTTGGTATAGTGTGATTTTTCAGCAACAACATCATCTTCAACACCTGCCAAAACGCCAAGTTCACCTTCAACTGTTACACCATGTGCGTGAGCGTATTCAACTACCCTTTTGGTAAGGGCCATGTTTTCTTCGAACGAAAAGTGTGATCCGTCAATCATTACTGAAGAGAAGCCGCTGTCGATACAGTCTTTACACAATTCGAAGGTGTCGCCATGATCGAGGTGAAGGGCAATTGGAATTTCGCAGCCGAGTTCTTTTGCAAATTCCACTGCGCCTTTGGCCATATTACGAAGCAAATTGGCATTGGCATATTTACGGGCTCCGGCTGAAACCTGAAGGATAACAGGCGATTTAGTCTCAACACAAGCCTGAATGATTGCCTGAAGCTGTTCCATATTGTTAAAGTTGTAAGCAGGTACAGCATATCCGCCTTCAACTGCTTTTGCAAACATCTCAGTGGTGTTTACAAGTCCTAATTCTTTAAAACTAGTGCTCATTGTTTGGGTTTTTTATTGATTAACGATAGTGATTCTTGGGTTTTTTTAAAGCAGTGCAATTGTACTGAATAATCATTCAAAATTGGGCTATCAGCGACCTTTGAGCCTTTGTCTTAAAAAATACTTAACACAGATTTCCCAATTAATTTGAATCTGAGCTTTTGTAAAAAATGAACAGCCAGGTAACTTTAAGCATTCAATTGATCTGTGAATTATTAATTAAGATTATCAGATAGTTGTGCTATATCTTCTTTTTACTCTTGAACATTACTACCTTTGACTAGTTATAATAGGGTTGAATTGAGATTTTATTTGCATTTAAAATAGTTTAATTTAAATATTAATACAATGACAAAGATTTCAGAAGTAGTAAAACGTGGAGTAGTATCCGGCGACGATTTACAGAAGGTGTTTGCTATTGCAAAAGAGAATCATTTTGCAATTCCCGCAGTGAATGTGGTTAATTCAGATTCGGTAAATGGTGTAATGGAAGCTGCAAAACAGGTAAATTCGCCTGTAATCATTCAATTTTCGAATGGCGGCGCACAATTTTATGCCGGTAAAGGATTAAAGCTCGAAGGTCAGCAGGCTCAGATTGCAGGAGCTATCGTTGGTGCAAAAGCAGTGCATTTTCTTGCCGAACTTTACGGTGTACATGTGATATTGCATACTGATCATGCAGCAAAAAAACTTTTGCCCTGGATCGATGGTCTTTTGGACGCAGGTGAAAAACATTTTGCTGAAACAGGCAAACCTTTGTTTAGTTCACATATGCTTGATTTATCAGAAGAACCTCTTCAAGAAAATATCGAGATATGTAAAAAATATCTGGCCCGAATGAGCAAAATTGGGATGACTCTGGAAATAGAATTGGGTTGTACAGGTGGTGAAGAAGATGGTGTTGACAATTCAAGCATGGATAATTCATTGCTTTACACTCAGCCTGCAGATGTCAGCTATGCCTATGAAGAATTGAGCAAAATCAGTCCTGATTTCACCATTGCAGCATCATTTGGTAATGTTCACGGTGTTTATAAACCAGGTAACGTAAAACTTACACCGAAGATTCTGGATAATTCACAGAAGTATATTTCGAAAAAACATGGACTTGGTGAAAAGCCAATTAATTTTGTCTTTCACGGAGGTTCAGGTTCTTCACTGGAGGAAATCCGTGAAGCCATTTCATACGGTGTTATAAAGATGAATATTGATACCGATACACAATGGGCTACCTGGGACGGAGTTCGTAAATATGAGGCTCAAAACAGGGCTTATCTGCAAGGTCAGATTGGTAATCCTGATGGGGTAGACAAGCCGAATAAGAAATATTACGATCCACGGGTTTGGTTACGTAAGGCTCAGGAATCAATGACTGAAAGAGTAAAGGTCGCATTCAATGATCTGAATAATATAGACAGGAGCTAATTTCCTGAGATGAAATAAAAAAACCCGGATATGTCATCCGGGTTTTTTTATTTACAAAAAATTGAGTAAATTAGGGATAGTAATCTATCCGATGGACTTTAAACAAATTGTCAGGGACTATTTTACCTTTAGCCGCAATGAACGGAAAGGGATTATCATTCTTCTTGTACTGATTTTTTTGCTGGCAGTAGCCAATAAAGTTGTTTTTTATTTTGAAACTCCGGCGAGGATCAATACCATATTACTTGATTCAGCCAGTCGAAAGCTGGAAGTAATCAATGATTCACTTCATCAGAAATTACCTTTACAAAAGCTTTTTATCTTTAATCCCAACACCATTGACTCGGTTGCCCTTGACAGTCTTGATCTCCCGGCATCGATAAAGCATAATTTGTTGCAATTCAGAAAGAAAGGAGGGAAAATCCGTTCAGCTTCTGATTTTAAAAGACTTTATGGCATTACCGATAAGATTTTCGGACGAGTTAAAGCCTTTTTAATATTTGATAAGGAAAGGAGATCCCCAATTCCTGTTATTCAAACTAAAGAATTATTTACTTTTGATCCCAACAACGCAACTGAAAATGAGTTTTTGCGATTGGGATTATCTCAAAAGCAAATAGCTATTATAAGAAACTATCAAAGTAAAGGAGGAGTATATAGGAATAAGGCTGATTTCTTTAAAATGTGGGGTCTCAGGGAAGGTCAGAGAAAAGAGTTGTCTGATTATGTAGTAATCACAGGCAACGATAACTCTACTTCAGGTAAGTTGGCTGTAAAGGATTTATCCATCGATTTGAATACTGCTGATTCGATCCAGCTCAGGCAATTGCCTGGTATTGGGGATAAATTATCTAAACGGATCGTTAAATACCGGGATTTATTGGGAGGTTTTTATTCAGTAATGCAATTGAAAGAAGTTTATGGTTTAAATGAGCAGACAATTTTACGAATCAAGGATAAAGTGACCCTGGATAGTACGAAAATCCGTAAGCTGGATGTGAATTTTGCGGATGTGCGAGAACTTTCCAGGCATCCATACCTTCAAAAGAATCTTGCAGGCAAGATCGTAAAATTCAGAACTAAAAATGGAAGTATTCATAATTTAGTCATTTTGCGCGACAGTATGATTTTAAACATAGACGAATACAACAGATTAAAACATTACTTATAGAACAAAAAGAGGTTTTAGTCGTTGAAAGATTTATATGGTTTAGATGCATAAATCATTAAAAAATAAATTTATAGGTATAAATTTGATTAGTAATGTTTAATTCATAAATTTGCGGCTCGAATTTTAACCAGAAAAAATATAATTTTATGATCGTTATTCCAGTAAAAGAAGGCGAAAATATCGAAAGAGCGCTAAAGAGATTTAAGAGAAAGTTTGAAAAAACAGGAGTAGTAAAAGAATTACGTGAAAGGCAAGCTTTTACAAAACCTTCGATTGAAAGAAGGGCTGAAGTAAAAAAAGCCATTTATATCGAGAATTTGTTACGTCAGGACGATTAGAAGTATTTGGAAGATTCCAATACAGATGTAAATTATTTACTAATGTCTCACCAGGAATCATTTATTAATTACCTGAAATATGAAAAAAGGTATTCGCATTTAACTGCTGTTGCCTATAAAAAAGACCTCGATCAGTTTGAAGAATTCTATGTCAAAACGATCGGGGATTTTAATGTTGAAGGAATAAATGATAAAATAGTCCGGGGTTGGGTTGTTGACTTGATGGAACACGGGATTTCAGCCCGAACAGTAAATAAAAAGATATCTGCATTAAAATCTTTCTATAAATATTTATTGAGGTTAGAGGTAGTTAAGGAAAACAACCTGGTTAATGTGATTGTGCCAAAGGTTGGGAAAAAGCTACCTCAATTTGTGGAGGAGAAAAATCTGGATCATTTATTGGATGATGGATTTTTCACAAAGGATTTTGAAGGATTTCGTGACGAATTGATGATAAGTCTGTTATACGGAGCTGGAATTCGCTTAGCTGAATTGATGCATTTAAAAGATGCTGACGTTTATCAGGCAGAATTTCTGATCAAAGTTTTAGGTAAACGTAATAAGGAACGAATTATTCCATATCCCCGAAGCTTAAATCTATTGATTGAACAATACAAGCAAAAGCGAACAGAACTATTCGGTCATCCTGTTGAATGTTTGTTTTTAACTTCAAAAGGAAAGCCTGTTTATGAAAAGCTTATTTATCGGGTTGTTTGTATGAAACTGGCTTTAGTCACTACAATTGATAAAAAAAGTCCACATGTGCTTCGACATAGTTTTGCAACACATTTACTCAATCGGGGAGCCGATTTAAATGCGGTTAAGGAATTGCTCGGGCATTCGAATCTTTCAGCTACACAAATATATACACATACCTCACTGGATAAGATTAAAAAAGTTTATCAACAAGCACATCCACGATCATAAATTTAGGAGGAAAAATTATGAACATTCAAGTAAAAACTGTACACTTTACAGCAGATCAGAAACTGATTGATTTTGTAAATAAAAAAGTACCAAAACTTGATATCTACTTCGAAGGAATTATCGGAGCTGAAGTAACAATGAAGGTTGTTAAACCTGAAACGGTTAATAACAAATTAGCTGAAATTAAACTTTCCATTCCTGGATCTGATTATCTTTTTGCAGAAAAACAGGCTGATTCATTTGAAGAAGCGATTGATTTGGCAGTTGAAGCCATCCGCAAACAATTAACCAAGTTTAAAGATAAGTTGAAGGATAAATAAAAACTGAAATATTAATTTGGTAGTTGTGAATTCCAATAAAATATTTATACATTTGCAAACCTTTTTTGGACAAGAATCGTAGTGGGGAATCTTGACAAAAATAAAGCCCTGTAAACAGGATTTTGATTGTTTATAGGGTCTTTGACATGATGTATAAATTATGCCGAATTAGCTCAGTTGGCCAGAGCACGTGATTTGTAATCTCGGGGTCCTCAGTTCGAATCTGAGATTCGGCTCATTGTTCGACAAGTATAAAAATTATCGGGGAGATACCAAAGTGGCCAACTGGGGCAGACTGTAACTCTGCTGGCGTACGCCTTCGTAGGTTCGAATCCTGCTCTCCCCACAACATTGAAAGTAACAAGATTAAAGTTTAAAGTTCAAAGTTAATTTAACCTGGAACTTTTAACCTGGATTTTGAAACTATATTGCGGGAGTAGCTCAGTCGATAGAGCATTAGCCTTCCAAGCTAAGGGTCGCGAGTTTGAATCTCGTCTCCCGCTCAATAAAAGAATGCTGATGTAGCTCAGGGGTAGAGCGCTTCCTTGGTAAGGAAGAGGTCGCGAGTTCAATTCTCGCCCTCAGCTCTGATGAAAGTTTAAAAAGATAATTTAAAATTATTACAAGTTATGGCTAAAGCACACTTTAACAGGGACAAAGCCCATGTCAATATTGGTACAATCGGCCACGTTGACCATGGCAAGACTACTTTGACTGCCGCTATTACTATGGTATTAGCAAGAAAGGGTTATTGTGAAGTAAAATCGTTTGAATCAATTGACAGTGCTCCGGAAGAAAAAGAGCGTGGTATCACAATTAACACTGCTCACGTTGAGTACGAAACAGCTACTCGTCACTATGCTCACGTTGATTGTCCAGGACATGCTGACTACGTGAAAAACATGGTCACAGGTGCTGCCCAGATGGACGGTGCTATCATTGTAGTTGCTGCAACTGATGGTCCAATGCCTCAGACTCGTGAACACATCCTTTTGGCTCGTCAGGTAAACGTACCTAAGCTGGTTGTTTTCATGAATAAAGTGGATATGGTTGATGATCCTGAAATTCTTGAACTCGTTGAAATGGAAATTCGTGAATTATTAACATTCTACGGTTTCGACGGAGACAATTCACCAGTTATCATGGGTTCAGCTCTTGGTGCAATGAACGGCGAAGCAAAATGGGAAGAAAAAGTTCTGGAATTAATGGATGCAGTTGATACCTGGATTCCAATTCCTCCACGTGACGTTGATAAGCCATTCCTTATGCCTGTTGAAGATGTATTCTCGATCACTGGTCGTGGAACTGTTGCAACTGGTCGTATTGAAACCGGAGTGGTTCACACAGGCGACGAACTTCAGTTGATTGGTTTAGGTGCAGAAGGTCGTAAAACAGTTTGTACCGGTGTTGAAATGTTCCGTAAAATTCTTGACGATGGTCAGGCTGGTGACAACGTAGGTTTGTTGTTACGCGGTGTGGACAAGAAAGAAATCAAACGTGGACAGATTCTTGCCAAGCCAGGTTCAGTTACTCCTCATACAACATTTAAAGCTGAGGTTTATATTCTGAAAAAAGAAGAAGGTGGACGTCACACTCCATTCCACAACAAATATCGTCCTCAATTCTATATCCGTACTTTAGATGTTACAGGTGAAATCATGTTACCTGAAGGACGCGAAATGGTTATGCCAGGTGATAACGTTTCAATTATTGTACAATTGATCTACCCGGTAGCTCTTAGTGTAGGACTTCGTTTCGCAATCCGCGAAGGTGGTCGTACCGTGGGTGCAGGTCAGGTTACTGAAATTGTTTCGTAATTTCCCGCTAAAATATTCTGATAGAAAGTCCCGGACTTTACGTCCGGGATTTTTCTACGGATGGAACTCAGTCGGGAGTTTTGTTTTTTTTCATGAATAGAGTAAGTTCGAATCTTACCATCCGTACAAATTATATTATAATACAAGATGAAACTTATACTATATTTCGAAGAAGCTTATAATGAGCTTGTTCATAAAGTTTCCTGGCCTACTCGTAAAGAATTGCAGAGTAGCGCATTAATTGTAATGGTTGCTTCCTTTATTATAGCACTTATAGTCTTCGTAATGGATTTCTCTTTTGATAACATTATGAGCTTTGTGTACAGATTATTTTATTAATTCCTTTTGGAGTACATCATGAGCGAAAACGTAAAAAAATGGTATGTTCTTCGGGCAATCGGCGGAAAAGAGAAGAAAGTCAAAGAATATATTGAAAACGAGATTGCAAATGCTGGTCTCCAGGAGTTTGTTTCACAGGTTTTAATTCCTACAGAGAAAGTTTATCAGATTCGCAACGGTAAAAAAATCAGCAAGGATAGAAATTTCTTTCCTGGCTATGTTTTAATTGAAGCTTGTCTGGTGGGTGAAATTCCTCACTTGTTAAAAAGTATACCCAACGTCATTGGCTTCCTTGGGGATACAAAAAGTGGAGATCCTGTTCCGATGCGTCAGTCAGAAGTATACCGGATCCTTGGTCGGGTAGATGAAATGGCAGAATTGGGAGAGGAAATGAATGTTCCTTTCGTTATTGGAGAAACTGTGAAAGTTATTGATGGGCCATTTAACGGTTTCAACGGAATCATTGAAAAAATTAATGATGAAAAGAAGAAGCTTGAAGTAATGGTTAAAATTTTTGGACGAAAAACTCCTTTGGAGCTTAGCTTCATGCAAGTAGAAAAGGAGTAATAAATCATTTATCGATTTTATTATGGCTAAAGAAATTGCTGCATTAATTAAATTGCAAGTAAAGGGGGGTGCTGCTAATCCTTCACCTCCAATAGGCCCGGCATTAGGTTCTAAAGGGGTAAATATCATGCAGTTTTGCAAACAGTTTAACGGTAGAACTCAGGACCTTGCAGGTAAAGTTTTGCCGGTTGTTATAACTGTATATGCTGATAAATCGTTTGATTTTGTAATTAAACAACCCCCGGTAGCCGTGCAACTTATTGAAGCTGCGAAGGTGAAGAAAGGTTCTTCAGAGCCACACGTTTTAAAAGTGGGTTCTGTTAGCTGGGAACAAATAAAGGTGATTGCAGAAATTAAACTGGAAGACCTGAACTGTTTCTCACTCGATGCAGCTATGAGCATGGTAGCTGGTACTGCCAGAAGTATGGGTATCACCGTTGAAGGCGAACGCCCTGCGACAAACTAATTAAAAATACTAAAATGGGCAGAATTACAAAGAATAAAAAGCTTGCTCTGGAAAAACTCGAAAAGGGGAAAATCTATACACTAAAAGAAGCTTCAGCACTGGTAAAAGAAATTGCTTTTACAAAGTTTGATGCTTCAGTGGATATCGATGTTCGTCTTGGAGTAGACCCTAGAAAAGCTAATCAAATGGTTAGAGGCGTGGTTACTTTACCTCATGGTACTGGTAAAGAAGTACGTGTATTGGCCCTTGTTACTCCTGAAAAGGAACAGGAAGCCAGAGATGCCGGAGCTGATTATGTTGGTCTTGACGATTATGTTGATAAAATCAAGGGTGGTTGGACCGATGTAGATGTGATTATTACTATGCCACCTGTTATGGGTAAAGTTGGAGCACTTGGACGTATTTTAGGTCCACGTGGTTTGATGCCGAACCCAAAGAGTGGTACAGTTACAATGGATATTGGAAAGGCTGTTGCTGAAGTAAAAGCTGGTAAGATTGACTTTAAAGTCGATAAATTTGGTATTGTTCACACTTCTGTAGGGAAAGTTTCATTTGACCCTCAGAAGTTAGTTGAGAACGCTACTGAATTTGTAAATACCTTGATTAAGCTTAAACCTTCTGCTGCAAAAGGTACATACGTTAAAAGTATTTACGTGTCTAGTACGATGAGTCCTGGAATACAAGTAGAACCAAAGTCTGTCTCTGAAAAGTAAAATATTGATATGAAAAGATCAGAAAAATTCGAAATTATCGGTAGTCTTACGGAGCAGATTAATTCATCAACTCATTTTTATCTGACTGACATTGAAGGTCTGAATGCTGCTAAAACAAGTAGCTTAAGACGTTTATGCAACAAACAGAAAGTGGAATTGGTTGTGGTTAAGAATACCCTCTTGCGTAAAGCACTGGAAGCATCAAATAAGAATGCTGAAGAGCTTTATGAGGTTCTAACAGGTAATACTTCCGTCATGTTTTGTGAGAACGCAAATGTTCCTGCAAAATTGATTAAAGACTTCAAAAAGAAAAACAAGATGCCAATCTTAAAGGGCGCCTATGTTCAGGAGTCAGTTTATGTTGGTGAAGATCAATTGGATGTATTAGTTTCTATTAAGTCTAAAAACGAACTTATTGGTGAAGTTATCGGATTGTTACAATCTCCTATCAAAAATGTGATTGGTGGATTACAATCTGGTGCGAATATCATTCATGGAGTTTTGAAGACATTGGGAGAAAGAGAAAATTAGTTAGTTATAAAATTATATTAAAAAATTATTATCGAAATGGCAGATTTAAAAGCACTTGCGGAAGAGTTAGTGAACTTAACTGTAAAAGAAGTAAATGAATTAGCCGGAATTTTAAAATCGGTTTATGGTATTGAACCTGCTGCTGCAGCTGTTGCTGTTGCTGCTGCTGGCCCTGCTGAAGAAGTAGAAGCCGCAGTTCAAACCGAATTCGATGTTATTCTGAAAGCAGCTGGTCAGTCAAAATTGGCTGTAGTTAAATTAGTTAAAGAGTTAACTGGTCTTGGTTTGAAAGAAGCTAAAGAAGTAGTTGATAGTGCTCCAAAAGCAATCAAAGAAAAAGTTTCTAAAGACGAGGCAGAATCATTAAAAACTCAATTGGAAGAAGCTGGAGCAGAAGTTGAACTTAAATAAAAGTCTTACGACCTTTTTTATAGGTTGAATGGTTTAGAACCTCACATTCGTGGGGTTCTATCCCTTTTTGTATATTTATCTTATGAGTTCAATTAATTAATATACATAGATGTCAGTAAAAATTGAAAACCAGAGGATTAGCTTTTCTTCAATAAAAAGTGTATTTGAATATCCTGATTTTCTTGAAGTTCAAGTGAAGTCCTTCATTGAATTTTTCCAATTAGGTACTACTCCCGATCAACGCAAATTGGAGGGTTTATGTAGGGTGTTTGAAGAAAATTTTCCAATTACCGATACCAGGAATAATTTTGTTCTTGAATTTGTGGATTATGCCGTTGACCCACCTCGTTATGCTATTGACGAGTGCATTGAACGTGGTTTAACTTTTAGCGTTCCACTGAAGGCAAAATTGAAATTATATTGTACTGATCCTGAACATGAAGATTTTGACACTGTCGTTCAGGATGTTTATTTGGGTACTGTTCCATATATGACGCCCAGGGGTACATTTGTTATTAATGGTGCCGAACGTGTTGTTGTTTCTCAGTTGCATCGTTCACCGGGAGTATTTTTCGGACAAAGTATGCATGCTAACGGGACAAAGCTTTATTCAGCCAGGATTATCCCTTTTAAAGGATCATGGATCGAATTTGCAACTGACATCAATAGTGTCATGTTTGCATACATCGACCGTAAGAAAAAATTACCCGTAACTACATTGCTTCGTGCAATCGGTTTCGAAAGTGACAAGGATATTCTTGAAATCTTCGATCTTGCTGATGAAATCAAGGTATCAAAATCTGGTTTAAAGAAAATCGTTGGTCGTAAACTGGCTGCACGTGTTCTTAAAACCTGGATAGAAGACTTTGTGGACGAAGATACTGGTGAAGTTGTATCTATCGAACGTAACGAGGTCGTTATCGACCGCGAAGTTATTATTGAAAATGATCATATAGACGAAATCATTGATTCAGGTGCAAAAACAATTTTGCTGCATAAAGAAGACCAGAATCTTCAGGATTACGCCATTATATACAATACTCTTCAGAAAGACCCGTGTAACTCGGAAAAAGAAGCTGTACTTCATATTTACAGGCAGTTGCGTAATGCAGAACCGCCTGATGATGCAACAGCGAGAGATGTAATTGACAAATTATTCTTTTCTGAAAAAAGATATGACCTCGGTCAGGTTGGACGTTACAGGATCAATAAAAAATTGGGCCTGAATATCGATATGAATGTGCAGGTGCTGACCAAGGAAGATATCATTGAAATTATCAAATATCTGATCAAACTGGTCAACTCAAAAACTGACGTTGATGATATTGACCACTTGAGCAACCGTCGTGTACGCACAGTGGGTGAACAGATGTTTAATCAGTTTGGTGTAGGTTTGGCCCGTATGGCCCGTACTATTCGTGAACGTATGAATGTTCGTGATAACGAAGTATTTACACCCATCGATTTGATTAATTCGAAGACCTTATCTTCGGTAATCAATTCTTTCTTCGGAACAAATGCATTGTCTCAGTTTATGGATCAAACGAATCCATTGGCTGAAATGACTCATAAACGTCGTATGTCAGCTTTGGGGCCTGGCGGTCTTTCACGCGAAAGAGCAGGTTTTGAGGTTCGTGACGTTCACTTTACCCATTATGGCCGCTTGTGCCCGATTGAAACACCTGAAGGACCAAACATTGGTTTGATTTCTTCTTTGTGCGTTTTTGCAAAAGTCACTGAATTAGGTTTTATTTCAACGCCATACCGTAAGGTTGTCGAAGGGAAAGTGGACCTGACTGTTGGCGGTTCAATTTATCTTACTGCTGAAGAAGAAGAAGGTAAAGTTATTGCACAGGCTAATGCACCGCTTGATGACGAAGGCAATTTCGTTAATGCCAGGGTAAAATCACGTTTGGATGGTGATTATCCGATTGTACCAAAGGGTGATGTCAATCTGATGGACGTAGGTCCAAACCAGATTGCTTCCGTGGCTGCATCGTTAATCACATTCCTTGAACATGATGATGCCAACCGTGCATTGATGGGATCAAACATGATGCGCCAGGCAGTACCGCTGCTTCGCCCTGAGGCTCCTATTGTTGGAACAGGACTTGAAGCCCGTGCTGCACTCGATTCACGTGTTTTGGTTGTTGCCGAAGATGATGGCGTTGTTGAATATGTTGATGCTGATGAGATTTTAATACGTTACGACAAGAGTGATGATGAGCGATTTGTAAGCTTTGATCCTGAAGTGGTGACCTATAGGATTTCTAAATTTCAAAAAACAAACCAGGGAACGGTTGTCGATCTTAAACCAATCGTGTTTAAAGGCGACCGCGTGAAAAAAGGACAGGTACTTACCGAAGGTTATGCCACTCAGGGTGGTGAACTTGCTTTGGGACGTAACCTTAAAGTAGCCTTCATGCCTTGGCAGGGATATAACTATGAGGATGCAATTGTAATTTCTGAACGAGTTGTTCGGGAAGATGTTTTCACCTCAATACATGTTGACGAATATTCACTGGAAGTTCGTGACACAAAACGTGGAGTGGAGGAATTTACTTCCGATATTCCAAACGTAAGCGAAGAAGCTACAAAGAATCTGGACGAAAACGGATTGATTCGTGTTGGAGCAGTTGTAAAACCAGGTGATATCCTGATTGGAAAAATCACTCCTAAAGGTGAATCTGATCCTTCTCCTGAAGAAAAACTACTTCGTGCGATCTTTGGTGATAAGGCTGGCGACGTAAAAGATGCGTCTTTAAAAGCCTCTCCATCGCTTAATGGAACAATTATCGATAAAAAACTATTCTCACGCGTAGTAAAAGATAAAAAGGGTAAAATGGCTACCAAACCTTTGCTCGATTCAATCGACGAAGAATTTGACCGTCATGCATCCGGCTTACGTGCCAAACTGGAAGATAAACTGTTTACCCTGGTAAATGGAAAAACCAGTCAGGGCGTTAAAGATTATTACGGTGGCGATATTATTGGTAAAGGCATCAAATTTACCTTAAAACAACTTCAGGAAATTGATTATCTGACGATAAATCCAGCTAAATGGACGACAGATAAAGATAAGAACGACATGATTTTCGCACTTATCAACAATTACATCATGAAGCATAAGGAGCTTGAGGCTTCATCAAAAAGGAAACGCTACAATGTAACCATTGGAGATGAACTCCCTGCAGGTATTATTCAGCTCGCTAAAGTTTACGTGGCTAAGAAACGTAAATTGCAGATTGGTGATAAGATGGCAGGACGTCATGGAAATAAAGGTATCGTTTCACGTATTGTACGTGACGAAGATATGCCTTTCCTAAGCGACGGTACTCCGGTCGATATTGTACTTAACCCTCTTGGCGTACCTTCGCGTATGAACCTTGGACAGATTTACGAAACTGTTTTGGGTTGGGCTGGTAAAGAATTGGGCTTGAAATTCGCTACTCCTATCTTTGATGGCGCTACACTTGATCAGGTATGTGAATATACCGAGCAGGCTGGTGTTCCTCTTTACGGTAAAACTTATCTTAGTGACGGTGGTACAGGCGAACCTTTTGATCAACCTGCAACAGTCGGAATCATTTATATGCTGAAACTGGGTCACATGGTCGAAGATAAGATGCATGCCCGTTCAATCGGACCATATTCACTGATTACTCAGCAACCCTTGGGCGGTAAAGCTCAGTTCGGAGGCCAGCGTTTCGGGGAAATGGAAGTTTGGGCGCTCGAAGCATTCGGCGCATCTAACATCCTCCAGGAAATCCTGACGGTAAAATCGGATGACGTATTGGGAAGAGCAAAAGCATACGAAGCTATTGTTAAGGGAGAACCAATGCCAGCGGCAGGTATTCCTGAATCATTAAACGTGTTGCTTCACGAATTACGTGGCCTTGGTTTGAGTGTGAACCTGGATTAATTTAAGGAGAATTGGTTTTGATTTTCCTGAATATAAACTTGTTAAAATAACGATCGATATATGGCATTCAGAAAAGACATTAAAGTTAAAAGTAGCTTTGCCAAAATTGGTATCAGTCTGGCTTCACCTGAGGAAATTCTCGAAAGGTCTCACGGAGAAGTATTGAAACCTGAAACGATAAATTACCGTACATACAAACCCGAACGTGATGGTTTGTTTTGCGAACGAATCTTCGGGCCGGTAAAAGACTACGAATGTCATTGCGGTAAATACAAACGCATCCGTTATAAAGGTATCGTTTGTGACCGTTGTGGTGTTGAAGTCACTGAGAAGAAAGTCCGTCGCGAACGTATGGGACATATATCCCTGGTGGTTCCTGTTGCACATATTTGGTATTTTAAATCCTTACCCAACAAAATCGGGTATCTGTTAGGTTTACCTACCAAAAAACTGGATGCAATTATTTATTACGAAAGATATGTTGTCATCAATGCCGGTATTAAAGCGCAGGATGGCGTAAAATATCTTGACTTCCTTACCGAAGAAGAATACATGGATATTTTGGATTCTTTACCAAAAGAAAACCAGTATCTCGATGATGCTGATCCGAATAAATTCATCGCCCGTATGGGAGCCGATGCGTTGTACTCATTATTACAACGTCTCGAACTGGATGAAATGTCATTCGACCTTCGTCACAAAGCAAATACCGAAACTTCACAACAGCGTAAAAACGAAGCTTTAAAACGCTTGCAGGTTGTTGAAGCATTCAGATCAAGTAAAAATATCAATCGTCCCGAATGGATGATTGTAAAAGTTGTTCCTGTAATTCCACCCGATTTGCGTCCTTTGGTTCCACTTGATGGTGGCCGTTTTGCCACCTCCGATTTGAACGATTTGTATCGCAGGGTAATTATCCGTAACAACCGTTTAAAACGTCTGATTGAAATCAAAGCTCCCGAAGTAATCTTACGTAACGAAAAGCGTATGCTTCAGGAAGCCGTCGATTCATTATTCGATAATTCACGCAAATCTAATGCTGTGAAAACAGAGAATAACCGTGCATTAAAATCTTTGTCCGACAGTTTGAAAGGGAAACAGGGTCGTTTCCGTCAGAACTTGTTGGGTAAACGTGTCGATTATTCAGCCCGTTCGGTAATTGTTATCGGACCAAAGCTGAAACTGCACGAATGTGGTCTTCCAAAAGATATGGCTGCTGAGCTTTTCAAACCATTTATCATTCGTAAACTGATTGAACGTGGTATTGTTAAGACCGTTAAATCTGCCAAAAAGATTGTCGACCGCAAAGATCCTGTAGTATGGGATATTCTCGAAAACGTATTAAAAGGTCACCCGGTTATGCTTAACCGTGCGCCTACGCTTCACCGTTTATCCATACAGGCCTTTCAACCCGTTTTGGTTGAAGGAAAAGCCATTCAGCTGCACCCGCTCGTTTGTACCGGTTTCAACGCCGACTTCGATGGTGACCAGATGGCTGTTCACGTACCGCTTGGTAATGCTGCAGTTTTGGAAGCCCAGATGCTGATGCTTGCATCACATAACCTTCTGAACCCTGCAAATGGTGCTCCAATCACCGTTCCTTCACAGGACATGGTTCTTGGGTTGTACTACATGACCAAACCTCGTACAGGTGCCCGCGGCGAAGGAATGATCTTTTATTCAACTGAAGAAGTGATCATTGCTTATAACGAAGGTGTAATTGATTTACACGCTATCGTTAAGGTAAAGGTTGAAGACGTGGATGAAAATGGCGACATGTTCAAACACATCATCGAAACTTCTGTTGGTAAGATCATTTTCAACCAGTGTGTACCAAAAGAAGTTGGATACATCAACCAATTGCTGACTAAAAAGTCGCTTCGTACTATTATTTCCGATATTTATAAAAAGACTGGCAACGCTGTAACTGTACGTTTCCTTGATGACATTAAGGATTTGGGTTACACCATGGCTTACCGTGGCGGATTGTCGTTCAACCTGAGCGATGTGGTTGTTCCTGTTGATAAGAAAGAAATCGTCGATGCCGGTTATGCTGAAGTTGATGAGGTCATGCTGAACTACAACCAGGGATTCATTACCAACAACGAACGCTACAATCAGGTGATTGATATCTGGACACATGCCAATGCCAAACTGACCAATTCGGTGATGAAGACATTGAGCACCGACCGTCAGGGTTTCAACTCGGTATATATGATGTTGGATTCAGGAGCCCGTGGTTCTAAAGAGCAGATTCGTCAGCTTTGCGGAATGCGTGGTTTGATGGCTAAACCTCAAAAGTCAGGATCAACAGGTTCTCAGATCATCGAAAACCCTATTCTGGCGAATTTTAAAGAAGGTCTGTCGGTTTTGGAATACTTTATTTCAACCCACGGTGCCCGTAAAGGTTTGGCCGATACTGCCCTGAAGACTGCTGATGCAGGTTATCTGACACGTCGTTTGGTCGACGTGGCCCAGGATGTGATTATCCAGGAAGAAGATTGCGGTACTTTGCGTGGTCTGATTGCTTCGGCAATTAAGAATAACGAAGAAGTGGTTGCCTCTTTGGTCGAAAGAATTCTTGGACGTTCAACCGTTCACGATATCTATAATCCGCTGACAGGTGAATTGATCGTTGCTTCAGGTGAAATTGTTACTGATGAAGTGGCAAAGAAAATTGAAGATTCACCGATTGAGTCCGTTGAAATACGTTCAGTGTTAACCTGCGAATCAAAAGTAGGTGTTTGTGCTAAATGTTACGGATTGAATCTCGCCGGAAGTACTATGGTTCAGCGTGGTGAAGCGGTAGGAGTTATTGCTGCCCAGTCAATCGGGGAGCCTGGAACACAGCTTACACTGCGTACATTCCACGTGGGAGGTATAGCAGGTAACATTTCTACTCAGTCAACGATTGAATCGAAATATGACGGTATTGCCGAAATCGACGAATTACGTATGGTTGAGCAGGTCAACGAGACTGGCATCAAAACCTACATCGTGGTTAGCCGTCTGGCTGAATTAAGAATCATCGATAAAAATACAAGGATTCAGCTTTCCTTACACAATATTCCATACGGATCAAAACTGTACATCGATAATGGACAGGAAGTGAAGAAGGGGATGCTGATTTGCGAATGGGATCCATACAACGGAGTTATCATCACTGAATTTAAAGGTAAAATCTCATTCGAACAGGTGATCGACGGGGTGACTTATCGTGAAGAATCTGATGAGCAAACCGGATACAAGGAAAAAGTAATCATCGAAACAAGGGATAAAACCAAGAATCCTGGATTACGCATCCTCGACGAAAAAGGAAATACAATCCGTACATACAACTTGCCTGTAGGTGGTCACATGGCCGTCGAAGAAGGACAGATTGTTGAAGCGGGAGCTGTATTGGTGAAAATTCCGCGTGCTGCAGGTAAAGCTGGTGATATCACCGGTGGTCTTCCTCGTGTAACTGAGTTATTCGAAGCGCGTAATCCATCCAATCCTGCTGTAGTTTCCGAAATCGACGGTGAAATTTCTTTGGGTAAAATCAAACGTGGTAACCGCGAAATCGTAGTTACTTCGAAAGGCGGAGATATCAAACGTTATTTGGTTCCGCTTTCACGCCAGATCCTGGTGCAGGAGAACGATTATATCCGTGCAGGAACACCGCTTTCTGACGGTGCAACCACTCCATCTGATATCCTTGCCATTAAAGGCCCTACCGCTGTACAGGAATACATTTTGAATGAAGTTCAGGACGTGTACCGTATGCAGGGGGTAAAAATCAATGACAAGCATTACGAGGTGATCATTCGCCAGATGATGCGCAAGGTGGAGATCGACGATCCGGGCGATACCCGTTTTCTCGAAAAACAGATTGTCGACAAACATGAGTTCCTTCACGAGAACGACTGGATCTATAACAAGAAGATTGTTACTGAAGCAGGTGATTCCGACAGTTTAAAACCGGGTATGATCATTACTTCGCGTCGTTTGAGAGACGAAAACTCGAACCTGCGTCGTCGTGATAAGAAACTGGTTGAAGCCAACGATGCCGTTCCTGCAACATCGAGTCAGATTCTCCAGGGAATCACCCGTGCTGCTCTTCAAACACGTAGCTGGTTATCGGCTGCATCATTCCAGGAAACTACCAAGGTGTTAAACGAAGCTGCCATTCATGGCAAAGTCGATTACCTCGATGGTCTGAAGGAAAACGTGATCTGCGGACATTTAATCCCTGCAGGTACCGGTTTGAAGGAATACAAAAATCTGGTTGTAGGCTCGAGAGACGAATACGACAAGATTACTGAAGGAAAAGATTCTGACCGTTTTTAAATAATACCTTATGGAAGATCAGAAAAACAATAACAATCAGTTGCAGATTGAGCTAACCGAAGAGATTGCACAGGGAATTTATTCCAACCTGGCGATTATCACTCACTCAAGCTCCGAATTTGTACTTGATTTCGTCCGTGTGATGCCTGGTATACCCAAAGCGAATGTAAAATCGAGAATTATTTTAACTCCCGAACATGCCAAACGCTTATTGCTGGCCTTGCAGGAAAACATTCAGAAATATGAAGCCGTAAATGGCGTCGTTAAGAATGTCAGAGGACACGATCCATTTCTTCCCCCGATGACTTTCGGAGGACCTGTTCCTACTGCTTAAGAATTTAGTAAATTCATACGCAAAAGCCGTCTCAATGTAAATTGGGTCGGCTTTTTTCATATCCAGAGGTGGCGATCTTCTCCAGAAGACTCAAATCCTCTCTCCCGATTTCTGATCACTTCATATACTCGAATAGAGTTATTGTGCCTGACTGATTAGGCCTTCTTTTGTTTCAATTTGGAAAACCTCAAATTTTATATTTTAACCTTAGTAACTCAGCATAAACCATTGACGCACAACCTTATTTACCTTATAGTAATGAATTGACTGATAAAGCCCGGATAAGGTTAATAATGTTGGATTTAGGGGATTGTCGGCCTGTTACTAAGGTTTAAGAAATAGAAAATTAGGTGTTTAGAACATACTCAGGCTCTATCAACCTTGTTTCAATCCGAAAAATACATGTTTTCTCCTATATTGAATAGGGTTGGGGAGGGGTTCCCTTGGGTATTTATTTTCTATATCTGTACTATGACTGATCTATAACTGTACTAAAATCCATATCTTTGTATAGATATAGATCAATCATAGTTTAAATCCTTAAAGGAGAGTCCCTCTCCAATAGCAGGTAATTACGATTGAACACCAATTACAAGATTGAATACAATTACACGAATTATAACGAATTAACACGAAAGAAAATGGCACGAATGAAACGGAACATCGGTGATCTGGTCTCAGGACGGATCGGTAACGTGGTATTTTACACACGCAATGGAGTTAACTATGTGCGTGCTGCTCCTGACCGTAAAAAAGACTCGTGGTCGCCACAGCAGCTATTGCACCGGCAGAGGTTTAGCAAGGCCAGCTACCTGTGGAGCCAATTGAAAAAAACTAAAGTAGCTCCTATCTGGAATTTAGCTGCCGAACGGATGAATGGATACGCCTGCTTTATAAAAGCCAATATGCCAGCCTATGCATTGGATGGAAGCATTATTGACTCGATGATGATTAAGATTTCGACGGGTAAATTGCATCTGCCAATGGATATGGAAGCAGCAAGGGAGTCTGCAGGTAGCGCTGTGATTGCTGTAAGCTGGAAGAATGACCCTAATATGAAGGGTAAACGCCTGACAGATGAATTAATGGCTGTAAGCGTTAATGATGGACATTACTCTGCCCTCACTTCTACAGGACTGCTTAGAAGCGCCAAAAGCGGCACCTTTACCCTACCTGTTTGGCCAGCTGATGCAACACATGTTTATTTGTTCTTTGCCTCGGAGGATGGATTGGACTATACCGAGAGCGTTTGCTTCGAGTTAGGTACGAATTAGGCGAATTAAGACAAATTACACGAATTAACCCGTCATGCTGAACTTGTTTCAGCACCCCCTGTTAGGAGGAGGTGCCGAAATAAATTCGGCATGACGCTTCGATCATCGTTCAAAAGCAATTGAAAATTGTTTGTTCCGGTAGCCACTTCCTAACTTCCTTACTTCCTAACCTTCTATTGCTCTATTTGTAAAAACGCATAACCTATAGTACGTAAATCGAAATTATTCGCTTATATTGGTATGGTTATAACTAATCAGGCAATTAGCCGGAATAATGCCAGTTAACTGATGAGTTTTATTTAAACCCTAAATAATATTCAGATGGAAGATATCCTACAATTCTTTAGAGAACAATTTTGCAATGATATTGAGTTCACAGCAAAAGGCATCACAGTAGGAATGATTAAATCACTTAAAAGTGATATACAGCTTTATAATGATTCAGAAATATTGGAATACATTAAATCTAAACGAAATGAAATAAGATATCAGCTAGAAGGCAGTGAATTTAAATATTTATTTACTCTTTTTAATATTGAAACGAAACTAAAGGAATGTTTAATAGACCATTTTATGAATTCTCCAATTTCTTATACTAAGAAAATTGAATTTAGTAATTCCATTGGCATCGGGAATTATAAAATAAATCATCATGACGGTATATTAACAGTAAATACTGAAAGATGGAATTACTCTGCAAATGAATATCTTTTTTTTTCAGATTTGGATGAGTTTATGTCATTAGCTCAATACATAGCTTGGGGTAATTTGTTTTTAGAATTAAACAAGCTAGATAAAGTAATTAGAGAGAAAATAAAAGAGGATGAGCAAAAACTTAAAATTGCTATTATCTCCGAAAAAGAAAATGATCAATAAAAGAAGATATTCCTTTTTGCGCAACATATTTTTCAACCCGTCAAACACCAGGGAACGTTCTTCCTGACCAGGCATACATGCAGGGGAAGGAGGATTTTCCTTTGCAAACACCAGGAACAGTATTGCGGCAGCAATGGCGATGATACCATAAATGAACAGCATACTGCCAATTCCGGAATGGATCACAAGATAAGGTGTTACTGCCATTCCAATCACAATCCCGAAATACATGGCAAGAGAACCAAGACCGGATGCAATG
>Ga0118677_10002012_pt1 | contig 41828 bp, 38 predicted proteins | sample AliMusrvi5mmetaG_FD_86154 | JGI IMG/M metagenome (GOLD analysis project Ga0118677, IMG submission 86154)
CACCGGTACCAAAACTTCGGTTTTGTTTTTACAAAAATGGTCGGATGAAATAAAGCCGCTTCAGGATTACCCGATTTTTATGGCGGTTTCGCAAAAAGGTGGCAAAGATAATTCCGGCGAATATGTTTATAAAAAAGATGAAAATGGAGATAGCGTAATAGGTGCTAATAAAAAAGGTGTTCCACTGTCAGATGTGTGGGAAATTCCATATTTAAATCCAAAAGCTAAAGAACGGATAGGGTATCCAACCCAGAAACCGATTCTACTTTTAGAAAGGGTTATTTCGCTAGCCACGGATGAAGGGGATCTTGTGCTTGATCCTTTTTGTGGTAGTGGAACTACTTTAATAGCAGCAAAGTTATTAAAAAGAAATTATTTAGGAATTGATAAATCAAAAGATGCTGTGAATATATGTCATAAACGTTTAGAAAATCCCATTAAAACTGAGTCGTTATTATTAAAGAATGGTAAAGAATCGTACTCTAATAAGGCAGTGAATATATTAGAAATCTTAAAAAGAATTGATGCTATTCCGGTACAGAGGAATCAGGGTATAGATGGTTTTTTGAGAAACCATAATTATAGAAAACCTGTGCCAGTAAAAATTCAACAGCCTGATGAAACTTTATCAGAAGCGGTTTATAAGCTTATGCGTTCATCTTTAAGAAATGGGTATACCAAGAAAATATTAATTAGGAGTAAAAAGGTTGTTACCCCTGAACTTTTTGATTTAAAAGCCAATGATCCAGAATTGATTTACATAGATGATATAGATGAATTTATAAAGAATAAGAATATGCTTCTAGCGGCAAGTATAAAAAAGTGAGCACAACTGTAATTATTTAGAGTAACAATATTTATACCTGCATTATAATCAAATTAATACGTTAGAAAATTAATAAGCTTTATACGCCCCTAAAACAATTCTAAACGAACTAATCGTTCCAGACAAAAGTTAATCTTATAAACTATCTTCTTTAAAGATTTAGCATTTATGGAGAGTAGTAAATCAGTCTATAATATTTTCCTTGATTTTACTATCGTGTTATTGTATTATTGCATTATTACACTATTACCAAGGAGTTGATAATGGCAAAAGCAAGTATTAAATCAAAATTTGGAACAACAATTCTTATCGAAGGAACAGATTCTGAAGTTGCTCGTATAGTTACTTTATTGGAGGGACGTGAAGGAGATGAAACGGCATCAAAGCGTAGAAGCTCCAAACCCACGATGACCAAGAAACGAGAAAATAATGCCAAGTTTAACGCTACAGACGGGATTTTGAGGCTTAGAGAGGAAGGCTTTTTTAATAAACAAAAAACCCTTTTGGATATTAAAAGAGCCCTCGAAGAACAAGGCCTTATTTATCCTTTAACGACTTTGTCGGGTGTTGTTCTTAAGCAGGTTAGAAAGAGAAATTTGCGCCGTATAAAAGAAAAAAAGAACTGGGAGTATGTTAAGGGTAGTAACGTTTAATCAGAAAAGAGGCTGATATGTTAACAAAACGTCTTCAAGATCAGATAACAATCGCAATTACGCAAGCCACAGTAAGCACGTCTCATGTTAAAGATAATGAATTACGGAAGATTGCATTTGAGAGGGTGCTAGATTATTTGTTAAGACCGTTGGCTCCTGGTAATGACGGATTAGAAGATGGCTTGCTGGGCAAACGAGTAAGAGTTTCATCCTCAAAACAAAGCACTGTAAGGGCAGCCATTAGCAAGAAGGCCTCCGGGCCGCGTGGTTGGCTTGGGGAATTAATTGAGGAAAATTTCTTTTCAAAACCAAAATCGATGAAAAACATTCTATTGGAATTGAAAAATTGAAGCCATCATTTGAAGTCGACTGACTTAACAAATTCTTTAGAACATTTTTGTCATGAAAAGAAACTAAGAAGGCTCCCGAAGGAAAAGGGAAAGAGGCTCGAATGGGTAAAATGGTAAAATCTTCTTCCGTAAACGTTAAGAGTATTCTTGAGCAAGCTTTCCCAAATAAACATGTAGTCTCTTTGCTAAAGCATTATCAAGATGCTCTTTTTAAGTACCAGGAGCAAGACTGGGAAGGCGCTCTAACTAAGACTGGAAAGTTCCTAGAGGCTGTTTTAAAATCTATTGCCATTCACGCAAAGATCACTTTACCAGCATCGCGACATTTTAATGTTAAACAGACTACAATTAAATTAGAGCAGGTTGTTACTTTATCTGATTCTCTTCGACTTCAGATTCCTAAGGCGTCAGTTTTTATTTACGATATAGCATGTAATCGTGGGGCACGGCATGATCCGGATGAAGTTAATCCAAATAAAATGGATGCGGCTGTAGCAATTCCTGTATCTTCTTGGATATTGTCTGAGTTAGTTCGTTTTGCTGATAAAAAAGCTAATCCTGATGTCTCTGCTGCTTTGATAGAGTCTTTAATGGAAAAGAAACATCCATTGATTGAGAATATTGAAGGCCGTATGTATATAAACTGTAAAGGTTTGAGTGCAAAAGATGTTGGAATACTTGTATTAGATGCTGTGTACCCTAAGCGTATGAGCCAAGAAATGTTGATTGATTCTATCAAGCGACATGGTTTTTCCAAGATGAACGCTGCTGTTGCGGTTACGCGACTTAAGAATTTTGTAGATGAAAAAGAGGGTAAATTGATGTTGCGCGGATTAGGGCGATCCGAAGCAGATTCAATTTTATCTAAGGTTCGTTAGTAAAATGCAGGAATCCTATACCCTGGTTAATTTAAAACAATCCACCGATTAGTTTTAGAGCAAGTAAGTCCCAAAATGACTTCATAAGAAAAGTTCGGATTTCTGGGGGACTCGCGGAGCCATTGTTGACGAACAGACGCACCAAGCGGCTGTTCGGTTACAGCCCCATTTCGGCATAGCGCCGGAGTGGGGCTTTTTTTGTGCGCCCGGCAGGGCGCACTTACTCGGAGGCGCAAGTCCTCTACAGGCCTGATAGAAGGAACTGTTAGCTGGTCGGCAAGGGTGTGTCCATCGCGAGGTGGAATCTGAAGGAAGCCGCAGGCAAAACGCTGGCTCGACGAACAGGAATCACATAGAGGCGAACATGCTGGATGAGGAGTCATTTATCTCTAAAGTCCAAAATCTATCCGGAAAGCATGTGCGTAGATGTGGCGGGCATAAGCGGGAAGGTAAGTGCGCATTACCCGGGGAGGTCTGCCCTGTGTCTACACAGTTCCTACCCGAGGAGGATGGAACGGACTGAGTTCCGTGTGAACGGAATGACCGCAGTGCAGAAGTCAGCAGAGGGCAAAGTAAGTCCCGCCTTTGGCGGGAACGAAGGCCTGAACATAAAGCAAGGGATAAAGCCCTGGCTTTCGATGGAGTAAAAGATGCCGATAAAAGAAGATGAAAACACTTCGACCGGAGCAGGAGGTAAGGGACGGAATCCCCGATTACCTGTGGCGGTAGGTGCGTCTAAATCCACGGCAAGCCAGAATAACTTAAGCCCAAGGGAACATCAGTTAATGGAGGAGGTGCTATCCAAGGAGAACATGACTTTGGCTATGAAGCGAGTGAAAGCCAACAAGGGAGCGGCGGGCATAGATGATATGACCGTTGACGAACTGGAAAGCTATCTTAAGCAAGAGTGGCCGGGGATAAGAGGTGAACTGTTGGAAGGACGGTATAAACCAAAATCAGTTAGACGGGTAATGATACCCAAGACAGGTGGCGGAGAGCGAGCGTTAGGAATACCGACGGTCGTTGACCGTTTAATCCAACAGGCGGTACATCAGGTCATAAGTCCAATATTCGAGAAGGACTTTTCAGAATCAAGTTATGGCTATCGGCCGAAGCGAAGCGCACAGCAGGCGGTGGAAGCTGCCCGCCAGTATGTGAGCGAAGGAAGGCGCTGGGTGGTGGACATGGATTTGGAGAAGTTCTTTGACCGTGTGAATCACGACATCTTAATGGCACGGGTAGCCCGAAAAGTAAAAGACAAAAGAATACTTTTACTGATTAGACGCTATCTACAGGCGGGAATAATGGAAGATGGTTTGACAAAAGCGAGCACAGAAGGAACGCCGCAAGGCGGCCCATTGTCACCGTTGTTGTCAAACATTCTGCTTGATGACTTGGATAAAGAGTTAGAGAGCAGAGGTCACAAGTTCTGCCGTTATGCGGATGATAGTAACATCTATGTGCATACGCAAAGAGCTGGGGAACGAGTGAAAGAATCCGTAACATTATTCTTGAGCAATAAGCTAAAGTTGAAAGTCAATGAAGCCAAAAGTGCCGTTGACCGACCGTGGAAGAGGAAGTTCTTGGGGTATACGATAACGATGGATAAAGAGCCAAGATTAAGGGCAGCAATACAATCCATCAAAAAGTTAAAGGATACGCTAAGAGTAATATTCCGACGTGGACGGGGGCGCAATATAGGACGACTTATAACGGAAGAACTAAACCCGGTGATACGAGGCTGGGGTAACTACTTTAGCCTCACAACGGTTAAGAAGATTCCCGAAGAGTTAGACTTTTGGATACGGCGAAAATTACGCTGTATCATATGGCGCCAGATGAAGAGAGCAAAGACACGGGCAAAGCGGCTGATGAAATGCGGGTTTGATAAAGACAGGGCATGGATGTCAGCTGGCAATCGAAGAGGGGCATGGTGGAACGCCGGGGCGTCGCATATGAATCAAGCGTACCCGATAGCGCACTTCAATAAACTTGGGTTAGTGGCTTTACAAACAAAACTGATAAGCTCTTAAAATCTTTATGAACCGCCGTATACCGAACGGTACGTACGGTGGTGTAAAAGGACAGCAAGGCGACTTGCTTCCTATTTTGATTTGTAATCCTTACATTTTTATTGGCTTTCATTGGCCAAAGTGAACCAAGGTTTTAAACAGCATAACAATAAAAAAGCAATGAATTTCGTTTCTTAATACCCCTTATTCCTTCTTTTATTCATTTTAATACTTTTTTAATGCCTTTAGGCATCCTTTTAATTAGCCAAATTAAACAATCAAGATAAACTTATTACTAAGGAGGGTATTGCTATGATGGATACTATTTTTATCGTTATAACAGTTTTTCTTGGGATCATTTCTTGGGCCTTTATTATTATGTGTTCAAAAGTATAGGAGGGAGTATTTATGTTAGCAATTTACTGGATCGGTGGAATCACTTCATTGGTGTTGTTTGTGTACCTTTTAATAGCTTTGCTTAAACCGGAGATATTCTAACCCAAATTTTTCCATAGAAAAATTTGCCGTAAGGTCGACTGATTAAATCTCAAAGAGATTTAATCAAGCTGTCGAGGTTAAACCAATTATTTAGAAAGAAGGGTTTAATGAGCCTCAATGACTATATTCAAATAGGTATTTATCTTTTAGTACTGCTTTTGGCGGTCAAGCCACTAGGCATTTACATGGCCCGTATATATGAAGGAAGTCCCACAGGTCTCAATGTGTGGTTTGCGCCTATTGAAAGATGGATTTATCGCCTTTGCGGTGTGAAATCTGAACAAGGCATGTCTTGGAAAGTATATGCCTTTGCTTTGATGTTGTTTAATATTTTAGGTATGTTGGTCGTTTATGCTATTCAGCGATTTCAGGCGGGGCTTCCTCTAAATCCGATGGCCATGGCAGCAGTATCCCCGGATTCATCGTTTAATACAGCGGTGAGTTTTGCCACCAATACAAATTGGCAAGGTTATGGCGGGGAAAGCACCATGAGTTATTTGACTCAAATGTTGGCTTTAGGCGTTCAGAATTTTCTTTCTGCTGCCACAGGCATGGTTGTTGCAATAGCTTTAATCAGAGGATTCATTCAAAAGCAGACAAACACTATCGGTAATTTTTGGGTAGATATGGTGAGGACTGTTCTTTATATCTTGTTGCCTTTGGCTCTTGTGTTGGCTTTAGTTCTGGTTTCCCAGGGTATCCCACAGACTTTTAACAAAAGTGCAGCAGCGACACTCGTACAGGCTGCTAAAGATAGTAATGGGAAGCCAGTCACAGAACAGGATCTTGCTTTAGGGCCGGTGGCTTCTCAAATAGCTATCAAGCAATTAGGGACCAATGGCGGCGGGTATTATAATGCTAATTCTGCCCATCCTTATGAAAACCCGACACCTTTGTCAAATTTCTTAGAAATGCTGTCATTAATTTTGATCGGAGGAGCTTTATGTTATACCTTCGGTTACATGGTCAGAGACCGGCGTCAGGGCTGGGCTATATTGGCTGCCATGTTAATCATTTTTATTCCTTGTCTTTTGATCGTAGGCAACATGGAGCAAGGTGGAAACCCTTTATTTAAGAATTTGGCAATTGATCAAAATGCAACTGATTATCAACCCGGCGGCAATATGGAGGGAAAAGAGGCGCGCTTTGGCATCGCTTCTTCCGCCATTTGGGCAGTAGCAACCACCTCAGCGTCCAATGGTTCGGTTAATTCCATGCACGATTCCTATACGCCTATAGGCGGTATGATCCCCATGTGGCTTCTACAGTTAGGTGAGATCATTTTCGGAGGCGTTGGTTCAGGGCTATACGGCATGATTGCCTTTATCATCGTTGCTGTTTTTATCGCGGGGCTAATGATTGGCCGCACGCCAGAATATTTAGGCAAAAAGATCGAAGCCTTTGAAATGAAAATGGCGTCACTCGTGGCGTTAATTCCACATATTTTTATTTTGATACCAACGGCCATTGCCGTGCTTACAGCAGCAGGAAAGGCAGGGATAGCAAATCCTGGACCGCACGGTTTTAGTGAAATTCTTTATGCATTTTCTTCCGCAGCAGGGAATAATGGTAGCGCTTTTGCCGGATTGTCAGCAAACACGCTCTTTTATAACACGTTTTTAGGGGTATCCATGTTTTTCTGTCGCTATTGGCTTATCATCCCAATATTGGCCATAGCCGGTTCTTTATCCGCGAAGAAAATCGTGCCTGCTACCCAAGGGACATTACCAACACATACGCCACTTTTTGTTTTTTTTGTGGCCATGGTGGTTTTGGTCATCGGGGCATTGACATTCTTCCCGGCGCTGGCTTTAGGACCAATAGTTGAACATTTGACGTTAACAGCTAATTGATAAGATAAAGGGAAGGTTTTATATGAAAAAGACATCTAATACAATACAATCGCTTTTTGAGCCGAAGATATTTGTACCGGCCATTATTGATTCGTTTAAGAAACTAGACCCGCGGCATCAGATCAAAAACCCAGTAATGTTTGTAGTGTGGGTTGGTAGTGTATTGACTACAGGTTTATTTGTGCAAGCTATAGGGGGTCATGGAGAAGCAGGAGCTGGGTTTATTTTAGCGATTACATTATGGCTGTGGTTTACTATTGTGTTTGCTAATTTCGCCGAAGCTATGGCGGAAGGACGGGGCAAAGCCCAAGCAGAAAGTTTAAGAAAAGCCCGCAAGGATACCCCAGCTAAAAAGATGCTCAAACCTAAATATGGTGCTGGCCACACATCAGTTTCAGCAACAATTCTTCGTAAAGGAGATGTTGTTTTCGTTGAAAAGGGTGATTATGTCCCTATGGATGGCGAGGTCATTGAAGGGGTTGCGTCCGTTGATGAAAGTGCTATTACAGGTGAAAGTGCTCCGGTAATCCGTGAAAGCGGTGGAGATCGCTCAGCTGTTACCGGTGGGACACGTGTCCTTTCTGATTGGTTAGTCGTGCGTATTACCGCTAACCCAGGAGAAACCTTCTTAGATCATATGATCGCTATGGTCGAAGGGGCTCGTCGGCAAAAAACACCCAATGAAATAGCACTTAGCATTTTATTGGTGGTCTTTACGATCATATTTCTTTTAGTGACAGTGACTCTTTTGCCATTCTCACTTTTTAGCGTTGTGACCGCAGGTCATGGGACAGTTATTACTGTTACTGTATTAGTCGCTTTACTGGTCTGTCTTATCCCAACTACGATTGGTGGCTTATTGCCAGCTATTGGTATCGCTGGTATGGATCGGATGATTCAAGCTAATGTCATTGCCACCTCAGGACGCGCAGTTGAAGCGGCAGGGGACGTGGATGTGTTGTTGCTGGATAAAACAGGGACAATTACACTTGGTAACAGGCAGGCAGTGGCCTTTATTCCTACAAAAGGGATAAGTCCTGAAACCTTAGCTGATGCTGCTCAATTGTCTTCATTATCTGATGAAACGCCTGAAGGTCGTAGTATCGTCGTATTAGCTAAAGATAAATATGGCATTAGAGAACGGCAAACCCATGAATTGGGAGCTAAGTTCATTCCTTTTACCGCTCAAACCAGAATGAGTGGGGTTGATTTGGGAGATAATCGTCACATTAGAAAAGGCTCAGTTGATGCGATTGAAGAGTATGTGCGCAAAGCCGGGGGGAGTTTCCCTAATGACTTGAAATCATCAATTGAGACAATTTCTAAAAGTGGTGGCACCCCGTTGGTTGTAGCAGAGAATAAAAATGTTCTTGGAGTCATTCAATTAAAGGATATTGTTAAAGGTGGCATTAAAGAACGTTTTGCAGAGTTACGCCGTATGGGTATTAAGACTATCATGATCACAGGAGACAATCCCCTCACAGCGGCGGCGATTGCTGCAGAAGCTGGCATGGATGATTTCTTGGCCCAGGCTACACCTGAAACAAAATTAAAATTGATCCGTGATATGCAAACCGGTGGCCGGCTAGTTGCCATGACCGGTGACGGGACTAATGACGCGCCTGCATTAGCTCAAGCTGATGTGGCCGTTGCTATGAACACAGGAACACAGGCTGCCAAGGAAGCAGGAAACATGGTGGATTTGGATTCTAATCCTACCAAATTAATTGAGGTTGTGAAAATCGGCAAGCAACTTTTGATTACCCGTGGATCTTTAACAACCTTCAGTATTGCCAATGACGTTTCCAAATACTTCGCCATCATCCCGGCGGCATTTGTGGGGACATATCCAGCGCTTGGAGCATTAAATATTATGCATTTAGCCACACCTCAAAGTGCAATCCTTTCCGCGGTTATCTTTAATGCGTTGGTGATTATATTTCTTATTCCTTTATCTTTGTTTGGTGTGCCATATAGACCAATGGCTGCTAGTCGTCTATTAAGGGATAATTTATTGATTTATGGGGTGGGAGGAATTATTGCCCCGTTTGTCGGGATTAAATTGATCGATATGATTTTAGTAGCTTTACATTTAGTTTAATGGGAGGATTATAAAATGTTACTAGCACAAATCAGACCTGCAATCGTTTCATTTATTTTATTAACGGCGATCACCGGGATTTTTTACCCAGTTTTAGTGACAGGGATTGCCCAAACGGTGTTCCATAAACAGGCAGAAGGCAGTTTGATTACCTCAAGCGATGGTAAAATATTAGGATCATCATTGATAGGACAGAATTTCGATGATCCAAAATATTTCTGGAGCAGGATATCAGCGACAAGTCCTGTATATAATGCCTCTGCCTCCTCAGGTTCTAATTTAGGACCTTCAAATCCTGCTTTGTTGGATGAAGTAAAGGGTAGGATTACTGCTTTAAAAGCATCTGATTCGAGTAACAATGATCCAATTCCTGTGGATTTAGTGACCTCCTCAGGTAGTGGATTAGACCCACATATCAGTTTAGCAGCTGCTAATTATCAGCTGGCGCGTGTGGCTCGTGTAAGAGGGCTCACACCAGAAACGGTTAAGACAATTGTTGATCAGAACACTCAAGGCCGTTTCTTAGGATTGTTGGGGGAACCTGTAGTTAATGTATTACAAGTTAATTTGGCATTAGACGAGTATAAAAAATAAAATGTCTAAAGGCATAGTACTTATTATTGATGATGAACCACAAATCCAAAAGATGCTGGGGGTCATTTTACGCCATGCCGGATATGAGATAATAACTGCTGAGACCGGTGAAAAAGGTTTAGCTGATGTCGTCTATAAGAAACCACAAGCAGTGCTTTTAGACATGGGGTTGCCTGATATGGAAGGTTTTGATGTTCTTGTGCGGATTAGAGAAATTAGTGATCTATCTGTGATTATGTTGACCTGTCGTGGGCAGGAAGGAATTAAGGTAAAATGTTTGGAAAACGGAGCAGATGATTATATTACGAAACCATTTTCTGCTGTTGAGCTAATTGCCAGGCTTGCCGCGGTCTTGAGACGAAAGACTTCTCCTATCGTTAATGAGATTTTTGATAATGCCGGCTTACGGGTAGAGTTTAATACTCGTCAAGTGACGTTAAATGGACAACAGCTTAAGTTGACTTCTTTTGAATACAGCTTATTATCATCGCTGATTAAAAGCGCGGGGAGAGTCTTAACAACGCGTCAAATTTTAAGGGAAGTCTGGGGAACGGAAAACGAAGAAAAAGTTAATTCAGTAAGAGTGTATCTAAACCATCTTCGTCAGAAGATTGAAGATAATCCTGCGCAGCCGAAACGTATTGTTAATGAACCCTGCATTGGGTATCGATTTAATTTATTAAGTTAATTTTCGTATCAGTTGGCTCTCTTTAACTGCCTGTCGGTATATTCTTATGTAAGGGATCCTCCTTGGTACAAATGGGATGGTATTCATCGTGGTATAGAGCAATGGAATCAAGATTTGACGATGCGTACGTTTAGTGTATCTGCTGTGCCTCCTATAAGATTCTAGCGCGTCAGATTGTTGCTGGGCGGATGAAGAAATATATGAATCAGATAAACTATGGTTCCAATGAATAAAAAATCTACTCTTACAGAAATCCGCGAACGTTTTGACAATGATGTAGTTAATAAAGGGGAGATGCGAAGTTTTCAACTCTCTCAATTTATTATGGCATAGTTAGAAAATAAGAACTTTGTTTAAACAAGTACCTAGAAAATAAAAAAGTAAAACATGGGAACTCAGGTAATTATAAATTTTCTTCTGTATGCCCTAGTGAATGCTTTTACCCCTGGCCCCGGGAATATTCTTGCATTTAATACGGTTACGAACTATGGCCGGCGAAAAGGAAAAAAATTATTCTTAGGGATTTTTGCCGGTTATTATGTGGTCCAAATAATTTGCGCAATATTTGTTTGGGGTCTCAATGACTTTTTGCCGCCCTTTATGAACGTTGTAAAATATATAGGTGCGGGATATATCGTCTATCTTGCCATTCATATCGCGATGAGTATGCCGCACAAAGAAAGTGATGAGGCCTCCGCGTCTTTCTGGAAAGGTTTTATACTTCAGTTTGTCAACGTGAAAATCTATTTGATCGGCTTAACCGCGCTTTCCGGTTATGTGGTCAAACATTATTCTTCCTTTGGAATGCTGCTATTCTTTGAGATTATTATTGCCACGATTGGAACTATTGCCACATCGTCGTGGATTTTGTTTGGAGGTATGTTTCAGAGTGTCTACACAAAGCATTTTCGTCCCATCAATATCATTTTGGCTCTGGTGTTGCTTGAATGTGCATGGAGTATGATTCTTTAGTATAAGCCAACATGAGTTCTTTTTTAAAGTTGTAAAATCTCCCTGTTTGTGATTTTTGCACATATTTATTTTGACAATTATGCACACATGTGCATAATTGGTTAATTATGAGACCAAAGAAAACACGTTGGGTTAAATGCAGCTCTTCGGAAAGACTTTTTAAACCCCAAGGCTTCACTGGTAATAAGCAAACTGTTATTCTAACTCTAGATGAGTTTGAAGCTGTCAGGCTCTTAGATTATGAAGGTTTATCTCAAATAGAAGCGGCTAAGCAAATGCGCGTCCACCGTTCTACAGTCTCAAGAATTATTACATTAGCCAGAAATAAGATTGCTAGGGTGTTAGTTGATATAAATACATTAAAGATTGAGGGTGGTTGTTGTAAGGTAATTAAGGGGGAATAAGATGGAGAAATTAATAAGTAAAAAACTTTCATTTCTGGATCAATTCTTGACGCTGTGGATATTTATAGCGATGGCAGTTGGCGTTGGGTTAGGTTTTTTTGTACCTGGGACTGTTGGGTTCTGGGATCAGTTTCGTTTTGGAACAACATACGTTCCTATTGCCATTGGACTAATCCTAATGATGTATCCACCTTTGGCAAAGGTTAAATACGAAGAGTTGTTGGATGTGTTTAAGGATTATAAGATTCTTGTTTTGTCGCTTATTCAGAACTGGATCATCGGTCCTTTATTGATGTTTACGTTAGCAATCATTTTTTTGCGCGGATATCCGGAATATATGATTGGGCTTATAATGATCGGTTTGGCTAGGTGTATTGCCATGGTAATCGTCTGGAATGATCTTGCTGATGGTGATAGAGAGTATTGTGCCGGTCTTGTGGCTTTTAATGCTATTTTTCAAGTTCTCTTCTTTTCTGTCTATGCGTGGGTATTTATTACGATTCTTCCTGGATGGTTTGGTCTTAAGGGTGTAGTGGTGAATGTTACGATCATGCAGATTGCCAGGAGTGTCTTTATCTATCTTGGTATTCCATTTCTCGCGGGGATGATTTCCAGGTTCGTGTTCCTACGGTTAAAAAGTAAGGAGTGGTATGAAAAAGTGTTTATCCCGCGTATTAGCCCGATTACCTTGGTCGCTTTACTCTTTACTATATTTGTTATGTTTTCCCTTAAAGGAGAATATATCGTGAAAATTCCGCTTGATGTAATCCGTATAGCAATTCCTTTGTTGGTGTATTTTGTTGTGATGTTTTTTGTGTCCTATTTTATGAGTCAAAAAGCGGGGGCCGATCATGGCAAGTCAATCACATTGTCATTTACGGCGGCTAGCAATAACTTTGAGTTGGCCATAGCCGTTGCCATAGCTGTATTCGGCATCAATTCAGGGGTGGCTTTCGCCGCGGTCATTGGTCCTCTAATCGAGGTTCCAGTCATGATTGGTTTAGTCAATGTGGCTCGGTCGTTTAATAAAAATACTTGGTTCAGTAAAAAATGTTGTTAAGGAGAGGAAAGATGACAAAGCAAAGGGTTCTTTTTGTTTGTATTCACAATTCGGCAAGAAGTCAGATGGCCGAAGAATTGTTACGTAAATTAGCTGGTGATAAATTTGAAGTTGAGAGTGCTGGTATTGAGCCAGGAAAGCTTAATCCTGTCGTGGTTGAGGTCTTGAAAGAAATTGGAATTAATATTTCCGGTAAAATGACGCGTGCAGTCTTAGATTGTGTGAAAAGCGGCAAGCTTTATAACTATGTTATTACAGTCTGTGATGAAACAAGCGCAGAGCGTTGTCCGATATTCCCTGGTTCTGCACTAAGACTTCATTGGAGTTTTACTGATCCGTCAAAATTTGAAGGAAGCTGTGAAGAGAAGATTGCTAAGACCAGAACCGTAAGGGAAGAGATTAGGCAAAAGATTGAGGGCTGGTTAAGTGGTAATTAGATAAGAAGCATAGTATTCCTATTAACGATCAATGTTTTTTATTTTTTGAGTAAAGACAAAGTGTTTTGCTATTAAGAGTGGAATTATGTAAACTATCCTTCCTATGAGTTCATCATTTCTTCCTATGTCTTTAATTGAAATGAAGCGTCTTAGGTTTAATGAGTTAGATATTCTCATTGTGACTGGAGATGCTTATGTCGATCATCCCGCTTACGGGGCAGCCCTGATTGGACGTCTTCTTGAATCCAAAGGATATAAGGTAGGCATCATCGCTGAGCCGGATTGGAAACATCCGCAAAGCTTTACGCGTTTAGGCCATCCTCGTCTCGCGGTGCTTATTACGGCCGGTTCGGTTGATTCCATGATTGTCAATTATACGGCCAATAAGCGTCCTCGTCGTGACAGTATCAGTTATATGCCTGATAGGGCATCGATTGTGTATACCAATTGTATTCGCGCTGCTTTTAAAGGAATTCCGGTAATTTTAGGGGGGACAGAAGCTAGTATGCGCCGCCTGGCGCATTACGATTATTGGGATGACTGCGTGCGTCGTTCTCTTCTACTGGATTCAAAAGCGGACATGATTGTTTATGGTATGGGTGAACGGCAGATTGTTGAGGTTATTAATCGTCTTAACAATCAAGAACCTATATCCTCAATTCGTGATGTGGCAGGCACTGTCGTTGCTGTTAAACCATTCGAGGTCCCCTTAACTGCCGTTGTCTTGCCTTCTTTTGAAGAAGTCTCTAAAGATGTGGTGCTTTTTAATAAGGCGTTTGCGTTAATTTATCATGAAATGAACGCGCTTCGCGGCAAGCCAGTAGCCCAAGGGCATGCAGATCGAGTTGTTTTACAATTACCCCCAGCGAAACCCCTAACGAGTGAGGAATTAGATAAAAGCTATGATTTACCCTACCTCAGACGTTGGCATCCTTCTTATGATATCAAGGGAGGGGTTAAGGGATTTGAAGTAGTGCGTTGGTCTATTACCGCTGTACGCGGATGTCCAGCAGATTGTTCTTTTTGCGGACTGACGATGCATCAAGGCAGGGTTGTTCAAAGCCGCAGTGAGCGTTCCATCTTACAAGAGGTTGATTGTATTGTTAAAGATAAAGACTTTAGAGGAACAATCACAGATGTAGGTGGCCCTACGGCCAATTTGTACGCAGCTTCCTGCAGGGTCTGGGAAAAGGCTGGACCTTGTTCGACTAAACAATGCATGATGCCGCAGAAGTGTCCATCGTTGGAGTTAGGTTACGCTAAGGCGCTTTCATTGTATCGATCTATCCGACGAGTTAAGGGAGTCAAGCATGTCTTTATTGGAAGCGGCTTGCGCTATGATCTTCTAGTTGAACCTGAAGCTTTGGAATATTTGAAGGAATTATGTACCCATCATGTCAGTGGCCAGATGAAGGTGGCCCCTGAGCATACCCAGGATAAGGTTTTACGTCTGATGAATAAACCTCCGTATCAGGTCTATGAAAAGTTCGTTGAACAATTTGAGAAGGTCAATCGTAAGCTTCCCAGTCGTAGGTACTTGGTTAATTATTTTATTACATCTCATCCAGGGTGTGATTTAAATGAAGCCAAGGCCTGCTCAGAAACCTTAGCTCGCCGAGGAATGCGGCCAGAACAGGTACAGGATTTTATTCCGCTTCCGATGACAATATCCGCGTGTCTTTATTACACAGGCTCCCATCCTATGACAGGGGAGAGAGTGTATGTACCTAAGACCCATAAAGAGCGCACCATGCAAAGAGCTCTAATCCAACCTCAGAACGAGAAAAGCCGTCCATTAATTGCCAAAGCAAGATCCATTCTTTCTCGCAGACATTGAGATAATGCGTAAGAGAAATCATTAGTACCTCGTAATAAATATTCTTCTAATATTCATTGTTATACCCTGGTTCAATTGATTCATTTTAGTCTATCCCTAGAATACCTTCATGCCGTTAGAGAAAACAAAGTCAAGTGAAGGTGATGAAATAGTCATAGATAAGAAACAAATTTACATCTTAGATGACGACGAGTCAGTGCGTCGCTCGCTTAAATTCCTAATGGTTAGCTATGGTTTTGCAGTAAAAACATTTTCTAATGCCGAGGAATTCTTTAGCGTTGTGCCAAGTAGTACAAAGGGATGTTTAATTCTTGATATTCATATGCCAGGCTTAAATGGTTGGGACACACAGGAACGATTAAAGAAAGAACAATATAAACTTCCGGTCATTGTTATTTCAGCGGATAAAAGTGATTATTTTAAGGAAAAGGCATTAAAAGCAGGAGCGGTTGGGTTTTTACAAAAACCATTTGAGGATCATTATTTGCTTCATATGGTTAATTTTGAATTTAATAAACAAGATATGGGAGATAAAAAATGAGAAATTCAAACAATAAAAAGGGTTCTCAATTACCGCAAACACAAAACGGTAAAGATAAAGTGAACAATGCTGTTGATTCAGAAGGTTCTACAAGATTAGAAGATACAACAGATAAGCGAAATATGGAAAATTTAGCAGATGAAAATTCATTGGCAGTCCTTAAAGATAGTTTTAGGTCAAATACAACTGGGGCAGATGACGATTTGGCTGTAGATATCCAAGACGCTATAGGCAGAGATATGTCTTTATCCCTGGTGGCAGATAATATTCGCGTCACAGTTGAGAATGAAATAGTGACTTTAGAGGGTTTAGTCTATAGGGAACAGGAAAAAATGACAGCAGGCTATATCGCAAGTATTTTCGTTGGGGAGGATAACGTCAATAATTATTTAACTGTTATAGGCAACTAAGTAGATTCGAATTTAACAAGGATGTTCTTATGAAGTTAATGGGAAATTGTGTTGATGAATGAGATGCTCATAAAATTTTAAACAGGAGAACGATATGGATGGTCAAATAGAGAAAATTAAAGGGCGTATTAAACACGCTGTGGGTGTTCTTATTAATAATAAGCATTTAGAAAATGAAGGTAAGGCCGAAGAGTTTCGCGGTACTGTCAAAAATAAGATCAATAATGTCGCCGATAAGATAAAAGAGCAGATATAAACTCTTAATCTTTCAAAAGGAGAAAAATGTCTAAACATCATATTAATAATTTAGCTGAACAAATTGCCAATAAGGGGTATGCTTCAGCGCCATTTCATCAAGAGAAAATGTACGACGAATCAATTTATGAAGTAAAGACAAAAGAGACTCAAGCGAAAGATGGTGATGAAGATAATTATGTAAAGCTTAAGGCGTACCAAATTCATTTAGAAAAAGGGGGATCTGAATTAGATAATTGGTTAGAGGCAGAGCAATGGTTAAAAAATAATTATAAAGCTGTTTAAAGATTAATAAACTAGGGGAATCTAAATTCTCAAGTTTAATTAACATTGATTTTGATGAATTTATTGAATCAGAGCAATTGTTGGAGTAAATGTTTAAGAAATTGGAGGGTCATATGATAAATAAAAATGAGCGAGAATATTATCCAACACGTGATAAGGATAATGATTTTTCTAAGTCTGTTCATACTTGGTTGGCTCAATATGATGAGGAAGATGATTTTTTTTATAAGAAGGCTTCAAGTTCTTTATCAGAACTTACTGAAGAATAATAAAAGATATGTTTTTATTTCGTTTGGCTTTTGTCTTTGTTTTTTTCTTAATTTATGTCCCAATGGTTCATGCCCAAAAGACAACCTATGACATCGTCCAAAGGATCATAATAAGTGAAGGAGCTGATCAAGGTTTAAAGGGAATGATTTGTATCGCGGAAGTTGTTCGTCACAGGGCAAGCGTAAAGGGATTCTATGGTTACAAATCAGGTTGGATCAATAAGGAACCTAAATCCATTTGGGATATGGCGGATAAGGCTTGGAAGCAGTCTGCGTATACAAATTATACAAAGGGTGCGGACCATTTTGAGAATATTCGTAGATTCGGTACGCCTTGGTGGGCAAAGTATTGTGTTAAAACCTATGAGTATAAAGACCATGTCTTTTATAAAGAAAATCGGCATGTTATTGGGCATAGGTAGGTAATAAAGTACAAGATAAGAAATAGAGACAAAAAAGATTACATGGAGAATTTATGTCAAAGAAAACTGTAGCAGAATTATTGATTGAACGGCTAATGCAATGGGGTGTAGATACGATTTTCAGTCTGCCTGGAGATGGGATCAACGGTATTTATGAAGTGCTTCGTATTAATCAAAGTAAAATTAAATTAGTGCAGGTGCGTCATGAAGAAGCCGCTGCTTTTGCAGCTTGCGCATATGCTAAATATTCTGGACGTTTAGGGGTATGCTTGGCAACGTCTGGCCCTGGCGGAGTCCATTTGCTCAATGGACTCTACGACGCTAAATTTGACGGACAGCCTGTCTTGGCGATTACCGGGCATACCTTTAGTGATTTGATTGGTACGCATTATAAGCAGGATTTAGATCTTGATAAATTATTTATGGATGTGGCAGCTTTCAATGAACGGATTATGGGCCCCTCGCATGTGCATAATGTAGTTGATGAAGCCATCAAAACGGCCTTAAGCCAGCGTACAGTTGTTCATATCAATATCCCTAAAGATATTCAGGAATGGGAAATGGATGGTCAGCGCTCAGTTGCCAATGTTCCTGCCCACAGCGCTGATATTTATAAGATGTCTAGACCCGTGCCATCGGTAGCTGAATTGAACGCGGCAGCACTTCTTATCAACGCTGGTAAAAAGGTTGTTATTTTAGCCGGTCGCGGCGCATTAGACTCGCGTTTGGAAATATTGAAACTGGCAGCCATCACCCAGGGAGTAGTTATTAAGGCTCTTCTTGGTAAAGCAGTAATTCCTGACGACAGTCAATATACGACAGGAGGGATTGGACTTCTTGGAACAGCACCTTCCCAAGATGCCATGCAAGAATGCGATACCTTGATTATGGCGGGAACGAGCTTTCCTTATTTAGAATTTTATCCTAAACAAAAAGTTCGAACGGTGCAGATAGATATTGACTCCGCTCGTATTGGACTGAGGAATCCGGTGGAAGTAGGGCTGACGGGAGATTGTCGTGAAACTTTACGGGCATTACTCGAATTATTGGAACAACATAAAGACATAAGTTTTCTGGAGAAATCTCAAGAACGCATGAAAAAATGGAATGAGCTTTTGCGCGTAGAGGGTACGTGCAAGGAAAAGCCGCTAAAGCCGCAAGTGGTTGCGTATCAATTAAGCTCTCTTATAGATAAAAACTGCATTATATGTGCCGATACCGGTGTCGTTACCACCTGGGCTGCCCGCCATATTGTGATCCGTGATGAAATGAAATTTTCTTTGTCTGGAAATCTTTCTAGTATGGCAAATGCTTTGCCTTATGCTGTTGGGGCGGCAATGGCTAATCCTGGCCGTCAGGTTATATGTTTATGTGGAGATGGTGGTTTTTCAATGCTGATGTGTGAATTGGCTACCATAGCCAAGTATCAACTTCCCGTTAAGATTATCATATTTAAAAATAATACGTTTGGCATGATCAAATGGGAGCAAATTGTTTTCGAAGGAAATCCCGAATATGGATTGGAACTGTATCCGATTGATTTTGCGATGTTTGCGCGTTCTTGCGGTATTGCTGGTTTCACTCTTGATGACCCAGAGAAAGCTGAAGAAACTATACAACAGGCGCTGGGTACTCTTGGGCCAGCTCTTATAGATGCGCTCATTGATCCTTTCGAAGCTCCTATGCCTGGACATGTCAGTTCAGCGCAAGCCTGGTCTTTCGCAAAAAGCATGATACGTGGAGAAAAAGACCGTTGGAATATTATAAAGACTGTTGTTAAGAATAAAATGCGACGAATAGTGTAAGTTCTAAGAATGAGGACAGGCGTGATTCATTTTGATTATGTCTGTCTTTTTTAATTATGGCTGCTGAGCAGATAATAAGGAATTTTTGTGAAGAGATTGATAGAAAAGATAGTTAAAAAACCCATGCTTGTGGAGTTGCCATTACGTTCAGAAATGTTTAGTTCTGAACAAATGAAACAACATGGCAAAATGTTAGCGGATGTACACCAGTTAACTAAAAAACGGACTTCCCTTTCGTTATTAACAAGACTAACAGAAAATCAGAATATTCTCTATGAAACCCACCAGTTATTAATCGCGGCGGTAAAGTCTAAACGCTTGATTACGCCGGGTGGTGAATGGCTGCTGGATAATTTTTATTTGATAGAAGAACAAATTCGAACAGCAAAGCGGCATTTACCAAAGACGTACCATCGTCAACTGCCTTTTTTGATTAATGGTCCATCCGCGGGGCTTCCACGGGTCTACGATATAGCGTTGGAGTTGATTGCGCATGGTGATGGGAGGGTAGACCCAGAAACTCTAAGCGGATTTATGGAGTCTTATCAAAAAGTCACGAATTTAGACTTGGGTGAATTGTGGGCCATTCCGATTATGCTGCGCCTTGCTTTGATTGAGAATCTTCGTCGTATCGCGACTAATATTGCTTCAGTCAGAATGGATCAAGATTTGGCTGATTATTGGGTAGACCAAATGTTTGCGATTGCCCACAAAGATCCTAAGAATTTAATTTTGATAGTTGCGGATATGTCGCGGTCTAAACCTCCTATGTCCAACGCTTTTGTCGCCGAACTGACTCGCCGCCTTCAAAGTCAGAGTCCGTCCTTATCGTTACCACTAACATGGATCAAGCAGTGGCTTTCTGAAGAAGGGATGACTATCGAGCAAATGGTCCATCTAGGAAATCAGAATCAGGCTGCTAATCAAGTTTCTATCAGTAATAGTATTGGCAGTCTTCGTTTACTAGGGACTAAAGATTGGCGTGAATTTGTTGAGTCGATGAGCGTTGTTGAAAATGTTTTGCGCAATGATCCTAGTCGATTTTATCGTACGATGGACTTTGCCACTAGGGATCGCTATCGTCATGTTATTGAAACGATGGCGAAAAGGAGTTTTCTTTCTGAAGGTCTGGTTACGCAGAAAGCGATTCAATTAGCAAGTGAAGCCGCAGCTAAGAATGGCATTAATGATCGAAGATCACATGTCGGGTACTACTTAATTGACAAGGGACTTGTAGAACTTGAAGAAGTTATAGGGGCGCAATTTTCTATTTTAGAAATGTTATATAAGATTTCGAAACGGTTTGCATTGTTGCTCTATCTTGCTGGGATTGTCCTAGTTACAATTTTTTTAACTGGCGTTCTATTAACACATATCAATGTTAAAATTGTCCCTTATTGGGAAATTATTATTTTTAGTTTTTTCTTAAGTTTGGCCATTAGTCAATTAGCTTTAGAGTTGGTCAATGGCCTGGCGATGTCTATCGTAATGCCGCATTTGTTACCTCGTATGGATTTTTCTCAAGGGATCCCGTTGGAATTTAGAACCCTTATCGTTGTCCCAAGCATGATTACAAGCGTTCATAATATAGAATGTCTTGTTGAGGCGCTGGAAGTAAGGTTTTTGGCCAATCGTGATGAACATTTGTATTTTGGCTTATTGACTGATTTTTCAGATGCTACCCAAGAAACATTACCACAGGACGCGCCACTACTCAGATGTGTTCAAGAAAAAATAGAAAATCTTAACTCAAAATATAAAAGGGGAAGTTCTGATGTTTTCTTTCTTTTTCACCGTCCACGGCGTTGGAATTCTCAAGAAAATATTTGGATGGGTTATGAGCGCAAGCGAGGGAAATTAGCGGATTTAAATTTGCTTCTACGGGTAGGCTCAAGAGATAGTTTTTCACTGATTATTGGTGGTATAACGGTTTTAAGAAATATAAAGTATATCATCACCTTGGATACTGATACTAAGCTTCCACGTCATTGTGCCCGTCAGCTTATTGAAACTATGGCGCATCCCTTGAATCGGGCTTGTTATGATGAAGCTAAACAATGTGTCTGTGATGGGTATGGTATTCTTCAACCGCGGGTGAGTATGAGTCTGCCAGGTGGGAATCGTTCTTTATTTGCTAGATTGTACGCAGGAGAGTCGGGAATAGACCCCTATACACGCTCTGTTTCTGATGTGTATCAGGATGTGTTTGGTGAAGGCTCCTTTATTGGTAAAGGGATTTATGATGTGGATATTTTTGAACGGGCGCTTAAAGGCCGTTTTACACAAGGGCAGATTTTGAGTCATGATCTTTGGGAAGGATGTTACGCGCGTTCGGGGTTGTTAAGTGATGTAGAGTTATATGAAGACCACCCCTTTCGTTATAGCGTTGATGTTATACGTCGTCACCGTTGGATCCGTGGGGATTGGCAATTAGCTGGATGGTTATGGTCACGGGTTCCTACATCTGATGGTCGAAAGCAGAAAAACACCTTGTCCATATTATCTCAATGGAAACTCTTTGATAATCTACGCAGAAGTCTTGTTCCTGGGGCATTAATAGTCCTTTTATTGATGGGGTGGACGATTTTGACATCTCCTTACTTTTGGACAGGGGTTGTTCTTGGAATCATCTTTATTCCAGCGTTGATCATTTCTATTGTCGACGTGTTTCACAAATCCAAGGATGTATTGCTAAAGCAGCATTTAGAAACGGTGATGCATTCAACGGGTTGGCGTTTTGCTCAAAGGATTTTTACACTCGTGTGTCTGCCTTATGAGGCTTTCTTTAGTTTAGATGCGATTGTACGCACGTTGGTACGGATGCTTATAACTCATAAAAGGCTTCTTGAATGGTGTTTGACAACAGATAAGGACGGCACTTGCGCGGATTTAATGAGTATGTTTCGTTTAATGTCAATCGGCCCTATAATCGCCCTGATCGTTTCTTTTTATTTATCGTTCTTGGATCCATTAGCCTTTAGAGCAGCAGTTCCAATTTTATTGTTATGGGGCGTGTCCCCGGCAGTCGCTTGGTGGATCAGTTGTCCTTTGAAGAGGAGTAAAGTGCAGCTTGTTAGCGACCAGCTTTTTTTTCTTAGGAAACTTTCTCGAAAAACATGGGGATTTTTTGAAGCTTTCTTCACCCAGGAAGATAATTGGTTGCCTCCGGACAATTATCAGGAAAATCGTAGTATCAAGATTGCCCACCGCACATCACCCACCAACATAGGTCTGGCTCTATCAGCAAATTTGGTGGCGTACGATTTCGGCTACATTACGGCTGGCAAACTCATTGAACGTACTCAAAAAACCTTTCGCACGATGGAAGCTTTAAGGCGTTATAAAGGGCATTTTTATAATTGGTATGATACACAATCTTTGCAGCCGCTTATTCCAATATACATATCAACAGTAGATAGCGGCAATCTCGCAGGCCATCTTATGACATTAACTCCAGGACTATTGGCTTTAAGTAATGAGGAAATATTGAGCGTACGTTTTTTTGATGGCCTAAGAGATACCCTCACAGTTTTGATTGACTCGATAGAAGATGTCAATTTGCTCGGTTCTGTAGAACAACTTCAAATTGAAATTGAGAAAGCGTGTGAGTGTAAGCCAAGTTCTTTACCCCAAGTTTTTTTATGTCTTGAACATTTAATTCAATGCGCGGATGAATTAGAAAGTAAACTTTATGTGACTGCCGAGATTGAAGGGACAGAATGGGTCCATGCCATTGGGCAACAATGCAAGGAAGCTCTTCAGGAGATAAAATTTTTAGTGGGGCAAGATTTTTCCAAGATTTCATCGATTCCAACACTTAGCACCTTAAGTAAACTTGAAGGAGAAATCGGTGTTCGGGCGTATCAACGGATTTTAGACATCCAACGACTTGCTCATCAAGGCAGTGATTTCGCCCGGATGGAGTATGGGTTTCTTTATGACAAGCCAAGTCATTTGTTGTCGGTAGGCTATCATCTGCAGGAAGGTAGATTAGACTCAAGTTTTTATGATCTTTTGGCATCAGAAGCAAGACTATGTTATTTCTTAGCGATTGCTCAGGGAGAAGTGCCTCAAAGTAGCTGGTTTGCCCTTGGACGTTTACTTACGACTACAGGTGGGAAACCGGTTCTTTTGTCGTGGAGCGGGTCTATGTTTGAATATTTAATGCCGCTTCTTATCATGCCTACTTACGAAAATACACTGCTTGAGCAAACGTACAGCGCAGCCGTAGAGCGGCAAATCGAATATGGAAAACAGCGTGGAGTGGCATGGGGTATCTCAGAATCAGGCTATAATACGATCGACGCGGGTCTTAATTATCAGTACAGGGCCTTTGGTGTGCCGGGCCTTGGGTTTAAGCGGGGTTTGGCAGAGGATTTGGTCATTGCTCCGTATGCTTCTGTATTGGCGTTAATGGTAGCTCCTTTGCCGGCATGTGTCAATTTACAGCGGCTTGAGAAGGAAGGAATGATGGGGAAATATGGTTTTTATGAAGCACTTGACCATACTCCTTCACGTCAACCTTATGGTAAATCAAGCACGGTGATACGTTCTTTTATGGCCCATCATCAAGGAATGAGCCTGCTTTCATTGGCGTATATATTGTTAGATCGTCCCATGCAAAAGCGGTTCAATTCGGATTTATTATTTCAAGCAAACCTTTTATTACTTCAAGAGAAAGTTCCCAATATTATCCCTTTTCATGTCCATGTCAATGAGCTCTCCAACATCCGCCTTCTTCCCGGTGAAGCAGAAACGCCGTTACGGATACTTAAAAGCCCTAATACTAAAGTCCCGGAAGTTCAGTTATTATCCAATGGAAGGTATCACGTTATGGTAACAAATGCAGGAGGAGGTTTCAGCCGATGGAATGACCTTGACGTTACCCGTTGGCGGGAAGACTGCACGTGTGATAATTGGGGCATGTTTTGTTATATTCGTGATATGGAAAGTGGAAAGTTTTGGTCAAATGCGTATCAACCGACGCTTAAAAAGCCTGATAGCTATGAAGTGGTTTTTTCCGAAGGACGCGCTGAATTTAGGCGGCACGATTATGGTTTAGAGACGTATACGGAGATCGTTGTATCGCCGGAAGATGATATTGAATTACGTCGAGTACGCATTACCAATCGCTCACGAGTCAGGAGAATGGTTGATGTGACCAGTTATGCTGAGGTGGTTATTGCGCCCCAAGCTGCGGATGCCTTGCATCCTATGTTTAGTAATCTATTTGTACAGACAGAGATTATCCAGGCTTCCCAGGCGATTCTTTGTTCCAGACGTCCTCGGTCTGTTGAGGAACATACGCCTTGGATGTTTCATTTAATGGCCGTGCATGGCACTGAGGCCCAAAAGGTTTCCTATGAAACTGATCGAATGCAGTTTGTTGGTAGGGGCAACAGCATTGTCGAACCTTATGCAATGAAACATTTAGCGCCACTTTCAGGTAATCAGGGTTCAGTGCTAGATCCGATAGTTGGTATACGTTGTCAAATAGTCATTGAGCCACTGCAAACAGTCACGATTGATTTAGTTTGCGGTATTGCCACGACACGCGATAAAGCCTTGATTCTAGTTGAGAAATATCAAGACCAGCGGATTGCAGATAGGACGTTCGAGCTTTCATGGACACATGCCCAAGTGGTTTTACGGCAGATCAATGCCACTGAGACAGATGCGCAGATGTTTGGGCATCTTGCTAACTCAATTATTTATGCCCATTCTTTATTACGCGCGGAAACACAAGTTCTTCTAGAGAATCATCGTGGACAAAGTGGTTTATGGGGCAATGCTATTTCCGGAGATTTACCTATTGTTGTCCTTCAAATTGGAGATTCTAACAATATCGAACTGGTTCGTCAGATGGTACAGGCGCATGCGTATTGGCGTTTAAAAGGTTTGAAGGTGGACTTAGTGATTTGGAATGAGGCGATTTCAGGATATCAGCAATTACTTCAAGAACAAACTATTGGGTTGATCGCAGCGAGCGTTCAGGGAAAAATAGCCCGCAACTCAGGTGAAATATTTGTCAGACCAGCCGAACAAATATCCAACGAGGAACGTATTTTGCTACAGTCTGTTGCGCGGGTTATTATTTCAGACCGTCGAGGATCATTGGCAAGTCAGATCAACCGCCGTATCCCAATTGAAGTTCCGGTGGCACGGTTTATACCCAATAAAGAATACCATCCAGAGTCAGGCGCTACTGTTGGTATGTCTGGGGATGATTTAGCTTTTTTTAATGGATTAGGAGGGTTTTCATCTGACGGTCGTGAGTATATCATTATACTATCTCAGCGGCAGGCAACTCCGGCACCGTGGGTGAATACATTAGCCAATGCTCATTTTGGTACCATTGTTTCGGAGAGTGGCATGAGCTATACCTGGGGTGAGAATGCCCATGAATTCCGTCTGACTCCTTGGAATAATGATCCGGTCAACGATTTGATGGGAGAAGCTTTTTATTTACGTGATGAAGAAACAGGCCATTTTTGGTCGCCAACACCTATGCCTGCGCGTTCGAAACAGCCCTACATAACGCGACATGGATTTGGATATAGTGTATTTGAACATAATGAAGGAGGGATCATTTCAGAGCTTTGGGTTTATGTGGCTTTGGACGCATCCATCAAGTTCTCGGTTCTTAAGATTCGTAATACATCAGGTCGAGCTCGTCGACTTTCTGCCACCGGTTACGTGGAATGGGTGCTTGGAGATTTGCGTTCCAAAACAGCGATGCATGTGAGTACCGAAGTCGATCATTTGAGTGGCGCAATTTGTGCCCGTAATCCTTACAATACGGAATTTTCTGAAATAGTTACTTTTTTTTCTGTAGATGATATGAAAGGAACAATAACCGCCGATCGTACGGAGTTTATTGGACGTAACGGTTCAATTCATAATCCATCAGCTTTATCGCGTGCGCATCTCTCTGGACGTGTAGGGGCGGCTTTAGATCCTTGTGCCGCGATTCAAGTTCCGTTTGATTTAGGTGCGGGGGCAGAGCGGGAAATTGTTTTTACTCTTGGGCTTGGGAAAAATATGGAGGATGCCCGTAATCTGATCAAGAGATACTGTGGAGCAGTAGGAGCAGAAGAAGTTCTGAAAACTGTGACCAAGTACTGGACGCATACTCTTGGAGCTGTACAGGTAGAAACTCCCGATGCATCCCTTAATGTGCTGGCTAACGGATGGCTTGTTTATCAAACCTTGGCTTGTCGTCTTTGGGGGCGCAGTGGGTATTATCAATCAGGAGGGGCCTTTGGTTTTCGCGATCAATTGCAAGATGTCATGAGCCTGATCCATAGCACCCCTGTGTTGATGCGTGAGCATTTACTGTTATGCGCGTCCCGTCAGTTTTCTGAGGGAGATGTTCAGCATTGGTGGCATCCGCCATCAGGCCGGGGTGTGCGTACGCATTGTTCAGATGATTATCTTTGGTTGGTTTTGGCCACTTCCAGATACGTTTTGAGCATAGGTGATACAGGAATATTGGAAGAAATGGTTCCGTTTCTTCGAGGTCGATTGGTAAATCCAGATGAAGATTCGTATTATGATAAACCAAACCAGTCCTTAGAGAAGGGTAGTTTATATGAACATTGCCAACGGGCCATATTCAAAGGTCTTGCGTTTGGAGAACATGGTTTACCTTTGATTGGTTCCTGTGACTGGAACGACGGAATGAATCTTGTCGGTAAAGCGGGCCTAGGTGAAAGTGTTTGGTTGGGATTCTTTCTTTATGAAGTGCTCATAGAGTTTGCGAAGATTGCAGAGCTTAGGGGGGATTTGTCATTTGCTCAACTTTGTAAAACCCATGCAGCTCAATTGCGTCAGAATATTGATAAAAATGGTTGGGATGGGAAATGGTATAAGCGAGCGTATTTTGATGATGGGACACCTCTTGGCTCAGCGAGTAATCCGGAATGTCAGATCGATTCAATTTCTCAAAGTTGGTCAGTGCTTTCAGGGGCAGGGGATCCTGAATATGCGCGTACGGCGATGGAGTCTCTTAATCGACGTCTTGTTCATCGGGATAGCAAGATCATTCAACTGCTTGATCCTCCGTTTGATAAGTCCGCTATGGATCCTGGCTACATCAAAGGCTATGTTCCTGGAGTGAGGGAAAATGGGGGTCAATATACTCATGCGGCAATTTGGGCCGCCATGGCATTTGCGCGATTAGGTGATAATAAGAATGCCTGGGAATTTCTAGATATGATTAATCCCATCAATCATGCGAAATCTTTGGAGGATATTAATGTTTATAAGGTAGAACCTTATGTGGTCGCAGCCGATGTTTATGCAGTTTCACCTCATGTTGGCCGTGGTGGATGGACGTGGTATACCGGATCAGCCGGTTGGATGTACCGGTTAGTCTTGGAATCCCTTTTGGGATTAAAACTTCAAGTAAATATGCTGACTATAGATCCTTGTCTTCCCATGGAGTGGAAATCATATAAAATTCAATACCGATATCGGGAAACGATGTATCATATCAATGTGATGAATATGCCCGTCGGTAATAATGAAGAAATTGTAGAGGTTGACGGAATAAAACAAGAGAGTGGGTCGATTACTCTTATCAATGACATCCAGAACCACCAGGTTGAAGTACACATTCCTTACCCAAAGACGGTTTAGATTGCGTGCTAAATTTTGATCCGTTTGTTATACCTCAGTACAATTGATTCATTTCCCAAAATTTCTTAAGATAATACATGGAACATTTATCAATGATCGCCAAATGGATCTCTGAAAAGTCTGCGCAATCGTTCGTAATTTTCTCTGTATTATTAATTATATTGATTTGGTTAATAGCAGGTTTTCCGATGCATTTTAGCGTGACCTGGTATCTCATGTTTAGTACATTTGAAGCTGTCGTCTCCATTATAATGCTTTTTATCATTCAAAATAGTCAAACCCGTCACACGATTGCAATCCAGCTTAAACTTGATGAAATGATTCGTGCTACCAAAGGTGCGCATAATGAAATGATGGATATTGAAAAGCTCACGGATGAGGATTTAGCGAAAATTCAAAAGAAGTACGGTGTGCTGGCGGAGAAAACTAAAGAAGACTTAAAAAGAGGGAAGATCGATACGCACACACCTAAAATTAGCAAAACAATTACCGAGAAGAAATAGTTACATATCACAAATAGAGAACAGCATTTTAAGGAGATCGTAATATGAGCCAGATCATCACCAAAGATGGAACACAAATATATTATAAGGACTGGGGCTTAGGTCAGCCTATCGTATTTAGTCATGGATGGCCATTGAGTTCGGACAGTTGGGAGGCTCAAATGTTTTTTTTGGCCTCTAACGGTTATCGTTGTATCGCTCATGACCGTCGAGGACATGGCAGGTCCGATCAGCCATGGCAAGGTAACGAAATGAACACGTATGCCGATGACCTAGCAGAACTGATGAATACTCTTGATTTAAAGAAAACCGTTCTTATCGGTTTTTCTGCTGGCGGGGGAGAAGTCGCTCGTTATATAGCTCGTCATGGTACCAAGCGTTTGGCTCGTGCTGTACTGGTTTCAGCCGTGCCACCGCTAATGCTAAAGACCTTAGCTAATCCAGGCGGTTTGCCTATTGATGTGTTCGATGGTATTCGGGCTGAATCAATTGCCGATCGTTCTAAACTCTACATGGATCTTGCAAGCGGTCCATTTTTTGGGTTCAATCGTCCTAACGCAAAGATATCGCAGGGCATGATTGATTCTTTCTGGCTGCAAGGGATGAGGGCTGGGCACAAAAACACCTTTGATTGTATTAAGGCTTTTTCCGAGACAGATTTTACTGAGGATCTTAAGAAATTTGACGTCCCAACGCTTATCATTCACGGTGATGACGACCAGATTGTGCCGATTGGTGCGGCTGGTTTAGCTTCTTCAAAACTTATTAAGAATTCAACTTTGAGGGTATATAAAGGAGCTCCTCACGGTCTGGCCGATACACATAAGGAGCAACTTAACAGTGATCTTTTAGCCTTTATAAAGTCATCGAAGATTTAAAAATGTGTTAATTATATAGCTTTACAAATAATCAGAGGAGAATCAGTAATGGGATATATAGCCAAGATATTAGCTTTTGCAGGAAGTACACGCACAGAGTCTTTCAACAAGAAGCTTGTTAAGATTGCTGCGGCTGGTGCTAGAAAAGCGGGAGCACAAGTGACCTATGTGGATTTAAAGGATTTTCCAATGCCGATTTATGATGGAGACTTGGAGGTTGAACAGGGTTTATCGGATAATGTAAAGAAATTCAAGACGCTCTTAATAGAGCATGATGGGTTTTTGATTTCTGCTCCTGAATACAATAGTGGCATAAGCGGCGTTTTGAAAAACACGATTGATTGGGCCTCGCGTCCGTTAACCGCTGAGGTCTCGACTGACTGTTTTTCTGGAAAAATAGCAGTGATCATGAGTGCTTCACCAGGGGTGCTAGGAGGCCTGAGGGGATTAGTTCAAGTTCGTTCTATACTTTCCAACCTACAGGTGCTGGTTCTTCCACAGCAAATGGCTATTCCTAAGGCAAACGAAGCTTTTAATACTGATGGGACACTTAAGGATATCAAACAGCAATCTACCATTGAAGTACTTGGCCGCAGCCTTACCGAGATTATAGTTAAGCTAAAATGAGTTAAGGAGTTTTTACTCTAGTTACCATTATTTTCTAAAGTCATGTTATCCGTCGTAGAACTTATTATACTTCAGTACAATTGATTCAATATAGATTCCTGCTTAAAATACACCCATGAGCTCAAGAGTCAATTAGAAGGGATGAAATATGATTACAATATTTGAGATCGGGCTACTAGTTATGGTCCTTGCTGAAGTTGTTATACAGATGATAGGTTGAAAAGATGTCTACTGTCATGACTCATCAAACAATTAAAAACGGTGGGTAAGGCCCAGGAGTTTCATGGTAATGTTAAAAACAACATTGATGGAAAGTCGTAGGTAGATTAAAAAACAGGTTTAAATTCATAGGGACACAAAGTCAGTCCCAGGAAAGGAAGATATGTTGTATACAATCGCAGTGATTTTACTTGTGCTTTGGTTGTTAGGATTGGTTTCGTCATACACAATGGGTGGGTTTATTCACATCCTGCTTGTTATTGCCGTTATCGTTATTGTTATTCGATTAATTAGTGGTAGGAAAGTAGTTTAATTTTATAAGTCTTAATACAGTAATGTAGTTAATGTTAATAATGTAGTAATAAACAAAGGAGATGCATATGAATACATGTGATACCAAAACTGGTGTTTGTGAAACATCACAAACGCCCCAAGCTCATTGTGAAAGCAAATGTCCCTGTGGTTGTGGCAGTGATTGCGCATGTCCCATACACATGTGGATGTGTTCGTTCCATGAAGCAAAGAAGTCTCTCCAGGTTGATATTCTTAAAGCAAAAATCCAAAAGGCATGGGGTCCTAAATTAGAGAAAGAAGCCACTGCAGTACTTGAAGCTATGGAAGCCAAATGGAAATCCATGCATGCTGTAGGACAATTTAAAGAACAATTAAAGGAAAAATTCGAACAAATATGTAAAGAGAGCAGATAGTCGCAAGCGAAAAGACCGTTTTTCTAATATTGATAATAGAGAAGCGGTCTTTTTCTATTGAACCAATTAAAAAGTTTAAATTATGTGATGAATATCAATACCTAGAAATATCCAATGATTTTGGCGTTTTTAAAAAATTAAACTGCCAATGAGATTTTTTAGTTTTATATGGAAAAACTGCTCACTCCCCAATCTAACGTTAAGGATACTTCTCTTGCAACTGGTCTGACAAACGATGAAGCTAGAAGCCGGTTTGAAAAGTTCGGCCCAAATGCAGTACCCGAAACGGCTCTACATCCATTACGTAGGGCCTTAGCCAATTTCTGGGCACCGGTTCCATGGATGCTTGAGGCTGCGATTGTTCTCGAACTTTCTTTAGGAAGGTTAGTTGAAGCTGCGATCATTGTGACTCTTCTGGCTTTCAATGCTGTTCTTGGATTTTTACAAGAAGGGCGTGCCCAAGCGACTCTAGCTGCGTTAAAGTCTCGACTTGCACTTAATGCATCGGTTCGTCGCGATAGTCGTTGGTCGATTATACCTGCTACCGGCCTCGTACCTGGAGACATTGTGAAGCTATCGGTTGGTGCAGTGGTTCCTGCCGATGTACGTTTGGCAGAAGGAGAGATTTTACTGGATCAGTCCTTGCTCACCGGTGAATCAATACCTATTGAAGCTGGGCCTGGCTTGCAAACATATGCAGGAGCATTGGTACGGCGCGGCGAAGCCGTTGCTGTAGTTACGGCTATCGGCACGCGAACAAAGTTTGGACGTACTGCGGAATTGGTCCGCGCCGCGCACGTTGTAAGTTCACAGCAGAAGGCAGTTCTGCGTGTAGTACGAAATATAGCCATATTCAATGGTGTTATTATTTTAATACTGGTGGGATACGCTTATATTCTAAAGCTACCGCTAGGTGAAATCATTCCATTAGTGCTTACTGCAGTTCTTGGGTCGATTCCCGTAGCGCTTCCGGCTACTTTTACCCTTGCAGCTGCGCTTGGTGCGCAGGCTTTGGCACATTTAGGGGTTCTCCCGACGCGGCTATCCGCTGTAGATGAAGCGGCAAGCATCGACGTTTTGTGTGTTGATAAAACAGGCACGCTAACTTGTAATGAGTTAAAAGTTACTGCAGTGCACCCTATGGTCGGTTTTGACGAATCACAGGTTCTTGGATTAGCCAGTCTTGCAAGTTCAGATGGCGGCCAGGATTCTGTAGACATGGCTATACGTTTAGCTGCTTCGCATACTGTTGTTTCTGATCTTCCGAAATTAATTAAATTTATACCTTTTGATTCCGCAACCAAGATGTCTGAGGCGACCGTAGTGGACCTGAGCGGCTCTACGCTACGGGTTGTCAAAGGAGCTTTTAGCGAAGTAATGGCTCTTACTCAAGCAGAGGCTGATGCGTCCGCAATAGCAAATCAATTGCAGTCTCAGGGCTTCCGGGTGCTAGCAGTAGGGGTGGGGTCATCAGGCGCAGTGAAGCTTGCGGGAATTATCGCTTTAAGTGATCCTCCAAGAGAGGACTCATCGGAATTAATTACACAGTTGCATGGATTAGGTGTTCGAACGGTCATGCTCACTGGTGATGCCCCTGTAACAGCAGGAATCGTGGCTCAAGCGATAGGTCTTAATGGAAAAGTTTCCCCAGCCAAAGCGATTTTTGATAATGTACGTCCTGAAGATTTTTCTGTCTTTGCAGGCATTCTTCCGGAAGGTAAATACAATCTCGTTAAGGCATTTCAAAAGAGCGGATACATAGTTGGCATGTGCGGTGATGGTGCTAATGACGCTCCCGCGTTGCGGCAGGCTCAGATGGGAATCGCAGTGTCAACAGCCACGGATGTAGCCAAATCAGCAGCTGGTATTGTTTTGACCAAGCCTGGACTTGGTGGAATTGTCGCTTCTATAAAAGAAGGTCGAGAGATATTTCAGCGCATTTTGACTTATACGTTAAATTCAATTACCGGCAAGATAATGAAGACTCTTTTTCTTGGCGTTGGTCTGCTCATAACAGGACACGCGGTGCTGACCCCCATGTTAATGGTCATTATTATGCTTACAGGGGACCTTCTTGGCATGTCCTTGACGACAGACAATGTAAGAGCGTCTCCTAAACCAAATGTATGGCGGATAGGCTCATTGACTATTGCTGGAGCGTTCATGGCAATCACCGAGTTGGTTTTTTGTACAATCATCTTATGCTTTGGGAAGTTTTATCTAAGTCTTGATATCAATACATTACAAACCTTGTCGTTCATAGCCCTTGTATTTGCCAATCAGGCAACTACCTATTTGAATCGTGAACGCCAGCGCATGGGAACCACGCCTCCAAGTCTATGGCTTTTAGTATCCTCAGCACTAGATCTGCTGATTGCATCAACGTTAGCGATTTGGGGAATTGCCATGGCTCCTTTGCCGTTAGTTGTCGTGGCGGGGATACTTGTGGCTGCAGTGGTTTTTGCATTCATTTTGGATTTTATTAAAGTCCTTATTTTTAATCGTCTTGGCGTTTCATAATTAATCTCCCGTCGGCATGCTCTTAATCCATTCTGATTATACCCCGGTACAATTGATTCATTTTGGGTTCCTACCTAGAATAATCCTAAAGATAATTTAGAAACTATATCAATTAAAAAGGAGTTGAATATGAAGGTTCAATTAAAGTGTTGCAGCATGGTTATAGGTTTAGTTTTGTTAAGTTCTATGGCATTTGCGAATTGGAATATGAGCGTCGATGATAAGGTCAATAAAATGACGAAAAACCTTAGTCTAACCGCCGATCAAGTCATTGCCGTTAGACCAATTATTCAAGAATATAAGGATAAGATGGATCAAATAGAACAAGAAAAAGTACAGAAATTAAGCGGGATTCTTACTTCTGATCAATTGACTAAGATGCAGAGTATGAAAAATGAGAAAAATAGTAAATAAAGAAGAGTGTCAGTGTAATTCTTCAAGGTCTCTGCCCACGGCGATAGCTATCATTATTTGACTAAAGTTAGCGATAGAAACCGAAAGGCAGAGATCTTAAACATCATCTGCACTAGGTGATATTAGAAGACGAATATGTATTAAGGAGATAGATATGATGATAAAACCAAAGATACAGAAAGAGCTCAATAAGCAAATAAATGTGGAATTCAGTGCCTTTTATTCCTATTTATCCATGGCCGACTATTTTGAATCCTATCATTTGTCTGGTTTTGCCCAGTGGTTTAAAGTTCAATCTAATGAAGAATTCAAACACGCTACGAAATTAAGAGATTACATCATTGCTCGTGGTGGAAAAGTTATTTTGACAGCTATTGAAGAGCCGCAAACCCAATGGAAGTCCTTTTTGTCCGTTTTTGAAGCGGCGTATATACAGGAGTTAAAGGTAAGCGCTTTGATTAATGACCTTGTAGATTTGGCGAAAAGTGAACACGATCATGCCACAGAAGTTATGTTGCAGTGGTTCGTAACTGAACAAGTTGAAGAAGAGGACACTGCCAACAATAACGTTGAGAGGTTTAAGTTTATTAAGAATACCACAGAGGGGATAGAGGCGCTTGATCATGAACTTGGAGCACGTAAATAGCATAAATGGAGGAAATCATGTCAAAACATCATCATCAAAGCAGGATAGAACCTATTAACAACAAAGATAGAAAAAATAGCTTTGCTGTGAATAATATCCAAGTGTCACGCTATATAAGTGAAGGGAACCCGAACACTCAAGAAGTGACATCGAATTTAGACAAACAAAAGATAGGGAAACCGTCTTCAAGCATTTCTAACGATCAACAAGAGGCACACGAAGTAAAACAGGCTATTAAAGATGATCCATCGTTATCTGATGTTGCTGGGGATATCCACGTCACTGTTAAAGATGGTAATATTACTTTGGATGGAGAGGTATCAACCAATCAACAAGTGAATCTTGTTGCCAATACAGCGACGGCTGTCGGAATGGTTGAAAAAGTTAACAATCGTATACAAATAACACATCATTAATCTCGGGTCGAAAAGAACACTATGGCATACACATTACCAAAATTGAATTATTCTTACAATGCTTTAGAACCATATATTGATGCGCGGACCATGGAAATACATTACACCAAACATCATCAAGCCTATATTGATAATCTTAATAAGGCGATCAAGGGTAAAACTGATCTTGAAAGTAAAAGTGTCGAAGATTTGATATCAGATCTTAAAGCAGTTCCAGAAGATATTCGTAATATCGTACGTAATAATGCAGGAGGCCATGCCAATCACTCTTTATTTTGGAACGTAATCGGCCCCAAAGCAGGGGGAGAGCCTGTGGGGGAAGTCGCCTCTGACATCAAAAAGACCTTTGGTTCATTCGATGACTTTAAAGAAAAATTCGCGCAAGCGGCGCTCACACGTTTTGGTTCTGGCTGGGCGTGGTTTTCGGTGACCAAGGACGGTAAGTTGGAAATTTCTTCCTCGGCAAATCAGGATAGTCCCATTATGGAAGGCAAAACACCACTTTTAGGAATTGATGTCTGGGAACATGCCTATTATTTACATTATCAAAATCGCCGTGCTGATTATATTGCGGCATTTTGGAATATGGTCAATTGGAAAAAAGTTGAGCAGATTTTGGAAAACTTGGCTAGCGTAAAATAGTAACGGAAGAATTAACAGGGGGTTATCTTTATGAATTATATAATTTTAATTGGAAGAATATTTTATTCATTGATATTTGTGATGGCCAGTTTCAGTCATTTTTCCCAGAATACGATTAGTTACGCAGCTACACAAGGCGTACCATTAGCTTCTCTTGCAGTCCCATTTTCAGGTGTTATGGCGCTTTTGGGTGGCCTGAGTATAGCTTTTGGATTTAAAGCTAGGTGGGGAGCTTGCCTCTTGGTGCTTTTTCTTATACCAGTCACTATCATGATGCATAATTTTTGGGCCGTAAGTGATTCTGGAATGGCTCAAATTCAACAGGCCATGTTTATGAAGAATCTCGCTTTGCTAGGAGCTGCATTATTTATTTCCCAAATGGGTAGCGGACCATTGAGTTTAGATAATCGAAGAACCAGCTAGTATTGTCTCTCTGTTTTTTTGTACGCATTCTTCCTGGTTGTTTAGATAGACATAACGGGGAAATTAGTAATTTACTTCTATTCCATAAGCTGCAATTATCCAAACTAACCAGCAAGCCTGTTATACCTTGGTATAATTGATATTTTCTCATCTTCTTTTTAAAATAAAGTTACTCTTAATCCCATTAATCCCAGCAATGCTAGGAAATGTGAGAAAAAACTATACAAGTAGGTTAAGGATCCAAGGGAGGTAAAAATGTCAAAGGAGAGCGGGAATAACCGAATTGAACAAACCACAGAAGATAGTTCTGCCCAAATACTTGCTCATCAGATTCATGTAGGATACGGGGGTTCTGATTTAGATAATTGGTTGGAAGCAGAAGAAATAGTAAAGGATCGAAAGATTTTCTCCCAAGAACAGGTGACAATGGCCTAGGAACTGTTGGTTACCTATTCTTTCAGCCCACCTTGTATTTTTATCGCAAGGTGGGTTGAAAATTTTGTAGTTCATTTTAATGGGTTGTGACTTCAATTGTATCATTCGAACTTAAAGTATAAATAAATCAGCGTAATCCTGACTAGTGTAAAGCCAGTTGTAAAAATCTTCTCCTGTTGGGAGCATGTTAAATTACTCAAGCGTAACACACCAGATGCAAATCTTCGGAGCCTTTTTTAATTGCTACCTATCGAATCCTTATCTATACTAGCTAGTAAACTTTTTTGTGACTTGTGTCCTGTGTCTCATGGACAATAAAATTAACAAACTACAGCAATTAGTAATTCATATGCGTAAATCTTTTTTCATGTTTCTTTGTTTTTTAGGTATTGGTTTTTGGTTGTACTGGCATTTAAACCAAGAACATGTTTATCAGCAAATGTTAGAGCGGCTTCAGGCAGAGTCACGGGCAGCGCAGGTGCTTGTGACGTCTGTTAGTTATGACCAAGCATCGCATCGCCAGATGACGACCATTAAATTTATTGAGGAAGACAGCGTTGGTCATGCTTTGGCTCCCAAATATTTTACCTTTAAAGGTAATTTGATCCAGTTTCAGTCCTTGGTGGTGCGTTTCCAAGACAAATTTGTGGCCGCGGGCGACCGTTTTAAGGGCAGAAGTGTTTATTTGTTTTGGAAGGCGTTTGTGCTCGATGGTTCTTCAACCCAGGAGTTTCCCATAACCCAGTTAAATGAGATCCCTGGCGGATATAAAATTCCCGGCAGGAGCAGTGGTTTTGAAAATAGGTTTTGGAGAGATTTTTGGAGCTTTGCCTTGGATGACAAAAGGGCTATAAACGCGGGGGTCAAGAGCGTGCAGGTTGAGGCGCCTGGGGCTGTTTTTGTCCCGGGATATTTGTATACTATCCATATTGAACACAACGGTGGATTAAGGATTGATGCTAAGCCTGTGGATCCTATCTGGCGTGGAGAAAAGATTAATTAACTCGGATTTTGCAATAGCAAATAACAAAGAAGACGCGGTTGCGCTCTTCGTAAACTCAAGAAAGGATGTGCCCAATGGGAGATAAAAGTCCTCGCAACAAAGAAAAAAAGAAGCCAAAGAAGGGGAAATAAGAATTTTAGGGTATAGACAGGGCAGTCTGACTGCCCTGTCTATACAACAAGAAAATAATTGCATCATTAAAGGGAAGGCCTAGCAGAAGGATTCAAGACTATATCATTCAAGGGAAAAAGGCCCAGCAGAAGATTCAAGACTGCATCATTCAAGGGAAATAGTCAGTTGGAGGGCTCAAGACTACATCACTCAGGCCAAAAACGGTCAAAGAAGGGTTAAAGGGGAAATTTTTATTTTTTCTGTAAATCTTTAAGGATATCTGCAATATTTTGACCAGCAGTCTCTTTTTTCTTGTAAATGACTGTGCCTGACCAAAACCTTTGTGGGTGAAGGTCAAAGGAAGCCTCCTCACTAAAATATTTGTGCAGATATTTAAAGAAAAACGGACAGTAATTCTTTCCAAACACTCCCCACATATTTCCGAAGTAGCAAACGTTATCAATGACAATATATTTGACCCCCTTTTTTTCTAAGTTCTTTATTAGATCCATCTCTTGTTCAGGAGGTATGTTTGATACTCTAAGCAGGTATAGTAATCTATAGGGCGATGGTTTTCCTGATAGAAAGTAATAAAGGGCATCAGCTGGAAAAGCAAAGAAGAGAGAATTAGGGGGAATATTCTTTTCAATATAATCGGCTGTTTTTAACACAGTTCTCATGTCTCTTGGATAGGAGGTCACATAAGCGTTAATCTTTTCATGATTAAAAAAATGGTCCTTATTCTTAAAGCTTTCGAAATAGTGCCATCTTTCATGACCATAAAATATTACTCCCCATAGGCAGGCTAAAAAGACCATGGAATGAACAAGATTGCCGCTGACAACGCAGGCTTCAGATATAAGATAGGCTATTGTCATAACAGTAAATGGTTGGGCCCAATAGGCTTGGTAATCGGTACATCCTTTAAAATATTCATGATAACTTAACATCATAAAAAGTAATAAGAGGGCATTAATCAGGAAGTAATTACGTTCAAGTTTTACTATACAACTATGGTTCCAAGTCAAATGGAATAATACACGCAATAATGGCAAGATAACAACGAATGCGATTAAAGTGTCAAAAGGATTGCTGGCGATGTTGACAAAGATCCTTTTAAAGAAAATACCGCAAAGGAAGGGGAACGTACCCCCATAATAGGCATAACCTTTAAAAAAAGGGAAGCATTGTTTCATTTCATGAACAGAAAGGCCTCTAAGCAGAAAGAAATAAATTGCTCCCCAAGTGATGCAAATCAATGTCGCTGAAATGAAATATTTTAGAAGGGTTCTAAGAGACAAGCTTTTATGTTTAAACAGATCACAAAGAATAAAGGAAGCAAAAGTCCCTCCAAGAAAAAGAACGCCAAAATTAATTTTACACAATCCCAACAAAAGAACAAAAAATGCCCCCCAGGCTAAGTATGCCTTTTTGGGGCTTTGGTAATAGGATAATACGGCCCATAGCACGCCGATTTCTAAGCAGACACCTGTGTAGTGATTAAAAGTGCTGGGGAATTCCGGCATAAAAATACTAAAGGCTATGGTAGCTAAAAAAGAAAATGAAGATGGCATAATCCTTCGTGCTGCTAAAAAGAAAACGCCTGAGAATATTGTCTTGAGAATCAATCTTCCCAGCATCACGCTGTGAATATTGAGTCCAAACAATTTAAAGAATAAGGCGTTGATATAAAGCATCAATGGTCCATAAAACCAAGTAAAATCATGGTAAGGGGTTTGTCCCTGTAGAACTGCTTGAAAACAATAAAGATTAGACCCCGCGTCTCCGGGCAAGAAGCTATCTTGGACAAAAAGTGTTGGAAGGTTTAGAAAGAAGCTGATGACTACGCTAAGGATCAACAAGAAGGATGTCATAGGAATTATCTGATATCTTTAATTTGTTTTAGTTGTTTCATTAAAAGTAGCTCAATGATAAAATAAAAATCAAACTTTAACCAATATTAATGATAACAATAAAATGCCTAAAATAAATAATCGAAAATTAAATTTTGTTCTGGATGTGGATGGTGTTTTATCAACGGGGCAATTTCTTTATTCCGTAAAAGGGAAAATATTCAAGGTTTTTGGGCCCCATGATGCGGATGGTCTAGAATTAATTAAAGAACAGGTTGATGTTTTATTTATTTCAGCAGATCATCGGGGTTTTTCTATTTCTCAAAAAAGAGTCCTTGATATGGGTTTTAAGATTAAATTGGTTTCTCAACATGATCGTTATGATTTTATAAGGAAGAATTTTAACTTAGACAATCTTATATTTATGGGTGATGGAATTTTTGATGTTCCTCTCTTAAAAGAGTGTAAATTCGGTATTGCGCCGGCCAATGCCCGTATTGAAGCTAGAAAAGCCGCTGATTACATTACACCTTCTAAAGCTGGTGAAGGTGCTATCTGTGATGCCTGCATTGAGATAAAGAATCGATTCCTAAAATAAAACATGTCGTATTTTAAAATTGACCAGTTGACACCTAAGCACTCAAGCACTCTTCTTGGCGTTGGTACTATAAGTAAGAATTGTGTCGATGCGACGATAAATCTGGCAAATCAATATAATGTTTCTGTCTTTCTAGTGGCCTCCAGAAGACAAATTGAAGCCCAAGAGTTTGGTGGAGGTTATTGCCATTGTTGGTCTTCCGAGGAATTTTCCCGCTATATTCGATCAAAGGACAAGAAGAAAAATATCATCATTGCTAGGGATCATGGGGGCCCTTGGCAAAATGATTTTGAAATCCACAATAAATATAGCCTTAATCAAGCTATGGAAAGTGCAAAGCGTTCATACCAAATTGATATAGAGTCTGGCTTTGAATGCATCCATATTGATCCAAGTGTGGATATTTTTGGGGATCCTAATACCGATGAAGTCTTGTCTAGAGCTTTTGAACTTTATGAACATTGTTGGAAGATAGCCCAAAAGTTAAATAAAAAGATATTCTTTGAGATAGGGACGGAAAAACAATCAGGGGATATAGGCACTTTAGATGAGGTGGAATACATTTTTTTTAAAATAAAAGCATTCTGTCAGAAGAACCAGCTACCATTACCCACATTTATTGTCATTCAAACAGGGACAAAGGTGGTTGAAATGAAGAATGTTGGATTAGTAGGAAACTCCCTAAAGGGTGCTGATGCGTTACAAATTTCCGCGCTAATTGATTTCTGCAATCGTAATAATATTTTATTAAAACAGCATAACACAGACTATTTAAATGATGAGATTTTAAGCCTATATCCTAAACTGGGTGTTCATTCGGTCAATGTCGCTCCAGAATTCGGCACCAGAGAAACGTTGGCGTTGGTTGATTTATTTAATAAATATAAATTGGTTCTATTAAAAGATAGGTTTCTAAAATTAGCCTTTGATTCCAAGAAGTGGGAAAAATGGATGCAGACCCAAAATGGCGTAGGGGATTACGAAAAATCTCTTATTGCAGGTCATTATGTTTTCTCAGACCCTAGATTCTTGGAAATTAAGATACAGGCCCAGAGTGAATTAAATGGCCGCGTTCAAGACATTGATGCATATTTGGTAGAAGAAATTAAGAAAAGTATCTTGCGTTATTTTAGGAATCTTAGCTTAATACGATAAAAAGCTTGTAATAAATCACAAGACCTTCGAATAACTTTATGAAAGTTTGTATTTTAGCCGCAGGCATTGGTTCTCGAATGGCAGGGGTTGCCCAAACCGCTCATAAGGCCCTATTGCCATTAAATAATAAGGCCATTATCGGCAGGATTATTGAACAATTTCCCCATCAAGAAGAATTTGTTATTGCCGTAGGTTTTCAAAAAGACCAAATTAAAGATTATTTAGCCATTACTTATCCTCAAAAGCATTTTATTTTTGTCGAGGTGGATAATTTTGAAGGTCCTGGCTCAGGTCCTGGATATTCACTATTTTCTTGTCGAGATCATCTGCAAGAGCCATTTATTTTTACTGCCTGCGATACATTAATCCTTTCACATTTGCCTGATTATCAAGAAAGCTGGATGGGGGTTAAGAAGGTCGCTAATATTGAAAATTGGTGTTCAGTAAAAGTTGATTCTCATGCGTAAATAAATCACTAACCTTACAAAGTGCATTATAATTGATTACATTCCATTTTTTAAATTCTCCTTTAAATAACCGCATAATTCGCTGTAATTTTTGTGTAAGGTGAATGCTGCTACCTGCTAAGATTTCGCTATGTTGTCTATACAATAAAGTTGGGTTAGGGTCATAATACACTTCACCACCTACACCTTGAGTGATTTGGTATAACCACCAGTCATGTGAAACCACTGTCAACAAACCGGCTTTTTCTAAAAGCTCCTTCGCACCTTGATTAAATACCATAGTATTAGCACCAGCAATACTTTGCATAAGCGCATTTCTAAAGGACAAAGGTAAAGAAAATAAAGATGAATACCCAAAATGATTTAAATTTTCATCGACTATTTGCGTACGACCACAATAAACTTTTGGTATGTCTACGCC
>Ga0118677_10002014_pt1 | contig 41754 bp, 34 predicted proteins | sample AliMusrvi5mmetaG_FD_86154 | JGI IMG/M metagenome (GOLD analysis project Ga0118677, IMG submission 86154)
TCGGGGACGAGGCGCAAGTGGATGTCCGGGATAAGGTGAAGTTGGCTGGCCTGCATTTCGCCAAGGCGCTCGTCTTCCTGCTGCCGTCGCGGGTGGAGGGCATGTCGAATGCCCTTCTGGAGGCGCAAAGCTGGGGTCTGGCCTGCGTCGTTTCCAATATACCCGCGAATCACGCCGTGATTCGCGACAGGGAGACTGGCCTCGTGGTGCCGGTCGGCGATCCGACGGCGTTGACTAAAGCCATCATCGCCTTGTATGACGATGCGCCCCTGGCACTCAGGTTGGGCCAGGCCGGACGCCATCGCATGCAGCAGGAATTCGGACTGGATGTCGTGGTCGATAAAGTGCTAGGCGTTTACGAACAGGTGCGAGGGCTTGGTGGTCCGGCCGTCATGAGGCTCAGCCCCGCGCCATCTCGCCCGGATGGAGAAATACACTTAGGATGAAAACGTTATCTTTACCCCGCGGAATGGTCTTCATGGCGCTGGTTCTTTTTGCGTTTCTCGCCTATCTGGTCACTCCTTGCTGGACCTACGCCGGGTCGGCTTGGCGTGTAGGCCTCTTCTGGTTCGTGTCGACGGCTTTATGCATGACTTGGGCCGCAGTCAGTAGCGGGAACTTGAGCATGGAAAGAAGTTCCGCGCAACCCCGCAATCTGCTCTTGGCCGCCTCGGTGGTCTTGGCTCTCAATTATCTCCCGCTGTCAGGCGATTTGTCGTGGCGCGGCGACGAAGAATGGCATGTCGCCCAGACGCTGGATCTGGGGAGCTGGATAGCCCGGTGGGGTATCCTGGGCCCGATCGGGCTGGTCGGCGCGCTGGCTGCCGCCGCGGCGATGCTGTGGGCCGGCTTTCGCGAACAGACCTTGACCAGGCGGTTGTTGTTCATCGCGCTGATCCCGTCCGTCGCTGTTCTACTGGCCTTTGGGACGGGTCTGATATCCCTCCAGGCGCTGTCGCTCACCGCCTTTGTCCGATACGCATTCGTTTCAAAGTACTTCTCCGTCTTGCCGGTGGTGCTGATGCATCCGTTTTGCGGGGACCGGCCGCCGGAGTGGGCGTTGCGGCTGGTGCCCATCGTCTCGATGATGGTGCTGGCGTGGTACGTCCTGAGCAAAATTCAACCCCAGTCGTTCCTGGCCCGGGGATTGGCCATCCTGGCCCTGGCAACCTGCCCATCCCTCTTCTATTACAGCTCGGTTCTCTATCTGGAAATGCCGGTGGTATTTCTGATGACAGTGGTCTGCTTCTCGGCTGGGAATCTGCTCCGGAAGCCCTCGGCGGAGATTGTCGCTTCGCCAGGCTGGTATGCGCTGATCTTCATCGGATTTCTTAAGGAAACCACTTTCGCTTTCCTGGCCGCGTTTCTGTTCTGCCGTTGGATCCACACATTGTTGCACCGGCCGCCCAAGGTGCACTGGTTGAGCCTGGCACTGGGGGAAGCAGTCGTTGCCTTCGGGGTCCTACTGCCGTGGGCGCACTACGTCTTCTACCGTTACTACTACGATTCCGTCATGGATTGCCGGCGCGGATACCACCCATCCGTATCGAATCTCCTCGACCCTCATATCTACGTTGTCGAACTCAAGTCGCTGGCGATTCAATTCGGTTCGTGGCTGGTCCTGGCCGTCGCGGGAGCCGTTATGCTGGCCAAACGGAAGGAATGGGGCGTGCTTTCGTTCCTGGCGTCGGCAACCGCGGCGATCATCGCGTTTCACATCCTGGATACCAAGACCCTCGTCGGCTACGCACGTTTCAATCTGCTCGTCGCCCCGATGATCATTGCGTCGGGAAGCTATTGCCTGTGGGATTGGGGGAGCCTGCGGCAATGGGTTCTCGGCATCACTCTGATTGCGACGGTGGCTTTGAATCTGGCGCTCACGCCCTTTCATGGCGACGGATCGCGCCGGTCGGGATGGGGGGACACGCCATTCTCGGGCGTCGAATTCAGCTACCCGTTCCGCTCCGCAATCGGGTGGGTCAGCGGACACTATGAAGGCAAGCGCATCCTGATCGGCGGTCTGAACTACCCCTATGCCTTCGTGAAGTATTACGCGACTAAACCCTTTTCATATGAATTGTTCGAAGCGCGCGATGCGGACCCGCTCAACAAACAGCTGAATGACGCTCTGGCGAAAGCAGCTGCAGGCGGATTCGATGCGCTGCTGTTCGCAGTGCCGGGCGACGCCACGCCGTCGTTGGACGCCGGGACGCGCTGGCACATCGCGAAGGTTTTCGAGAATCGCGCCAATCGCCTGGTGTTGGTCGCGCGCGACTGAGCACCGCTTAACGCCTGCACGGAATGTGCTGCGTGAATGGAAGACGCTAAGGGCGCGAAGAATATATATGTTCAACCTGACTTTCCTTTGCGCGCTTCCCGTCTTTGCGGTTCGACATTGATGTTCTTCGTACGTTTCGTGTGATTTCAACTTCCGGATCCAGTATGAACGTTCTTTTCCATTGCTGGGAATACCCGCCCACTGGCTCGGGCATCGGCCGCTACATCGAGGAGATGTCTGGGGCCCTGCGTCGTGCAGGACATTTCACCGTCGTCCTCACAAGCGCGTGCCCGGGCGAGCCCGAAACTCAGCCCGTCGAGAACGGGGTCGTGCTGCGTTCGTACGACCGCGCCGCCATAGGGCGCGACGAGATCGCCGTCCTTTTGCGTACCGCCTGCGATCGGTACCGCGTTAATGTTGTCGAGGCTGTCGATCATCTTGGGGAAAGTGCTGGTTTCATGCGGCTAACGAATCGTCCGCCCGTTCTCCTAAAGTGTCACTACAACGATGTCATCAAAGCGTCGCGCTATGCCCAGGCGTGCTACGCGTGGCAGCGTGTGACCATCGACATCGCTTGTCTGCGGGACCGGCATCGCCTCGCCCGCGAACGTTTCAGCATCGAGCACGCGGAAATGCTGGTAGCGCCTTCAGATCGAATGCTCCGCGAATTGCAGGCATCGGGGCTGCGTCTGCCGGCCATGACCGGCGTGTTGCCCAATCCGATGGCACCGGTACTGAACGCCGAAAGGACCGAAGCCCCCGCTCCGACGTTGTTGCTGGTTGGGCGCATCGACGTCGGCAAGGGCATCGCGTACCTGCCCGCCCTGCTGCGCGAGGCTCGATCGACGGTGCCAGGTGTTACGCTGGAGATCGCCGGTAACGACAGCTACGCCCGGTTCCTCGGCTCCTCCAAAGACTGGCTGAAGCGTCAGTTGGGCGATACCATGTCGTCCGTGCGTTTTCTGGGACAACTGTCGTCGGCCGCTCTGGACGAAGCCTACCGGCGTGCCTGGGTTGTCGTTGTGCCGTCGCAGTGGGACACGTTTCCCACGGCTGTACTGGAGGCCATGGCGCGTGGCAAAGCCATCGTCGCCAGTCCCCACGGTGGGATGCCGGAGATGTTGAAAGGAACCTCTTGCTCAGTGGCCGATCCCGCGAGTTCGGACTTCGCGACCGCCGTCATCCGGTTCCTGAATGATCCGGCACTGCGCCGGGCTGCAGGGGACGAGGCACGCCAACGGGTCGAAACATGCTATGCCCCGACGACAGTCGTAAAGCGCTACGTGGCGTTCCTGAACAACGTCCTCCCAACACTGAAGCGCTTCCGACGCGAACCCGACCGCGTCGCGGCAATAGGGACTCGTCAATAAGTCAAGAACTGTTAGACGCACCACGTTAGTCATGGCCCATGCATGGGGCTCTTTCGACGCAGGCATGGATGCATATGCCCTGTACCACCCACCCTCCTCAGGTGTCGAAATCTGGCACGACGTGGCAGAAATGTCTTCTGCCTTGCAGATAAATAGCAATTATACCGTGGTGGTAATCAGTCGAAGCCCTAACTGGCTTTGTGAAGAATTTGTCATGACAATCCGATCTGTAATTTTACTCCCATATTGTCCTTTACCTGTCAACACAGGCGGGAAACGAGAAATGTGGCAGTGCGCGGAAACTCTGCGTTCACTTGGTCATTGCCGCATCCTCTCTGCCGCACGTAAACCCGTCGGCACAGGCTGGACACCTCAAATTATCAGCCAGATCAGGGCAGAAGGATATGAAGTTGTGCTTCGGGAGGACGATCACCCCTATCCTTCATTGAAGATGATATTAGGGTTTCTATGGGGTTCTTTTTTCACGTTACTCTCCGAAGGCAGGGCATTTGGCCATGCGAATCCTTATCACCGCTGGGCGTTTCCTCTGGAGTGGTGGCAAAAACATACGACCGATGCTGATTTAGTGGTTATCCCCTATAGTTATTGGGCATACTTGCCCACTCCCTGTCCCAAGGTGCTTCTTCTTCTTGACCTCTGGTCTAACACTACATGGTCAAACAGGTCGCGCGAAGCACGGGAAATTTCAGGTTGTGATCTTGTCGTAGTCATTTCAAAGGACGAAGAGATTTACTTGCATGCCCGGAACATTCTTCATACTCACTGGAGCCCTCCCGCAGTACCGCGTAGTAACATCCCTTGTCCGACGACGGTCGGCCTCGTCGGCTCTGGAAGCGCCGTCAATCGTGAAGGTTTGGAGTGGCTGATAAAGTCTACTACAAAACATTTCCAACGTTTTCGCGTTTACGGTGGACTGGCAAAGTATGCCAAAGGAGATATGTTTGATCCTGTCGGCGCCTATGCCGATGATCAACAACCCTACCGCGAATGCGGCGTTATTCTAATGACCACCACGTTAGGCATGGGCGTGCAGATTAAGTCCATTGAGGCTTTAGCCGCCGGTCGTGCAATCATCGCCCGACGGGGCGCTATGCGAGGAATACCCCCCGGGGAAGGGGCGTGGATCGAAGTGGACCACCCTGGCGATATGGTTATGGCGGCGAACAACCTTCTGACAAATTCCGTAGCACGCAAAACTTTGGGTATTCGTGCGCACGAATACTATGAGCGACATCTTAACAGTAATAAAATACGCGCTGATATGGCCAGTGTCTTTACCTCATTGGCAGGACAATGTGTTTCAGCACCGGAAATAGACCCTTCGACACATGATAAACGGCGCATGCAATGATGAAAATCATGTTACGACATAAGACTATTATTCCATTCTTACTTCTTGCAACTTGGGCATTTATCGTCCTAATGATTTTCCACCATCGCGCAGTTACGCCGGAGTTACGTTATTCGCGAGTCGCAGAAGGCAGTATCAGTTATGTAGTCCAATGTATGTGGAGTCGTGGGATACACGGTTATTCGGAAACTCTTAAAGACGACGCCACACATTGGGGCCGAATACGCCCTGTTCATTGGTTATATCACAATGTACCGTTCTTTCTTACAATGGTTCGCAATGGCGACCTGTTCAGATATCATCCCGAGGTTAATCTTCAAAACCGCATCAATGGTGACCTCCAAACTCACACGCTATTCTTGCTGGCTTCACTGGCCGTTGCATGCGGAGCCCTTTCGTGGCTTATAGGGCGGACGACCGGCGTATGGTGGGCGGCATGTCTTTTTCCGGTTGTCTTCTCGATGGCTAACAAAAGCCTGTGCGAGAATCTGCTGGTCAACTATTGCGACAGCGGGGAAATCGGGCAGCTACTGTTCATCAGTCTCTACTTACTTTGTCTTTCCAGGTCCTTCAAGGGTAACGCGCCAGGGGCAGGCAGGGAGATTGCCGCCGCTTTCTTTCTCGTGCTGGCCTATGGAATGAAGGAAACGTCCATGGTCATACTGCCTGCGGTTCTGGGCGTTCTGATCCTGCGCGTGTTGCCGGTATTCCGCCCGTCGCGGACTTTTAAGTGGTTCGTTGCCCGTCATGTCTTGATGCAGTCGGTGCTGCTCGGCGTTCTCCTGACGTTTGTCTGGCTCAACCGCTCCGGGGCCTATGTCGCCCAAAACTATCAGGTTCAGATGGGATTAATGAATACAGTGGTTAGCTCATGGCATTTCATGGCGTTACCTTCTGAAGTCATTTACGGATTGATCATGGGGCTCATTACATGCGGCGTCATTCTTATACTTAAGTGGCATCATAATGGACAAATACCAGAAATGACAGCTGGCACCATGCTTCTTCTGCTCATGTGCGCACTTGCTACAGCATTCTTTGTCATCAACCTTCCCTGGAAGGCCGCACTATGCAAATACTATCTGCCCTCCTATTTGTTCATATCGGCTGCGGTCGTCATGCTGCTGGCCATGGTGTCAACATCCCTGCGGGAGAAGGGCTTCGCACCTGTTGCCCTGCTTTGGGTGGCCGGCTCGATCATTTTCATGTTGCGGAACACGCCCGCGCATCGGGCAGACTTAATCAATTATTACCGCGCCGAATATGAGTATCGAAAGTTGGTCCCCTTCGTGGCGAAGGATATTGCCGCATCGACACGGTCGGCGTCGGGCATTCATTCTGTTCAATTGGTCGCCGGCAATCTGTTCCAAGAAGGAGCGCTTCCGTTCTGGCGCCACATTAATCGGTTTTATGGCCTCAACATCGCCCAGTCGGGCCATATCGTTTCACGGGTAAGCGCCTGCGAACGGAATTATTTTCTCCGCTATCCCGGTCATGGCACCGTTGACTTCACGCTTAACGAACACTTGCCTGAAATCGTGAATGACGAGGTCGTGTATCTTCTCGGCGATGTGGTACAAAATGAAAAGCAACGCATGAGCGCTTTGGGATATGGAATGCAATGGGAAAAAAGCGTCGGTAATCCCGGGATGCGGATTGCCAAATATTCAAGGGTCAAACCATGAACCGGAAAATCAACCTGGATGTTGTCGTCCCTTTTTACAACGAGGCTGAATGCGCCCCCGCTTTCCTGGCGCGACTGACGGAGTCGCTCTCCAATCTTCCCGAAGTTTCCTGTAATTATGTCCTTGCGGATGACGGTTCAACCGACGGCACAGGAGCCATATTGGATGATTTGGCCCGCCGGGATCCCCGGATCCATGTGGTTCATTTGTGGGGCAACCACGGCCATCAGAAGGCCATCATCGCAGGCCTCGACCAATGCCAGGGCGATGCCGTCCTGATTCTGGATGGCGACGGCCAACACCCTGTTGAAACCGCCGTGAAGATGGTGGAATTCGCCCGGATGAATCCTGACACAGCGGTGATCCAAGCCCTGAGAACCGGGCGCCAAAGTGGTTTTCTTAAAAATCTCCTAAGCCGACTCTTCTATCAAAGCATCAACCTCTTGATTCCGGACGCCAAAATTCAACCCGGCGCCTCTGATTTCAGGGTGCTTCAACGATGCTCCGTTGATGTGTTGAAACAGTATCCGGACCGCCATCGTAATTTGCGGGTGTTACTCGCCTTATTATCTCTCCCCACCGTTTACGTGCCGTACGAAGTCAATTCACGCCTGGGAGGCGTATCGAAATACCGCTTCGCAAAAATGCTCTCGCTGGCCATGGACGGCTGGTTTGCATTTTCATCCTCGCCGTTGAGGATCAGTCTTCTTCTCATGTCTGGATCGGCTCTTTTGGGGCTGGCCTATACGGTCTACGGAACAGTCGAATATTATCAGCATAAAGTCGTTCCCGGCTGGACTTCACTGATCGCACTCATGGCGTTTTTCTTCAGCGCCATCTTTGGCGTCCTGGCGATTATGTCGGAATATATCGTGAGAATCTACGAAGACGTCCGCAAGCATCCCGTCTATCGCATCAGGCCGGAATCCCACCTCGTTAGCCCCAGAGTTTCTCAGGATAAACGCCCTTCTCAACAAGACGGCGAAGGCCTTCAACCACGACCGCCTTGTCCTGGGGATAGGTGACACCGAACCATGGCTCCGGTGTCGAAAGGACCTGCACCGAAGCCTTCCCCTCGCCGACCAATCCATCCACCACCGTGGGGAGAAAGAATTCGGCTTTCGGATTTCCAACGTTGTTTTGTAGAAACTTTGGAAATTCGCGCTGAAGGTGTCCGAACAGGGAGGGCATAAGCCCCCACATGTTCATCGACACTACTTCTTCGCCCGTTAGGGAACTCCACCCTCCCTGTCCATCGGCATACCGGGCGCCTCCCTCCGTCTTCTCAATTTGCGTCCGTTCCACGACGCGCCGCAGACGGCCCATCCCATCCACTTCGCTCACCCCGCGTGCCACATGGCCATGTTCGGATAGCGTATTCCGAAGCGTGAATCCCACCATGCTGTAATTCGTGGACTCCGGACTTATCCCCTTCAGAAATCCGCCCAACGCTTCATAGGAGCGCCGCCCATAGAAGTCATCGGCATTGATGACGGCAAAGGGACCCTTGACCTTGTCGCGGCAGGCCAGCACCGCATGCCCCGTCCCCCACGGCTTCTTCCGGTCAGTCGGCACGGAATACCCTGGCGGAAGATCCTCCGCATCCTGAAAAACATAATCCACAGGAATCCGCTTTTCAAACCGGGATGACACAATGGAGCGGAAATCCTTTTCGATATCACGTCGGACCACGCACACCACCCGGTCAAATCCAGCCCGGATCGCGTCATAGACGGAATATTCGATGACAATGGCGCCATGGGGCCCCACCGCCTCGATCTGTTTCAACCCGCCGTACCGGCTCCCGATTCCCGCCGCCAAAACCACCAAAGTCATTTCCATTTGCTTTGCCATGACTCCAGCCTCCTCACATTTCGCATTTCTCTGCCATCACCGTCTTGTCTTCCCCGTTGATCCTCACGATAACGGGCCCGGGATTCCGTGAGCTAATCCGGAAAGACGTCACTTTGCCATCCTTCCAATTGATATCCACCTCGTACACCCCCCGGGCACGCAACCCTTTGACCGATCCAGTTGCCCATGCTTTGGGCAGGGCGGGCAGTAAAGAAATGATGAATGATGATTGATGATTGCTGAATATAGACTTTTTCTTCTCTTTTGTCTTTCCTTCATCATTCATCATTCCACGTTCATCGTTTCTCTCATGGCTCTGCAGAAGCATTTCCGCGATACCGGCGCACGCGCCGAAATTCCCGTCAATCTGGAAAGGCGGGTGGGCGTCGAACAAATTCGGGTAGAGCCCGCCGCCCTTCATCGTCCCTTTGTCCACCACCGGCCTCAACAAAGTCTTGAGCATGAGGTAGGCATGTTCTCCATCCAGGAAACGCGCCCAGAGATTGATCTTCCACCCCATGGACCACCCCGTGGCAAGGTCGCCCCGGTAGAGCAGGGATTGCCGCGCGGCGGCGAAGAGGGCCGGGTTCTGACGGGTAATGTCGCATCCGGGATAGACGCCCCACAGGTGCGAAACGTGGCGATGCGTGTTATGGGGGTCATCCAGATCTTCCAGCCATTCCTGAAGCTGACCATGACGCCCGATCATGTTCGGCGCGATCTGCGCGGCTTTTTCGCTCAGATCGGCGGCAAGATCCGCATCAACGCCAAGGATCCGGGCGGCTTCGGCCGTGGCCTTGAACAGGGACCGGATAATTTGATGATCCATCGTGGGTCCCATCACAAGACCGCCCTGCTCGGGCGAAGTGGATGGTCCGCTGATCAGCGCCCCGGTGATCGAATCCCTGACAAGGTAATCCTGAAAAAACAGCGCGGCCCCCTTCATGACCGGATAGGCCCGCTCCTTGAGGAATCTCTTGTCGCCGGTGAAGAGATAATGTTCCCACAGGTGGGTGCTTAACCAGGATCCGCCACTAACCCATATCCCATGATTGGAAGCATTGATGGGGGCGGTGCCGCGCCAGAGGTCAAAGTTATGGTGCAACACCCAGCCCCTAGCTCCATAATTCGTTCGTGCTGTTTTCTCGCCAGACAGGACCAACTCATCCAGGGCGTCGAACAACGGTTCATGGCACTCCGACAGATTGGCCACCTCCACCGGCCAGTAATTCATCTCGGTGTTGATGTTGCAGGTAAATTTGCTATCCCAGGCCGGATTGAGCTTATCATTCCATATCCCCTGCAGGTTCATGGGCTGGCCACCAGCCCGGCTGCCGGCGATCATCAGGTAGCGCCCGTACTGGAACACCAAGGCCGCCAGATCGGGATCGTTGCCATCCTGGAACTCGGCGAGACGTTCGTCCGTCGGCGCCCCAGCCCCCGCCGTCCGGCCCAAATCCAAAACGATACGCCGGTACAGCGGCTGGTAATCGGCCTCATGCGCCTTCAACAGTTGGGCAAAGGTCTTGGTTTCCATCGCCTTCCAGGTCTCGTCGCAACGGGCGGCGGGATCGGCGCTGATATCCCTGAAATTCCTGACATTGGTGGCGCCCACCAGGATCAGCGTCACGGAATCGGCCTTCGCCACCGAGACGGCCTGGTCATCCATCGTCACCGTCCCACCCTGTGCCAACACATGAAGGCGGGCTTCAAACTCCACCCCACCCTCCTCCACCGTACCCGCCAGCGCCAGTTGGCCCGGGAATATGGCGTGCGTTTTGGCGCCTTTGTGGGGACATTCCAATCTCGCGATGAAAGAAATCCGGTCCTTTTTCCCGGCGGTCAGTTGCACCACAATCGCCTGATCGGGATGACTGACAAAGGCGCGGCGGGTAAACGTCACGCCGCGGACCTTGTACTCGACCGTGGAGAGGGCGGTGTCCAGATCCAGTTCACGGCGATAGTCCGTGGCCAGGTCGTGCCCGGGGAACAAAAGAAGCAGGTCTCCAAAGGGCTGGTACTTCTTCTGTCCTAGCGGAAGGCTCATGAATTCGGCCGAGCCAATCGCCTCGGCTGCTTTTTGCTTTTCCGCGTACACCTTCCTTGCCGCTTCAGCTTCAGCGGACTTACCGGCCTTTTCAAACTGGATGGATTGAACCAGAGCCTGGCGACCCTCCTGGAGGAGTTGCCTCATCCGGGGCAGGGCGTTCACCGCGCCGTCGTGTTGATACTCATGCGGCTTTCCCGTCCATACCGTGCTCTCATTGAATTGGATATGTTCATGGGCGGGATCGCCAAAGACCATCGCCCCGAGCCGACCATTGCCGAGCGGCAACGCCCCGACCCAGTCATTGGCGGGTTTGTCGTACCAGAGTTTCATATCACTCCCCCATAGGGATGAAGCGCAGCCCGCCAGTATCATCCCGAAACATGTTAGTTTTCTCATCGCTCACCACAATTATCCATCATTTTACAGCATGTCGCAACGGCGTCTGGACGCGGGTCGGCGCCGAAGAGAGTTTCGTGCCGGCAGGCAGCACCCGGAGGACGTATGACCAGGAGGCGGCCTCGGAGTGGACCAGATAAGGATCCAGCGGGCGCGGACCGCACCCGTTTGAGCCGACACCGAGCGTCTTCGACCCCAGACAAAGCACCGTCGCCATGCTTTCCGGCAGGTCTATCTTGTACTCGACCGGAGTCATCACCTCATCGGTGTAAGGCAACGCCGCCGCCTGCATGGGCGCCGCCCCCCCGGCCTGCGCCAGCAACCCGGGCATGCCCGGACCGGTCACCGCGCACCAGCGCACATCCTCGTGGTTGCCGCATTCCATCGGTTTCTCGTAGGGCGTCTGCTGCTCTTTGACGCTGCTCCCGTAAAGCCCGATGTCAAACCCGCGCTTGCGGTCGGCGTAGTTCTCCATCGGTCCGCGGCCGAAGAAATCGAAACGGTTGAGTTTCCGGTCGAGCATCATCCTGACTCCGATCCGTGCCAGCACAACCTTCGGTCCCTGGAAGGCGACGGCATTGTCAACGGCAATGGATCCGTCACCGAACACGGTATAGACTGCGGAGTGCGAGGCCGAAAAACCATTCCGCCCTTCCGCCTTCACCATCGCCTGAACCCGGACTGCTGCCGGACCGGCCGCTTCGGCCTTCACACTCCCGGCGCTGAATTTCAGCGCGGTAATTCCAACGTGCTCCCACTCCTTGTATGCCCACATGTCATCATTCCGGTGAGGGGCGCGCCAGAGGTGCAGTTTGGGCCCGCCGCCGGGGGCGAGCAGGTTCACCCCCCTGCGTTCAAGGCGCGAGAGTGTGCCGGAGGTCTTATCAAATACAACCGCAAAACCGTCACCGGTCACCGTGACCGTCCGGTCGTCCTGCGCCAACGACACCGGCTTCATGGCCGCGGAATCCGCAACCTGCGCCGGGGTTACAGGGGTGTCTAATTTGAACTGTTCGGAAGCGACCTCGAAGCCCTTTCGTGCCCATCGTTCGTCCTTCGCCAACGTGAAGGCAACGCGCAGGAAATACTCGGCGCCCGGCCTCGGCTTGGCCACCTTGCAGGGGACCGTCACCGTCGCCTCGCCCAACGGCGCGATGACCGGCATCGCAAGAACGCCATGGTCTATCTCGCGGCCATCTTCACTGAGCGTCCACGCCGCCTTGAACCCGTCGAGGCTGATGAACTGATGCTTGTTCCTGATCTTCACGGCGCCCGTCGCCGGGTCCGGAAGCGTGATGCCGATCCACTGATACGCCTTCTTCATTTCCGGATAGTGGGGTTTGGGCGAACGATCGGAAAAGACCACGCCTTTGTGGATGAAGTAATGGTCGTTAGGTTTCTCGCCGAAGCCGCCGCCGTAGGCCAGGATCGGATGTTTGGGATCACGCCGGTTCCACAGCCCCTGATCCTGCCACTCCCAAATCGCACCGCCAGTGATTTCCGGACAGCGGTCGAACACATCGCTATACTCGCCCAGGCTACCCATCGAATTGAACATCGCGTGGGCAAACTCGCAGATGTAAAACGGCTTGGTCAGCCGTTTATCGCGGGCCATGCTCTCGAAAGACTCCGGGGTTCCATACATCCTGCCGTCCAAGTCGGCGGGGTTGCCTTCGCCCTGGCCAAAACGCTCGTAATGCACAGGGCGCGTCGGGTCAATCGCCTTGATGGTATTCATCGCGTCAATGAAGTTCTTGCCGCGTCCCCCGCACTCGTTGCCGAGCGACCAGATGATGACAGACGGATGGTTTTTGAAATTCTCCACATTCGCCACATTGCGATCAATGATCGCGTCCCGCATCAGCGGCTCGACGTCAAATTTGTGGTCGTAGCCGTGGCACTCGCAATTGGCCTCCGCAACCAGCCAGATACCCCATTCGTCACACAACTCATACCAGCGGGGCGCGTCGGAATAGTGGCAGGTACGAACGTGGTTACAATTCCCCTGCTTGAGCACTTCCAGGTCGCGGATCATCTGGGCCTCGGTGACGGCGTGGCCGACATCCGGCCAGTTTTCGTGCCGGTTTACCCCCTTGAGTTTTATCGGCACTCCGTTGACCATGAAGATGCGACCCTTGATCTCGATCTTGCGGAAGCCGATTCGGGCGGAAAGAAATTCAGAGGCGGTACGATCAACCGCCATACCCGGCTTACCCTGCTCATCAAGGTTGAGTGTCAAAGTATAGAGCGCCGGGGTTTCCGCCGTCCATTTGGCGGGGTTAACCACCGGGAAGCTGAAGGTGAGCGCCTCCTCTTCACCCGGCTTGAGCGCCCGGGTTACAGCCGCGGCGCCTGCTTTGGCCACTATGGCTCCACTCTTGTCGCACAAGACCGCTCCGACGAGATGGGGTTTTACAGCCTTGTCGCCATAATTCTTTACCTTGGCGGTGATTTCAACCGTGGCATCCTTGTACTGCGAGTCGAGACCGGTCTTGACGAAAAAGTCGCGGATGTGGACCTGGGGCGCGCTCCAGACCGTGACATTGCGGAAGATGCCGCTCAACCGCCACATGTCCTGATCCTCCAGCCAAGTTCCGGAGCTGTAGCGATAAACCTCCACCGCGACCATGTTCTTGCCCGGCTTCACGAACTTGGTGACATCAAACTCCGCCGCATTCCGGCTGTTGACGCTGTAGCCGACCTTCTCTCCGTTGATCCATACAAAGAACGCCGAGTCCACGCCATCAAATGTCAGGAACACCCGTCGCCCCGCCCACTCCGCCGGCAGGGTAAACTCACGCCGGTAACTCCCCACGGGATTACGCTCATCGTAGGCAGTCCAATCCTTCGGGGGCGCGCTCATCACGTGGGGGAAATCCTTCTGGATCGTATACCCGTTATTCCGGTAGTACGGTGTGCCGTATCCCTGCACCTGCCAGTTCGACGGCACCGGAATGTCTTTCCAGCCTGACACATCGAAATCCGGCTTGTAGAAATCCACGGGGCGCTCTTCCGGACGCTTCACCCAGTGGAATTTCCAGGATCCATTCAGGCTACGGCAGAACGGCGAGGCCTGACGGTCGGCGGCCGCCGCCTCCTTGAAAGTGGCATACGGCATCAACGTCGCGTGATGCGGTTCCTTGTTGAGGCCCAGACACAACGGGTTCTCAATCTCCGGCGGCACCGGCGCCGCAGCCCCGGCAGCGCTCAGGGCGCATGCCGAAATTACCCCGACGGACATAATCCGAACCAGTCTGCATGTATTCATTTTTCCTCCGTGATGTGTTCGTCTTTTCTTATAGTGTATTAACACGGTAATAGCGATTGGGATAATTCACCCACTCCGGGTCGCTGAAATAAAACGAGCCTCCTCCCAGGGTATTGGTTCGCAGCGGAATCCAAGCGGACTCGGATAGGTTCGTACAGGCTTCCACCACAATGACCATGCCGTCGGCATTGGCCCATGTGATGTTAAATCCAAATAGATTTGTATGTACACCGAAGTGGTCATCCCCGCACACCTTTGGTCTCCACGGCGCTGTCTGTAAGCCCCCATAACGCGAGCCCCAACCCGTATTCCACGGCATGAAATAGACAGTCGCAGAACCAACATTTTTGAACACAGACGAACCAAGAATGGGAGCGTCACCCTTGAAATAGACTCCAGTCAGTCCGGTACAGAAAGCATACGCTGAATTCGCGATGCTGGTGACACTACCACCCAAAACCACACTTCCCAGGCTGTCGCAGTGAAAGAACGCTTCGACTCCGATGCTGGCAACACCGTTCCCTGGCATGATGTTGGTCAGATTGGAACATAAATAGAACGCCTGATCACCGATTCTGGTGACACCACCGCCTAAAGAAACGTTGCTCAGGCTGATACAATGAGAGAATGCATCATCCCCGATACTGGCGGCACCATCGGGAATGGCCACGCTTGCAAGGCTGATACAGTTCGAGAATGCCGCGCTTCCAATACTGGTAATACGGCTCCCGAAAATGATACCGGTCAGATTGCGGCAATCACAAAACGCCCTGTCGCCGATCACGGCGGCGCTGTCACACAACGTAATGCTGGTGAGATTATTACACTTTGAGAACGCATTATCACCGACGCGGGTGACGCTGCCCGGAATCGTCACATTCGTCAGGCGAGCGTGGTAAAACGCACCGTCCCCGATGAGAGCAACGTTGGTGCCGAGAGTCACGGCTCCAAGATTGAAGCAATTCGAAAACGCGGAATCTCCTATGCTTGTGAGAGCGCCGCCCAAAATAGCGTTTGTCAGGTCCAAACATAAGTAAAATGCGCTGTCCCCAATGTTGGCGACATGGCCGGTAAGGGCCACGCTTTGCAAGCCGGTCTTGTAAAATGCCCCGCTCCCGAGATTGGTGACACTGTCGGGAATCGTTACGCCGACCATGCCAAGGCAGTTTGAGAAAGCATAGTCTCCGATATCGGCGACACTTTTGCCGATGCTCACGTCCGTCAAACCGACACAGCTGGAATACACCATCTTTCCGATGCTGTTGACATAGTCGGGTATCGTCACATGCATCAGGCAGTAGCAATGCGAGAACGCATTGTCACCGATGATGGTGACGCCGTCAGGAAGCGATATGTCCGTCAAATTATAACAGTATGAGAATAAGTCGTCCCCGATGCGGGTAACACGGCTACCCAGAGTGATGTCTGTCAGTCCATGACAGTGGGTGAATGCGGAATCCCCGATATTGGTTACGCTCTCGGGTAGAGTCACACTCGACAACCCGACACAGTAGGTAAACGCTCCGCTCCCAATGTCAGCAACATGGTTGCCCAGGGTGAAACCGCCCAGACAAGAACAGTGGGAAAAAGCTGTAAGCCCAATGCGGGTAACGCTGTCGGGGATGTTCATGTTCGTAAGACGGATGCACCATTCAAATGCACCATCCCGATGGTGGTCACGCTGTTGCCGATCACGACCCCGACCAGACCGTCACAACCGGAGAACGCACGGTCTCCAATACAAATGACATTGTCGCAAATCGTGATGTTGGTCAAACTGGAACAGTTTTCAAACGCATTGCTCCCAATGCGGATGACGGTCAGGTTATTAATCGTGTCTGGGATGGTGACCGACCCTCCAACGCCGGTGTATTGGACAATGGTGATGGTGTCGTTATTGGTCGTGATAATGTAATCCTGGGCTTTCACCGCTACGGGAAGCGTCAGAAGCAGGAGTAATGCCGCCAGCCATGGGGAAATAGCGCTTCGAGAGGCCATGATAATTAACCCGGATACCATTTATTTCAGGTTACCATATTTTATCTCAACTCCAAGCCGGGATGCGTGTATCTTATGGACAGATGCAGTCTGCTGTCGGATAATTCTCTCTCAGTCGGGAAATAGGAGTCACGCCGGAGCGCTCAAACGGGAGAATGCCATGAAACACATCATCATGCTGGGGATTGCCCTCATGACTGGCGGCTGGACAAGGGGATGGGCGGAAGGAGAACCTGCGATGGATACTTGGAGAAAACTGACGCCAAAAGAGGAACAGGTCATTGTCCACAAGGGGACCGAAGCCCCCTTCAGCGGAGCGTTCGAGAAGTCCCACGAGGCGGGCATCTATACCTGTCGCCGCTGCGGGGCGGCCTTGTACCGGTCCGGGGATAAGTTCGATTCGGGTTGTGGCTGGCCCAGCTTTGACAGTGAAATTTCCGGCGCTGTAAAGCGGCTCACGGATGCCGACGGGCGCCGCATTGAAATCGAGTGCGCCCATTGCAAGGGCCATCTGGGCCATGTCTTTTCCGACGAAAATCTCACCCCCCGTAACACGCGCCATTGCGTTAATTCCATTTCAATGGATTTTGTCCCCGAGGCCGTCCTCACCAACCATTTCGGCCGGGCACTGTTTGCCGGCGGCTGCTTCTGGGGCGTCGAATACTACCTGCAGCAGGCCACGGGGGTGATCCGGACCACGGTCGGCTACACCGGCGGGCACACGAAAAAGCCGGGCTACCAGGAAGTCTGCAGCCATACCACCGGCCACGCCGAGGTGGTCGAGGTGATCTTTGACCCGCTGCAAACCTCCTTCGAGAAACTCGCCCGCCTGTTCTTCGAGATTCACGACCCTACCCAACTCGACCGGCAGGGACCGGATATCGGCGACCAGTATCGTTCCGAAATCTATTACGGGGATCAGGCCCAGAAACAGACGGCTGAAAAGCTGATCGGTGAATTGAAAGCCAAGGGATGGAAGGTCGTGACACGCCTTGAGCCCGCAGCCCCCTTCTGGCCCGGCGAGGACTACCATAAGAATTATTACCAGCGTAATGGCAAACAGCCCTATTGCCACCGGCCCGTGGCACGCTTCGATAAAAGCCCCTAACACATTTGATCCGCGCCGCATTGTATATTATGATGCCCCCATGAAGCACTTCACGGAATCCGACTGGCCTCTTCTGGCCGCATCCCTGCGCCGCCCTTTTCAGCACACCTATTTCGCCATGTATTCAAGCCTGTACGGCGGAATCGTCACGGACCCCGCCCTCATGCTGCTGCCCATTGACGACCACATGGTCCACCGCGGGGATGGCGTATTCGAGGCCTTGAAGGTCGTCCGAGGCTCGCTCTATAACCTGGAAGGGCACCTCGACCGCCTTGACCATTCCGCCCGCGAGCTTTTCCTGACGCCACCGGTATCACGACCAGACCTCCAGAACATCATCATGGAAACCCTGCGCGCCGCAGGGAAACCGGACTGCATGCTCCGCATCTTCATCTCACGGGGTCCCGGCAGTTTCGGGGTGAATCCCTATGATTGCCCGGCGTCGCAGCTCTTCATTGTGGTCACCGCCGTCGGCCAACCTTTCATGACGATTCATCCGGCTGGGGGCCGCATCGTTACCAGCGGGATCGCCGCCAAACCGGCCGTGATGAGCCACATCAAGAATTGCAACTACTCCCCCAATGTCCTGATGAAAAGAGAAGCCGTCGTCGCAGGCGTTGATTTCACCGCCGGGTTCGACGAGCAGGGATTCCTCACGGAGGGCGCCATCGAGAACATGGGGATCGTGACGCCCGACCGGCGGTTGCTGTTCCCGAATCTGGACCGGATCCTCGCCGGCACCACCATGCTGAGGGTTGTGGCGCTGGCCAGAACCCTGGTTCCGGAGGGACACCTGAAAGACGTGGCTTTCGCGGACATCCCGCGGTCGGAGATCCTGTCCGCCGCCGAATTCATCATTACCGGCACCACCATCAATGTCGCCGCCGGAGTGGAGTTTGACGGCCATCCCATCGGAACCGGGAAACCGGGCGCCATCTACCGCGCCCTGGCCGGGCTGTTGGAGGAGGACATGACCCTGAACACGGCGATGCTGACGAAGGTATTTTAGCCGCCTGCGGAGCGGCATCCTTCCATCACGTCATCCACCGAGATATCGGCCATGCACTGGATGGACCGGCATGGCTTGTGGTAGCCGAAAATAAAACAGGGGGCGCATGACATTTTCTTCAGAACCACGGCATGGCGCGGACCCCTGACACCCCACTTCATCGGGTCACTGGGACCAAACAACACCACCGTCGGTGTCCCCAAGGCCACCGCCAGATGCGCCAGTCCGGAATCGCCCCCGATGAACAACGCCGCCCGCTGGAGCAAGCCCGCCATCTGCGCAAGCGATAGCCCCCCCGCCAGAACCACGACCCGTTCTCCGAGTCCTGATTGACGGGCAATGTTTCCGGCCACCTCCGCATCAGCTTTCCCGCCCACCAGTCCAATCACCACCCGCCCCCCATCCCCCGACTCGAAACTCGACCCTCGAAACTCGCGACTCAATCTCTCTGCCAGTTCCGCAAACTTGTCGGACCCCCAGTGCTTGTAGCGGGTCGAGGCGCCAACATGGATCAGGATCAGCCTGTCGCAAGCCGACAACACCGGTTCCATAAGCGCGGGCGGAGGAAGCGTGGCGGGTACGGTAAAACACCCCTGAAGCACAGGTTCCTCGCCGATCCCGAGAGGCGCGAGCAACGCCATGAACTCGCCCGCCTCATACCCTTCCAGATCATAATTCACCAGGTGCGTGTAAATCGGGTTCCGGGCGGGATTGATCTTGAATCCGATCCTCACGGGGGCACCGCTCAACCACGCCATGACCGCCGAAAAGTTATGAAACTGTTCGGTGTCGATCGTGATGTCGTAACGGGTCCGGCAAAGCCGCATCAGGGTGCGGAATGGCCGGGCATCGTACAGGAACAGTCCGGCGGGATCGCCCGCAAGGAGGGCGATGTCCCGGTTCCGCTTCTCGCAGACCAGGTCAATCGCCGCCATCGGGAAATGCCGGTGCAGGCTTTTCAGCATCGGCTGGATCAAGATCATGTCGCCCATGCCGCCCGGACGGATCACCAGGATTCGCTTGATGCCAGTCTCCAAACTCTTGCCCGACGCGCGGCTATTCCTACCCATCAAGTGCAGCCAATATCCTCCCGCCCAACAGAGGAGGCCCCCCGCCGTCGCATCGAGGAATTTCATCAATCGAATTCTCATCATGAAACTCTTAGATCTTCAAATTCTTTCGCGCCGCCAGCACCACGCCCAGGCAACCCAGCCCTGTCAGCACATATCCTACGCCGTCGCTAGCCGTCGTTCCATAATAGAGTTCCACCGTCTCCTGTTCGGGGAAAACCAGCATAAAGCCTGGTGAAACACAATACACGTTCCGGGCGCCGCGTACCTTCCAGTTCGGAAACCATGACACTTTCACGATATGCGGCAGTCCAATGGCGGAAGTCCTGAACCGGATCGAGTCATCCGTCACAACCTCATCGCGGATGCTCCCGGTGCCCGCCTCCGGCAACACGGCGGTGCCAAACCCGTTCGTCTCCCCCCGTTTCAACCGCGACAGAACATCCAGGAATCGTGCCTCGGTCAGGTGCGGCAGCCCCTTCCCCGCCAGATCCGTCCCCCGGGACACACCGGACCAGACCGCAAACTGGTCAAGCGCCGGGAGGGTATACAGCCATTGCAGCGAGCATTCTTTCCACCGGGCTGTCTCCACGACCACAGGCAGCCGCGGGGGAATGAACACCAGCCGTCCCTCATGGCTGAGCAATTCATACAAATCCCAATCCTGCTCTTGTTCAACAAGCCGCCATTCGGGGTTCTGTCGGAGCGCTTTTTTGGTGAGTTCCGTACGGGCGATGAAATGTTTCACAGCGAACAGCTCCAGGTGACGTGTCGCATTCGTGAAATTAAACGGCTGCTCCGCCACGATCGGGGGGGCGCCCGCGCAGTTTCCGGAGGCCTCCGCCTGGACCGCATACGCATACATGGAACCCAGCGCCGAGTTCACCAGCCCGCCTTCCAGAACCGGTTTCCCGGCTAGGAAAGGAACCTGTTCAAATATCCGGCTTGAACCGATCTGGTTGTTCTCCTCGCACAGGTCATTCGCCAGCCGCCCGGGCGTCCCCTTCAATGGCATCACCAGTTTCGCGATCACCGTCGCCGCCGGTTTCGACTCCAGCCCCGAATAATTCCAAGTCGCCCAACTCCGCGTCAGGCCGGGCCCACCGAGCCTTCCGGTCAGGGAATCCCCCGCCATCACCGCCAGCAGGATTCCGGCCGTCAGGATCACGATAATCCACCCCGGCTTCCGGAGTCGCGACAACAGCAAACCCATTCCGATGGCCCCCAGCGCCACCAGACTGAAAAAGATGAACGGCCATAACCGGACATTGACGAACACCGGGGACATCGCAAAACCAGCCTTGAACAACAGCGTTCCCACACCCAACATCCAGGCCAGAATCCAGACAGGACGGCGCACCACCTTCCACCCCGCCACCACCGCGACACCGGCAAAAACCAGGAGCCCGGCGGAATAGGCGGGAAGGGACTTCCACAGCGTCACATCCCAGTTGACGCCGAAATCCATGCTATACCCGGATTTTGCGATAAGCGGGACAAGCCACCATGCCATCAACAACCCCGCCAGAAGGCCTTCGAGACACAGCACCTTGAGGCCTTCCCACCAACGGTGCCCCTTGTCCGCCAACAACGGCACAATCCCCAACGACAGGATCATCATCACCGAGGTAAAGAAATGGGACGCCAGCACCAGCACCATCAGAAAGACCGTCCCTAATCTGAAACGCCCATCCCCGGCGTCACGGGAGGCCGAGGCGAGGGCGGGCAACATCAGCGCGAAACTCCAACTGTTGGCAATCATCCCCGCCAGGGTGCTGGCCGTGTTGACTCCCCACATGACATGCGAGTGGACAAACAGGAAGGGAACCATCGCGATGGCCAGAACCAGCGGCGCGGGCCGGGGAAGGCGCCATATCCGCCCGGCCCAATAGGCGCACAGGGGCGTCATCAGCATCCCGGCCACACTGATGAATTTGAACGCCACGGTCAGAGGGATCACCACGCTGAGCAAAGCTGCGGACAGATACGGCAGGACGAAATAGTATTGGAACATGGGGAAGCCGCACCACCACCCCCCCGCCCAGGATATGAGGCGGCCGTGGTGGAACAATTGTTCCTTGAGGTGGCTCACCAGATAGAGGTGGGCGGGAGTGTCCCCGCCGACGGTCGTGGTGTTGCGCACAAGATCGCCGGGGTCGAGATTCCAGAGGATGAAGAGGGAAACCAGCGCCAGAAGGGAGACATCCAGAAGGCGTCCGGCCCGGCCTGTAGACCCGTCCGGCGCCGACACAGTATAACCCCGCCGCTGCCTCCGGATCAGCGCCAGGAGAACCGCGAGACAGAGCCCCGTCCCCGCCAGCCACACTGTATACGACTGGCCGAGCCATGCCGTCTCGGCTACCGTGATTGTGCCGGTGGTGGAAGCGCTCCGGTGGATCCCCGCCAACTCATATTCGACAATCGCGCAAAAGGTATAGCTTCCGCCCGGCAGGCCGCGGCGGTTGATGATTTCGAATTTCTCAACCCGGGCGGTGTCAGGATCAAGCGGCACCCGGCGCCCCGGTTCCGCACATTCGAATTCATCCGGCAACACAAGCCGCACGGTGACCTCGACGGACGCCGACTGCAACAATAACAATGACACCTCAACCGGCCCACCCCGTCCCATGGTGGCGGGTAATATGGACGCGGCCATCCAGGAGGAGTCGCAGGTGCCCTGGGCGTTCGTCAATCCCCAGGGAAAGTCAGAGACGGTCACCGAGGAGAACTCAACCCCACCGAAGTCGGCATACCGGATGCGGGAAATGGCCTGGTAAAGACCGGGCCGGTCAGGCGGTGGCGGCACCGGAAAACGGCCCGAATAAATCCCTTCCCCCATGATCGTCTCGCCGGGAGTTTTCCGGAGAAGCGTCCGCCCGTCCAGCGACGTTTCTATTGCCAGCACTTTGGCGGCCGCATCCCCGCTGTTCATCAGACACAGCGCCACAACCGGCTGGCCGTTGGTGAATTCCACATGGGCTTCAGGCTGGAGCTGGATGTGATCCGCCATCCCCGCCAGGGGGACCATGATCATGACCCAACCGGCCAGCCACCATTGCCATGCCCTCATGGATTCCTCCCGGTGGTCAATTGATCAACCGGACCTGCCGGGCGCCCTTTTCGATCCAACCGATCAGGACCGGCTTGCTGCCGGCTTTCTTGAGAACGGCCAGCGATTTTTCGACATCCTGCTTGCGGACGACCACCACCATGCCGATGCCCATGTTGAAGACCCGGTACATCTCCTCACGGTCCACCTTGCCCGTCTTCTGGATGAACTGGAACACTTCCGGAACCTTCCAGGAGGCGCGGTCGAACACGGCATTCACGGTGGGCGGGAGAACACGGGGTACATTGTCGGGGAAGCCCCCGCCGGTAATGTGCGCCATCCCGCGGATCGTCACCGATTTCATCAGCGTGGTCACCGGCTTGAGGTAACTTGTGTGAACGGCGAGCAACACCTCAGCCACCGTCTTCTTCGTTCCGGGAAAGAGGGCGCCGGGTTTCAGTTTCGCGGTTTCAAAAACCACCTTGCGGGCCAGCGAGTACCCGTTCGTGTGAAGGCCCGAGGAGGGAAGCCCGATCAGAACGTCGCCGGGACGGATGGATTTTCCGGTGATGACCTTCCGGCGGTCCACCATGCCGACAATCGTGCCGACGAGGTCATATTCTTCCGGCGGATACAGGCCGGGCATCTCGGCGGTCTCACCACCGAGCAGGGCGCAGCCGTTCTCCCGGCAGGCTTTGCAGAGTCCGCTGACCACCTGCTCGAAGATCCAGCCTTCGAACTTGGAAATCCCGACATAGTCCATGAAGAACAGCGGAACCGCGCCCTGGACCAGGATGTCGTTCACGCAATGGTTCACGATATCCTGCCCGACGCTGTCGTGCCGGCGCGCCATGGCGGCAATTTTGAGCTTGGTACCAACGCCATCCGTGCTGGCCACCAGGATTTTGTCCTTCCCCGGCGAGGCGAAAAAGCCGCCGAAGGAACCGATTTCATTGAGGACACCGGCGGTTCGGGTCGACTTCACCATGTTCTTGATGGAGGCAATCCCGTTCATCTTTGAATCGATGTCCACACCCGCCGCCGCATAAGCCGATTTCGCGCGCTTAGAAACCTTCTTGCTCATTGACTCTTCCTTCCTGCACTCAATCTGAAATCCGAGATTTCAAATCTAAAATTTACTCACAATCCCACCGCCTTGAACGTCCTTGCCACATCACGAAAATGAACGCCCAGGTCGAATACCTTGTCCAGGTCGGACTTGGTCACCTTCGCCATGATCTCCGGATCGGCCTCGATCAGACCGCGCAAACTCTGCCGTGTCTCCCAGGCGGCCATCGCATGGCGCTGAACCATCCGGTACGCCTGCTCTCGCGTGAAGCCCTTCTGGGTCAGCATTAACAGCACCTGCTGCGAATGGATCAGGCCGTGGGTGGAGTTGAGGTTCTCCATCATCCGTTCCGGTGACACCACCAGGTTGCGCACCAGTTTCTCGAGGTTAACCATTATGTGGTCAAGCGCGATGGTGCTGTCGGGCAGAATCACCCGTTCGACCGAGGAGTGGGAAATATCGCGCTCGTGCCACAGTGCCACGTTCTCCAAGGCGGCCACCAGATTGCCCCGCAGGAGGCGGGCCAGACCGCACAGCTTCTCGCCGGTAATCGGGTTTTTCTTGTGGGGCATCGCCGAGGACCCTTTCTGATCCTTCCCGAAATACTCCTCCACCTCCAGAACCTCGGTCCTCTGCAGATGCCGGAACTCCGTCGCCCAGCGGTCCACCGAGGCGCCCACGAGCGCCAGGGCGGACATGTATTCCGCATGCCGGTCCCGTTGCAGAATCTGCGTCGAGATTGCCGCGGGAACGAGGCCGAGTTTCGTGCAGACGTATTTCTCGACAAAGGGGTCAATGTGGGCATGGGTGCCGACGGCCCCGGAGAGCTGGCCGACCCGGATCACCTCGCGCGCTGCTTCGAGCCGCTTCAGACCGCGCCCGAATTCGTCATACATCAGGGCCATCTTGAGGCCGAAGGTGATCGGCTCGGCGTGAACCCCGTGGCTGCGCCCGATCATGGGGGTGAACTTGAATTTCCGGGCCTTGGCGGCGGCGGCCTTGCGGACCAGTTTCAGGTCGGCGATAAGGATGTCCACGGCCTGGAGCATCTGGACGGCCAGGGCCGTATCCAGCACATCGGAACTGGTCAACCCCCGGTGAATGAAGCGGGAAGAGGGACCGACATGCTCGGCGACATTCGTGAGGAAGGCGATGACGTCATGGTTCACCTTAGCCTCGATGGCGTTGATCCGCTTGACGCTGAAGGCGGCGCGGGCCTTGATCCGTTTCAGGTCGGCGGCGGGAACCACGCCCAGCTTGTTCATGGCCTCGCAGGCCAGGATCTCGATTTTCAACCAGACGGCAAACTTGTTCTCGTCCGACCAGATATTGCCCATTTCCGGGCGGGTATAACGCGGAATCATAATCATGCTCCTCTCGAAGAAATGCGGTCGAAGACTATTGAATTTCAGCCCCTGATGCCAGAAAATACATTCCCATCTGAAGGCCTCTTGATCTTTCCGGCCTGATGCCGGATACTGGGCTCACTATGAATGCTCAGGCTTGGATCAGGACATTGAAACTTCGCCCCCACCCCGAGGGCGGGTTCTTCAGGGAAACCTACCGGGCCGGCGAAACCATCCCGGCAAAGGCCCTGCCACGTCGGTTCCCCGGCCCGCGATCACTCTCGACCGCCATCTATTTCCTGCTCCGCCGCGGCCAGGTCTCGCATCTCCACCGTATCCGCTCGGATGAGCTCTGGCACCATTACGCGGGCGGAACCCTCATCATCCACTGCCTGCTGCCGGACGGCCGTCACACCGTGCTCAAACTTGGCAAACACCCGGACCGTGGAGAACAGCCTCAGGTCATGGTTCCCGCCGGTGTCTGGTTCGGCGCCATCCCCGCGCCCCGCACCTCCTTCGCTCTCGTCGGCTGTACCGTCGCCCCCGGTTTCGATTTCGCAGACTTCGAAATGGGCAACACCGACACGTTGAAACAGGACTTCCCGAAACATCAGGCAGTCATCGATTTGCTCTGCCCCAAAACAGTCACGAAACAGGCTTCACCCGAAAAATCCACCGTACGTGCTACGGCTCGCCATTGATTATCAGTCTTGATCAACCTGTGTGATTTGAGCGAGTTGTTTTTGGGCTGTTCTTAAAATTTCAAGCCCGTAGCTCATGCGCCGATTCCGGTGCGGATCTCCCGGACGGCCTGCTCAAACGGAAGTATTTCCCTCGATGAGGCCTTCGCTTGGTCATAAGCTCGAATATCATCCAGTTCCTCTAGCTCATCAACGATCTTCTCCCATTCGATCACGGGCAATAAAACAGCCTTACGATGCTGTTGAGCGTCGACCACATATTCTGGATGTATCATAACCATGTTTGTCACCTACGAATACTATCCTCAAATTCCATCTTATGTTAAGCGCTGGGCAATCCTCCCGTTGCAGGCGTAGAAGATAACTCCATGATGATTACCGTGACGGGCAAACTCGACATGCATACTCTGTCCACCGGCTTCATTGATCAGCCGAAAAAGACGATTTAAGTCATAGAGGTTCATTTGCATCTTGGGGTCACGGATGTGGTGCCCCCGTAGCCTGTTAGCTAGTGCATGTGCGAGCGGTATGCGATGGCGGACGAAGTAGGCGATGCGCTGGCTTACATTGACATCCCAATCATAGACGAAGTGCAGAACGGCGACGCCGTTGTGACTGAGGTGCTCGAGCAGCAAAGGAATCATCTTCTCTCCCCTCCGCCTGGGGATGTGCTGGAATACCATGAATGAATGAACGAGGTCATACTGGCCTGAAAGAGCGGACAGCAGGTCGTCCGATTTCTTTAAGGTCGCATTCTTCACATTGGCAGTCCGACAGTTGGCCAGGCATTCGGAGAGCATCGAATCAGAAACATCGAGACCGAGGACCTCCTCGCTAGTCTGAGCCATGGCGATGAGTACCCTGCCTGTTCCACAGCCGAAATCAACCGCACGTGTTGGAACGAATCGAGGGTCTAGATGTGCATGAATTGCTGCGAGGACATGATCGAAGTGCTGCTGCCCGGTCTGAAAGAACTTGGCTTTTGTCTGGTCGCATAGATGTTTTCCCCGGTATTCCTCCGAGGTGAGGACTCCATAGTATGGGTCTTGAGCACCCCATTTGTTCCATGCTTTGTCCGTATTATGCATGTTGATTCGCTGATGTGTTTCGCTCAGTCAGAACTCACTTTACTTTAGCGTTCAGGAAGATGTCCTTGTTCTTCAACAATGCATCTCTGATCTCGTCCAGAGATTGCTGCAGGCTCTTCTCAGCGGCCAGTACAATTGCCGTGTCGTGACCAAGAGCGCCGAAGACAGGAATGATTGCAGCGATCTGCCAACGTGATTTCGCCGACGCCGTCGTTTTGACCGTTTTCTCCCAAACGACCACCCCGTCTCCGGCATGCACCCGAGCTCGCAAAGACAAGGTAACAGGGCTTGCCGAGAAAGACGTCGAACCGATGTCAATGATGCCCTTTGCTGGGAAGTCCAATTCGACCGTGTATCCACCCCCGGATGTGGTCAGATTTCTGACGACTTCAGCACTTTGAAATATCGACGCAAAACAATGATGAGCGTTTGGAAGAAGCGCGTCACCAACAGGTATCCTGTACGAACGGCCCATGGGAGGTCCTCCAAATATAGAACCTTCAACGACGAAAGCCTGAGCTTCCGGGCTTGCATACAAGGATATACCTTTTGCAATACTGGGTTCTCGGGGCTCAAACGCCAAGTCCTTGGATAAGTTCATTGATGCACAACCTGACCCAAATATCGCGACGCCAACCGCAACCAAACAGCACGCCATCTGTCTTCTCATGTTCGTAATCCTTCCCTTCGTTTTGTTATATCAGCGAACTACCTCTTTCGATCATCAGCAAGCACCAAACCTCACCTGCTGTAATTACGTCCCCAACTATCATTAATTCCGACCCCGATTATCCTGAAAATTCGAAAGTCCTGCCCGTTGCCACGTCATTTTCCTTGGATAATGCAACCGGTCAGCCCGCTATCCATGTTAACCACCCTGATATAATCGATACGGTGTCGCACTGACTCTCCCTTGAGACACAGCCCCTCCCACATTTCGCTACCCTTAGCTATGTACTATAGTGCCAGTCGGCGTGGTATTCCATAAATATTTGCGTGGACGATGGTCGCCAAAAGTCACCTAAACACGGGTGTGGCCATTCTGGTGTGCGCCATATCCATGGCGTCTTGCCCCCCCTTATTTCGGCCATGGCGGATCAAAATCCCCCTGGTTGGAACCGCAGGATTGAATTCATCTTGCTTGTGTTTACATTCCCATTTCGGCAAACTCCCAAAAATGAAAACTTTATTGTCTAGTTATCCATCCTCGAGGTTAGCTTGCATTGCGAAGTTTCTGACAATACTACTGCTTCTGTCCCTTCCTGCGGCGACGCAAGCCTTGGATTTCACATACATAACCGCCAATGGTGTCGTTATCATCACTGGATACACTGGCCCTGGCGGGTCAGGGGTTATCACCAACTTAATCGATGGCATGCCGGTGACGGGTATTAAGGGCTATGCGTTTGAGGGTTGCACTACCCTGACCAGCGTCACAATTCCCGCCAGTATCACCAATATCGAGGATGGGGCTTTCTCGGATTGCCCGAACCTGACTTCTATAACGGTGAAGCCCGGGAATCCAAACTATGGAAGTTTAGATGGGGTTATATTCGACAGCAGCCTAACAATACTTGGACGATGTCCGGAGGGTAAAGCTGGAAATTATGCGATTCCCAGTGGTGTCACCGAGATTTTGGGCGATGCGTTCTGGAGTTGCGCCATCCTGACCAACATTACTGTTCCCGCCAGCGTCGCCGATATCGGTTATGAGGCCTTTGCGGACTGTTCCCGCCTGACTGCCATTACAGTGGATCCGGGAAATACACATTTTAGCAGCAGCGGGGATGGCGTTTTGTTCAATCACGATAGAACAACGCTCATTCAGTGTCCGGGGGGGAAGGTCGGTACTTACACGATTTCCATGGGCGTTACCAACATTGATGATGAGGCATTTTCCGGCTGCGGAAAATTGACGGGCGTCAACATTCCTGCGAGTGTCACGCAAATTGGATGGTATGCCTTTTGCAAGGCCGGTCTGACGGATATTATTATTCCTGCCAGTGTCACCAACTTGGGAAATTATGTGTTTTATTCATGCGCCAGTTTAACAAACGTCACACTCCCCTTCGGCTTTACCAGCATCAAGCAAGGAATGTTCTCTTTCTGCTCCCGCCTTGCCAACGTCACAATTCCATCGAGTGTAACCGCTATCGGGAATTATGCGTTTTGGTGCTGCGCCAGCCTCGCCAGTGTTACGATTCCATCCAGCGTCATTAGCATTGGGGATGAAGCGTTTGATAACTGCACCAGCCTGACGAATATCTCTATCTTTAACAGTGTCACCAATCTTGGTTTCTCCGCATTCGGCTTTTGTACCAGTCTGGCCAGTGTTTACATTGACAGCACTGTTCCTGACATCTGGTTTGCTTTTTCTGGCAGTACCAATCTCGCAAATATCAGGATTGGTGACAACATTACCATGATCGAGGATCATGCCTTCCTTAATTTTCCAAACCTGATCAACGTCACTATTCCCAACAGTGTCACCAACATCGGGGACTGGGTGTTTGATGGCTGCTCCCGCCTGGGTAGCCTCACGATCCCGAACAGTGTCACCAGCATGGGGATCCATGCATTGTGGGGGTGTTCCGGCCTGACCAACGTGATAATGGGGAATGGTATCGCCAGTATTGGGGATTCGGCATTCGCCGGTTGCACCAAGCTGGCCACTGTTACGTTTGGTAATAGTTTCTCAAATATCGGAAACTGGGTGTTCAGTAGTTGCACCAATATGAACGTCTATTTTAAAGGCAAAGCACCCAGTTATGGTTCATATGCGTTTTTTGCCGCCTCCAATATCACTATCTATTACTTGCCTGGAACAACGGGCTGGGGTTCAATGTTTGGCGGGCAGCAAACCGAGCTGTGGCGGCCTCGGGTGCCTGGGGATGGCAGTGTCGGCGTGCGGACAAATAAGTTCGGATTCAACATTACCTGGACAAGCGGCATGGTCATCATAGTGCAAGCCAATACAAACTTGACCAGCCCTTCCTGGTCTCCGCTGCAAACCAATATTCTTTCCAGCGACACAGCCTATTTCAGCGATCCGAACTGGGTCAATTATCCCAACCGATACTACCGCGTAACAACGACACAGTAGACAGTACCCCAGCACAGAAACACCGATTTCTGGCCGGGTGCCTCTTATGTAAATTGAAATTTATACGTTTTCACACCCAACCATGTATGAACCCCATTAACAACGACAGGATTTGGAGAGATACCCTCTCGGGTAGATTTTTTGAAATATGAAACCGAAAAATACGACATACTTCTTTATCGCCATCCTTTTGCTCGCAGGTGGTCTGCGCCTCATCAACATTACACAACCACTCATAGGGCACCATTCATGGCGACAAACCGACACTGCGGCTATGGCTAGGAATTTCGCGGAGGAGCGTTTCAATATCCTTTATCCGAGGATTGACTGGCGAGGCACATCAAGCGGAGAGGTGGAATGCGAATTTCCGATCTATCAGTTTGTTCTCGCTTTCCTGTACAAGATCTTTGGTGTACATGAGGCAATAGGCAGGTTCATTTCCCTGCTTTTCTCGCTCTCAACGGTCATTGGAGTATATCTTGTTTCAAAGCGAGTTGCCACCGCATCCGTTGGCCTATGGGCTGCATTTTTCTTCGCCATCCTTCCGATGCCTGTTTTCTTTGGCCGAACAGTCATGCCGGAAGCCCTGCTGGTCGCCGCATGCACTTACGCTGTTTATTGGTTCCTGAAGTGGACTGACTCCAATTCCTTGAGGTCGCTGTTTGTATCGGCAACCGCACTGGCGATTGCATGCCTGATAAAACCCCCGACACTCTATATGGGGCTCCCTCTCGCATTTCTGGCCATCCGAAAACACAAGGCTTTGGCGCTAACACATATAAAGTTGTGGATCTTTGCCGGCTTGGTCATGGGATCACTTGCCTTGTGGTATGTTCACGCTCACGACCTCAAAACAACGACCGGGCTTACGTTCGGTGTCTGGGAATACGGATCAGACAAATGGGGAAACTGGAATCTGGTAGGCTCGTGGGCATTTTGGGATAAGATCTTTATACAGCGAGTCCCTGATTTACTGCTTTCTTACCTTGGCCTTCCGCTTCTCATCATCGGGCTGGTCAGACCATCATGCAGTGCAGAGGAAAAGGTGTTTTCCCTCTGGCTCGTGGGAATCCTTGTATTCATCGTCATTGTGGCCAAAGGTGTATTTGTACACGACTACTACTTGCTCCCGGCAACGGTGCCTGTGTGTTACTTCCTAGGCAAAGCCACTTCGTGGGGGCTAAGCAAGAACGGACATCAAAGACGCTGGGTTCGGGTCTCTTTTTCCGTCTGCATTACGGGCATGATAGTCATCGCCTTTATTACCTACGGGAAGTTGCTCAGCAAGGAATCACCGAATAAGTCTCCCGCATTCCAAGTTTCACAAGTGGCCCGTCGAGATCTACCAAAAGATGCGCTTATCCTTGCGGTCGACAAGGGCGACCCCATGATGCTCTATTATAGCCAGAAAAAAGGATGGCACTGTAGTCCCCACGATTTGACAGATAACTTTGTATCCTCCCTTGCCACACAAGGCGCCAGATTCATTTTGGGCGTTCACAAAGACTTCTCTGACGATAACGCCATGTTCAACCTGGAACGTCTCCTGGAGCAGAATGTGGTTTTGCTGAACAATGGTTCCTTTTTCATTGTTCGAATAGTTTCAAAAAAGCAGTAAACTTTATTCGTCCGCTCTATATCGCTCCCATTGAGAAAGCGATCACAAACGCAGCGCCAAACAGGGCCCAGACCAGCATGACGGCCCTGCTCACGACCGGCCAAAGGGATACCGCGAGGGATATAACCAGGAGCAATACGACGTTTGAAAAAACACGCAGGAAATCCACATAGTAAGAGAGTATCTGCATCTTCGATAAGGCAAATATAATCGCGTAAGCACCGACACACGGCAACGCAAAGCGCAACTTGCGTTGAAAACCGGCGGCAAGAAGCAGAAGGCACAAAGTCGCACAGAGCAGAAGAAACGCGGAGGAATCAAACAGCCATTTTGCGCTGACAGGCCCGGCCAGAATGGACAGATACTTCTCGTGGATTCCCCCGCCAGGGCAACTGAAGTTCTCCACTATACCCGATGTACTGCCTGCTGCCGGGAGGCGGCAAAGGACGAAAACGTTCCAGAGCAAAGCCGGGAGGCATCCCAGCACTATGGCCGCCACATTTCGAACCTGTTTATTGAACAAAAACGGAATGGCAAGCGATCCGATAACCGCAAGCATGGTTTCGTGAGTCAAGGCTGCGAGTCCACAGAACAAAGCCAAAGACTTGTAACGTCTGTGCTCAAACGCCACCAAAGCCATCGTGAGGAAGAAGGCGGCTTGAAGATCGCCTGTCGTCAGAAGAAGAGAGCACCAAAAACCAGGGATTCCAAGAATAAACAGGCCCCACCACGCCGATTGGCGCTTCTCTGCAAGAAACCGGACGACAACGATGACTATGGAAACAAACCAAAACGCATTGACGGCTACAAGCATAAACGGGATTGCAGGACGCCAACCAAGCGAAAGCACATATCCCAGCACCGGAAACAGAATGCGGCGATACCGATACCGCGGATTGTCCAGCGCTTTGATGGATTGCGCGTCCGCAAGAGAAGGATCAAGAGCGATCGTAAGAAATAACTGCCCATCGTATCCGACTTCGCCCTGCGCCAGTATTCCCTTATCCGGCGTCAAATATGAGGAGTGTGGAAATATTGTCCCGATTCTGTAAAAACCAAGGATGTCGCCATGAAATGGCACCGCAAAGTTCCACGCCAGCACAAGCATTACTACACCTGCGGCGAGGATTCCCGGCAGGAATAACTTTATGCCGCCATATGTACGACTATTATCCACCCTCAGTTCTTTCTCGAATGCCTACCCGGACTGGCATGAAAATTTCATCAACTATAATTCTTATTATTCTATGAGTAGAATTCAAGAAGGAAAGTGATAACGCCGACAGGATGAGGAGTATGTCAAGGCATTGGAAGAGGAATTAAAGGAGCGTAAGAGTGGCGCAACTCGGGATCGGGATGTGGCGGATCCGAAGAGTCGGCTTTCACTGGATCGTGTTGATGAAATTGTGGCGCGGGAGTTTCTGACAAGGTCCAAGGCGTTGAAAGCGCAATGGCAAAGCATGACAGCGTTCATGGATATGTTTCATATCGCTGGGGCATAAGAAACTCCACTCGCTGTGTCAAAGACAGGCCGTTGTCGAAACTCGCTTCGATATCAACCCATGGCGGAAGTGTATTGGAATATGAGTTTCCGCCCGGTGTACGAAATGCAAAGTGCGTGAGATTGGATGCAAGTATAAAGTTGGGTGGGGGCCCGAAAAGACGGCTACCTGATAATTGGAAATTGACCTGTTGGGCACACGGATAAAAGGGAGGAGAACCGGCAATGGTGTAAAAAGTGATCTGTGACATCCCGTCTTCGAGCCAGAACGATAGATTTTCACCGTTGCATACAGCCTGAGCCAAGTCTTGGAGCGGTACACGCACAGCTCCCAAAATAACAAAAAGGACGAAATCTAAGCCTTCAGACCGCACCTAATCGCAGATGCGCCCCTTCCCTCTTCATAGCCACTTACGCGGGTCCGGGATAGCCTAAGCATCCACCCTCAACTTCCTCCCACTGTATTTGACAATTCAGCCCATGTCTTTGCCACCTGTATCGGAGCAATACAAGAATATGTATATTCATATTGCCCGTGCGGGCGGTATTCTGTAGGATGTCGTCATGACGAAAGCCAGATTCGAATGGGATGACGCAAAAGACAGGGAGAATCTGAGAAAGCATGATGTTCCATTTTCAAGGGCGCAGTTTGCCTTTGCTGATCCGAAGCGCGTGATCGCCCATGACTTGGCACATAGCCAGTCAGAACAACGATTCTATTGCTTCGGCAAGGTTGATGATGGGGTGTTGACGGTTAGATTTACCTATCGGAACGATGTAATCCGGATCATTGGCGCAGGCTACTGGCGGAAAGGAAAGGCAATTTATGAGCAGAAAAATACAGTATACGGCTGAACCCATTGGTCCCATCAAGATCATCACGGACTTCTTGCCATCGCCGGATCAACTTGCATTCAAAGAGGATAGCCAGAAAGTTACCATCGGCTTGAGTCGGCGCAGTATTGCCTTCTTCAAAGAAGCGGCAAGCCAATACGGCACCCCTTACCAGACTATGATCCGCCGCCTTCTCGACTCGTATGCCGAAACATACACGAAACCGGCTTCACCCGGAAAATCCACCGTACGTGCTACGGCGCGCCGCTGATTTCGGTGATACCAACGTCATACCTCTATCCCAGAAATCATATTGCCGCTTGAAGTCGCGAAACGAGCAATGTATCTTCATAGTAGATACATCAAGAGGCAAATGACATGATCACAAAAGTCCAGAAATGGGGAAACAGTCTGGCGGTGCGGATTCCCCGATCCGTTGCGCACGATACACATTTAAGTTCAGGAAATACTGTGGATGTGGCTGTTCAGAATGGCCAGATTGTTATTGCCCGGGCGAGAGGACATCGCTTCCATCTCGATGAACTGCTTAAAGGCATCACGGCCCTGAATCGGCACTCTGAGTCTGACACAGGGACAGCCGTAGGACGGGAGGCGTGGTAATGTCCGCAGCCTATTGTCCAAAACGCGGCGATATCGTGTGGCTCACGTTTAGTCCACAGGCGGACCACCGGCCCGCATTGGTGCTCTCTCCGGAGTCGTACAATCGCAAGGTAGGCCTTGCCTTGTTCTGCCCGATAACCAGCCAGGTCAAGGGATATCCGTTTGAGGTCCGTATTCCGCAAGGGAGCGCGGTGTCGGGCGTGGTATTAGCGGATCAAGTCAAAAGCCTGGACTGGAAAGCTCGACGGACAACCTTGTGTTGTGAACTTCCGGCTGAGGCTGTTCACGTTGTCCTCAACAAACTTGGCACACTGACCGATGAATGAAGGAGAAAAGAGGATCTTATGAATACCTGTCGCTGGCTCATCGCACTAACCTCGCTTGTCTGCGCCTCCTGCTCGCTGAAATCGGATAAGCCGGACGGATCCGGCACCATCGAATGCACCCAGGTAAGGGTGGCCGCCGAAGTGGGAGGACGTGTCGCATCCCTGCTCTTCCAGGAGGGCGATAGCGTGACCAACGGCCAGCTTCTGGCCACCATCGAACCCCTCGCCTTCCAACTCCGTCGGGATGAGGCGCGGGCAGCCCTCGCCCAAGCCGAGGCCCAGTTGGCCCTGATGACCGCTGGCAGCCGCGAGGAGGACATCCTCCGCGCCCAAGCCCAGGTCCGCGAAGCCCGGTCGCTGGCCCTGACCACCGCCACGGATGCGAAACGACTCGAAACCCTTCTGGCCCAGGGCAGCGCCACAACCAAACAGCGCGACGATGCCGCCTCAGCCGCCGAACGCTCCGCCGCCGCCCTCACCGCCACCGAACAACAACTGAACCGGCTCGTAAAGGGAAACCGCCAGGAGGAGATCCAGGCGGCCCAGGCAACTGTGGAACTGGCAAAATCCCGGCTGGCCCAGGCCGAAAAGGCTGTGAAGGACTGCGTCATCAACGCGCCTCTGTCCGGTGTCGTCACCCTGAAAAGCGCCGAGCCGGGCGAAGTGGTGGCCCCCGGCACTCCCTTGGCCACCCTCTCCCGGCTCGATGAAGTCTGGCTCTCGCTCTATCTTCCCGAAACCCGGCTCGCGGGTGTGGCGTTGGGCCGGAAGGTCGCCGTCAAAACCGACGGCTCCCCGGAACGCTATGAGGGCACGGTCACCTTTATCTCGCCCGAGGCGGAATTCACCCCGCGCAATGTCCAGACACCTGACGAACGTGTCAAACTGGTCTATCGAATCAAGGTGACACTTCCCAATCCTCAAAGATTGTTCAAGCCCGGAATGCCCGCGGACGGATTTTTATAAGGTTCTCCATGACCGATCCCGTCATAGAAACGCATGACCTGGGACGTGACTTCGGTCCTGTGAATGCCGTCACGGGTCTGACTCTCGCCTTGAACCGGGGTGAATTCTTCGGCCTCGTCGGCCCCGATGGCGCCGGAAAGAGCACCGCCATCCGCCTGTTATGCGGCATCCTGAAGCCGACCTCCGGGGGAGGCCGCATCCTCGGGCTGGATCTCCTCAGCAATGTCGAGGCGATCAAGGCGAGAATCGGCTACCTGTCGCAATCTTTCACGCTCTATGGCGACCTGACGGTGGACGAGAATATCGAGTTCTTCGCCGATCTTCACGGCGTCAGGGATTTCAAGCCCCGCCGCGACGAACTGCTCGCCTTCACACGGCTGGATCCTTTCCACAAGCGCCTTGCCCAAGCGCTATCCGGTGGCATGAAGAAGAAGCTTGCCCTCGCCTGCGCCCTGATCCATACCCCCGAGATCCTCTTGCTCGATGAACCGTCCACCGGCGTTGACCCCGTCTCGCGCGGCGAGTTCTGGCTCATTCTCAAGAAACTCCTCGACAAGAACATCACCATCGTCATGACCACGCCCTACCTCGACGAGGCTGAACGCTGTTCCCGCATCGGGTTGATGAGCCAGGGCAGACTTATCCGGTTCGACACCCCCACCGCTATCAAGGGTGAACTCCGGGGCCGCATGGTCGCCGTCTCCGGCGGTCCGCTCGGCGCCATCCACCAGTGCCTCAAACAGCGCTGGCCCGCCACCGCCCTTGTACGGTACGGTGACCGGCTCCACTTTTGCGTTCTCCGGGGCAAGGAGGAACTGATCGAAGCCGCCGATTGGCTGAGACAAAACGGACTTCCGGATATCCGGTTCGATCCCGTGGAACCTTCACTGGAGGATGTCTTCGTCGCCCTGATGAGCGAAAATAAGAAGGAGGCGTAGGAATGAATCTTCGATCCAAAATACAAAAAAATCTGAACAGAAGTCACGAAGACCGCAAAGAGATAATGGTTGTTCCGCCGGAGGCGGGGAAGAAAGTCCTCCTTTGCGCACTTCGCGACTTCTGTTCAAACTCTTTCTCATGGTTTGTAGTCTGTGGTCTAATGTCTTTTCCAGCAGGCGCAGCCGTCCTCTCCCCCGACGACGCCGTGCGTCTCACGTTGACCCATAGTCAGATCCTGAAAAGCCATGACGAGGATATCCGCGCGGCATCAGCCCGGCGCCAACAGGCCTCGGCTGGCCTGATGCCCCAATTGGATACCCGTGCCCAGGCAAACCATTTTGAGGGGCTCGAAAACCAGGCTCTCGGCCCGGTTTCCATTCCTGTCATAGACAACCAATTCTCTGCCTCCATCGGCATCACCCAACCGCTCTACACCGGCGGGCGCGCCTCTCAACAGAAACTCAGTACCCGGCTCGGAGAAGAGGCCGCGCGCCATTCCCTCGCGGCATCCACATCGGACCTGACACTCCAGGCCCTGTCTTCCTACTGGCAATGGAGCAAGGCGCTGGCACAGGCGGAGGCTCTCCGCGATGCCGTGTCTCGTATGAAAACCCTGGCCAACGATACCCGGAATCTCGAGAAAGCCGGCATGGCGACCGACAATGACCGACTGGCGGCGGAGGTTGCGCTGGATCAAGCCCAACTTCAATTGGATGATGTGGAACGGCAGGCCGGGCTCAACCGTATTGAACTGTCACGCCTGACCGGCCTCGCCCTGGCCACCGGCGAGACGCCACGGATGCCAGAGTCGGCAAACCTCACCCTTCCCTCCCTGGACGACTCCCTCGGGCTCGCCTTCTCCAACCGGGAAGACCTGGCCGCCCTGCGCCTGGGCGCCAAGGCAAGTGCCGCACTCGTCGAGGCCGCCCGCGCCGAAGGCCGGCCCCAGTTGGCGCTCATCGCCCGCTATGAACAAGGCCGCCCCAACCAACGCGATTTTCCCCCCGACAACCAGTGGCGCGATGACGCCGTGGTCGGCGCCACAGTAACGTGGAACCTGTTCGATGGAGGACTGACACGAGGCCGGACGGCCGAGGCACAGGCCCGGGCATTGAGGGAACTGCTTGGACTCCAAGCCTTGGAAGAGACGGTCACGGAACAAGTCCGGACGGCACACCTGAATCTTCAGTTTAATTTGTCACGCCTTCAGACAGCCCTCCACGCCGAAAGCAGCGCCCGGCTGAATATGGACGTCGCCACCAATCTCTGGAAGGCCGGAACCGCCCGACACTCCGATGTGTTGGAGGCCCAGTCGAAGTTGACCACCTCCACCGCCCAACGCATCGCGGCCCAAGCCGACATCATCCTTGCCCAGGCCGTGTTGAACCATGCAACCGGTGGAGTTGCCCAATGAAAGCACCACGCCTTATCAGGCGCGGCCACGTTGCCGCCGCTGATAAGCGGTGGCCATGCTTATGAATATGCATGATAACGCCCCAGTGATTGTTGTCGAAAGCCTGACCAAGGTCTTCGGTCGTTTCACGGCCGTGGACCGGGTTTCCTTCGATGTGGAGCGTGGCGAGATTTTCGGGTTTTTAGGTCCCAATGGCGCCGGAAAATCCACCACCATCCGGATGCTGTGCGGCCTGCTCTCCTCCTCCTCTGGAACCGCCCGGGTGAACGGACATGACATCAATCGCGACCCCGAACTGGTGCGCCAGAACATCGGCTATATGTCCCAAAAATTCAGCCTGTACAAAGACCTGACCCTCTCGGAAAACCTGGCCTTCTTTGGAGGCATCTACGGGCTTGAGGGAGAACGGTTGCGGGAACGAGCCGCCGCCATGATCGCCATGGCCGGTCTGCAGGGCTTCGAAAAACACCTCACGGGCACACTCTCCGGGGCGCTTCAACAAAGGCTGGCGCTCGGGTGTGCGATTCTGCACGAGCCCCCGATCCTCTTTCTCGACGAGCCCACCAGCGGCGTGGATCCGGTCGCCCGTCGCCTCTTCTGGGATCTCATCCATGACATGGCCGGCCGCGGCATCACCATCCTGATCACCACCCACTTTATGGACGAGGCGGAATTTTGCGGCCGGATCGGTTTCATTAGCGCCGGTCGGCTGATCGCCCTCGACACACCGTCGGGAATCAAACGACAAACCGATGCCGCCACCCTGGAGGAGGCGTTTATCAAATTGGCGAAATCATGAGACGCTTTTACGCCATCTTGAAAAAGGAATTCCGGCAAATCCGGCGGGATCCCCTGTCACTGGGGCTCCTGATCTTTGTTCCGGCAATGCTGCTGACACTGTACGGTTATGCGCTCTCATTCGACGTGAAGCACATCCGGATCGCCGTGCTCGACGAAGACCGAACCCAGGAAAGCCGCTCCCTGCAGGACAGCCTTTTCCAGAATCCTTACTTCGACCGTGCGGCGATCCTGGCATCTCCGGCGGAAGCGAATGAACAACTCAACCGGGGCCTGGTTCGCGCCGTCCTCATCATTCCCCGCGATTATGCCTGCGACCTGTCACGCGGGCGCTCCGTCAGCTTGCAGGTGCTCGTGGATGCGAGTGACGCCAATACGGCCGCCACCACGACCGGATATTTCGATGTCCTGGCCGAACGCCTCAACCGGAAAATCCGGTTCGAGACACTAAGCCGGGCGGGGGTTCCGGCCACGCTCCCTGGCGTCGGCCTCGAACCGCGCATCTGGTTCAATCCGGAATTGAACAGCGCCAAGTTCCTGGTCCCGGGACTGATCGGCCTGCTCCTGATGCTGTCTGCCGTCGTTGCCACGTCGCTTTCCATCGTCCGGGAGAAGGAGCGTGAAACCATGGAGCAGATCATGGTCTCGCCGATCAAGCCGGAAGAACTGATCATGGGAAAGATTCTCCCCTATGTCGTCATCTGCCTAGCCACCATGATCATGGTCCTGCTTCTCGGGTATTGTCTTTTTGGAGTCGAAATCAAGGGCTCATTCCTGCTTCTCGGGCTGACCACGTTCCTGTTCCTGTTCGCCGCGCTGGGCATGGGCGTGCTTATCTCCACGATCACCCGGTCCCAACAGATGGCCTTTCAGATCGCGGTGCTCACATCCATGCTTCCGGCCATTATCCTGTCGGGCTTCATCTTCCCCATCCAGAATATGCCGCTCCCGGTACAGGCGATCACGTTGATCGTGATCCCCCGGTATTTTGTGGCGGCAATCCGTGGCATCATCCTGAAAGATGCGGGCCTGGCCGATATCTGGCCTCAATTATTGGGACTCGTGATCCTTGGCATCCTGTTCAACATCCTCGCGGCATTGCGCACCAGGAAGGCGGCATGACACCATGAGCACCAGACTCCACGGCCTTTCGTTCCACCGCATCCGCGTTCTCCTCGTCAAGGAACTGGCCCAGATCCGCCGGGACAAGAGCCTCTTCGGCATCCTGCTCGTCGCCCCCGTCTTCCAACTGCTCATCATGGGCTTCGCGGCGAACACCGATATCCGGGACATTGCGATCATCGTCAGGGACAACGATCACTCCGACCAGAGCCGCGAGTATGTGCGCGCCATCGCCGCCTCCGGCTACTTCAAGGTCACCACAGCCTCAGGTCCGGAGACCGGCGACGGGGATGGCCTTGTATCGGGGAAGGCAGGCCTGGTCCTGGTGATTCCCACCGACTTCGCCAAACAACTCCTAAGCAGGAAACCCGCGCCCGTGCAGGTACTGGTGGATGGTTCCGACAGCAACTTCGGTGTCAACGGCCTCAACTACCTGCAAAAAGCCACACAGTTGTTTTCCAGTCGGCTTGTCCGGCTCGAAACCCAAACTCTGGCGCGGCGCGGAATTCGGGTTCCCTCGGTGACCATCGACTCCCGAGCCTGGTACAATCCCAGACTCCTGTCCCGCTATTACATGGTGCCAGCCCTGATGGGCGTTCTGTTGCTCGTCACCACCATGATCGTCACCAGCATGTCGTTGGTAAAGGAGCGGGAGGACGGGACGATGGAGCAATTGATCGTGACCCCGCTAAGACCGATGGAACTGATGATCGGGAAATTGCTGCCCTTTGTGGTCATCGGCTTTGTCGAGGTCACCCTGGCGCTGGGGGTGATACTCGGGGTCTTCGGCATTCCCTTACGGGGAAGCGTGTTCCTGCTCTACGCCTTCTCCGGTCTTTTCCTGCTGACCACGCTGGGCATGGGGCTGTTCGTCTCGACGTTGGTGAAAACACAACAGCAAGCCATGCTGGTGGCAGCCTTCTTTGTGATGATGCCGTTCGTCCTGCTGTCCGGCTTCATATTCCCCGTGGAGAACATGCCTCCGGCGATCCAGATCCTGGCACAGTTCATCCCGCTCAAGTACTACCTGGAAATTGTCCGCGGCCTGTTCCTGAAAGGCACCGGCTGGCATGAACTCTGGCACCCCGCCGTGATGCTCCTACTCTGGGGCATCTCAATCCTCGGCCTGGCCTCCCTCAAATTCCGGAAACGGCTGGACTAGCCCCTTCAATCCACCCGGCCGCCGCCGAATGCGGACGTGGGGAGTTCGCCATGCCAGATCAGGGCGGCCTGCTTCAAGCCCTTGCATTCTTCAGGCGAAGGCGGTCGATAGATCAGACGGAACATGCCCCCGCGTTGCAAATCACGAATCGATATTGCGGCTTCCTTTTCCTTGGCCACAAACCAGTAAGGTTGCGTCAAATCCACGTGGATCTCTCGCTGTTCACCGGGCTTCAACACTACCACCTGATCATCCGTCACGTGGGTGGCGCGCGGCTTGTCCGCCATCACCCAGGCCCACTCGTGGTTTCCCCAGGACCGTAGCCAGTCGTCTTTCAACTCAAACGACTGCGCCCCAGGAAGGTCCACCACGGCAAGATCGTTCGACGACACATTCATCAACTGGACCGTAGCCGCGCGAACCTGCCGGTTGGGAGAAGACACCGTATCCAACTTCAAGCCGATTCCCAACGAGGACCACCCATACCCCTTCAACACCGAGACCCCTTTCCCCGACACCGCCACTTCCATCTCGAGTGGAACCTGGATTCCATCGCGACGCCGTCGGCCCTCCAATTCCTTGGCCCTGCTCTCCTGCATGCAATAAGCTTCCAACCCGTATCGCACCCGAACCACCTCC
>Ga0118677_10002015_pt1 | contig 41751 bp, 48 predicted proteins | sample AliMusrvi5mmetaG_FD_86154 | JGI IMG/M metagenome (GOLD analysis project Ga0118677, IMG submission 86154)
GGATTTTATTGTCATTCCAGGTTTTTTTTTAATTATAGTTTTGACATGGGATACTAACTCATGATAAAAATTACACCATTGTTGAAAGTTAGTTCGACAATCAATTCATAAAATACTATTTTTGAATTGCTCTCGTGAGGAGAGAGAATAATAAATATTAATAACTATAGAGGATTTTAAAATGGCTGAAGAAGAAGAAAAAGACAATACCTGGTTGATCGTTGGCGTTTCTATCGCTGCAATCGTTCTTTTGGTTGTCTTGTTGAAGAAAGATGAAACTAAGCATTTAGAAAGTGGTGCAGTTGCTCAACTTCAATCAGAAACATTCTCTAAAATAGAGAAAAGACATACATCTAATAACAGCACTGCGTCTCAAATCGCTGGTAAATAAGTTATTAACCTCCCTCGTTTTATATACGCGAGGGAGGGTTTCTTACCCCACCATAAGTTTTACCAATTTATCAGTTCCTTTCAGATAGTTTTAGCCCATATTTAGTGCCTGAACGAAAAAGCCTATTTTTCAAAAAAATCCGCATCAAAACGATGTGATTAATTTTTGATTGTTGTCTGGCAGGCTAAAAAATGGATTATATTTCGAGTTGCCACCCGTAAAATCAGAGTTATCTCTAATAATCTCAAATTTTAGACGCAAATTCCCTGTGGATGACCTTACGATTTTTTAGAAACAGTGTCCCTTAATGACTAAAAGGCTGAAGCCCCGCACGGTGTAACCGGAGCGACTCTAAATTTATAGGTGACACCTGTCCTTAAGCCCGTTATGATGATATCAGACTGAGTGCTTGCATAAATTGTCCAGCGATTATCCGATTCGGGAAAAGTCGTCCACGATTCGGGTAGAATCGCTTATGATTTTGGTTGAGCAATCTCCGTCACACAAAGAAAACAAATAACAGGAGATTTTTATGGCAAACTTAAAACACTGTAAACGCCTATTCAAATGGACTTTGGTCGTATTGTTAGTGGGATGTGCAACTGAAAGAGTACCTAACTATGGGGGCAGTTATTCAACTAATGGTAATACCCAAAAAAAAGTACCATCGACTGCTCAATATCCAAGCGATCTGCTTACTCAACAGAATTCAAATAGTATTAAAAGACCACCGTATTCAGGCAATTATGAAGCGCTTGTGTTAACCGGCGTTTATGCTAATTCGGTCGCGTTACAAAGATTTATACAGTTTATGGTTCAAAAGTATGGTTTTTCACAAACGTATCTGAATGGTTTATTTTCAACCGCTCATCGATTAGATTACGTAATTCGTTTAGAAAGCCCAGAGGCTCCCTCTACGGAGCCATCAAAACCGCAACCGGGTAGTTGGACACGTTATCGGAATAAATTCCTTACCGATGCCCATATCAGTAATGGCGTAGAGTTTTGGCGGAATAATGCGGAATCGATTAAACAGGCCAGCGTTACTTATGGCGTTGATCCAGAATATATTGTTGGCATTATTGGTGTAGAGACTTATTTTGGTAAAAACTTTGGTAAGACCTGTATCTTTGATGCCTTAACGACCCTGTCTTTTGATACTCAAAGACGCTCAAAATATTTTATGTCAGAATTGGAGCATTTCTTACTGATGACCCGAGATGAAGACTTTGATCCTTTACAACCCCAAGGTTCCTGGGCCGGCGCTATGGGCTATGGTCAATTTATGCCAAGTAGCTTTCGAAGTTTAGCGGTTGATTTTAATAAAGATGGTCGGCGTGATCTATGGCATCCAAAAGATGCGGTGGGTAGTATAGCGAATTATTTTTCTCATAATGGCTGGCAGTTTCATAGTCCTGTGACTAAACGCGCATCCGGCCCCGTTAATGACCAAGCTGTTATTGAGCTGAGTACTTATGAAGGCAGTGAGTTTTGGTATACTTATCCAAACTTTAAAGTGATTAAAAAATATAATAACAGTAATAAATATGCAATGGCGGTTCATCAGTTGGCTCAAGCTATTAAATTACGTTATCAACAAGCTTATCCTGGTTAGTCAGTAATGAGTGCTCGCAATTAGAGGTTTTTATGTCAATGATAACGTTACAAGTCGCTGAAGAGGGGCGAATAGTTATTCCGGCAGAGATACGCCAGAAGATGGGCATTAGGGTTGGCGATCACATTGCATTAAGCGGGTCAGATGGTAGCCCTGAATTGCGTATTGCCACACGTCAACAGCGGTTACAACATGCACTTGAATTGGTCAAACAACATACTACAACGACTGATTCCGTGGTAGATGAGTTAATCCGTGAACGGCGACAGGCGGCTGTGGATGAATAAAGTAGTATTGGATACCTCAGCGTTATTAGCCTATCTTTTTCAAGAATCTGGAGCAGATAAAGTTTCTTCGATATTGGAAACAGGATCAGGGTTAAGGTAAGACGCAATAATAAAACTCCATTTATGTTGGAGTAAAACAGCTTTAGCTGTTTTTACAGGCAATAGCTGAAGCTATTGCGCTCCTGTTTTTTTAACAACTAGTGTTTTATTTAACTATATTTATGTATTGCGAGTTACCTAAGGTATTAATGGGGTAGTTTTGGATACTAAGACGGGGGACTTTAACGTCAATAGGGAGGGTTTAGATATCAATAAGTCCGGTTTAGATATCAATAAGCTCGGTTTAGATATCAATAAGTCCGGTTTAGATATCAATAAGCTCGGTTTAGATATCAATAAGTCCGGTTTAGATACCAATAAGTCCGGTTTAGATACCAATAAGTCCGGTTTAGATATCAATAAGTCCGGTTTAGATATCAATAAGTCCGGTTTAGATATCAATAAGTCCGGTTTAGATATCAATAAGTCCGGTTTAGATACCAATAAGTCCGGTTTAGATACCAATAAGTCCGGTTTAGATATCAATAAGTCCGGTTTAGATACCAATAAGTCCGGTTTAGATACCAATAAGTCCGGTTTAGATACCAATAAGTCCGGTTTAGATACCAATAAGTCCGGTTTAGATATCAATAAGTCCGGTTTAGATACCAATAACAGGGGTTTTAATATTAAAAACTGTTGTTAAGGTATCTTTACGTGGCGTTTAGGTTTTATTATTTCAGTTTTAAGGGGGATCTGATGCAAATTAGTGGCGGTTATTTTTTGCGAGTTACCTAATATCAAGTGTCAATTATGCTGAACTAGTGGGTAAGCTGATTGATCATGGCATGAGTTCGGAGATTATTCGTGAAACCTTATACGAACTAGATTTAGAGATTATTGATTATAATGAACATCAGGCCTTTTTAACGGGTGAATTACGAACAGTCAGTAAGGCATTTGGCTTGTCATTAGGGGATCGTGCCTGTTTAGCATTGAGCATCATCAAGAAATTACCTATACTAACGGCTGATCGTGTTTGGTCAAATGTGCCAGTGCAAACGCAAGTGCAGGTGATTCGTGAATAATGCCATATCAGAGAGGTATGAATATAATCAGTTCTACTGTAATATCCTCCGTTGTATCCTATGGCTAAAAAGTAAATATTCAGCTACCATAACTACTAATCGTTAATTTGCTACCGTTAAGATGCTGCTTCAACTACAGAATATTACTTTCGGCTTCTCTTCAGAAAGACAGATTTTCAAGAACCTGTCTTTTGACCTAGCGCAAGGCAGAATTTATGCCTTAATGGGCGCTAACGGCTCAGGCAAGACGACGTTGTTTAATCTCATAAAACACTAACGGCCATCAGCGAAGATGAAATTTATGCACAAAGCATAGGCAAGAATGTGTATTTATCCAAAACCATCGCCTTCACACTCAGCGCTTTATTTGCCGTCATTCCGGGTACATTATATGCTCATTATATTTCTTACATAGACCCTACCAGCTTTACGGTGAGTGAATCCATTTATATTCTCTCGATTGTCATTATCGGTGGTATGGGTAATTTGACCGGCAGTTTTTTAGCAGCTGCGTTTATGGTGTTACTCCCAGAAATACTCCGCTTTGTCGGTATGCCTGATAGCATCGCCGCTAATATGCGACAAATTATCTACGGAATTATTCTAGTTATTGTAATGATGACAGGGAAGAATGGTTTGAAAGAGCTTGTGAGTTCTAATAAACAAAAAGTTGAATAATTCATCATTCGGAGCAATTGATAACTAATTCGGGTAAAATCATCCATGATTTTGGTTGGGCAATCCTTCACACAAAGAAATAAATAACAGGAGATTTTTATGGCAAACTTGGTACACAGTAAACGCTTATTCAAATGGACTTTGGTCGTATTGCAACCCCAAGGTTCCTAGGCATGCGCTGTGGGCTATGGTCAATTTATGCCAAGTAGTTTCGAAGATCAGTTATTACAGTATCAGCAACCCTTTAGTAATTAAATTTTTATACGGTGGCTAGTATTAACCTAAAAGCTATTATCAGATGCCTTTTAATGCTTGTTATTGTTTGTTATTCAAATTCGTTTGCTATTAATGGCTTAAATCAGCAAAGAAAAGATTTTGTATCGGCTGAACGATTGCTTGAGCAAGGGAACGAATCGGCATTTTTAAAACTAACGGAAACCCTGACTGATTATCCGCTTTATCCTTATCTACAGTACCAATGGTTAAAAGATAATTTACAGCAAACGGATAAAGTTCAAGACTTTTTATTGGCTTATAAAGATTCACGTTTTGCCGAGTTACTCCTGGCCAAATGGCTACCGTATCTCGCAAAAAATGAACGCTGGCTAGATTATATTAATAATTACCAAGCGACAGATAGTATTGCCCTTGAATGTCAGTATTATTGGGCGAATTATAAGACAGGTAATGAGCAATTAGCGCTGACTGAGGCAAAACGGCTATGGTTAGTGGGTCATGAGCAGCCCAAAGAATGTGAGAAACTGTTTTCAACCTTCACGCATACTCCGTTATTAACAACTGATTTGGTTTGGAAGCGTTTTGAGTTGGCGTTGAAAGAAAATAATACCGGATTGGCTGGGGCGATTCGGCAATTATTGAGTGAGCTGGATCAGCCTATTGCAGATCGTTGGTTACAGGTTCATAAAGATCCTCTGATCATTCAGGGCAATGAATTTCTATCGGGCAACGATTTACAAGGGCATATTTTTGCACATGGTGTTGACCGCTTAGTAAAATCAGATCTAAACACGGCATTGCTGATATGGGATAGCAAAAAGTCCGCGTTTGCCATAGATATTGAAACAGTGCAAAAACTTGAGCGAAAATTAGCCCTGGCTTTAGCTTATGAGCGTGATGCAAGAGCTTATGAACGGTTGAAGCCGTTAATAACAATCGATGCAGATGTTAGGGAATGGAGTCTTAGAGCCGCATTGTTAGAACAAAACTGGCAACATGTCGCAGAAGCGTTAGCGGGATCACCCCCTGAAGAGCAAAAGACACCTCAATGGCGATACTGGCAAGCTCGATCTTTAATGGCAACAGGAAGTATTGTGCTGGGGCAGGTTGTTTATAACCAACTTGCTGAAGATAGAAGTTATTATGGTTTTATGGCAGCAGACCAAGTAAATAAATCCTATGCTTTTTCAAATAATCCGGTCAACATGGCTGGGAATGAGTTGGAGTCCTTAGCTGAAACGCCTGACTTTAAGATCGTTCAAGAGTTTAAGTTGTTATGTCGTGAGACTGAGGCAAAAAGACACTGGGTTTTTACTGTCAAAAAACTTTCACAAGACCAACTTAAAATAGCTGCCAAATTAGCTGAGCAGTGGCAATGGTATCAATTAGCCATTATTACTTTGGTTAAGGCTGATTATTGGGATGATTTAGAAATACGCTTCCCTTTAAAGTATTTGTCACAAGTCCAGGCCAATGCTGAATGGCAGGCGCTTAATCCTGCGCTTATATTCGGCTTGATGCGTCAAGAAAGCATGTTAGATGAACATGCTAAGTCAGCCGTAGGGGCGTTGGGCTTGATGCAAATTATGCCAGAAACAGGTAAGCAGATAGCACGTAATCTTAATGAGTCTTGGCAATCAGATAATGCGCTATTAAAGCCTGATGTTAATATAAAATATGGGACTTTCTATTATAGGCAACTACTCAGCCAGTTTGATGGGCATTTTGGATTAGCGACGGCGGCTTATAATGCTGGGTCTGGGAAGGTGATTAAATGGTTACCCAGTCAGGGATTGCTTCCAGCTGATGTATGGATTGAAACAATTCCTTATAAAGAAACAAGGAAATACGTCATGTCCGTCTTAAGTTATGCCACAATTTATCAGCAAAGAATGCAGAAAGAGGCATTGAAAATTACCGGATTATTATTCGATGTGCATTCTCGTTAAAAATTGAGCTGATTTTTTTTAGTGTCTGTTAGATAATACAGAATTATATTTATAATAATAATTACTAAGGTATACGAATAGCATGGAAAAACAGCATAGTTTTACACGCGAAGAACTATTAATGTCTGGTAGGGGTGAACTTTACGGGCCAAAAAATGCGCAATTGCCCTTACCTAATATGCTGATGATGGATCGTATCACGTATATTTCTGACGAGGGCGGCACTTATGGAAAGGGTGAGATTATCGCAGAGTTGGACGTTAATCCTGACTTATGGTTTTTTGCCTGTCATTTTCAAGGTGATCCTGTTATGCCGGGTTGCTTAGGCTTAGATGCGATGTGGCAATTGGTGGGCTTCTATTTGTGCTGGATGGGCGGCCCTGGAAAAGGTCGAGCGTTAGGTGTGGGTGAAGTTAAATTCACTGGTCAAGTGTTACCTACTGCCAGAAAAGTCATTTACCGAATTAATTTAAAGCGCTTAATTATGCGTAAACTGGTAATGGGTATTGCCGATGCCACGATGGAAGTGGATGGTAAGGTTATCTATGAAGCGACTGATTTACGGGTCGGTTTGTTTACATCTACAGCAGATTTTTAGAGACTAGAACAATGAAAAGAGTCGTAGTAACCGGTTTAGGCATTGTTTCCAGCATAGGTAACAACTCGGAAGAAGTCGTTGATTCTCTTAAGCAAGGGCGTTCAGGGATTAGCTTCGCGCAAGTCTACTCAGACTTGGGTTTCCGTAGCCACGTGCATGGCGCTATTAACATCGATTTAGATGAATTTATCGATCGTAAGGTTAAGCGCTTTATGGGTGATGGTGCGGCCTTCAATTATATTGCCATGCAACAGGCCATTACCGATTCAGGTCTGGATGAATCAGACATTTCTAACTTCAGAACGGGCTTGGTCATGGGTTCAGGAGGGCCTTCAACGTCTAACATTGTCGAAGCGGCCGATATTCTCCGTTCAAAAGGCGTCAAAAAAGTAGGCCCGTACATGGTGCCTAGAACCATGTCTAGCACTAACACCGCCTGTCTTGCTACACCTTTTAAAATAAAAGGAGTTAATTACTCCATTAGTTCTGCCTGTGCGACCAGTGCTCATTGTATTGGTCATGCCATGGAATTAATCCAAATGGGTAAGCAGGATGTAGTCTTTGCCGGCGGCGGTGAAGAATTACACTGGACAATGTCGGTATTATTTGATGCGATGGGTGCTTTGTCGTCAAAATATAACGATACGCCAGCAACGGCATCAAGAGCTTATGATGCAACCCGTGATGGTTTTGTTATTTCTGGAGGCGGTGGTGTTTTAGTCATTGAAGAACTGGAACACGCTAAAGCACGGGGTGCTAAAATATATGCCGAGTTAGTCGGTTACGGTGCAACGTCTGATGGCTATGATATGGTGCAACCTTCTGGAGAAGGTGCTGTACGGTGTATGCAACAGGCGATGGCTACTGTCGATGGAAAGATCGATTACATCAATGCGCATGGCACCAGTACTCCAGTCGGTGACACCAAAGAATTAGAAGCGTTGCGTGTGGTGTTTGGTGAAGGTAACGTGCCTTGGGTCAGTTCAACTAAATCATTGACCGGTCATGCCTTAGGTGCAGCCGGTGTTAATGAAGCCATTTATTCCTTGTTGATGCAGCAAGAAAACTTCTTGAGTGCATCAGCGAATATTACCCAGCTTGATCCAGGTGCTGAGGGCATACCAATTGTGCTTGAGCGTCAGGATGACATCACCTTAAACACCATTATGTCTAATAGCTTTGGGTTTGGTGGCACAAACGCCACATTAATTTTCCAACGTTATAACGGTTAAGATTTTTCTTGTCGGGGTTCATTCTAAAGATGAACCCCGAATTTCCCCCACTTTATTATTCAATATTCTTCTGACCATGTCAGATTCAACACAAAAATCCAGATACTCATTTAATAAATTACAAAAGCGTTTGCGGCACACTGTCGGTGATGCAATTGCCGACTATAACATGATCGAAGAGGGCGATAAGGTCATGGTCTGTTTGTCGGGAGGCAAAGATTCCTATACCTTACTCGATATCTTGATGAATTTGCAGAAAACTGCGCCGGTCAATTTTGAGTTAGTGGCGGTTAATCTGGATCAAAAGCAACCCGGTTTTCCTGAGCATGTATTGCCCAATTATCTTGAGTCATTGGGTGTTCCTTATCATATTATCGAAAAAGATACCTACAGTGTCGTCAAGCGTGTTATTCCCGAAGGTAATACGACCTGTGGTTTGTGTTCACGGTTACGTCGCGGGACTTTATACGGTTATGCCGAGGCGAATGGGATTACAAAAATAGCCTTGGGGCATCATCGTGATGATATTCTCGAAACCTTTTTTCTGAATATCTTTTATGGAGGTAAGCTTAAGGCGATGCCGCCTAAATTATTAAGTGACGATAAAAAGAATATAGTGATTAGGCCGTTGGCCTATACCCGTGAGAAAGATATAGAGCGCTTTGCTGCGTTTAAAGATTTTCCTATTATTCCTTGTAATCTCTGTGGGTCTCAGGTAAACCTGCAAAGACAAGCCATGAAAATCATGTTAAAGAGTTGGGATAAACAGTTTCCCGGACGACTTGAAACGATATTCACCAGTTTACAAAATGTTGCTCCCTCACAGTTGGCTGACCGACAATTGTTCGACTTTGCGGGTTTGGTGCAAGCATTGCCAACCGAAGGCGCTGTCTCTTTCTCAGAGGATGCCGGTTTAGATGTATTAACCTTTTAGCATAGCCTAGCCGAAATGCCTGATTGCCTTTGTTCATTTGTGATGAGCATTCCTTTGGTTTTTGGATAACTTTAAATAATTGCTCGTTTACCCTTATGACAACCCTACAATATATTGACACCCCCTCTCAGTTAGCTCAACTGTGTGAACAGATAAAGAAAGAACTCTGGGTGGCACTGGATACTGAGTTCCTGCGTGAAAAAACCTATTATCCGAAATTTTGCCTCTTGCAAATAGCAACACCAGAGTGGGTGGCCTGTGTTGATCCGATTGCTTTACCGAATCTGGAGATATTGTTCGATGTTTTGTATGATCCTGCTATCGTTAAAGTTTTTCACTCGTGTCGCCAAGATTTAGAAATCTTCTTTCAAGCAACTGGCAAATTACCTTCACCTATTTTTGATACTCAAGTTGCGGCACCGCTGTTAGGTTTTCAAGATAATCCAGGCTATGCCATGTTGGTGTCCAGCTTATTAAGTATTAATCTAAACAAGGCGCACACACGGGCTGATTGGAGCAAGCGTCCTTTAACCGGAGCGGAACTGGAATATGCCGCCGATGATGTGATTTATTTATGTCAGATTTATCAGATGATGGTAAAGAAACTGACTGAACTAGGCAGAATTGATTGGCTACAGCATGACTTTGCTGAACTGACGAATCCTGAGCTTTACAAGGTTGATCCTGAGAAAGCCTGGTTTAGAATTAAAGGCAAAAACAAGCTGACAGGTCGACAGTTATCCATTATTCAGACACTAGCGCAATGGCGAGAAAAAATGGCGCAAGCTGAAGATCGGCCTAAGAGTTGGTTATTACGTGATGAGTTATTATTTGATCTTGCTAAATTACAGCCTGAAACTGTTCAGGAATTGGCGAATGTACGGGGGATCAATGAGCGTTCGGTTAACCGTTATGGCAGAGAGTTATGTCAATTAATCACTGCTGCCAAGAATCGTCCACCTTTGCCACTGAATGAGAAAGATCGTTCTGCTAAAAAGACTCAGCAAGAAGAAGCTATCCTGGATATCTTAACGGCTCTGGTAAGAATTCGTGCCGAAGAAAATGCACTGAATCCCAGTATTCTGGCGACACGAAAAGATCTTGAAGAGCTTCTATTTAGTCTAAGTGATGAAAGTCCTTTACTGCATGGCTGGCGCTATACTATGGCGGGTAAAGAATTGGTGGGATTGTTAAAAGGCCAGTTTTTACTGGGTATTGAAGCCGATAGATTGGCTATTGTTGAGAAGTAGTCTCTATTCCGATGAAGTATCGACAACCGTTATGAATGATAGTGAGCCTATTAAAATCACTGAAATTGCTTGTCACTGTAGTGGCACAACTAAAGAAAAGATTAAGGAAATGGTTGAAAATCAACTCACTGACCTTGATGATATTTCAAGAAAAACCGGGGTTTGTTCAGGGTGTGGGAGCTGCGAGGCATTGGTATTAGAATTGATAGCTGAATATAGTCGCTTGTGTTGTTGTGAAGCCGAGTAACTCTCTTCAGTAAGGAATTTGTTTTGAAAAACCTAGCGTTGTTCGGTTTATGTGGCGGTTTAATTACCTTATTATTAATGAATTCCTGTACATTAGTCCAAAATACACCATTACCTCCTATGACGGGTAGCGACAAAGATAGACATGGCTGTATCGGTTCTGCCGGTTATAGCTGGTGTGAACGGGAAAAACACTGTGAACGTCCTTGGGAATTGGCTAGAGACAAAGGCTTTGCAAACACTGAACCCGCATTTAATCGTTATTGTCATAGCATTCGATAAATGTTATGCCAGAGAGGTTGATTAGTCTGCAATTCCTAAGTAAATAGATTTGTCACGCACCATCGTTACGACTCAGAAACCAATAGCACAGCCAGAAGTCGCTTTTAATATAAATATCTACACTCGATAAGTTATTTATGACGATGAGCATTGTTAGCACAGATTGCATTAATATCCTCCACAAAATAACGTATTTTCAAGCTCAACCGTTCGTTTTAACTTAAGGATAAAGGCTCTAAAATGGCAACACTATTTTCACTAGAGGACGATTGATTAAAATAATTAACTAATCCTTTAAAAATAGCCTTTGCTATTTTCGTTTGAAATTGTTCACTTAATAAATTTTGTTCTTCAGAGGGATTAGAAATAAAAGCAGTCTCCACTAGTATGGAAGGAATATCCGGCGACTTTAACACCATAAACCCCGCCTTTTGTACAGTATCCTTATGCAAGGGTGAAACACTCATAAAGCTTTTTAAAACATGATTAGCGACATTAACACTGGTTTCACGGGTGTCTTTTTGGGTTAAATCAAATAAGGTTGAAGCCAGATCGTCATCTTTATCATGGAGACTAACTCCGACCATATCAGATGCATTTTCACTGTCTGCTAACCAACGCGCTGCTTCACTCGAGGCACCAGTAGTCGATAAGGTGTAAACAGAAGCACCTTTAATTAGGGTATCCTGAAAAGCATCCGCATGAATAGAAACAAATAGCGTCGCATTGGCTGCGCGAGCAATTTTCATCCGTTCTCTAAGTCCCACATAATAATCATCCGTACGCACCATGACAGCTTTCATACCCGGATGGGCGTTAATAAACGCTTCAAGTTTTTTAGCAATTTGAAAGGTAATGACCTTTTCTTCCGTACCACGAATACCCCGAGCACCCGAATCATTCCCCCCATGCCCCGCATCAATCGCGATAATAATAGACTCGTTATGGTTTTTGCCATCCGCTTTATTAATAACAACTTTATTTTCAGCTGAACTCGGTTTATTAACTGGAGGCATAACGACTGGGTTATTGTTATTGAGCTTAGCTTGTGGCTGAGAACCACCCAGAGAATCAAGTTCAACGACTAATCGATGTTCACTACTGTTATCAGAATTTAGAGAAAAATCTTTCGCCGTAACAGGCGCTTTTAAATCAACAACGACTCTTAAGTCCGTATTATCCTTTATTCCTGTACGAACACGAGCAAATAAAGGATGCTCTATGGGTGGAGGACTTAGTGTCCGTGTTAATTTAGCATTTTTTATATCAATAACTAAACGCGATGGATCATTCATTACAAAAACACGATGCTGCGGAGACGCATTCACATCAAAAATAATCCGGTTTTGTTTTTCGGTCGTAATAAATTCTAACGATTTTACGCTAATTTGTTGTGCTGTGCACAAAACAGACACTGATTGCAATACCAAGAAAAACAAAATTTTCCCGTAACTTCCCATAAAAATACATTAACCTCACTATTTGACTTTAATTATAACACTATGTCTTTGTTCTTATTAAGAAAGTAAGCTAACTTACAATCAATAAAATACTCCTGTAGAAGTCCTTGTTTATTATTGCGTCTTAGCTAAGATTCTTTTTGTTAACCTCCGTTAAGGGTGAGCATTCGCCCAACTCCATTTGTTTCCAATGCAATGACTTTATCCGGCTCAGGCAAAAATCCCTCGCCTTTATCGGGCCATTCAATAAAGCAGATAGCGTCCTGATCAAAATAATCTCTAATACCCATCCACTCCAACTCTTCAGGGTCAATCACTCGATATAAATCAAAATGAAAAACTTTCTGACCGCCAATAAGATACTCTTCAACTAACGTATAAGTTGGACTTTTTACCACACCACTATATCCTGCCGCACGAAGAAACCCTCTGACTAAGGTTGTTTTGCCAACCCCTAGATCACCCTGCAAAAAAATCACATTCCTATAAATCCCTGTCTTAAATAATTGCGCTCCAAATCGCTCTGTGTCTTCTGTACTTTGCAAATACGTCTGCACTAATTTACCCATTGTCGAAGATACGGCATTAAATCACTTGCTAACAAACCTCGTTCACCTTCTTGCTCTACTGCTAAATCCGCTGCTCGACCATGACCATAAACCCCTTGTTGGGCCGCATTTTTTAAAAACAACCCCTGTGCCACTAAACCTGCAATAACACCTGCCAGAACGTCGCCCATCCCTCCAGAAGCCATACCTGGATTACCAGAGTTTGAAACCGCACATTCTTCTTCAGAGCAAATTAAAGTTCCGGCGCCTTTAAGAACAATAACCCCCTGATACTTGACTTGTAGTGCTAATGCTGCGGCAAATCTATCTTCTTGAATGGTCGTTGTAGGGCATCCTAATAACCGTGCCGCTTCTCCCGGATGAGGTGTCAAAATCCAGTTAGGATTAGTTTGTGGAAATTGGGCTAATAGATTTAAACCATCTGCATCAATAAGCAATGGTTTTTTTACCGCCAATGCTTGTAAAAATAACGTTTTTGCCCAAGCACTTTGACCTAAACCCGGGCCAACAACAACAACACTGGCTTTATCTAACAACACCGCCAACTGCTCGGAACCAGTAACGCCATGGCACATTAATTCAGGTCTGTTGATGTTCATTAAACCCGCGTGCTCTATGCGTGTCGCGATACTCACTAAACCAGCTCCTACACGTAAAGCCGCCTCACCCGCTAATCTTGCAGCACCCGAATAACCATGATCACCACCAATAATCAGCACATGTCCATAATGACCCTTATGAGCACAACGCTCTCGACGCAACAAAACTGATTTAACTACCCGCACTGCAGTAGGCAATACATCCTTAAAAACAGCCTCAGGTAGGCCTAGCGAGGCGTAAACAATCTCGCCACAGTAATCCGCTGACTGCCCAGTAAACAAGCCTTGTTTTAACGCAATAAAAGTAACCGTTGTATCCGCTTTTATAGCGCAACCCATCGCAGTACCGGTATCGGTATTTAGCCCAGAGGGATTATCTACTGCAATGACTCGTGCAGATGCCTGATTAATGACACTCATAGCCAGCGCATAAATTCCTGTCACCGCACGATTTAACCCCGACCCTAACAAGGCGTCAACAATAACATGAGTACCACTAAGAGACTTGCCCTGAAAAGGAATAACAACCCCTTTTGCCTTTCTATAACGCTGATAGGCAATCAACGCATCACCGGTTAATTTTTCAAGATTTACCAAGCTATAAACAATAACACTCAACCCCGCTTTAAGCGCTAAATCAGCAACTATATAGCCATCTCCGGCGTTATTGCCTGATCCACAAAAAACAGCGATTGATTTTGCCTGAGGCCATTGTGTTCTTAAGCATTGAAAAACGGCATAACCCGCTCGCCCCATTAAATCAATGCCAGGGATATTTAAATCCTGTATCGCACGCCGATCAAATTCTCTAACCTGAGCCGTCTGATAAAGCGTAGTCGGTAGTTTTTCCATAGCAGCAGAAGCATTGATCAACTTAAAAAACATAACAGAACATCCGAAAGTTTTGTAACTCAAGGTTCTCCGTGCTTGGGTGTAGCGAGTGATTAAATATAGTGAACTTCAGGCTTTCCTGTTGACTCAACTAATTCGCCAATCACAAAAACAGTTTCACCTGAGCTTTGCAAGGCTTCCAGAGTGGCTTTCTCATCTTCTGGCGCCACACAAACTATCATGCCAATACCACAGTTGAAGGTTGTTAACATATCAGCCAAGGCAACATTACCTTGCTTCTGTAGCCACAAAAAAATATCTGGGAATGTCCAGGATGAAAGATCAATATTCGCCTGAGTGTCGTTAGGCAACACACGAGGCAAATTTTCTGTTAACCCACCACCGGTAATATGAGCTAACGCATGTACAGGCACCTTATCCAATAAACTTAATAAAGACTTAACATAAATCCGGGTTGGCTCTAATAAAGCGACGCCTAAGGTCTTATCGCCAAAAGCATCATCCAGATTAGACCCACTGTGTGTAATAATTTTTCTAATTAAAGAGTAACCATTTGAATGGGGGCCAGAAGAAGCAATGCCGATCAATTTATCTCCAACCTTAACTTTAGAGCCATCTAATATCTTGCTTTTTTCTACGATACCCACGCAAAAACCGGCTAAATCATATTCGCCATCAGCGTACATGCCTGGCATCTCGGCAGTCTCTCCTCCCACCAATGCCGCACCGGCTAACTCACAGCCTTGACCAATACCTTTAATAACGGAAGTTGCCGTATCAACATCCAGTTTACCAGTAGCAAAATAATCCAGAAAAAATAAAGGTTCTGCACCTTGCACGATAATATCGTTAACACACATAGCCACTAAATCAATACCAACCGTATTATGGATATCTAAATCAATGGCTAATTTAAGTTTAGTTCCGACGCCATCCGTTCCTGATACTAAAATGGGATTCTGATAACGATCCAATGGCAATTCAAACATTGAACCGAAACCACCTAAACCAGTCATAACCCCAGCTGTACGTGTCTTAGCAGCGATAGGTTTAATACGCTCAACTAATTCATTGCCTGCCGCAATATCAACGCCAGCACTTTTATAATTTAAGCTTTCTTGGTTTTTTGTGTTCAATGTCATGGTCTCTTCAAAGTTTAAACTAGGGATATTGTACAAGACATCGCCGTTTTTTGTGACTAAACCTTTACTGCAATCATACAGGCAAAGTTAAACCACTGAAAGTAAGTCCCAATCCTGCCAAAGCCGGCTCTTTCTAATAACTCGTAGTTTTCATCGAGGCGATAAGGGATTAAAACATTCTCTAGTGCTTCACGTTTTCTCTGATTTTCAATATCCGTGTAATGACTTTGAGACACTTTAAACTGTAGATAATGATCGATGTACAAGCGATTTAAGACCGGATCATTGACCAGAATCTTTTCAGACAATAAGACGATACCACCGGGTTTAAGCGCTTGATAAAGAGCCTTAAGCAATTGTTCTCTGCCAATGGGTCTGACAAATTGTAACGTCCAGTTAAGAATGACAATATCGCAGGCAGGTAAAGGCGGAAGGGCACTCAGGTCAGCAGTAATGAGAGTGACCTTACCTGTATTAATCTGTGAAGATAATTTCTCTCTGGCTTTATCCAGCATCGATTCTGAATTGTCATACCCTATAAATTGGGTGCTGGCGGGGCATTTTGGATGCTGGGTTAAATACGCTAAGGAAGTGCCTGTTGAACAGCCTAAGTCACAAACAATCCCGTTTTCTTCAGGTAAAAAATCCATAATGAGATCCGACTGAATACGCTGAATCTCATTATAAAAAGGGACACTCCTTGATACCATGTTATCAAAAACTTTAGCCACCTTCTCATCAAAAGCAAAGTCTTCTATACGAGCGACTTGCTGAAATACTCTATCTTGTTCGGTCATAGCGTGTGCAAATTGATGGGGTAAAAACTAAGAATCATCAACCTGATCAGCCAGTGCTGCTAATTGTTTAACAAGAGAATCCAGTTGCTCTGTGGTTTCTGCTCTTACCGTGGCATGCGCTACTTTACGACCTTTGCGGGGGGCTTTATCGTAAAGATGGACATGCACATTAGGGATAGCCAGGATTTCTTCAGTCGTTGGAACATTACCAATAAAATTAACCATGGCTGCTTTACTCACCGCAGATGTTGAGCCCAAAGGTAAATCCAGGATAGCCCGTAAATGATTTTCAAACTGGCTGGTTTCTGCACCTTCAATAGTCCAGTGTCCAGAGTTATGAACGCGAGGGGCAAACTCATTAGCAATGAGTTCTCCATCGACTTCAAATAATTCAAGTGCTAAGGTGCCCACGTAGTTCAACTCATTCATTAAACGTGAAACATACGCTTCAGCTTGTTGTTGCATGGGATCACCTTCTCGGCAAGTTGCAACGCGAAGAATACCGCCACGATGGACGTTTTCTGAAAGGGGATAAAAAACAATGGCGCCAGAAACACTACGAGCGGCCACGATAGAGACTTCACGATTAAATGGCACAAAGCCTTCTAAAACGCCTGGCGCTCCAGCTAATTGTTCCCAGGCGGGTGCTAAGTCTTCAATTGATCTAACGAGTGATTGGCCTTTACCATCATAGCCCATGGTGCAGCTTTTTAATATCGCAGGAAAACCAATGTTTGATATGGCTTGCTCAAGGCTTTCTAAACTGTCTACGGGCACATAAGGGGCAGTAGGGATGCCTAGTTCACGAAAATAAGCTTTTTCGACCAAGCGATCCTGCGCAACGGCTAAGGCTTTGGGTGCAGGATGAACTTGAGTATGTGAGGCTAAAAACTCAGCGACATCCGCAGGTACGTTTTCAAATTCGTAGGTGACCACATCTGCGTGCTCAGCAAGTTCTGCCAGTAAGCGGGGATCATTATAATCACCGTGTAAATGTTCACCTAAAGGATTAGCACAGGCATCAGCCGAAGGATCAAGAAATACAAATTCCAGTCCTAATGGATAGCCGGCTAACGCAATCATTCTGGCTAATTGTCCAGCGCCGAGTATACCAATTTTCATAACACGTCCTCGCGAGGATCTGGATGTGCAAGAACAGCTTCCGTTTGTTCGTTTCTAAAGGTATTAAGAGCACTACGGTACTCTGGGTGTTTATTGCCAATAATCGCGGCGGCTAATAAGGCGGCATTGATAGCGCCTGCTTTACCTATGGCGAGTGTACCGACAGGAATACCTGCGGGCATTTGTACAATCGATAACAAAGAGTCCATGCCGTTAAGCGCTTTAGATTGTACCGGCACACCTAAGACCGGGAGCGCTGTTTTTGCAGCCGTCATACCGGGTAAATGGGCTGCGCCACCGGCTCCTGCAATAATCACTTCCAGACCTCTGGCTTCGGCTGTTTCCGCGTATTGAAAAAGTTTATCAGGGGTTCTGTGCGCTGAAACGACTTCAACTTGATGAGGGATACCCAGGCGCTCAAGTGTTTCAACTGCAAAACGCATGGTTTCCCAATCAGAGGTTGAACCCATAATGATGCCAACCAGTGCTGTCATGTATTACTCCTTAAAAGATGCTGTCAGTACAATCTGGAAGATTTAAAAGCTGCGTAGTATCGCATAAATGACGGGATGATGTTTTCAATTATGACGTTTTCACGTGGAAGATAACTAGAACTCCTCGTTATTAAGTGATAAAGTTATGCCCTTTTTATCAGTAACAATTTCAAGGTCTGATTGGCAAACCTTGGACTTTTTAACCTTTGCGATGCAGCTTATGAAAATACACAGCTTTACAAAAAATTTATTTCTTGCCGCTCTGACCAGTTCAATTTTTGCACTCTCTGTTACGGGTTGTTCTGATGCGGAAAAAGAGCAAAAAAAGATCCCTGCTACACCTGCTAAAACAGTCTTTAATCCTTTTGATCATTCTAAAGATGAACCCGTGACCGCCACTGAAAAGCATAAATTTCATGATGCCTTTGCTGCGCAATGCGTTACCAGGGAATTAAAGAATTCGGTTAACGTAGAAGAAGATAAGGTTCGTTTCACTAAGTCCTGTGAATGCGTTACTACGTTTATGCTAAAAGATTTAACGGATGAAGAGGTCGAGAAATACCTTGATGAACATGAAAATCCACGTTCGTTACAAATCAAATTTAATAGTGCGGCATATCATTGCGCGCAGCAGCAACCGATAGATAAAGGCTTTAAAACCTATCAAGCGCCTCAAGCACCTGAAGTTAAGAAGGAAGGATTCTTTAATAAACTTTTCTAACGTTTGATTTAAACAAAAGCCAGTATCAGGTTAATCCGATACTGGTTGCTGTGTTTTTCAAATAAGGCTTGACGCTAAGACAATGGTTTTTTCAGCTAAGTCTTTGAGAATCTGTAACCCCCCCGTGATAACAACTTCTGGATTTGGGTGATTCATTTCCTTGGCTACTTGTTTTAAACACGCCTCGGTATCCGCGTATGCTTGTTCCTGAATAATCTCCAGTAAGCGGTAAGTCATTGCAGTTATTTCAATAAAATTGACGTCATCTTCTGGATTTCGATAGACAATCAAAAAAGTAGGCTGTGCGGGTGCCTCTACAGGTAAAAACTCGGGGGCAATTTTATGGACGGGGTATTGATAAGCCAGAGGCCACGCTAATGGTGATAAGGTCAGTGTTTGACTAAGCAGGTTATCGAATTCGGATATCTGCGTGTTGACTTCATTTCTTGAGACAGATAGCGCCATTTCTACCCATTCGTAATGGGCAAGTTCCAGCATAAAAGAATAGTCTGTCGAGCTATCACGCTCATTTTGTAGATAATCCAGAAATTCTTCTGGAATCTCAGAAAAATGCGGTGTTTGACAGGCGTGTTTTGCAAAGAAATCTTCAGCTAATATTAACCATTGTGAAGCACCGAGTATATTTTTTAATACTGGAAAATTGCCGGATAGAAAGCTTTCAATATTATTAAAGAAGAGTTCTCTATACATCTTTATGCGCTGTTCTTTAACATCCGCAGGCGGCGGATTATTGTCAGGATCTCTGATATAAGCAGCGAATTCTGTTTGTTTGGCTTTAAAGTCAACCGGCTTAGGTGTTTTATGCATAGCGTTTTTCTTGTTGGGTTTGCCAGGCACGTTGCATGGTTCTAATGGTATTAACTTCTTTTAATAGCTCAGCTATTGGCGGTAGATTAAAGTCTCGCTCTAATAAGGTAGGAAAAGCGCCATAGAGTTCGTAAGCTTTGCCTAAAAGCCACCATACGGGATCAACAATCTCAGCGCCGTGGGTATCGACCAAGAAATCATCAGCCACTGCGTAGTGCCCCGCAATGTGTGCATAGGCAATACGCTGAGCGGGGATGGCTTTTAAGAAATCCTCTGCGTCATACTGGTGATTAACGCTGTTGACGTAGATATTGTTAATATCAATGAGGATATTGCAGTCTGCTTCTTCGACGACGGCGTTAAAGAAATCTATTTCGGTCATTTCCTGACCGGGTGCTGCATAATAAGAGACATTTTCAACCGCTATCTTTTGTTCGAGAATGTCTTGAACACGCTTAATACGTTCAGCAACATGCCTGACAGCTTCTAAAGTAAAGGGAATCGGCATAAGATCATATAAATGCCCTTTTTTACTGGAGTAACTCAGGTGTTCACTGTAAAACTTGATGTTATGCTCAGCCATAAACTGCTTAACCTCACGGATGAATTTTTCATCCAGGGGGTCAGTGCTGCCCAGAGACAAGGATAAACCATGACAAACAAAATTAAAGCGTTCGGTCATCGCTTTAAATGCTTTGCCGTACTTACCACCGATGGTAATCCAGTTTTCCGGGGCGACTTCGTAAAAGCCGACTTCTTGAGGTTGTGTTTCGAGAAATAGGGTAAGAAGAGGTCTTCGTAGACCTAAGCCTGCCCCTTCAACTAAAAATGAGTTTGTGTCCATAAGAACACCTTTTGGGTTATTAAATTGGAATTGGAGGGCAGAATACTCTGCCCTCCGATGTTACTAACTAAGTTGAATCTTATTTAGCTGGAGTTGCTGGATGCATCCCCGCACCACAAGCGCCTTCTTTGCCTTTCATTGATTCGCCTTTCATCATTTCGCCACAAGCGCCCTCTTTGCCTTTCATCATAGCGCCACAGGCTGCTTCCATTCCCGGCTTCATTTTACCGTCTTTCATCATATCGCCACAAGAACCTTCAGTCGTTTTTGCATCAGTTGCTTTTTTTGCGGGGGTTACACTACCCGCGCACGCGCCTTCTGGTGTTTTAGGTTTGGCCATATTCATTGAAGCACCACAAGCCATTTCAGCTGTTTTGCCTGCTTCAGCAACTTGCATATAACCAGTAGATAACTCAGTCATCCCAAAGGGGTTAGCTTCTGCATGAGCAACCGTGACTGACAAAGTTGAAATTAAGGCTGCACCCATAGCCGCTGCTAAAGGTGTTTTGTTTGTTTTTTTCATGTTGGCTCCCATATATTATTATAAATATTCGATAAATTAGGCTTATCGAATGTCACTATCATACCAAAGACCCAAAAATAAAGAAGAAATATACTCTTATTTTAGGTATGCTGTTGTCGTATTAACGCTAACTGTGTTTACAAAAACTGGAGCAAGTAATGATCCGTCATTAATTGAGTTTTTCTTTAAAATCACATAAGTCTTCAATGATGCAACCTTTACATTTAGGTTTTCTAGCAAGACAAGTATATCTGCCATGTAAAATTAGTAAATGGTGGGCGTCTTTTTTATATTGTTTAGGCACCCATTTATTCAGTTTGTTCTCTACATCTAAAACATTTTTTCCCGGTGCTAATCCGGTTCGGTTGGACACTCTGAAGATATGGGTGTCGACCGCGATAGTCGGTAAGCCAAACGCAGTATTAAGAATAACGTTGGCTGTTTTTCTTCCTACTCCTGCGAGCGTTTCAAGTTCTTCGCGGGTTTTTGGTACTTCGCCTTGATGGTGTTTCAATAATTGCTGACAAAGTGTAATAATATTTCCCCCCTTAGTATTAAATAGACCAATGGTTTTGATAGAGTCTTTTAAACCAGCTAAGCCGAGTTCTAAAATTGCTTGGGGTGTATTGGCAATAGCAAATAGGGCTGAGGTGGCTTTATTGACGCTTTTGTCAGTGGCTTGTGCAGACAAGACGACTGCAATTAATAATTCAAAGGGACTGCTATAAATAAGCTCTGTTGTGGGTTCTGGAATAGCCAGTGAGAGTTTGTCAAAAATGGCTAGTCGCTTTTTTTGATTCATATTGAGTCGGTTACGCAGGTATGCATCAGGGGGATGTATTATGCCAAAGAATCCATTGAATAGTCTTATTTTGTAGTATGGGATGATAGTTTACTTAATGACTAACAGGATACACAGGTGATCAAGCAAGAACATATCAAGCAGTTATGTGTCGTACCGGGTAAAAAATTTCATCTCAAAGACTTTGATACGGGATGGGCACAGATTGAAGAGTTTAAACAGTATGATAAAGAGGCGTTAAAAGACCATGCCAATAGCCTTTTGGAACAAAATTTACTGGATTTAACATCAGAACAACAATTATTGTATGCAGATGATCGTTATTCACTGTTAATTATTTTTCAAGCAATGGATGCAGCCGGCAAAGATGGTACTATTAAGCATGTGATGTCGGGTGTGAATCCTCAAGGGTGTCAGGTTTTTAGTTTTAAAAGACCATCAGATGAAGAAATAAACCATAATTTTCTTTGGCGGTATATGAAGTGCTTACCGGAAAGAGGCCGAATCGGTATTTTCAATCGATCATATTATGAAGACGTACTCGTGGTTAAAGTTCATCCTGAGTTACTTAAGAATTTGCCTGATAGTAAGAAAAATACTGTTTTTTGGGAAGATCGTTATGAGGATATCAATACCTTTGAACACCATTTAGTTCGGAATGGTACAGTCGTATTAAAGTTTTTCTTGAATGTTTCTAAAGAAGAGCAAAAAAAGCGCTTCATGGAAAGATTGTTGCGTCCTGAGAAGAATTGGAAGTTTTCGGCTTCAGATCTTTCTGAAAGAGAGCGCTGGAGTGATTATATGCACGCTTATGAGGAGGCCATTAGGGCGACTAATACAGAATGGGCGCCTTGGTATATTGTTCCTGCGGATAATAAATGGGTGACTCGGGCTTTAGTGGCAGACATTATTACTTCGACCTTACATAGCTTAGATCTCAAACTCCCTAAATTGTCGGAAGATCAATTAAAAGTGCTAGAAGAAGCACGTAAAACACTGTCAACTGAAAAATGAACGGCACCCAATTCAGAGCATATCAATCATAAAAAGCTTGCTAACAAAAAATGAATACGTTAGGATCATAGCCGTTGACTGGCTAAGCAAAACCATACTTAGGCATGAAATTAATTAACCTGAATATGGCATTTTACTCGATACCGGGTAGTAGCATCATATTACCTTATCACTTTTAATGAAGAATTCACCACACTTTATTGCTGAGCAATTTTTTACTCCTGTTTCAGAGTTGACTCCGCTGGGTAATGGCTTAATAAACGATACGTTTTGGGTTAAAGCGGAATCATCGCAGTTTGTACTACAGCGCATTAATCGTACAGTTTTCCCCAAGCCGCTTCATATAATGGATAATTTGTTGAGGTTGAATGAACATCTTGAGAAAACTCCAGAAAAGTCGGTTAAGCTCAAGATTCCAGCGCTTTTAAAGACCTTAAGCAATGACGATTATTATCTGGATGAACAGAATGATTGCTGGCGAGCCTTGGAGTTTATAGAAAATACTGAAAGCCTAGAGAAACTGGTCAATTTAGAGCAAGCCCGGCAAGTCGGTTTTGCCTTAGGGTATTTTCACTACTTATTAAGCGATCTTGAGCCTTCGTTATTGCATGATACCTTGCCTGGATTTCATATTGCGCCCGATTATTTAAGGCATTATCAAACCATTTTAACAATAACTGTCCTTCAAGCTGAGCCAGATAGTCTTTATTGTGTAGATTTTATAGCCAATAACCGGTATTTGACTGAGAACTTGGAGACCGCAAAAGCACAAGGCCTGTTGGCATTGAGGGTTATTCATGGTGATCCTAAGCTAAACAATTTTCTTTTTGACAGGGCATCTAAAAAGATTATCAGTTTAATTGATCTTGATACGATTAAACCAGGCTTAGTGCATTATGATATTGGAGATTGTTTAAGGTCTTGCTGTCATAAGCCGGAATCAAATGAATTTGATCTGGCGCTTTGTGAAGTGATTCTGGAGAGTTATTTATCAGAAGCGGGCGCATTTTTTTCGGCTTCCGATTACGATTATCTTTATACAGCCATTCAATTACTTCCCTTTGAACTAGGGTTACGGTTTTATACTGATTTTCTGGAAGGTAATCGGTATTTTAAGGTGACTGATCCAAAACAGAATTTAAACCGTGCGCTTGCTCAATTTCGGTTGTGTGAGAGCATCACTGCTCAGGAATTAGCGATAAAAACACTAATAAAGCAATTAAGGCGCTAAAGTCCTTTCAGGTTAATATAGGTTCACCAAGCTACGTCTTGTGAAGTTTATACTTGAGTTGGTGTGCTTACTGGACAATAATTAAAATATAGATTAGATTCACTCATCATTAACTCAGCTTATTGTAAGGAATTATGAAAAAATTAATCAGGCTTTTTATGCTATTGTCGGTTATAGGCTATGCAAACGTCAGTTATTCAGAAAGCACAGAACAGGTAGATCCTGGCTTTTATTTAGTGGATGTACTACTTTATAGACCGGTAGGTTTAGTGGCAACAATTGCGGGGACTAGCGCCTTTGTCGCTATTAGTCCGTTACTAGGATTGGCTTCTATACCTGAGCCTCATGACGCATTTCAAAAGACTGCGGGTATTTTAGTGTTTGCGCCAGGCGCTTATACCTTTGTAAGATCTATTGGTGACCGTAATTTTCCTTATATTGCCCCACTACCTAAGCGCACCCTTTCTGTGACAAATCAAAACACTCAGATAGTGCAACCCCCTATTGCTTCACCTGTGGCGCCCGCTAGCCCACCTAAGCAATTTAGTACACCCGGCATGGGGCTATAAGTTATTACTGTTCTACGAGGTTAGCGGCTAAAGTTACCTCGTAGAACTATTTTATACCGCGATTTTATGGTTTGGGCGGCACATAACCTTCGGGCATATCATTATTACCTTCAAACAGAAATTTAGTCCTTTCTTCAGCTAAAAATGCCCGTGCTTTTGGGTCAAAGCTTGCCAATCTATTTTCATTAATCAACATGGTTTGTTTGGCTAACCATTCCTTCCAGGCCAATTTAGAAATATTGTCGTATATTTGTTGGCCTTTGGGGCCAGGAAATGGCGGTTCATCAAATCCTTCGGCCTCTATACCCAGTTTTACACATTTAACCATTCTAACCATCGTCATCCTCTTGCGTAGTGTTGCAGTAATAATTTTATAGGTGCTGGTAAGCCCAGCTTTTTCAGTTGATCTAATTTATACCAGACAGTTTGATTCGCTTCCATCACAAAATTCATAGGGTTTTCGGCTTTAATAAATACGGTCGTATAATCCAGATGATAGTGGGAAAAGGTATGACGTTGTGCTGCCAGTATTTGTGCTTCAGTGATCGGTTGATTATTGGTTAGGCACCAATCATAGGCTAATTCAATCGTATTAAATTCAGGTAGGCTCCACAATCCTCCCCAGATACCTGTAGGTGGCCTTTTCTCTAATAAGATTTGCCCAGTGCTGTCACTTAATAACAAAAGCACAAGCTGTTTAACAGGCAGTGTTTTAGGTGGCTTAGGCGTAGGCAAAGAAGATACCGTTTCTGTTTGTTTGGCTTGGCAAGCAGTCTGAATGGGGCATTGACAGCAGTTAGGTTTGCTGCGCGTACAGACAGTTGCGCCTAAATCCATCATGGCTTGGGTATATTCAGCGACGCGATGTTCAGGCGTTAATTCCTCGCTAATAGCCCATAATTGTTTGCTTACGAAGCTATATCCAGGCCAGCCAGAAATGGCTTTGAATCGGGCTAACACTCTTTTAACATTACCATCCAGTATGGGATGACTTTTATTAAATGCGATACTTAAGATTGCACCGGCTGTTGATAATCCAATACCCGGCAAGTTTATGAGTGCCTCTAGCGTGTCTGGGAAATAACCTTGCTTTGTTATGAGTTGTGCGGTTTTATGCAAGTTACGGGCACGTGCGTAATAACCGAGTCCTGACCAATGATGTAATGCATCATCGATAGGTGCTTGAGCTAATAATTCAATACTGGGATAGTGTTGTATAAACGTATTAAAGTAAGGGATAACCGTTGATACCTGGGTTTGTTGCAGCATCGTTTCCGAAAGCCATACACGGTAAGGCGTTATGTTCTGTTGCCAAGGCAGGTCTTTACGACCTTGAATGTCAAACCATTCAAGGATGCGTTGTTGAAATTCTGGGGAATTCATAGCGGGTAAAAGTTGATAAATTAAGTTTAATGGGCATTCTCAATTCCGTCCGAATTTTCACGTTTTAAATAGGTGTTATGATTATCCATTATGGAATATCATGCGACTTTGTTGCTAGGTTAATTCTAGCTACAATATTCTAAATAATAATTAAAAGAGGTGGGAAGATATGTTGTTGTTGGCTAAATTTGCTGGAATTGCTGTTCTTGTATGGTTTTACTTAACGGCAAAAGAAAAAGGTGAGCCGGCTATTAAATGGGCTATCATCGGATTGATCGGTTATTGGATTACCTGGTGGGCACTTAGGTTGACAGTTGTAGATGGTCTATCAGGGGGGGCTTTAAGTCGAAGCCCTATTACGGCTTTTATCGTTTTTCAGATACCCGCACTAGCTGCCATTGCTGCGGCGTTCTTTATTAGAAAGAAGTTGTTAGCTGATATTGTAGAAAAGTAGATATTAAAGGTGCAAGGATGATAAAGTCCTTGCACCTAAAACTATAAAAAATTATAGTTTGTCAGCGTTTTGATCCAGATATTCAGCAACACCGACAGGACTTGCGTTCATGCCTTTGTCGCCTTTGTTCCAGCCCGCTGGGCAAACTTCACCATGCTCTTCATGGAACTGTAAAGCGTCAACAATTCTGATTAACTCGTCAATGTTACGGCCTAATGGTAAATCGTTAACTACTTGGTGACGGACAACGCCACTTTTATCAATTAAGAATGATCCACGATAAGCAACGCCACCGTCGGCTTCAACATCATAATCTTTAACAATAGAATGTGTTAAATCAGCAGCTAATGTATAGCGAACTGGACCAATACCACCTTGATTAATTGGAGTGTTACGCCATGCATTGTGAGTAAAGTGTGAGTCAATAGAGACCGCTACCACTTCAACACCACGGCTTTTAAATTCATCAATACGGTGATCCAAGGCGATTAATTCACTTGGACAAACGAAAGTGAAGTCTAAAGGATAGAAAAAAACAACGGCATATTTACCGCTAGTCGCTTCAGAAAAACTGAACGCATCCACTATTTGCCCATCGCCTAATACGGCAGGAACTGTAAAATCGGGTGCTTGTTTACCTACTAATACGCTCATTACATTGTCTCCAAAATATTGAAAAAGCAAAAGGTTATGGACTTCTTACCAGCAACTGATGTAGTTGGTATTGGTATATTCTACACTGAAAGACTTGGTATTTGTCTAGTGTTGTTATTCTGAGCTTGCTTTTATATGTGTTTGAGTGATAATTTGCAGCTTCAAAATTACAAATATTGAAATAGAAGGTTGGTTCTTATTCTGTATTTTAAAAGTTCGGCGCCCTAGGCTTTCCGTTACTTAGGAATATGATATACTCTTCTATTGGAGGCGTATTTCATGGCAAAAAATAAACATATAACAGAACCTGATGTGTTTGGTTATCAAGTTCGTATCGTAAGACGTGGGAAGGAAAGTAGTCGTTATTTTTCTCATAAACTTTGGGGAAACAAGAATAAGTCACTTAATGCTGCAATTACCTGGCGAGACCAGATGTTGGTGGTTTTAAAAGGAAGTAAGACCCGATTCCTCAAACCGCCAAAAAACAAGACTACGACGGGTGTGACGGGTGTTTCCAGAACAATCAAATACGATCATAGAAAAGATAAAAACTACTTATGCTATACGGTTTTTTGGGTTTGTAATGGTAAATCCAGAAACAAAACTTTTCAGGTTGGTAATGTCGATAAAGTAACTGCTGATGATGAATTACATGCGTTTCGTACCGCCAAGTTATTTAGAATTTGCTATGAAGTCTCTATCGATAACGATATAGACTTTCATGATGAAAAGTTTGCGGGCTGGAAAAAAGTCAGGCTTTATGATGATGAGAATTTAAACGCAGTATAGCAAATCTACGCGGGTTAATTTGTTAGGTGCACAAGCGCTCAAAAATAAAACGTATGAGATTCAATTGGGTGTATAAAGTTAGATAGTTGAAAACAGTCAAGGTAAAAATATTAATAGCTTATTCATGCTCTTTAATGTGCTCGATAATGCCGTCTAATTCGTCCAGACTGGAATAAGTAATGACTAGTTTTCCTGAGCCATTTTCTTTGTGGTCGATGATCACTTTTGCACCCAATTTTGCTGTTAGCTCATCCTGTAGGCGTAGGGTATTATTATCTATCACTTTGGTCTTTTGAACTTTGGGTGCTTCGTTACTTTCCTTAACCAGGCGTTCTGTTGCGCGTACGCTTAAGCCTTCTTTGAAGACTTTATTGGCAATAGTGACCTGTTTGATTCCCTCTAGTGACAGTAATGCTCTTGCATGCCCCATTTCTATTTGATTGCTTAGTAATAGTTTTTTGACCTCAGGATGCAGCTCCATTAAGCGTAATAAATTAGTCACGGTCGTGCGGGATTTACCAATGGCTTCTGCGACCTGTTGATGAGTCATATTGAACTCATCCAATAACCGCTTTAAAGATTCTGCTTCTTCTAAGGGATTAAGGTCTTCTCGTTGAATATTTTCTATTAACGCAATAGCCATGGCCGCTCGGTCATCTATTTCTTTAATGACCACGGGCACTTCAGATAACCCAGCTAATTGAGCTGCCCGCCAGCGGCGTTCCCCAGCAATGATTTCGTATTTTTGAAAAGCGATCTGGCGAATCACAATAGGTTGTATAACCCCTTGTGCTTTAATAGAATCAGCGAGTTCCTGTAGCTTTTCAGGATTAATATCTTTACGTGGCTGGTATTTACCACGCTGCATATATTCAATTGGCAGGGCTTGTAAATGGTGTTTTTCTTCATGAACCGAAGAAACATCACCTAATAAGGCATCAAGCCCCCGACCTAACCCACGTTTATTTGAAGACATTTTTTCTCTTTAATGAATCATCTTAATCGCAAGGATAATCGTATTGTCTTTGCGATGTTTTGGTGAAGTAAATTATTTTTAATGCAAAAACAAATGATTTAGAGGCGCTCAATTATGTCAGTTAACTCATTGATCAATGTTCTTAACGCCTCTGCTTCGTGCAAAAGATTAGCGTTTTTTTTTCGAAGGCTGTCTATTAAAGTATTGGCATATTGAGCGTTGGTTTCTTCGATGAACGGAGGCGTTTCAAGTTTTTCAATTAAAATATCAGTCTCGTTACTATTTATGCCAGCTATGCCAGTAGAGGGTGATGATTGTTGTTGAGAATTATCTTCTGTAACCGGCACATCCACTAATAAAGCTTCAAGCCCCCTACCTAAACCCCGTTTTTTTATTGCCATACATTAATTTCTTTATTCAGCATTTCATCCGCTAAGGCGATATAAGCCAAGGTTCCGCGAGAAGATTTATCATAACTTAATGCCGGCAAGCCATGACTGGGTGCTTCAGCTAAACGGATATTTCTGGGGATACAGGTTCTAAAAACTTTATCTCCAAAGTAACGAATCAGTTGTTCAGATACATCTTTGGTTAGACGGTTTCTATCATCATACATGGTTCTTAAGATGCCTTCCAAATGCAAGTTTGAGTTCACTGTACTTTGAATGTTTTGCAGTGTGCTCATTAAGGCAGACAAGCCTTCCAGTGCGTAATACTCACACTGCATAGGAATCAATAAACTATCAGCCGCTACCATGGCATTTAGCGTTAGCATGTTTAACGAAGGCGGACAATCGATCAGAATAAAGTCATATTGAAACTTTATTGGATTTAACGCATCAGCCAAACGCATTTCTTTACGGTCAGCATGGATTAAATTAACTTCAGCCGCCGTTAAGTCCGCATTACCTGCAATCACTGAAAAGCCAATAGTGGGTAGATAAATAACGGCTTGAAATGCCGGCACATCTTCCATTAATAGATGATAACTGGAGTATTTAACCGTCTGTTTATCGACGCCACAGCCCATTGCCGCATTACCCTGTGGGTCAAGGTCAACTAGCAATACGCGCTGGTTGGCAGCGGCTAAAGAGGCCGCTAAATTGACACTGGTTGTTGTTTTTCCTACGCCACCTTTTTGGTTGGTTACGGCAATTATTTTTCCCACGCACGTTCCTCGGATTCTTTAGTCAATTGAATTTTAACCAGGCATCTTTCTGCGTCTATGCCAGGTACATTGATAGGGATTAGCGTTGTTCTAGCCGCTTCTAATTCGGGTATATCAGATGATTGTCCTTTCATCGCTAATAATATTCCCTGTTGATCGATTAAATGCCCTGTCCAGGCCACAATATCCGTTAAACTGGCAAACGCACGTGTAATAACAGCGTCAAAATAATGCCCTGGATGATAGTCTTCTACACGATGATGACAGACACTGACATTTTTAAGTTTTAACTCTAATAGCGCTTGTTGTACAAAGCGGGTTTTTTTAGCATTACTATCTAATAGGGTAAAATGAATGTCAGGAAAATATATTGCTAAAGGAATACCGGGTAAGCCCGCTCCTGTCCCAATATCAACGACACTTTTACCCTCAATAAAAGGCACGATAGCCAGACTATCCAGTAAATGTAAGCTGACCATGGCATCTTTTTTTCTGATGGCGGTCAGATTATAGGCTTTATTCCATTTTTCAAGCAGACTTATAAAGTCTAGCAATTGCTGAATCTGGGTTTCATCAAGCGTGAGCCCCAAGTCATCAAGACCCGCAATCAGAGATGTTCTACAGGTATCCATTAGGCACTTTTCTTTTTTAAATAAACCAATAACAAAGAGATAGCCGCTGGCGTCATCCCTGGAATGCGTGAGGCTTGTCCTAATGTTTCAGGGCGTTGTGCTTTCAGCTTTTGACTGACTTCATTAGAGAGTCCAGGTACACTATTGTAATCCAGTGTCTCAGGAAGCCGTAAATGATCATAGCGCAAGGTCTTATCAATTTCGGTTTGTTGCCTGACGATATAGCCGGCGTATTTAGCCTGAATTTCAACTTGTTCACCGACCTGTTCATCGATGCTATCGCCGTTTTCAAGGAACGCTAATAAACGCTGTACATCGACTTCGGGGCGACGCAATAATTCCATTAAACTGGCTTCTTTGAGCAATGGCTTACCCCAGATTTCAGCTACTTGAGCGGCTTCTTCAGTTTCTGCTCTAATCCATTTCTTCTTTAAATCGTTTTGCAAGGTTGAAACAGCCGCACGTTTTGCCTCAAACGCTTGCCAACGCGCATCATCAACCAGTCCCAATTCACGGCCTTTTTCAGTTAGCCGTAAATCCGCATTATCCTCTCTCAATAAGAGACGGTATTCTGCGCGACTGGTAAACATGCGATAAGGTTCTTGCGTGCCGCAGGTAATCAAGTCATCAATCATCACACCGATGTAGGCTTGGTCACGGCTTGGACACCAACTATCTAACCCTTTCACCAAACGGGCAGCATTAAGCCCAGCAATAAGACCTTGGGCAGCGGCTTCTTCATAACCGGTGGTACCATTTACTTGGCCGGCAAAAAATAAACCATCGATATGTTTGGTTTCCAGAGACATCTTTAAGTCTCTAGGATCAAAGAAGTCATATTCAATGGCATAGCCTGGGCGCACTATTTCGGCATTTTCAAAACCTAGCATTGAGCGGACTAATTCGTATTGCACATCAAAAGGCAAGCTGGTGGAAATGCCATTAGGATAAACTTCATGGGTATCCAGGCCTTCGGGTTCCACGAAGATTTGATGAGTATCACGATCAGCAAAGCGAACAATTTTATCTTCAATCGAGGGACAATAACGCGGACCTATACCTTCAATAATACCCGAGTATAAGGGCGATCTATCCAGTCCCGCACGAATAATGTCATGCGTTTTAGTATTGGTGCGGGTGATATAGCAGGGTATTTGTCTGGGATGCTGTTCACGTTTACCCATAAACGAAAACACCGGCACCGGTGTGTCGCCGTGTTGTTCTTCTAGTTTGCTAAAGTCAATAGTGCGACCATCAATACGCGGCGGTGTACCGGTTTTTAACCGCTCAATACGGAACGGAAGTTCACGCAGTCGATCAGCCAGCGCAATAGAGGCCGAATCACCTGCACGACCGCCGCTATAATTTTCTAAACCAATATGAATCTTGCCCCCCAAAAAGGTGCCTGTTGTCAGCACAACGGTTTGTGCCATAAAGTCTAAGCCCATTTGGGTTTTGACACCGACGACTTTATGACCCTCCACAATCAAATCAGAGGCCGTTTGTTGGAATAAAGCCAGGTTAGGCTGATTTTCTAAGGTAAATCTAACTGCTTGTTTATACAGCTTACGATCTGCCTGCGCCCGTGTAGCGCGAACCGCTGGACCTTTACTGGCATTTAAGGTACGAAATTGAATGCCGCCTAAATCAATCGCTTTCGCCATGATCCCACCTAAGGCATCGATTTCTTTAACCAGATGGCCTTTACCGATCCCACCAATGGCCGGATTACAGCTCATTTGCCCTAACGTATCGATATTTTGCGTTAACAATAATGTTCTCGCACCACTTCGAGCAGCAGCCAATGCGGCTTCTGTACCGGCATGACCCCCCCCCACCACAATTACATCAAAATCTTTTTTGAATTTCACAAGCTTTTTTTACTCTGAGTCGCTATATTAATGTCTGTCAAGTAAGACCTATTTCTGACTATTATAAGAGGTAACCGATGAAAAAACGTAATAATACTAAAAAAATAGCGGCTGTTCCTGTTCAAAACCCGGTGGCAAAGTTTGCACACCAGTTTAACAAGGCACTGGTTTATGTGGATAAAAAGAACTATCGTCGCAATGCAAAGCACCGGAAGCAGGACGCTTCTCTAAACATTCTCGACAGAGTGCTTAGAGAAGTGGCTTGTTTTATAGCTATCGCTTATCCAAATAACATAAGGGATGATGCAGTTTTCAAAATACCTGTTTGGGCGAGATGGTAATATCCCACCCTTTCAAAGCTGTTGAACGCTCCAGTCTTGGGTCGCAGTATTCCAGGTCTTGTCAGCATTGGCACAAATTGTTGATGTACTGGATACGATGGTTTCGTTCGGACTCTGGTAGTAACATAATAACGAACAACATGCGACCTGAGCTTATGTAAGCGTGATCCGGAAAAATCTGCCTAGGCATGGTCTCCAGTATTGGGCTACTTTCTATTTTTTGCTGTGGCATTTCACGTGTTTTTTAAGTAAAACTGTGTCATATCACACACTTTGCTAGCAGGTGATCTTAAATAAAATACCTTACGCTCTGATATACAAGGTAAAACACATTACTGGTATAAATTTTGCATCGATTGGATATATTACTACGAATCCAATCAATAATTTAACCTTACAAGCTAATGAAAAGTTACACTCGAACAGCAAACACCTTCCAGCACATTAAAAGCAAATTAACCTACAACAGTGTTTGGCGATGGCATTTTTATGCCGGCATATTTTGCATACCCTTTGCCATTTGGCTCTCTATTACGGGCGGGATTTATTTATTTAAACCCCAAATTGAATCGTGGATAGATCGGGATTATGACAATCTCGTGGTCATAGGACAATTAGCAACCCCCAAACAACAAGTGGACGTCGCGTTGGCGACCGTACCCGGTTCGGTTCTAAATGCTTATGAAATGCCAACCTCAGAAACCTCAGCCGTGCGTATTTTGGTAGGCAAAGATAAACAGTTACAACGCGTTTATGTACATCCACAAACCCTGGAAATTTTAAATAGCGTCCCTGAAGATGAACGACTCATGCAATTAATCTTTCATCTGCACGGTGACTTGCTGGCAGGCGATAAAGGCTCTTATCTGGTGGAATTGGCGGCTTCGTGGATGGTGGTACTCATTATTACTGGACTTTATCTCTGGTGGCCACGCAATGCCACGGGCCTTGCAGGTATTGTCTATCCTCGACTCACCGCAGGTAAACGCACTTTTTGGCGTGACATTCATTCAGTCACTGGTTTATGGGTGGCCTTTTTTGTATTGTTTTTAATCATCAGTGGCTTACCTTGGGCAAAATCATGGGGTAGTATGCTTAAAGTTGTCCGCCAAAGCACCCAAACCACTGTCGTTAAGCAAGACTGGACCACCGGACGCTCTTCAGAATTGGCGGAGCGACAAGCCAGCAATACACCGGCTGCAAACTCCACAGGGCATGAAGGTCATAACATGGCAAGCCCAACAACAGTGTCTGACTATACTATTCTGAATCATATTGTGCCTTTAATCGCGGCTCAAGATCTTGCGTACCCCGTTTTGATATCCCCACCCAATAAAAAAGGGGCTAACTGGTCTGCACGTTCTGATAGTCAAAACCGGCCTTTACGGGTTAACCTTAAACTGGACACCAGCACCGGTGAAATCATCGAACGTAAGGATTTTTCACAACGGCCACTTCTGGACCGTATTATTGGCACCGGTGTAGCCGCTCATGAAGGCCAGTTATTTGGCTGGTTTAATCAGGCATTGGGCGTACTGACAGCGCTGGGGGTTTTCTTGCTGGGTGTTAGTTCGGTGATCTTATGGTGGGGACGACGCAACCCAGGCACACTAGGCGCTCCAAAAGCCATTAACCGTCCACCACTACCGGCTTATCTGGGTCTGGTTATTGTTGTTTTAGGAACATTACTGCCTTTATTGGGCATCTCTTTAATCATTATTTTGCTGATTGAGTTTACAATTTTAAGCCGGCTTTCAGCAACACGCTCTTTTCTGGGTATAGGTCGTTAAACTTATAGACATCATCTGCTTCCCTTGGTAGTGTATCCACAATCAAATTCTTTTAGGCTGGGTAAGCCCGATACACTACCCTTTTTAAACACCATTATGAAACCACCTTCGTCGTTTGTCTTTCTCCTGTTATTCATCTGCTTTCTTTTATTGGTACTCTTGACTGGCAAAGAACCTCTACCCCTTAGATAAAATTTAGGTCATATCACGTATTTTTTCTTAAAAAGTGTGTGATATGCCACACTTTAGTATTGTAAGAGTTCCCTAATATCTCATAAAGATCAATTATAACAAGCTCTACAGAGATTGGGCCTATTATTTGCTTTTATCAGGAAAGCTGTTACTCAACTAATAATAAAAAAGAGTAGCTTATTTTCAATGGATAAATAAGATAAAGAGACCATGACGAACCCTCCCTTTCCGCTTAACTCACGACTCACATTAATTTGCTTACTCCTTGCAGCTTCGCCAATCGCGCTAGCAGCTACTCAAAACATGAATGCATCAAAAAAGACTGTAAGCCAAGATGAAGAACCCATAAACTTAGAACCCATGGAAGTCACCTCTGCCAGTGTCGGTCGCGGCAGTAAAGTGGAAAATATGGATGTGAGTACGACAGTGTTATCCAGAGAACAAATTCAGCATAGCCCTGAATTAACACTGGATGCCATACTCAGCCAGCAAATGGGCGTGATAATTCCTAATGTCCCACAAAATCAAACCGATCCAACCGGTGCAACAGTGTCTATGCGTGGTAGTGCGGGTGGTGAGAAAGTATTGGTGATGGTTGATGGGGTTCCTATGAATGATGGTTATTTTAGAACCATTGACTGGAGTCAAATACCCAAGGACACCATTGATAAAGTTGAAATAATACGTGGTGGAGGAGGGGCTGCGTTGTGGGGTAACTTAGCCATGGGTGGGGTAATCAACATCATCACTAAAGCACCCGTTGCAGGAGAAAAACGGGTCGGTTTTGCCTATGGCAACCTCAACACCAAAGTGGGTGATGCCGCGATGACGGTCTTCAGTAATGATAAGATACAATCCGGCTTCAACTTTAATGTCATCGAAAGCGATGGTTATAACACCTCGCCTAAATTTGATCGGGTGACACCAAACTTAGTGAGTTCAGCCACGCGCACGCACAACGGCTTATGGTCAACTTATTTTACCCCTAACGAACATTCCAAATATTTCTTTAAACTCGCGGGCAGCGAATTACTTCAAGACCAAATCACCTATTCGACTGCGAATAACCAATGGTACAAACTGGATGTTCGGAGTGGCGGTAAAACTGATTATTCTAAAACCGGCAGTTTCAACTTCTCCGGCTTTTATGATTATTCACAGATGAATAAAGCGAATGGCGCTTTATTGAATATATCGCCTGGCAAAGGGCCATCTTACACCAGTCAAACAGGCGGCGGCGTCAACCTGCTTACGGGGGCTAATGTTGCCACTTCCGGGGTTATGTCAGGACAAATAGAATCCATGAACTACAGTTCTTATGGCGCCAGTGGTTATATTGAAGATCGCTTATCTTTAAATAACTGGGGTTCCATCGATGACATTAAGATAGGGATTGATGCCAGAGGCGTGACGACTACCGATGCGAATAACCTGTATGCGCAAAATGGCACAAAAGCCAGCAGTTCTGGAAAATTTAGTACTGACACTGCGCTTTTAAATTCTGCGTCACAATTTGCCACTTATAATATGCAAGGTCAAACGTTATTTGAAGGCGTATTTGCACAAGGCACTTATAAACCCAAAGGCATTCCACTGGAAGCCACTTTGGGTTTAAGAGAAGATTTATGGCAAGCGATTGCCGCTAAACAATCTCAAATATACCTGACGAACCCCGCGATTGCAGCCTTATCACCCGCGTCAAATTCCTACCAGTCGCCGGGTAACCAGACCTTTAATCAAATTGATCCACGCTTTGGTTTAAAGTATAGCTTTGATTCTGGCATCGATCTACGCAGTGCGGTGTATAGAAACTTTGCCGCACCCGGTATGAACCAACTGTACCGGACTTATGCGAGTGCGTCCAGTGCAGCCATTGGCAATGCCAGCCTGATTCCAGAAACCTCTTTTGGACAAGAGGTGGGCATTGACTTTAAAGGTAAAAATGTAAAAACCACTTTTACCGCTTACCACTCACAGATTGACAACTACATTAATGCAACCTCCATCTGTGCCGCATCGGGGGGCGCTCAAACCTGTAACGCAGGCGTTTTAAGTAGCATGGGGCTTGCCAATACACCTTATACTGGCGTTACCAAAAATCTTAACATTGGTTCAGTGACCACCGAAGGGGCTGAGCTATTTGGGCAATGGAATGCGCTGGATACCTTACAAGTCAATGCCAGTGCGATTTATACCCATGCTGTTTTGGATAACTTTAACAACTCTACAGCGGCAATGAATACCGCGATATTAAAAACGGCCGGAACTCAGCCTCTACTGTATACCGGCAGGCAGTTACCCAATATACCTATTATGATGTTTACCCAAGGTGGCAGTTGGAACATCAGATCCGACTTAACGTTTAGCTGGGCCATAAAAACCTGGCCTACTTACCCTGCGAGTACCTTGAATGTTGCCACGGTGAATGGCAATGGCAAAAACAACGGTGCGGCAACGACGGCTGACCTGCACATGAGTTACCGGCCCATCAAAATGCTTGAGCTCTATATGAATGTACAAAACGTTGCCGATGCCTACTATAACTCCCAAGTGAGCACTAGCAGCTCTGGCGCGTCGGTTCTGGGTATGCCACGTACCTATCTGGGAGGTTTTAAACTCAGTTTCTAATCCTTAAAAAGGCAACTTCAGCCGGCTGGGTTATGCAATGTAACCCAGCTTTTTCTTTTTCAACCATTGGGATGTCGCTTAATAAGTTTATAATAATGCCTTATTAAATCAATACGAAGCCAGCTCAGACTTTTATTTACATGTTTTCATGTCATCAACTCATCCTTTTTACTCCGATACTAATAGAGTCATGTTCAACCCTTTGGCAAACCAGAAAAAATCATCTTTTGTTGCTACGGGACTACTGACTTGTGTCATTTGTCTGCATCTTGGTTTAGCGTGGTATCTATTAAACGCGCCGGCCGAAACGCCCAAACCAGAGACCGTGATAATGGAAGTAGTGATGCAGAAATCGGCGCCCGCAATTAAACCCGCAGCGCCCGCCCCAGCGCCACCCAAGCCAGTGGTCAAAAAAGAACCTGAAAAACCTAAGCCGGTAATCAAGCCCAAGCCTATTGTAAAACCGGTTATTGCCAAAAAGCCTGAGCCAGTCATAAAAGAAGTGGTGCCTATGCCCGTCTTTTCGCCCGCACCACCGGCACCACCAGCACCTGCGGTAACTTCGACGTCAAGCAGCACAACTAACGCACCTAAAGCCATAGGGCCTAGCAATGACGAACCCAAGGTAAGCTCCGGGGTAGTTGCATTATTTAGGGTCCCCCCTGAATATCCAGCGCGTGCTGCTAATCGTCATATTGAAGGCTGGGTCAAAGTTGAATTTACCGTGCAAACTGATGGTTCGGTGGATGATGCAGTTGTAATCAGCGCAGAACCTGAAGAGATTTTTGATGACGCCGCACTAGCGGCTATCAGTAAATGGCGCTTTAAGGAAAAAATAGTCAATGGCGTTGCAGTAACTCAACGAGCGGTACAAAAACTACAATTTAAACTTGAACACTAATTTTATAACTCTTTATTAACTAGGATATTTACCGAATGCCTGAACATATTTCCCCCCAACCTATTATTGATGCCACACTGTATACGTTACTGGTTTTTTCAGTGATAACCTGGACACTCATTTTCTTTAAAATTTGGCAGTTTGCTAATAACAGCCGCAGCAACAAACACTTTGAAGCGGCTTTCTGGCATTTATCCAGTTTGAAACAGCTTAAAAGCCTGCCCCCTAAACTAGCCAAAGGCTCGGAAGCACGACTGGCTTATGTGGGCACCACCTGGATTGAAGAGCATCAAAGCGCAAAAGGACATCAACTTAAACATAATGGTGACTCAGCAGAATTGCTTGAACAAGCCATGCGGGTACAGTTACAGCAAGAACAGCACCGCATGGAAGGTGGCTTAACGATCTTGGCCAGTATTGGTAGCACTGCACCTTTTGTCGGCTTATTTGGTACGGTGCTGGGCATTATGCATGCGATGCATGAGATTACCGCAAGTGGTTCGACCAGTTTAGATGTCGTTGCTGGCCCGATTGGTGATGCTTTGATTGCCACCGCTATTGGTATTGCGGTGGCTGTACCTGCAGTATTGGCTTATAACTTTGCTTTGCGCCGCGTCAAAATCCAGCGTAGTCATTTAGATAACTTTGTCGCCAGCTTCTTATCGGTTGCCTTAAACACCAAAAATGAGCAGGCTTAATTCATGGCATTTAAACCCCAATCAGAAGAAGAAAGTGCTCTAAGCGAAATTAACGTCACACCCCTAGTGGACGTGATGTTGGTGCTGGTTATTATTTTATTGGTCACAGCGCCTTTATTAACGCAATCGGTGCATGTTACCTTGCCTAAAACCACTCAAACGACTGCAGATGTAAAAGATCAGCCATTACAACTAGGGGTTGATGCCCTAGGTGTTATCACTGTTAATAAAATCCCTATGGCGGATCTGGCTGCACTTGAATACGCTTTAAAATCCGAAATAGAAAAGAACCCAGAAATCGGCGTGCATTTGTATGCTGATAAAGCCGTTGTCTATGAAAAACTGGCTGAAGTGATGGCTACCGTGCAACATGCGGGAATTACTAAGTTGGCATTTGTCACATTGGAGAATTAAGGGATGATGCAGTTTTCAAAATACCTGTTTGGGCGAGATGGTAATATCCCACCCTTTCAAAGCTGTTGAACGCTCCAGTCTTGCTTCAAGTTGACAAATCTGGTCGATGCCATCATCGTTACGATTGCCCGCTTTCCTTTCCAGACAAAATTTCCCGCACGCTTCAAAACTGTTTCTTGAGAATCCAACAAATAACCATTCCAGGATTTCTCCAGTCCCGCCCACAAACGCTCGATCGCGTTGTATTTGCTGTGATAAGGCGGGTAATACACCCGTCGAATGATCAACCCCGTTTTGTCTGCAAATTCAATCAGCCTTTGCAAGAACTGCGTTCGGTGACCACTACACTCCGGGCCATTGTCCGAATTGATCACCAAGCGTTGTTCAGATTCAGAACCCTGCAAAATTTCTTGGTAAATAAGCGAATTAATCCCGACGGTTTGTTCCGATTGCAGGATACAACGTAATTGCTCAACAGCAGAAGTTTGTTTTCCGCGAAAAAAATCAATCCAGACTGAGGTATCAACAAGATACATTATTTATCCTCTTCATTACGCAATGTTTTGTAATCGTAGTCTTCACTAATGCCGCCAGCACCATAAAGTTCTAGCAGTCTTGATATTTTATGTGATTCTTTATGATGGTTAATAAACTCGTGCAATGCCAGTTCAATCACTTGGCTTTGATTGTCGATATTAGCTAACTTGGCGGCTTGTTCAAGCAGGCTGTCATCAATGGTAATGGTGGTTTGCATGGTGTCTGTGCTCCTAAATTAAAAGCGGGTAATATCGCGGGGTATTTTCTTAAAGATAATACCGTATTGAGTCATGAATTCTTTAGTTAACAGGCATTTGTCGGCATAGATGATAGCTGTACCGGGCTTGGCTGCACCGAATTTTAAGGTGTTTAAAAAGTCCAGATCAAGACAGGTTACTTCATTGGGTTCGTAGTAGAATAACCAGGCTGTATCGCTATTGAGGCCCATCAAATAAGGTGTGTAGGTATTATCTTGCGGTGTTTGGTCTGCATTCGGAATGCCTTCACTATAAGCCACATAATGACGGATGACTTCAATACCGACTGCTTCGTTTAGGGTATCGTCAGGGTTAAAAATTGCTTCGCCGATGGTGTAATAATCAAAGCTACCACCGAGCCCAGCGACTTTTTTAGTGCCTTCACCGTAGCCGGATATGACGCGACGTACACGTTCTGCGGTGATGGTATCGGCGTAGTCTTCCATTTCAATCAGGATAAAGCGGCGATTGCCACCGTCTTGGGTATTGAGTTTAAGGACTGCGTGGGCGGTTGTGCCACTGCCTGCAAAAGAATCGAGAATTATGGCATTAGAATTTTCTAGCGTTAGCCAATTAATAATTCTATCCAATATTTCAACATTTTTCTCTGTTATAAAACTTGTAAATGATCCTGATAGCGTGATATCCATCCAATTATCACTTGCTAATTTTCCATCTTGTGGAGGGACATAATATTGGACAACAGCATCGTTATAAGCCCAGCCCTCATTGCCGGTGTTGTAAGGTGGATCAATATAAATACAATTAACCTTACCCTCAAACTCAGGTAACAGGCTTTTTAATGCTTCCAGGTTGTCGCCATGAATAATCCGGTTGCCTGTACTATTAACCGGTGAACCCTCAGGCGCATCAAAATGACTTTCAGGACGTAATACTTTAAACGGTACGTCCTGATGATGGTTGACCACCTTGTCTTTCCCGACCCAGGTAAGTGTTGGCATGGATGATTTGTTCCTATAAAAATATTATAGGTACATTATAGTGTATCTTTGCTTGCAAGATTGCTAACCACTTGTTAAAAGATATCGCGTATTACTTCAGAGAAGGCCGTAAGATTCGAATCAAAAGGTCAGTGATTAAGGCAAAGGTTAAGACTAAAGGTAAACGTGCTCATCGTATTATTATAGATCACAGCACACTCAACAGCTTGTCGTCAGACATACAATAGCGTGTTGCCGAACATACAATACTAAGCGCCACCCCACATAATACTTCCTTTGAACCCATCGAATACTATCGAGTCAAACAGGGTTGTGGGATACGTTTTTTTTAGCACTTTTCGGAACACGTCATGGATACTGTCCTCTGAACTTATATATGAGGTATTAGCACAACAGATAGGTGTTGATTGACGGCGATGAGTGCGCTCTCTTTAAGTATTGTGTGTGCGCCTTCTCAGTATTAAGTGTCCCCTCTTCACCTATGGGGTGTACTACCCCTTAGGTATTGAGTGTGCTGTCTTCAAGTATTTCATGCGGTGCGCAAGGGATAAGGATGTTCTCTCTGCCACTAATGGATGCTTTTTAAGGTATTAGGTGATTTCCGGAAATTAATTTACCCATTAGATGGGTCGAATCAAGATGTCCCATTTGGGTAGGATTGGGTTACGTTCCAGTCTGGCTTCAATCGTCCGCATCGCTACTTTGGACAGT
>Ga0118677_10002017_pt1 | contig 41702 bp, 26 predicted proteins | sample AliMusrvi5mmetaG_FD_86154 | JGI IMG/M metagenome (GOLD analysis project Ga0118677, IMG submission 86154)
AACCACATCAAGACCAACCTCATCGTCTTCGTCACGGCGCAGATCATCGATGCCACCGGCCGTCCGCTGCGCGGCATCGACACGCAACCGGTACTGCCAACCCCGGACGTTCCCGTCACCGCGCCAGGCGAGGTGCTGCCGCCGATTGAATGAGTCACCGGGGGATTGAATTTCCCGCCGCTTTTCGTTCTTGACAGTCGGAGCGATTTCCGGCATACGCCACTTGTCGGCCAGCGGCGGCGCTGGCCCGCATTCGTAACCCGTAACCGGGATTCAGGTATCCCGAAGCGGTAACTGCCAAAACCATTTGAACCAATTCTGGAAAGCCTGCGATGCCCGCATTTGGTAGGTGCCTCCGCACCGCTCCAGGGTTGGCTCACATATATATATTGAGACAATGCGCCACCTTCACGGAATGAGCCTCAGCTACGCGATTGCCAGCGGTAAGACCGTTGAGCAGTTTCTTGGCGGCTTCACACTGGACTGCACGAAGGCGTTGCGTTACCTGTCAATCCGGAAGCAAGGCAGCGAATTCTGGCTGCACAATCATGAGATCCACGACCAGGGGGATGAAGATCACCTCGATATCCACGGCTTCGAATACCTTGAAATGCCGGAGAATCGATACGAACCCTATCCAATCAAGTTCCGCACGATGGAGGATGCTCTGCGATACGCTGCCTCGGAGTTCGGCGCGCGCCCGGACCAATGGGTGAATCGCGGCATGCTTCAGGACGAGTATGGATGCTATCTTCGAAGCGGAAGGGAATCAGCATGATGTCTGACTTGCAAGGATGTCACGATTCCAACGACAGAGGGGTGAGTGCTTGCCCGATCATCAATGCGGATGATTCTGATCGGCGGATAAGAAAGCCTCTGGCACGCCACTGATACCCCTTACAGGGATTTCGCGTAATCGATCATACCTTGGAAATCGACCAGGACCACAGGTTCGTCACCGACCACCCATGCATCGTGGCCTGGGGCAACGAGGGAAACGTCGCCCGGCTTGCATTTGATTTCCGTTCCATCATCCATTCGGATCATAAGGACTCCGGAAACGTGATATTGGAAGTGTGGGGCTTCGCAACTGTGGGTCTTTGCAATCGGCTGGACGGATGACGCCCACCTCCAACCGGGTTGAAGAGTGGCGCGACCTACGGTGGCGCCGCCGATCTTGACAAGTTCGAGCTTTCCTTTGGGAAACTGGCGAACTTCGTCCGGATGATCGAAACACTTGGTTTCGGTGGACTCCACGGCTGTCGTGGCATACTGGTTAGCATTCATCTGATTTGTTGACTGTTGTTAGTTTTGATGGATAAACGCCACAGGGCGGCAGTGCATCTCCAGTGGCGGACATGCGGTCAACATACCAGAGGGGGACTGATTCGGATATTGGAGGAATTTAGTACTCGGACCAGGGAAATCTGGAAAGCGCACATCGGGATTCCTGCATAGTGCCGGTTGAAAGCCGGCATTACAGCGCAGGGCCGTTGCCGCAGTGGTCCAAACGCAAAGCGGGGCCGCCGGTTCCGGCCCGGCGACCCCACCCAACCGGAGAAAAACCCAAAAACTCCGGAAATCGTTACGCGCCCGGTTTCATGAGGTACTCCCAGCGGTCGAACACATTTCACCTTCCCTTGACTGCAGAGTGCTCCATGAGATCGAGCTTCCAAGATCTGGTTTTGATTCCTCTGCCGGACAGCCAAGCGCTGCATGCGGCCCCGACTTCGGCACTCAGTCCGCGCAAACGGCTGAGTTCCCTGTCCGCAGGGCTTGCGGTCCCGGCGTCAAATGTCCTGATGCGCCGGGCGAGGCGCGTGATTGAGCTTTGTTGCGGGAGCGTTTTCATTTTTCTTGCAGGGAGTCACATGGAGAAAAGATGCCAATCAGGGTGAAGCCGTGGGGAGCGATAGCCAGCGATGCGATGAAGTGGCATTGACCCGGGTATCATGGCCAGCCGGAAAAGTTCTGACAATTGGATGAATCCGAACACCGGCACTGGAATGTTCGGAAGTGCCGGATAAGGGATTCTCGTAGGGCGGGTTACGCAAACCTATCAAACAGGCGGCCGGCAGGGGACACGGCATCCGGCCTGTGCGGGTTGCTCGATGTGAACCGTCACGCCTATCACCACGGCGCGGCACTCCATGAGATGGAGCCCCACGCCGGAACCTGCCGCCGGCCTTCTCAACGGCTCTCACCCCAAATTCCTAGCAACCTGGCAATGGCAATGAAAACAAAAAAGCTCAGCTCAGCGCCTCACGGATATAGGCCATGTCCTCGGGCGAGAGCACGCGATCCACCGCCGACAAATTGCACTTCACCTGGCGCTCGTTGCGGAAGCCGGGAATCACACACGCCACGTTGCTCAAGTTCAGGATGTAGCGCTGCGCCACGGCGGAGAGATCCTCGGTTTTCCCGCCAAACCGTTCCTTGAGCCTTTCCAGTTTGGGCTTGAGGGCCGCGAGGCCCTCGGAGGAGAACGAAGCGCTGCCGAGCCGGTGGTCGCCCGGCGCGAAGGCCGGGGGCTTGGCAGGATCAAACTTGTCGAGGAGACGGCCCTGCGCAAGCGGAGAGAACGCGACAAACGTACAACCGAATTCGGTCATCAACTCCTGGAGGCGCGAACCCGGACGGACAAACTGATCATCCAGCGCGTGCGCCCAGCTTTGGATTGCGGCGGGCCTAACCACGGGAATGGCCTTCTCAAAGTCCGCGGTTGAGTATGCACTCTGCCCCTTCATGCGCACCTTCCCCTCGCTGACCAGCGAATCGAGGGTCGAGGCGGCCTCTTCCAAATGCGGCCCGAAGCTGCCGTGGTGGAAATAGTATATGTCAATGTGCTCGCGTTGCAGGTTGATGAGGCTCTGTTCGCACTGGTGGCGGATGTGCGCGGGCTCGTAGGCATGCGCCGCCGTGCCCGGAAAGTGGCCGACCTTGGTCGCGATCACGACACTGTCACTCCTCACGCCCAGCTTGTTCAGCGCCCGGGCCAGCATCCGCTCCGCCCTGCCATTGCCATAGACATCGGCGTTGTCGAAGTGGTTCACTCCCGCATCGAGCGCGGTCCTGATCCCGGCGGTCACTTCGTCCTCGTCCACGTCGGCCCAGCCGTTGGGCGTGCCATTGACCCAGTTCAGGCCGCCCATCGTCCAGCAGCCCAGGCTGACTTCGGAAACCTCGAGGTCCGTCGTGCCAATCTTGCGGTATTTCATAAGGCTGATTGTTTGCTGTTTGGATTCCGCCCTGGAATGGGGCGCTTGGGAATATTGTAAGTGGCGGACCTGAGAACGCAAGCACGGAGGTTCGGGAAGCTTCCGGGCGACATCCCGTGAATTGTCGAAAACACAATTTCGTGTTTCCGGTCACTTTCATCCTTGATATCACTTCACCAGAATCGCGTCTTCCGGGCAGACTTCGCGGCACGCGTTGCAGCGGGTGCAGAGGTCGTCGATGATGAAATGCTTCTGATAGGGCGCCATCGGAATGGCGTTGACCGGACAATGTTGGGCGCAAAGGGTGCAGCCGATGCAGGCGTCGGTGACCGAGTAGGTGATCAGCTCGCGGCACTTGCCGGCGGGACAATGGCCGTCGAGGTGGGCCTCGAATTCCTCACGGAAAAATCGCAGCGACGACAACACCGGATTGGGCGCGGTCTTGCCAAGTCCGCAGAGGCTGGCGCGGCGCACCATCGCGGAGAGTTCCTCCAACTGGGTTAGATCGTGGGCCTTGGCCTTGCCCTTGCAGATGCGTTCGAGGATGTCGAGCATGCGGCGGGTGCCGATGCGGCAGAAGGTACACTTGCCGCAGGACTCGCATTGGCAGAACTCGAGGAAATAGCGTGCCATTTGCACCATGCAGTCGTTGCGGTCGAGCACGATCAGGCCGCCGGAACCCATGATGGCACCGACTTTTGTTAGCGATTCGTAGTCGATCGGAGTGTCGGCGAGTTCGGCCGGGACACAGCCGCCGGACGGGCCACCGACGAGCACCGCCTTGAACGGCGAGCCATCGGGCGTGCCGCCGCCGATGCCCTCGACCACCTCGCGGATGGTGATGCCCATTGGCACCTCGATGAGTCCGCCGCGGGCGATCTTGCCGGCCAGGGCGAACACCTTGGTGCCCTTGCTGGTGGCGCTGCCGATGATGGCAAACGCCGCGCCGCCATGGCGCATGATCCACGGGACGTTGGCATAGGTTTCGACGTTGTTGATGAGCGTCGGCTTGCCGTGATAGCCCTGTTCGGCAGGGTAAGGCGGCTTGAGGCGCGGAATGCCGCGGCGGCCTTCCATCGATTCCAACATCGCAGTCTCCTCGCCGCAGACAAACGCGCCCGCCCCTTCGAACACTTCGAGGTCAAGCGCAAAGCCGCCGCCGAAAATGTTAGAACCTAACACCCCGCGCTCCTTGCACAGGCGCAGCGCCTCGCGCAATCGCTTGACAGCGGACGGATACTCGGCCCGCACATAGAAATAACCCTTGTCCGCACCCACCGCGAAGGCGGCGATGGCCATGCCCTCAATCACCCGGAACGGAAACGACTCCATCAACATCCGGTCCATGAAAGCGCCGGGGTCGCCTTCGTCGCCGTTGCAGATGACGTATTTGCCGTCGGCGGCGGTGCCCTGCACGACCCGCCACTTGCGCGCGGTGGGAAAACCCGCGCCACCGCGGCCGCGCAGGCCGCTGCGCTCGATCACGTCGATGACCTCCACGGGTGTTAGATTTCCGAGGCACTCGCGCAGACCGGCGAACCCGTCGTGGGCGAGGTATTCATCGAGGTCGAGCGGGTCGAGGTTGCCGTAATGCTCGGTGGCGATGTGGCATTGACGGCCGAAGAACGCGCTCACCCGCGGGCTCGGGTTGTCGGCCGTGCGGCCCGCGCCAACCCGGGTGCCGGCGGTTTCGCCCGACAGCCAGTCGAGCGCGGCGGCGGCGCCGCGGCGCAGCCAGGGAACAATGCCATGAGGCTTGAAATGCCTCCACAGCAGGGCATCGACACGCTCCGGATGGATGCCGGAAAACTGGACGGGAGCCATGCCGGGGCGGGCGATTTCTATCAAGGGTGTGCGGTCGCACATCACCACGCAGCCGACACGTTTGATAGTGGCGTTGAGATGGCCGCGCGCCACGGCGGCTTGCAGCGCCTCGTGGGTCTTGCCGCAACCGCGGGCGATGCAGCAGGAATCCAGACAGATTCTGATTTCACCCTCGGGCCTGGCGGATTTTGTTAGAACAGGCGCGGGCACCTTGCGGCTCTTGCGTTCGCGTTTCTCGCGGCGCAGGAACTCATCTAACAGTGAAGGCGTCTTGGCGCGTGTCAGGTGGGCGTAGCTTGTCTCATTGATTTGCACCACCGGGGCCAGCGTGCAACAACCGACGCAAAACACCTTTTCGGCCGTGAAAATGCCGTCCTTGTCGGTGTCCTCGCCATCGCCGAGGTGGAGGTGCTTGCACAGCGACTCGTGAATGTCTTCCGCGCCGCGGATATGGCAGGCGGTGCCGTTGCACACTTTCACATGATGTCGCCCCATCGGCCGGTGGCGGAACTGCGCGTAAAACGTCGCGACCCCGGCGAGCGTGGCGGGCGGGATGCCGGTGAGTTCGCACACCCGGCGCAGGGCGGCATCGGGGAGATAGCGGTAGTGGACTTGCAGCGCCTGCAGGATGGGGATCGCCTGCTCATCGTTGCCGCCGAGGCGCTCGACGACCTCATCGACATAACTCAGGTCGAGGGCGGGTGCCGCCAAAGAAGATATATCTTGCTTACTTGCCATCCTTGTTGCCGATGCAGAACAGGTGTCTTTTGCCGCGCAGATAGATGCGGCCCGGAGCAAACGCGGGCGAGGCGCCGGCGCCTTCGCCAAGGGCCTGGCGACCGGTCTCCTTGAAGCCATCCTTGTCGGCCACGCCGCTGATCATGACGCCGTTGGTTGCCAGCAGGAGCATCCGCCCGTTGACCAGGCTGGGCGAGGCCTGGAACTTGGTCTTGGGGTTGTCGTGTTGCCACAGGTGCTCGCCAGTGAGCGCGTCGAAGGCGTGCAAAACCCCGAATACCAGCGTGTAAACCCGCGGCCCGTCGCACAACAAACTGCACAAGTCCGGCAAGCCCGCGTCCTCCTGCTTCCATGCGATCTTGCTAGAGGTGACGTCGCCATTGCCATCGGGTTTGATCGCGGCAACGCAGGTTTGGTCGCAGCCGACGTAGACGAGGCCGTTGGCATAGACCGGCGAGCTGGCCACGTCGCCGCGCATGCAATTGGCCTGCCAGAGTTCCTTGCCGCTGGCGGGCTCATAGGCGACCACCAACGGATCGGCGGAGGTGATGATTTGTTCGCGCCCCTGGTGCTTGATGAGAATGGGCGATACCCACGAGTTGGCAACCGGCCGCGGCGTGGACCACACCGGCTCGCCGGTGGCGGCGTCCAGCGCCATGATCTTGGACTTGGCGTCTTTGGCGGTGCCCTGATCAAACACGACGATCACGCGGTTCTGCCAGAGTGTTAGAGAAGTGGCGTGGCCATAGGTGTTCTCCGGCGTGCCGAGACTGCGGGCCCACAGGCGCTTGCCTTCGGCGCTGAAGCCGGCGATGTCGCCGTTGGCGAAGCTGGCGAACACGCGGCGGCCGTCGGTGGCGGCAGTGGGCGCCGCAAACCCGGTGTCCTCAATCGGCTCCGGCGGCTCGGCACGATCCCCTTGCGGCGTGCTCACCGGCTCTTTCCACAGCAGCGCGCCGCTGCCCGCGTCGAAACAATACACCTCGCGCAGTTTCCCGGTGGCTCCGGTTAGAAAGATCCGGTCGCCCCAGACGACGGGAGAATTCTCGCCGGGCAGGCCGAGTTCGGTCTTCCACAAAATGTTCTTGCCCGACTCCCCGTCCCAGGTCTCCGGCAGACCGGGCAGGGTGACGACGCCAGAGCCGTTAGGTCCGCGGAAATACGGCCAGTTCCTGGCCACTTCCTCGGCACTCGGAAACCAGGCGGGGCCGCTTGCCGTGCCACCGGCAACGGCGGCCGGGATGGCACCGGCCTTGGACGTCAGGGAGGACTGCCACTGGCGGCCGCTGTCCCACACCAGCGCCATGGTGAGGCCGGCGAGGCCGAGAGTGGTGCCGGTCACCGCCTTGGCGGCAAGCGCCGCGCCGCGCACCGGATCCGGGGGGCGTGCGGAAATGTTAGGGAGTGGGATGCGCGGGCGCCGCAGGTGATTGCCGAGTTTTAGGGCGGCGAGGAAAACGGCCGCCGAACCTAACAAAATCCAGCCGCCGCGACGGGCGAGTTTCTCGCGGCGGAAGTAATCCTGGCGGAGTTGTTGATCAAGCTGGCGGATTTGCTTTTTGAGCGCCTCGTCTTTCGGATCCTCGCGCAGGGCGGTCTTGAGCGGTGCCAGCTCGCGGGCCTCGACCAGGCGGACCTTGCCGTTGCCGGAGCCGCGATAAAGGCGATAGGTGTTGACGATGAGCACGCCGGCGAGCACGAGGGAAAACATTCCGGCGATCAGTGCGATGCGCGAACAGGATTTCGCCCAGATATGATTGGAAAAAGGCTCCGGGCAAGATGCCCGGGCCACCGTGGCGCGGGCATCCTGCCCGCCGGCATTCTGCTTCAAGCGTTCAGGAGTTGCCACGGTACCCTCCTTCCGGCGGTATGGTCACCGGCACGCCCAAGCGCACGAGTTCGTATGGACAAGCGGTGAAACAACGGGCGCAGGAGACACAGCGGCCGCTGTCGGTTTCGTAATCCGACGATCCGGTCGGGAAGAAAATGCGGGCGAGCTTGAGTGCCAACACGAGCCCGAAGGCGGCGCCGATCCAACGACCGAGCAGCAGGAATTCGGATTCCAAAACGGCGGCCTTGGTGATGACCGCCTGCCGGTCCGCGCCGTGCTGGCGGAAGGCGGTGAGTTCGTCGGGCGGCGTTCCTGTTAGATCGCCGCGCTCCTGGGCGAGCAGCAGCGTGGCCAGCGTGCCATCATGATGCAACGGCAGGGAGGCCAGACCGACCTTGCCGCCGAGCCAGCCGAAGAGCAGCGCGGCCAGCGGCACCATCAGCGCGAGCAGGACGATTCGTTGGCGCCCGCTGGCGATGCGCTCCTGGCCTTGTTTGGCCGGCATCGGCAGGTTGAGCGCACCGAACGGGCACGAGTTCTCGCACAAGCGGCATTGGGTGCAGGTGTCGGGCGTCACCGTCGGCCGCCATCTGGCGAAACGCGACGCCACGCCTAACAATGCGCCGTAGGGGCAGAGGTAGCGGCAATACGGCCGCCCGACGAACATCGACAGCGCCAGCAACGCGGCCCCGGAGATGAGCATGACCCGCGGCCCGGCCATGCGGAAGATGCCGACAAACGGGTCGAACTTGCAAATGATGAAGAGACTGCCGGTCGCGGCTAACAGAACCGCCAGCGCCAGATAGATCCATGGCAGCACCCGCAGGATTTCATCGAGCCAACCCGGCACCTTGAGCGGCTTGACCAACACCAGATCCTGGATCGCCCCGTGCGGGCACACGCCGGCACAAAACCCGCGGCCCCAGATCAGCGCCACCACCAAGGGCAGCGTGAACAACCCGACCACCGCCAGCGGCACCGCATAAGTCGGGTCGGCAATGCCGAGGGCGACGTTTTGGATAGAGCCGATCGCACACACGCAACCGCGCCGCCAAAAGCCAAAATAGGCCAGCGAAACCAGCGAGAGAATAACCAGCCCGCGACGCGAGCGTTGTTTGAGACTGAGCCACGAGGCCGCCGCCAGACCGAGCGCCAACACCGTCACATCGAGCCAGCCGCTGCTGCGGGGCTGCGGGTTGGGCACGACGACTTGCGGCACCGGGTGACTGGAAAAATCCGGCGGCGGAAAGCGTTCCACCCCGAAGGCGGCGTTCATGCTGACCAACAAGACGAGCAGGACGAGTGCGGGAAACAGCCGCGGGATGACGCGTGTGATTGCATCGGCAACCGCTGAGGCAATGTTGAGGGGGCGACGGGGAGACGATGCGACAGGCTGGAAGCCCGCTACCATTCGTTGTTGAATCTCCAACCGTGGATCGACGCCGATGAACACAGATGAATTCAAGATAAATCCATCTTTATCTGCGTCTATCCGCAGCCATCTGCGGTTGCGGTCCCCACGCTTTGTGCTTTGGCAAGTAGCGACAGGCGGGACGCCTGTCTTCCCTGACAGCCGGGACGGCTGTCCTCCCGCATCGGCCGGCACGCGACTCATTTGCCTGCCGCCCCCTTTCCGCGCAGCAGATAGGGCTTGGCGACCGGGACCTGGTGGAACGCCTGCGCCGGACAGGCGGTCGCGATCGAACAGATGTTGCAATTGATGCAGCGGTCATGGCACACTTGGAGATAGAGCGAGCCGTTGCCGAACATGTTGCAACCCTTCACGCACTTGCCGCAGCCGACGCACAGCTCCCTGTTGATACTATATTCATAGTAAGGATCCTCGATATACTCGCGCTTGATCGCGCCGGTCGGACAAAGCTGGTTCTCGGCCCCTTCGTCGAGGTTGACGGGTTCGGGTTCGAAGTAGCCGGTACACAATTTGCAGTAGCCGCACATGCCGAACGAATGCACGCACTTGACCGCGGATACCTCGAGCACGCATTCGGTGGCGCAACGGCCGCACTGGATGCATAGGTTCGGGTCGATCTGCCAGCGGGTCGCGGCCTTGCTTTCGCGGCCGCCGAGCCAGCCGGCCGCCGCGCCGAAACCTAACAGACCCGCCCCGCGCGCGCCGCCCCGGAGCAACTCGCGGCGGCTGAGGGATTGTCTGGAGAATCGGGCGCCGGGAAGCGACGCGCCGGGTTGGCGCAGATCATTGACGGTAGAATGTTCCGCAGGATGCCGGACACTGTCGGCGGGAGGCCGGCGCTCCCCGGTTTCCGGAAATGTGCCGCCTTCTGAAGCGGTGCCGGGCTTGGACGGTGAATCACTCATGGGCCTGCCCCTTGCGTTGCATGATGCGGATGAAGCCGCTGACACTGTCGAGGATGATGACGCGCCCTTGTGGGTTGATGGCGGCGTAGATGCCGGAACCGAGGACGTCCGCGGTGCCCGCGTTGGCGGCTTGCAGGTATTCCGAAAAAGCCTCCGGCCCCGCGACCAGACCGCCGAACTCGCCGGCCGAGTTATACAATTTCACCCGCGGCAGGCCCTTTTCGCAGGTCACAAAGCCGCCGTCCGGAAAGATGTCGAAACTAACAGGATTGCAGCAGCCGCAGAAACCCTCGGCCGCGAACGAGCCCTTGCCCCAGGCCACCTCGAAATCGCCATCCAACGTGAAGGCTTCGATTTGGTGCTCGCCCGGGTTGGTAACCCGCAACAAGCCATCAGGTGCCACACGAACGCAGAAATACGGGCTGGGGACGACAAAGCCCTTGAGGTTGCGGTCCGGATCGCGGGCACCGATGACGCCGAGTTTCTTGCCCGCGGCATCGAGTTTGAGGACCACCCGGTTGCCGGCATCGGCGACGAAGACCTGCTCGCCGGCGAACGCGATCGAGGTGGGCAACATCCCCTTTGCAAAATCACTCCACACCGCCACCTCCGCGCCGGCCGGATCAAACACCGAGATTTTTCCAGGGTGACCGACGAGGATCTCCCCCGACGGGCGCAGCGCGACCGAATACACCTGTGCATCTAACGGAATCCTGAGACCCGGTTCGCCCTCCGGCGAAAACTTGCGGATGCCGCCGAGGCCGCCGACGAAGATCGCGCCGTCGGTGGCTGCGGCAAGCGCCCGGGCACGCTCAAGGCCGGAGGGGAACCGCGTGAGTTCCCCATAGCGCAACAACGCCGGATCGGATTTTTGAAAACGCGCCACATCGTAGGTGAATTCCGCGCCGAGCGGCGCCTTGGAACTGCCGGCCGCGGGCCGCTTGCGGTTGAGGCGCCCGGCCACGAAACCTGTTAGACCGCCGAGACCGGCGATTCCCCCACCCCACGCCGCCGCACGCAGAAACGAGCGCCGCCCCGCGCCGGGCGGGGCCGCAGGACCGGGCGCCTGCTGGTTGTTAGGTGGTTCTTCAGGCATGGCTTATTGAGGGATCCGTGGCTTGGAAGACATGGGCTCCCGGCTCTTCGTATCGAGCGCCTTGGGCAGCCCGCAATCGGCAAACAACGGGCAGCCGCCGCAAGGGTTGGTGCGCGGGCACTGGCCGTGCAGGCTGCGCCAACCCAGCGCCGACGCCACCCCGCCGAGGACCAGCAGGCCGCCGCAGCGCAGGCCGCCCCGGAGGATGTCCCGACGTTGACTCATGCCGCTGTTACTCTCGCGCGGGTTCATTTCTTTCGCAAGTCCAAGCAAACCATGCGCGTCAAATCCCTGACAATCAAGCGGCCGCCGGCCAGTGCCATCGGGCCCCAGGCGTCGTGGCCGTCGAGCACCTTGGCGTGGGCGAGCGGGCGGAACCCCTCCGCTGTGGCTTGCGCCATGGTCAGCTCACCGATGTCATCCATCACGAAAATCCGGCCGTCGGCGATCATGAACGGGCCGAGGCCGAAGCGATGGCTCATGCCGCTGGCCCACAGCACCTTGCCCTGCAAATCGAGGCAGACGAGTTCGCCGTTCGGGCGCACGCCGTAGAGGTGGCCGGCGTGGAGGATGGGTGTTTGCTGGGTGGCGCCGAACGTGTCGGCGTCCAACCGGAAGGCCGGCTTGGCCTGGAACTTGCCGGCTTGCTCGCTGATTTCCAACATCATGCTGCCCGCCTCGTAGCCGCCGGAAAGAAAGATCCGCTGGTCGGGCACCGGCACCGGCGACGCCACCGTGGCGATGCTGATTTTCCAATCCGGGGTGTCCCACAGCAGCGAGCCGTCGTCGGCAGCCACGCCCGCCACGCCGCGATGGCCGCAATAGATGTAGGTTTTGTGCCCGGCAATTTCCATCGGCGTGATGGAAACATGGGTCATTTTCCAGTCGCGCGGGTTGGGGGTTTTCCACAGCACTTTGCCGGTGGCAATATCCACCGCGATCATCAGACTGCTGCCGCCCGGCGCCAGGATCACCCGCCCGCCATCGATCAACGGACACTGGCCCGCGTACCAGGCCGGCACCGTGCTGCCGTATTCCCTAACCAAATCGATGCCCCATTGGAATTTGCCGCTCATCGCGTCGAGGCAACTCACATGGCACTTCGGCCCGAGGCTAACAACATACTTGTCGGTGACGGCAGGCACGGTGCGCGACATGCCGTGGTTGCGCTTGATAGATAACGGATAGGAAAACCTCCAAATCTCCGCGCCATCCGCCAGCGACAGGCAGCGCAGCGCGTCGGTCTGGGCGGCGCGGTCGTAGTCCATCAGATAGATCCGGCCGTTGAGCACGGCGGCGCCGGCGTAACCTTCGCCCACGTCCACCGACCAGAGTGCCTTGGGTTCGCCGGCGGCCCAGGCATCGGCCAGGGGCGTGGCCTCGGGGGAAATCCCGTCGCGCTTCGGCCCGCGGAAACCCGGCCAGGCGCCGGGCAGGTCTGCGGCGGTGCCATTGGACACCGTAAGGGTGGCCTTTTCCAAGGGCGAGGCGCCGCCGGTCTCGCCCGCGCCCTCGCCGCCAGCGAGCGGCACCCGCAGCGGAACCCAGCCCTCGGGCAAGCGCGTTCCCCAGACGTAGGCCAGCAAGCCCGCCGCCACAAATGCCAGCGCCCCCGGCAGCACATTGGCGATGCTGAGGCGGCGTGAAATTGTGTTCGACAGGGGCGGCATGGTGCGGCAGTTGCGTTCGGGACTGGGTATGCCCGTCCCGAGGGCTTGTCAAGGGGGACAATGGAACTCGGAATATCACAAAACCGTAACGCCATTTCCATCCGAAATCCTGATTGGTTTTGATTTGGCAATCACAGGTTCAGGTAAACGATTCACTTCCCGGCGGACGATTTGATTTGCTGGATCTGCTCGGCGGTTAGGCCGGCGTTGTCGAGGCCCTTGTCGGCGGCGGCGGCATCTGTGGTCTGGCATTTCCGATAGAGCATCATGGCGGTGGTGAAGCGCAGGTTGTCATCGGTGATGGCACGGACGCTATCCATGGCGGCGGCGGGATTTTTGTCGCCGAGGGAATGGGCCAGCGAACTGCGGGCCTGATCCAGTTCCGGGCCATCGCCCTGCTCGGCGAGCCAGGTGGCGGCGGCGTCCGGGTGCATGGCTCCCCACGACCCGACCACCTTGGCATAGATCGCCGGCTTATCTTCCGCAGTGGCGCCTTCCATCATGAACTCCGCACCTCTTTTCGGATCGCTCATCATGAACACGGTGCCGACGCTATCCCGCATTTCCCTCTGCTCCGCCGCTGGTTGCTGGCCGACCCAGGCGGCGGCCTCATCGGGCGCGAACATGACCCACTGGGAGATCAGCATCTGGCGGGCCTGGCTTCGTTCCGCCGCATCGGGAATGACTTTGATGCGGTCGAGCAAGGCCTGCCGCTTGGTGTCATCAAAAAGGGCCGTCTGGGACATGCCGGAGAGCGCCATGATCCTGGCGCCCTTGTCCAGTTCATCGAGCCGCTTGAACGCGATGTCGGGGTCGGCGGTCATCAGGTTGGAAAAGATGGACGACAGCAGCATCTGGTTGCCTCCGAACATGCCGCCGGAATCGTTGTCCTTGTCCTTGTTAGCCTGATACCATGTCCACACGGCCTCCGGATCCTTTTCGGCCCAACTGGAGACCACGCTCATCTTGAGGACGAAACCCGTCGCGCCGAGGTCCTTGGCATGATCCTCGGCATATTTCATGGCGGCGGGACCGTCCCGCTCGGCCCATTTGCCGAGCACGGCCATGTACACCATCATTTTCGACTGCGTGTCTTTCATCGCTTCGGCCTCAAGCATGGCCGCCGGCACATCCTCTGGGCGCAGCTTGTCGAGCAGGGCCATCGCACGCATCATCGCCATGGGGTTCTGCATCGAACCGGGGCGCATCATGGCCTTGAGTTGGGCGAAGATCTGCTTCACCGTCGGCGCCTTGTCGGCCGCTCGTTGGCCGTTCCGGCCGCTGGCGTCCACGCCGCTGCGGGGGTTGCTGGCGATGCGCGCATTACCGCGGGCCGGAGTGGAGTTGACTGGGTCTGCGGCGGGTTGGGCGACACCCTGGCGGTGGCCCAATTGATAGGCTCCGATCAGGGTGCCGAGCCACAGGACGGAAGCAGCGAGAATGGGCAGGGGATTGGCTTTCATGGGGCTAGGACCGTGAATTTTGACACTCTGCCTATTCTATTCGAGCCGTGCTGGACGATGCTGTCTATCATAGGTTTGAGATGCTGAGTGTTTCCGGTGTGCAGACGATGGGGACATGAAGTTTGTGATAAAGGCAGTACTGCATCAGATCCTTCTGCAAAGTTGTATCCGGCGGAGGATACACGCTGCCCGGCATCAGTAAAGGCCGACGTTCTGGCTTCTCTTGACGGCACCAAGAGGGTATCATCGCCATGGGCCGCGTGATGTGCTCCATGGGAACCGCGGCCCCCGGCCGGATGGTGACGGCTTCCGGATGCCGTGCCGCAAGTTCCTTGAGCCGGGTTTCAAGCTGATCTTCAGGACAAACGATGCCCTCGATTGGCAATTCGCCGATGGCGGAGACGGTGATGAGAATGCACGCTGGCTTGGCCGGAAGATAGACGGTGTCGTAATCGAGAAGGATGGGATTGGCCTCTGCGCCACTCAGGACGGCTTTCAGATGAAATGGAATCACCTGCGGCTTGGACCCGGCGGGTCCCCGCTGGAATCTCCCCGCGCCGAAATCCGTTTCGCCCGTCGGCCCGCCGGCGGCGGTCAGCGACTCTAACAATCCGGCTGCATCGCTCATCGGATAAATCCCGGGTGTCCTGACCGCTCCCAGCACGTTGGTGGCGTGTCCGCCACGGCGATAGGTGATTTGGCAAACCCGACCTGCACAGCGCCTCCAGCGATGGCTCGGCCTCAGCGGCGGCCGCGATCACCAGCGACCAGCGGGTCATTGGAAACGCATGCGCGTCCGGGGTGTGTTCATCGTTTGTCACCGGCGGGTTCTCAAGGAATTCGGCGGCATTGTTACAGTCTTTATCCTCAAACTTCAGCGCATGCGCGGGCTCAGGTGCCGGAAATGATTGTCGCCGGAGCAACCCTGCCCTATGCTCGCTGCCGAACGCAACTCCCTCACCGTGCGAAGATCCAACTACGACAAATTCCCCAGCGTCGCCGTGCCCGGCGGGGAGGGCGCCTGTGTGCAGGGCTGGGACGCGATCGCGGCACGCCTGCTAAAGGCCGTTGCCGAACGCGGTCTAACCAAAACGGTCATCGTCGTCGACTGCTACACCGGCGTGGACGAGAGCCAGGTGCTAACGGAACTGGCGTCGCGGCTCAAGCCCGCGCTCACCATCGACGCGCGCGAGGCGCTGCTGCCGCCTGCGGCGGTTGACGCGGTGGTGGCACCGTACCTTGGCGGCACCGATCCGGTGTTCGGGTTTCTATCAGGTCTCGAATTGCCGGAGTTTTTTGACGCGGCGCGCGTGGCGCGGTTGCGCGACACGGTGGCGGATACTCATCGGGGATTGGTCCTCATCGTCGGTTGCGGCGCGCGATTGGTGGCCGACGGCGACATGCTGGTTTATGCCGACCTTGCGCGCTGGGAGGCGCAGTTGCGGTTTCGCCGCAACGAAACCGGCAACCTCGGCGCCAACAACCCCACCCTCGCAGCCAGCCTGCAATACAAGCGGGCGTATTTCGTGGACTGGCGCGTGTGTGACCGCTGGAAACGCCCACTCATCGCCAAGTGGGATTTCCTTCTCGATACCAACAACCCGAGCGAGCCGAAGCTGGCCGACGGCGACGCGCTGCGGCGTGGCCTGCGCCACGCGGTGACGCGACCGTTCCGGGTGGTGCCCCTGTTTGATCCGGCTCCGTGGGGCGGCCAGTGGATGAAGGAAACCTGCGACCTCGACCGCAGCGCGAAGAATTACGGCTGGTGTTTCGACGGGGTGCCGGAGGAAAACAGCATGTTGTTAGATTTCGGCGCGATTCGCGTGGAAATCCCCTCGCTGGACCTGGTGTTCGACCGGCCGGTCGAGCTGTTAGGCGAGGCGGTGCACGCGCGCTTTGGCGCTGAGTTCCCCATCCGCTTCGATTTTCTCGATACGATCGGCGGCGGCAACCTGTCGTTCCAGGTGCATCCGCTCACCGAATACATCCAACAGCATTTCGGCATGCATTACACCCAGGACGAGAGTTATTATATGTTGGATGCCGGACCGGAGGCAAGCGTCTATCTCGGATTGAAGACGGGCATCGATCCGGCGGCGATGCTGCGCGATCTGGAACTCGCGCAGGCGGGCGGAGCGCCGTTTCACGCGGAACTTTACTCCAATCAATTCCCCGCCAGAAAACACGATCATTTCCTGATTCCGGCGGGCACGGTGCATTGCAGTGGTGCGGGGTCGATGGTGTTGGAAATCAGCGCCACTCCCTACATTTTCACCTTCAAATTGTGGGACTGGGGACGGCTCGGCCTCGACGGCAAACCGCGCCCGGTTCACCTCCAACACGGGATTCCTAACATCCAGTGGGACCGCACCACCGAGTGGACGCGGCGGAACCTCGTCAATCGTTTCGAGCCAGTCGCCAGCGGCGACGGTTGGCGCGAGGAACGCACCGGGCTGCATGAACTGGAATTCATCGAGACGCGCCGCCACTGGTTCACCAAGACGGTGCAGCACGACACCCGCGGCGGCTTCCACATGCTCAACCTCATCGAGGGCGAGGAGGCAGTTGTCGAAAGCCCGAGCGGTGCCTTCGAGCCGTTTGTCGTCCACTACGCGGAAACCTTCATTGTGCCGGCGGCGGTCGGCCCCTACACGATTCGCCCGCACGGCGCCGCACCCGTCCGCGAGTGCGCCACCCTGCAGGCGTTTGTTAGAACATGAGGGGGGGGATAACTGGTCCGGGAGTGAACGTAGGCGCATTCGTCGTAGGCGCATTCGTCAGAATGCGTCTGGCCGTAGGCGCACTCGTCAGAATGCGTCTGGCCGTAGGCGTATTCGTCAGAATGCGCCTGGCCAATGGAGCATTCGTCAGAATGCGTTTGGCCGTAGGCGCATTCGTCAGAATGCGTCTGGCCAATGGAGAGCTCCCTGGCAAGCGATCCTCCGCCCTCCGCGTTGTGACCAACGCGCCCACGAACTATCAGCGCCCCGGGCCGAGCCTTCCGCCGGATCTCGGCCGCCACCTGTCCGGCGCGTGGCCCGCCACCAACCGCACGTCACCGATAATCCGATCCTTGCGCCGATCTCGGCCTTGGCCAGTTCGATTTCGCCGACAGCCGCCATTCTTGGGATTGACGTTGCTGGTACGGACTGCTATCACGGCGGCATGTTGCAACAATTCATCATGAGCCATTTGGGGTATTTGGTGCTGCTGATTCCCGCGATCATCCTGGTTTACGAGTCGGTGGTGGTGGTGGGGGGCAACGAGATCGCCCTGATCGAGCGGCGTTGGTTCGGCCGCAAGATGCCCCAGGGGCGGGTGGTGGCCATGGGCGATGAAGTGGGCATCCAGGCCCGGACGCTTGGCCCGGGTCTGCACTTTCTGATTCCCTTCATCTACAAGGCCAGCAAGAGCGCGTTCACCGAAATCCTGGAAAACGGCATCGGTTTGATTGAGTCGGTGGACGGTTCGTCCATTCCGTCGGGCAAGATCTTCGCGGCCGTGGTGCCCGGCCACAATTCATTCCAGGATGGCGAGGCGTTCATCAAGAACGGCGGCCAGAAGGGCCCGCAGATCGAGGTGCTGCCGCCCGGCAAGTACCGGATCAATCCCTATCTGTTCAAACTCACCAAGGGCAACGTCACCGAGATCAAGGATTTCGAGATTGGCCTGGTGGATTCGGTTGATGGCACCGCCATTCCAGAAGGACGGATCTTTGCGCAGGCGGTGGAGGGACATGCCTCGTTTCAAAACGGCGAAGCCTTCATCAAGAACGGCGGCCAAAAGGGCCCGCAGATAGATATCATTCCGCCGGGCAACTATCGCATCAACCCCTATCTGTTCAAGGTCAAGAAAAACACCGCCACCATGATCAGCGAGGGCGAAATCGGCCTGGTCGAATCCTCCGACGGCTCGGCGATCCCCGCCGGTCGCATCTTCGCCAACGTGGTGCCCGGCCACAACTCATTCCAATCCGGCGAGGATTTCAGGAAAAACGGCGGCCAGAAAGGACCGCAGATCGAAATCCTGCCGCCCGGCGTCTATCGGATAAATCCCAACCTTTTCAAAATCACCAAGGCCGAGGCCGTCGTCATCGCCAAGGGCCAGGTCGGCATGGTTACCGCCCAGGACGGCGCGCCCATCCCGATGGGCCGGCTGCTTGCGCAGAGCGTGCCGGGTCACTCCAACTTCGAGAACGGCGAGGCCTTCCTCAAGAATGGCGGCCAGAAAGGACCTCAGATCGACGTCCTGCTGCCCGGCACCTACCGCATCAACCTCAATCTGTTCCAAATTCAGATCGCGCCGGCGGTGGTCATCGAGGCTAACAAGGTCGGACTGGTCACCGCGCTGGACGGCATTCCTCTGCCGGATCGCGAGTATGTCGCCTGCCCCATCACCGGGCACAATGACTATCAGGACGGCTCCGCGTTTCTAACAAAACATGGCCAGCGCGGACCGCAACTCGACGTATTGCGCCCGGGCACCTATTACATCAACCCGTTCATGTTCGGCGTGGAAATCGACGACGTTGCCGTCATCGAGCGTGGACAGGTCGGGGTGGTGGTGTCCAACGTCGGCGAGGACCCGACCGCGGAGATGAAGAAGCGGCTCGGTTCGACGCAGATCGGGGCGTCCGAGGAGGAGGGCAAGGAGAAATACGTGGTGCCGAAAGGATATCGCGGCATCCAGGAGGAGGTGGCTGGCCCGGGCCGCTACTACCTCAACCGCCGCGCCTTCATGATGTATGTCATCGACACCACCAACATCACCATCGACTGGGATGATCAGAAGGACACCCGCTTCGACCAGTTGAACGTCATCTCCAAGGACGGCTTCCCGATCCAGGTTTCCGTCAAGGTGGTCATTCGCGTGCGCCCGGACCAGGCACCCTACATGGTGGCCAAGGTCGGTTCCATCGACAACCTGATCCAACACGTCATTCATCCGATGATTGACTCGTCGTTCCGCAACCAGGCGTCCACGGCCTCGGCGATGAACTTTCTGCAAAGCCGCTCGGAAGAGCAGACCAAGGCGGAAACCCGCGCCCGCGCCGATCTTGAGAGATATCATGTCGAGTGCGTGTCGGTACTCATCTGTCAGATCCGCCTGCCCGAGGATTTGATGCAAACGCAAACCAAGCGGATCATCGCCGAACAACAGCAGGAGATGTATAAGATGGAGCAACGGAGCCAGGCGGAACGCACCGAGATGGAGAAGATGCGCGCCACCGCCGACCAACAACCGACTTTGGTGGCGTCCGAAATCGCGGTGAAAGTGGCCACCCAGAAAAAGGCCGAGATGATCACCCTGGCCGAAGGCAACGCCGAGGCCAAGGCGCTGGAGGGCAGCGGCGAGGGCAAGCGCTTGATCGCCATCGGCGACGGCGAGGCGTCCAAGATCGCGGCCATCGGCGAAGCCACCGCGCAGGCTTACAATAAGCAACAGCAGGCCATCGGCGAGGAGGCCATCAAGCAAATCAAGATCGTGGAACTGATCGCGGCCGCCATCGAGAAAGGCCACATCAAGGTGGTCCCGGACGTACTCGTGGCCGGCGGCGGCAGCGCCGGTGACGGACTGATGGGCATGCTAACAAAACTGCTGCCGGGGGTCGATCTGCCGGCACTCATGAAACGGCGGGCGGAGCCGGCGACGAAAGCCCCGGAAATCTAGCAATATTGCCGGCGGGGACGTCACGCATCGCACCCATCGAACCCGAAATAACCCCTGGCGTTTTCATGGCACACGGATCTCACCAATCCGGCGAGCGCCTCGAAGTCGTCGGGCAGCTCGCCGCACTCGGCCTCGTTGCCTAACATATTGCACAGGATGCGGCGGAAATACTCGTGACGCGGGAACGAGAGGAACGAGCGCGAATCGGTGAGCATGCCGACGAAACGCGAGAGCAGGCCGGTGGCGGAGAGGGCGTCGAGTTGGAGTTCGATGCCGTTTTTCTGATCGAGGAACCACCAGCCGGAACCGAACTGGATTTTGCCGGCGACGCTGCCGTCCTGGAAGGCTCCGGTCATGGCCGCAAACAGATAGTTGTCGGCCGGATTGAGGTTATAGAGAATCATTTTCGGCAGGGCGTCGCGGGCGGCGAGGGCGTCCAGGTAGCTAACAAGCGCCCCACCCTGGCGGATGTCGCCAATGGTGTCGTAGCCGCTGTCCGCTCCGAGTCTGGCGTGCATCAGCGAGTTGGTGTTGCGGAAGGCGCCAAGGTGGAGTTGTTTGGTCCAGCCGCGCGCGGCATCGAGCTGGCCGAAGAAGACCATCAGATAGAACGAGAACCGCTCCTTCTCCTCCGCCGTGGCCGCGTGGCCGGCCCGCGCCTTGTCGAAAATGAGCGAGGCCGCAGCATCGGAGCAGGTCAGCGCGGGGCAGCGGGCCAAGCCATGATCGGACAGGCGCCCGCCCGCGGCATGGAAATCATCGTGGCGCTGCTGCAGGGACGCCAGCAAATCCGCGAGGTGACTGATCGAGCGCCCGGCAGCCGCCTCGAGTTTATCTAACCAAACATTCAGCGCGGCCGGCTGATCCACCAGGAACGCCTTGTCTGGCCGGAAGGTGGGCAGAACCTGCAAATCGAGACCGGCGGCGGCAAGCGCGTGGTGGGCGTCGAGCGGGTCGGCCGGATCATCGGTGGTGCCGACCATCCGGACGTTGAAGCGTTTGAGCAAGCCCTGCGCGCAGAAGTCCGGTTCGGCGAGTTTGGCATTGGCTCTTTCCCAAATTTCATCGGCGGTGGATGGGGACAGCAGCAGGCGGATGTCGAAGTAGCGCTGGAGTTCCAGATGCGCCCAATGGTGACTGGGGTTGCGCAGCGTGAAAGGCATGGTTGCCGCCCATGCCTGGAATTTCTCGCGCGGTGTGGCGGTGCCGGTGATCAGATCTTCCGCCACGCCGTTGGCCCGCAGCAGACGCCATTTGTAGTGGTCGCCGCCCAGCCAAATGTCAGTTAGATGCTCCCACCGCCGGTTGCTCGCGATCTCGTGCGGCGAGAGGTGGCTGTGGTAGTCGATGATCGGTTGGTCCTTGGCCACCTCGTGAAAGAGCCGGCGGGCGGTGGACGAATGCAGCAGGAAATTCTCGTCGAGGTAGGCCATGGCCCGGCCATCACACCAGATGCCGGGGCTTTTCCAAGCCGCGAATGCCGGAAAATGGGCCGGGCGGGCCATGTAGCGGCGGTCTGTGACCGTCGCACGCTGTCAGTCAGGTGATGGGCATCGACTCGTCCTTCGCGGGATTCTTGCGACGGTCACAGGCCGCCGCTATAGTGCGGGTCGTCCTTGCCAAGCCGGCGTGCAGTCCCCATGCTCGCGTCCGGATGCGATTCGTGATTCTTGGAAGCGGTAGCGGTGGCAATGCGGCGCTCGTCGAGTGCGGCGGGCTGCGCTTGATGATTGACGCCGGCCTGAGCGCCAAACAACTCACCCTGCGCCTCGCCAGCGTGGGCGTCCCGGCGGACTCGCTGGACGGGATCCTGCTCACCCACGAGCACGGCGACCACACCCGCGGGCTGAAGGTTTTCCTCAAGCAAAACCCGCTGCCGGTGTTCGCCACCCGCCAAACCGCCCAGGTCGTCCGCGAGTCCGGTATCGATGGCGGCAAGTGGAAAGTGTTTGAAGCCGGCCGGACCTTCTCCATCGACGCGACCACCATCGATTCCTTCCCCATTCAACACGATGCCGTCGATCCGGTGGGCTTTGTCATCCACCACCAAGCCAAGCGCTTGGGGATGGTGTCCGACGCCGGCTTCGTCACCCGCAACATGACCGAAAACCTGCGCGGCTTGCACGGACTGTTCGTCGAGGCCAATTACGATGACGCCTTGCTAGAAGCCGACACCAAGCGGCCGTGGCCGACCAAGCAGCGGATCCGCTCACATCACGGGCATCTATCCAACTCGCAAGTGATGGAACTGATCCGGGAGATCGCCCACCCGGAGCTGGGGCGCATTGTGTTAGGACATCTGAGCGCGGATTGCAACGGGCCGCAACTCGCGCTGGCGTTGCTGCGTGAGTGCCTGCGCACCCTCGGCCACCACCATACCGAGATTCACTGCGCCTGCCCCCACGAGCCCAGCGAGTGGTTCGCAATCTGAGGTGGGGAATCCACCACTCAGAGGATACGATCCAAAATGTCATCGTCAACTTTGCCAAGCATGCGAGTGATCTTACCGCGCGCAGCTTCCTGAACTCGGGCGAGAACAATTTCCGGATCACCCCAATCGTCGCGAAGGCTGAGTTTCTGTTCGGCGAGCGGTACCTTTTCCGGGTCCCTGATGAATGCGCCAACATTGACGAGCGTCAGCAGGCCTTGTCGGATGTCTTGCGCAGCGACCTTCCCTTGCAGAGTCTCCGAGGCCGATTCGATGGCTGACGCGAGTGAGGCTTCCCGCGGCGGGGCCGCGCTGAGTTGTGCAACGAGCGTCCTCATTCCCGATGGATCGGAGACGCGGATCATTGGTTCGCCTTGTGAGAGGATCCTTCGGTAGTAGGCCTCACCATGAATGTCGCTCTCGGCCAAATCCGGCCGTGCCTCCCATCCCGCGAGCGACTGAAGTCGCTTGCGCCGGATCAGATAGTCGGTGTTGTCGCCACTGGTGCGGCGCGCGATCTGCCACTTGGATCCGGTGCACAGATGGCAAAGCAAGTCCGTGAGCTTCGGAAAACCAAGTCTGCTGTAGTCGATCTCAGCCACTTTCCGTCGGAATGCCTGGCCAAGTGAGGTGGTGGGAATTCCTTCCTGGTCGAGCATGCGCTGGAACGACGGGGCTTTCGCGATTTCCTCAATCACCCCGCGTGTCAGTGACAAGATCTCGTCACGGCTGGCGTTCGCGGAAATGTTCGGCAGGGCCGCGACAGCTTCCTCAACGGCCTTTCCTGAGGCATGATTCGTCGCGGGCACCGGTTTGGTCTTGGACAGCCTTGCGTCCCTTTCCGCGTCCTCATCCTCATCCGGTGTTTCGATCCACACGAAGTCGTCGCACACCGAGCGCAGCGTCTGGTTGGTGGCTTTGCGATAGGCAGCACCAATCACGGTGCGGCCGTATTCATGGAGCTTCTTCGCAAGGGAGGCGAATCCGCCATCGCCGGAAACGATGACGAAGTTGGTGATCGCGGGACGAAGGTGGGCGAGATCGATGGCGTCAATTGCGAGTTGAATGTCGGCAGCATTCCGTTTCGCATCGCGGGAGAAACCAAAAACCTGGATCGGATCGATCCCCAGTTCGTTGATTTCATTGCGGAGGATGCCGAGGCGCGGATCACTCCAGTTGGCATAGGCGCGTTGCACGGCGAAACGCCCAATCAGGCCGGTGGTGTTGATTCGATTGCGGATGTCCTTGAGCGACAGGTCCGCTACAAGCTGCACGTTGAAGCTGTATCCGCCCAGCAGGTTCTCGATATCATAGAAGACCGCAGTGTCGAATGGCGCATGCTCTTGGTTCATGGTGTGCCGATCATGACATGTCCTCTAGGGTCGGCGCAAGCCCAAAGAGCTGAGGGCGGCTCCCAAATCCGCCCTCAGCTTTGAAAAGCTCGGAAGCTGGTTCAATTGGCTGTAATCACCGATGAAATTGGCGACATCATGGATCGCACGTGACACCTCAAGTTTCTTCGCCTTACGGCCGGTCGACTCACTGGCATCACGGATCGCCTGGCGAAGCACGTCCTTTGCATGAACACGTTCCACCTTCTGAATGGTGGGAAGCGTTAGGACCCTACGGCCCTGGGGGTTTCCCGCGGCTCGCCGGATGGCGGATTCATCGATAAGGAGCCAAGCTTCTGTCACAATCCTCATTCCGCGATCCGCGCCTCACAGTTCCTGCTCGATCGCCTTGAGTGTTAGAAACAACTCGTTCCAGCGCCGCAGGCGGGGCTCGAGGGCGCGTTTTTCGTCGGCCAGGTGCCTGCGGATGGCACCCAGCGAGGCGGCGTAGTCCTGAAAGACGATGCGCAGGGCTTCCTCATAGTCCGTGCGCAGGGTGCTGGCATAAGCGCCACAGGTGTCTAACAACCTCTCGTGGAAATCCGCGATCAGGGACTTGCGGGTGAGCCGCCCGATCAGCAGACCGGCGATGCCGAACACGGCCGACAAGCCGCACAGGACCGGCGGCGCCCACGGCAGTCCCAAGGCGCCACAGGTGGCGCCCGCAGCCAGCAGCAGGAGCGTCATGAAGGTGAAGGATTTCAAGGCGAGGTTGCGCCGTAACAACTCCTTGGCAAGCTGGTGGCGCACGTTCAAGTTGCCAATCCCCTCGCTGGCCGCACGCCCCAACCGCTGCACGAAACGCCGCCGCGCCAGGGCGAGGGTGTCATCAAGCTGGACCGCGTCGCCCAAGTCCAGGTCGAACGCCTGTCGCACGCGGGTGGCGAGGTCGTCCCAATGCTTGCGGCAGGCGGCGACGACTTCGGCGCCATCGGCTTCGGCCACGGCCACCACGGCGGCCTGCAAGCGCTCGATGATAAGCGCCTCCAACTCCTGGCTGGTGCGGTCCCCGACGAAAAGACGGAACACCGAACGCAGCACTCCCAAGCGCTTGCCTAACAGTCTTGTCACGCCCACCGACTCGGTTTGGAAAACCTCCGCCACTCCGGTTAGATGCCGCGGCAGGCGGCCGAGGAAACTCTCGCGCATGGTGTCGATTTCGCGTTCGACCGCTTCAAGCAAGGCGGCCTCGGAATGAATCCCGCGGGTCCGGTTGTCGATTTGCTCATCGACGCCGCGCAAGGCGGCGGCGGCCTGGGCCCGCCATTTTTCCAACAATTCACGGCGGCTTGGTGCCGCGCAAACCTGGCTGGAAATGAACTCCTCGAGCGCCGGATAGCCGCTGGCCGCCAGTTGTTGGGCCGCCACCGGCGAGGCGCGTTTCGCGGCACAGGCCAGCGTCCCGGACACGGCAAACAGCGGCGGCACCCGGCCGATGCGCTTGGTTGCCAAATCGCGCAAGTGGCCGAGAATCACCGTGATGTCAGCGGGGACGCGTTGGTCGATTTGTTGGAGGATGAACACCATCCGCCCGAGACTCTCGCGGGGCAGGCGTGAGATGAAGTTCCAACTGGCGGCGCCCCACGGATTGGCAACCGGGAACACCACGAATATCAGATCGGCGGCGGGCAGGAATCGATCGAGGGCCGACTGCAGCCCGGCGCTGGCCGTGTTGATGCCGGGAGTATCCACCAGATTGAAATCCCGCAGCAAATCCAGCGGCCGGAAGCGTTCTTCTAACAGAGGCATGACGGGCACCTCGCGGGCCGGCTCGCCGTGGCGGTAGCAAAGCACCTGCGTGGTTTCCGGCAGGCGGTTGACGCTGCACAAGTCGCAGCCGAACAGGCCGTTGAGAAAGGTGGATTTGCCGGCATTGGTCTCGCCACACACGACGAAGAGGAACGGCGGCCCCAAACCCTGTGCCAACTCGGCCAGCGGCAATTGCCCGGCCACATCCGCACCGGTTTCCGCCGCCAGGGCGGCGATATCCGTCATCACCTCGGACAACCGTTCGCGCGTCGCGAAGTACCGCTCGCCGATCATGCGCTTGGGTGGGGTGGCGGGTGGTTAGGGCGTCGGCTTTTGCGGCACCGCGTGGGCGGTGCTTGTCTCGACCTTCATCGCCAGCAATTGTGAAACGGTGACAAACTTGAAACCCCGCCGCAACAATCCATCCAGCGTGGCGGGCATTGCATCCACGGTTTGGGCATGCAGGTCATGCGCCAGGACGATGCTGCCGGGTGTGGTGGCACTGAGAATGCGCGAGCAAACCGCGCTCGGCCCCGGCCGTTTCCAATCCAGCGGATCGACCGACCACAAGATGATCGGGTAGCCGAATTCGGCATTCACCCACTCGCGCTGGCGTTGGAGCATGCCGCCGTAGGGCGGGCGCAGGGTGCGGGGTTGGATTCCGGTGGCACGCACCACGGCGTCGCGGGTGCGGGTCAGTTCATCACGAATCTCGGAATCTCCCATCTTGGAAAACAAGCGGTGCGTGTAGCTGTGACTGCCGATTTCGTGCCCCTCGGCAACCGTGCGCCGCAGCACCTGCGGATAAAGCGCCGCGTTGCTGCCGACCACATAGAAGGTGGCCTTGATGTTGCGGGCGCGCAACATGTCGAGCAGGCGCGTGGTGTTTTGCGGATGCGGGCCATCATCAAACGTGATGGCGATGTATTTGTCCGTCACCGGCACTCGCGAAAAGGAGATCCCCGCGCCCTTGGAAAAATCCGCGCTCAAGTCCATGTCCGGATTGCGCGGTATCGGACCGTATAACGCGGGCGTGCGGTAAGCCATGTTTCGCGGGGTTTTCACCGGCCCGGAATCCGCAGCCACAGGCAATGGCACATTGGGCTTGGTCGAGCCGCAACTCCCTAGCGATACGCCGAGAAAAACCAGACCGAGTGCAAGGAGGAGACATTTCATAAGGGGATTCAATACGGGGCGCATGTGACGAACAGGCCCGAATATCGACCCGCAACGCGATTTGTCACGCCCTGATTTCCACGAACTCGGCGATCAACGAATTGACGGCTGACCTCTTCCATCCGCCTCTGCCCGGCTTTGTGAACCCGTTCAAACCGCCTCTTGCGAAGAAAACCGCCCCAGCAGGGGCCATAGAGACTCCGCGGTAGTCGCCGGCCAGAGCGCCCGCGGGGTCATGATCGCGCCATCCAGCGACCGGTGTTCAGGCCAGTTCGGAACGGCGGGCAACCGCGGAATGGCCGCGGCCAGTATCCGTTTGGCGGCCGTCACGTTGGCATGAAGGTGGCCGATGATCGCATCGGCGCTGACCGGTTCCTCTTCGGCTTTCCAACAATCGTAGTCGGTGATCATGGCCAGGGTGGCGAGGGCAATCTCCGCCTCGCGGGCGAGCTTGGCTTCCGGCAAATTCGTCATGCCGATGACGTCAAACCCGAGTTGGCGATTGGCAAGGCTTTCCGCGCGGGTGGAAAATGCCGGACCATCCATGTTGACGTAGGTGCCGCCGTTGTGGCAATTGAGCCCCGCATCGACCGTGCAATCGCGCAAAATCGCCCGCAAACCGGCGCTTACCGGCTCGGCAAATCCGACATGCGCGACGATGCCCCGGCCGAAAAACGTGTGTTGTTCCCGGCCGCTCATGCGGTCGAAAAACTGGTCGGGCAGCATCACATCACGGGGCCGGTATTCCGCACGCAGACTGCCCACCGCGGTGACGCAAATCAGCCACCGGACGTTGAGGCTGCGCAAGGCCCACAGATTCGCCCGATGGTTGATTTCCGTCGGCAGCAAGCGGTGCCCCCGCCCGTGTCGCGGCAAAAACCACACCTGCCGCCCCGCCAGCTTGCCGCCCACCAGCGTGTCCGACGGCTCGCCAAATGGCGTCGCCACCATCCGCTCCTCGGACCTTTCAAAACCGTCCAACTCGTAGAGCCCGCTGCCACCGATGACGCCGATTGCCGAATCCATGCGCCATGGTTAGCCACGAGCCCGCCAACCCGCAAGCGCGGAAATGCCAACCGCTGCAATCATGTCACACGAATCGCCTTGCCAAGTGGCTGCCGCCACGCCTAGAAAGTGGCGGTCGCCTGCGGCATTGCGCCTGTAGCTCAGTTGGATAGAGCATCCGCCTTCTAAGCGGAATGTCACTGGTTCGAGTCCAGTCAGGCGCGCTTTCAATATCAATGAGTTACGAAGATTTGATTTGTTAGCAAGGAATCATACTCACCTTGGCCCCGGCGTTGAGCAGGAGCTTGACCAACTCCGGATTCCCCACGTCCACCGCATGATAGAGCGGTGTGGCACCAAGGTTTTCATCCGCTAGGTTCATCCGCTTGGCGTCCTGCTTCAACAGCCGCGTCACGGTCGCCACGTCCCCGCTGCGCACCGCGTCATGAATCTCCGCCGCCACGGCAACGGCGGACAACCCGCAAATCAGAGATACGTTAGAAAAGCCATGAACCGCACGCTATATTATTACCAGAAAACCGCCATGCTGGCTGGCGAGCCAGCCATTCTGAGCTGGCAGAATCTGAAATGGCACCGTGATCGAGTGAGGCGGCGGGCAAGATGCCCGCGCCACGGTGGCCCGGACATCCTGCCCGGAGCCAAAATGCAACGGATTTCCCGGCCGCATCCCAAAAACCTGACAGAGTTTGGAATATCCTGCACGTCTGACAAAACCGGAGCGTGAATAGTTCATCGGGATCAGTGTGGGATGATGCATGGGGTATTGCCTGTGGGGGTGGTTTCGGAAGTGCCACGTTCTGCGGGATGGTTGCATCTACCAGTGAGGCTCGTCAATGTGGCCGATCACCCGCGGTGCGCCGGACCCATCCACCAGCATGAGGTTGGTCTGGTCATGGATACGGGCCGCGTAGAAGAGGCGGGGTTTGCCCTTCACCTCACAGACGCAGAATCCGGCCATGTCATCCCCTACGGTGAGGATCTCCACCTTGCTCAATGACTGCTGCATGGACTGATATTTTTGTTGCATCCCCCGCCTGTTCACCGTGACGGCCTCATAGTTCGGCTTGGGCGGCAACTGGGTGCGCACAATCGCCGCCACATGCCGGCCCCGCAGCTTCGCATACAGCCACCTCCCGGCCGTGGCCACCTGCTCCACCCCACCGAGCCCGCCATAACTGGCGTCCGTATCGCGCATTGCCAGCGGCGCGATACGCGCACCTAACAGCTCTGCCAGATTCTCCTGATCGCCGGGGGTGGCCTCGATGCGGCCCTCCCAAACATCGCCCGCACTGGTGAAGAAAAACCGGCCGTCCGCGGCAACATACCCGGCCTCGGCGGCTTGCACCCGGCGGCAGAAGATGCTGCCGAAGGATTCGTCACCGGGCTTGCGGGCATGGAAAGTTGGATTCGTGCCATGATAGCCGCCGGTCTTGCCGGCACTGACAACAATCCAGTCCTTCATGGGAGAATCCGCCTGGGTGATGACGAACAAATCATGAGGCCCCTCCAGTGGCGCCGTGCTGCATACTTGTTGTGGGTCCGCGCCGTCTTTCATGACCCATACCGCCTCGTTGGTCAGGAGCCATGTTTCACCCGGTGCGCCGGTGGCCACACTTACAATATAGGCATCCCCGAGTTCTCCCGGCAGCGGGATGGGCTGATACTGCCCGCTCGCGATGTCCACCTGGCCCAGCTTGTTGCCATGGATCAGGGTCACCGTTTTGCCGTCCCGGGAGAAAAACCCCTGGGCCGCCGTGGACTGGAACACCGGCAACACCATCCAACCCACCAGCGCAATAACAGTTAGTATGCGGAGTCTCACGAAACGCCATGCAAATGCACGGTTGTTTCCCGGCGGCCTTGCCTGAACGTGCGGACGTGATGGATGCATGCTGGAAAACCGGCTTTCGGGAGACGGATGCATGAGGGTGGTGGGAAAGATATCATTTTCCGAGCGATGTCGGCTTGTGGGCCTTGAGCGCCGCGAGGATCTCCGGCGTGCCGAACTTGCCGGCGGCATCGATCGGGGTGGCACCCTCCAGATTCCTCGCCTGCGGCCGCGCTCCCTTCGCCAGCAACAGCCTGACGATTTTCAATTTGTCCGCAGCGTTGCTCTTGTTGATGGTATCCAAAGTCCCCTCCATGTTCGCCACGGACTGTCCAGCCATGGTTTGGACGTCATTCCTGCCAATTCGGACGATGGCCGCATTGTGCAGCGGGGTGTTGCCCATAGCGTCGGCCACATTGACCGGTGCACGGTGATCGAGCAGCAGCCGGACCATCTCCACCGAACCCATGGTGGCGGCTACGTTGAGCGGTGAATTCTTGAATTGATCGAGGGCGGCTGGCGGGGCGCCGTGCTCTAGCAGAATGCGCACGGACTCCAGTATCCCGGACATGACGGCGACATGAAGCGGGGTGCCGCCGTGGTTTTCCGTGGCCGCCACATCGGCCCCCTTATCAAGTAGCAAGTGGAGCACCTCGACATTACCGGCTTGGGTCGCCAAGTGGATGGGCTGGCATCCACTGGTATCCCTGGCCGTGATGCCGGCCCCATTCTCTAGCAGGATCGCGGCGGTTTTCGCATCGGCGGTGTTGGCCGCGAGATGCAACGGGGTGCGTCCATAAAGGGTGTCCTTGGCATCCACTTCCGCACCCTTTGAGATCAGCAGATCAACCACTCCCGCATTCCCGACTGCGGCGGCCCAATGCAGGGCACCTTGACCCTCGGGATCCTTGGCCCGCATGTCCGCGCCTTGGTCGAGCAAGAGTGCCGTGATTTTCAGTGAGTCATCAAACGGCCCGCAGCGTCCTAACGATTGAGCCCCCGTCCGCACGTCAGTTGGCGACACCCTCCCTCCAATGACCGCAACCATAAGCGCCGTCATTCCTCTCTTCTTTTCGGCCCCATTCACGCGGGCCCCGGCGCCGAGCAACAGAGTCACGTTTTCCAGTCGGCAATGTCCCGCGGCGTTCATGAGGGCGGTATCACCGGATGCACTCATTTCATTGACGTCAAACTGATGATCCAACAAAAACCGCACCGCCTCCGGATTGGCCGAACCTGCGGCGAGGTGAAGGGCATTGCGTCCATTCTTCTGGGTCGCCCTGAGATCCGCCCCGGCTGCCACCAGCAGTTGCAGAAGATCCACCCGGCCAACCTCCGCCGCGTTAAGCAGAGGCGTGTATTCTTCCCGGTCCCAAGCATCCACATCAGGATGAAGTAGCAGCAACTTTTTGACAAGGGCGGCGCTGCCGTCATGGCACGCCATGTGGAGCGTGGTGGTGCCGTCGGACGCTTCCAGTTTGGGATCCGCGCCGCGCTCTAGCAACAAGTTGAAGATCTCATCGTTCCATGTCGCGCGGTGCAGCGGCGGGGTGCCGTTTTTGTTGACTGCGTTGACCTTCGCGCCGTGGTCGAGCAACAGGCGGATGGTTGCCACATCACCAAAGAAGACCGCCAAATGAAGTGGCCGCGCACCGGAGGAAGCCTGGGACGCATTCACATCCGCCTTGTGGGCGAGCAGGACTTGCGCCACCTCCGCATTGCCCAGACCTGCGGCCAAATGCAGCGGGCACCCGCCAAGGGCCGGCGCATTCGGATCCGCGCCATGTTCGAGCAAATATTCCACCGCCTTGATGTTAGGAAAGGTAACCGCATTGTGCAGCGGGGTTGCTTGGGTCGGCGGCAGGGCATCCGACACGCTACCGCCCCGCTCCACCAGCAGGCGCAGGATGACGAGGCGGGCCGCCTCTTCTTGAGTGTCCAGGACTTGGGATTTCTTAAAGGTTTTCAGCATCTCACGGCGATCATCCTCCGCAGTGCGTTGGGAAGCGCGAAGGAAGGAGGCCATCAATTCCTGATATCCGGCCATGCTTTCCGGATTGGCAATCGCCGCGGCCCGCAGCATGGGAGTCATGCCGTCAGCAGTCTTCACATTCACCTTGGCCCCGGCGTTGAGCAGGAGCTTGACCAACTCCGGATTCCCCACGTCCACCGCATGATAGAGCGGTGTGGCACCGAGTTTTTCATCCGCTAGATTCATCCGCTTGGCGTCCTGCTTCAACAGCCGCGTCACGGCCGCCACGTCCCCGCCGCGCACCGCGTCATGAATCTCCGCCGCCACGGCAACGGCGGACAACCCGCAAATCAGAGATACGTTAGAAAAACCATGAACCGCACGCTGTGTTATTGCTAGAAATCCGCTTTGCAGACGGTTGGGCCAGCCAGTCCGGGCTGGAAGGAAACGAAACGGGTCCGTGGTTGAGTGAGGCGGCGGGCAAGATGCCCGCGCCACTGTGGCCCGGGCATCTTGCCCGGAGCCAACAGGTTGCACCGGATTTCCCGGCTGCCTCCCAAAAACCTGACCAATCCCGGGATGTCCGGCACGTCCGGCAAGACCGGAGTGCGGGCGTGTTGTCGTGAGTGGGGAGGCTTGTTTCATGGATGGCTTCCGTGGTTGGACCGCCTCACTTCTTGCCCACCGAGATTTCGTGGATAATCAGATAGAATCCCTGGGCCTCGGTGACGCGCACACGCAGTTGCCTGGTGCCGGCGGGGGCGTTGCCAGCAGCCTTGCCATCAGCGAAGTCGGCCAGTTTGGTCCAGGTGGTGTCGTCCGCCGAGGCCTCGAGCACCCCGGCCCCCAGCCTATCGCCGTTGTAACTGGCAGTGCCGCCGGTGACCACCTCGACCGGCGTCGCGGCCTCGAGCGCCTTCTTCAGGAAAAGTGTTAGATGATCGTCCACCTGCAAGCCGCGGTTCGCCCAGAAGAACGTGTCCTGGCGGCCATCGAACGCAAACTCGGGGTAGTGCTCCCACATGACGCCCGTCAATGACGTCTGGATCCTGGAGCCATCCTTGGTTTTGTGCCGGCTATCGGCGGCAAACGACCTGTCCTCCTTGATCTGGCTCTCGTTAGGGCTGGAGCGGGCGCACATGCTGGTCAGGTCGACTCTGAAGGTCCAATGGCACCCGTCATCCCGATAGATCCGCATCTGTCCGTATGGCAGGATCTCCCAGGCCGGCAACTCGGGCGCGCTGGTGGTGCCATCGGCCAGGAAACGGATTTGCATTTGCGGGCGTTCCAATTCGGGTTTGCCGTTGTCGAACCAGTCCCATGTTGTCGCCAGCAGGTGGCCACGGAGGCGTGCGGCGTCCTTGGTTTCCTCGTTAGATGCGGTATGGAATGCGCGCAGCACCATGGTGCGCGCGGCGAGGGATTCCGGCGCCTTGACCCGCGCCTCGCCACGCTCGGGATTGAATTCGAGGTCCACGCCGCCGACCCCGGCCAGTTCCAGGTGCAGGCCCGAGGGCGGTTTGATTTTCCAGTTGGAAATCCATTTGACGCTGGTGAGTCCGTTGGCGCGCAGGAACACCGTTCGTTCGCCGGAACCTGATGGATCCCAAATCCCCGGCATCAGCCACGGCTCCGAGGTCACCATGCGCAACAGCATTTTTTCCGAGAGGTCGGGGAGGTTCATGAGCGCGCGGGTCAACGCGGTCTTCCAACTATCGGCCGTGTAGTTGGACCCGAAAACGGACCCGTTGCCGATAGTCATGTTAAATTGGATAGGATCGCTGAAGCGGCCGATGATGACGCCCTTGGGATCCAACAGAAACAAGGTGGGCTGGGTGGTGACGTGCCACGCCTTTTTGAGCGCTTCGTCGGACCCATCCGCGATGAAACGCCATGCCGTTTTTGTGGCCTTGGTGCTGCTGCGGGTGGCGTTCATGGTGTCATACAGGCCGACCCCGACGATGGACAAGGGCACGTCCGTGTATTTCCTTTCCAATTCGTCCAGCGTGGACGTGACCATATCGAAGAAGTCCCCTTTCTTGTTCCAAAATGCCACCACCACATAACGGCCGAGAGAGTCGCCCAGCGCCAGGTCCTCGCCCTTGCGATCCTTGCCGGCGAGCGCGGGCGCGGGGCAACCAACCGAACTCACGGTGAGCTTTGCCACAAGTTCGTTAGCCATGGCCGCGACCGTTTCGCGCCCGAACGTGATGTCCGGCGGGCAGGCCGCGGCCAGGCGTGCGAACTTGATCGCCTCATCGCGTGATCCAACCGCGTCCGTGTCCGCGTCTAACGCGCACGCCAGCGACAGTGCGGCCAGCGCACGAATCCCCGCATCCGAACTCTTGTCAGTTAGGGCGCGCAGGAAACCGCGCGCTGCCGGCAGCGTGGGCACGGGTCTGCAGCGCAGGAAGGCAAGCAGCCGCCGGTCATCGCGGAATCCTGTTAGCAACTGGTCGGCAACTTTTTGCACGTCGGCAGCAACATCCGGCGGGCAGTCCCGCGTGCAGGCAATCCTCATCAGCACGTCCAGCGCACGATATTCCACGCTCTTGTTCCGGTTGGCGGCGGCCAACGCGAGCAGTTTCGGAATGCAAGCCACGCCGGGATGCACCGGAGCGGGCGGCGGCTCGCTCTCCTGCGAGGCGGGCCGGTCCATGAGCTGGCGTTGTCGTATCTGCTGGTTTTGTTGGATGTACTGGTAGTAATCGGTTGGGAATTTGCTGACGAGCTGGTTGAGTTCCGCCTCGGGGCGTGCGAAATCCTCCACGCTCACCAGTGTGCCCGGCCGCTCCAACAACTCCCTGACCGGCGCGATGTGCAGCGCGAAATTCATGCCTGGCCCGCGTGCCATCCACTGGATCACGCCGATCGCCTTGCCTGAGACGTCGAGCATCGGGCCGCCACTATTGCCCATCGCCACGGCTGCGGAGGTCTGGAGCCAGACCACATCCGGGGCGGTGTGGATGCAGTCGCTGTCGCGGAACGAGGCCGGCAGTTCGCGGGTCTTGTTGACCGCGCTGATGATGCCGTCGGTGGACACGAAGCGGAACTCCATCGGATGGCCGAGCACCAGCACATAGGACCCGCGCTCCGGCAATTCGTTGCCGGCCAGCGCGATGGGAACCGCGTCCGGCGGCACCTCGGCCAGTTGCAACACGGCGAGATCGAGCGACTCGTCACTCTGCGTCACGCCCTTCACCGCGCAGACCTTGCCGTCGGCGGCAACCGCTTCCACCGCTGCCGCGCAGCCCATGGACGGACAGATGACGTGCAGCGAGGTGACCACCGTGCCTGTTTTGTTAGCAAGGAAGCCCGTGCCCATCGCAATCGGCTTGCCGCTCGCATCCATGACCCGGATGAAGAACACGCCTTTCTCCGCCTCGCGGATCAAGCCGGGCAGCGTGGCATTGCGCGCGTCCGGCGGAACCGCCGCTGGAGCGGTCTCGGCGGCGGCCACCCACGGGCAGGCCAACAGCGCGAGAGCCAACAGGCTGAGAATCTTGCCCAACGCCTTCATTCCTGGTTTCATGATTTCAAGCGGGCTGCATTCCGAACTCACCACTCGCAGGCAGGTGACACCTTCAAACAAACGGGACCAAGGCTGGCAGCCCACACCCTTCATCCCACACGATCCGGATCGGCAGTGCAAGGTTACGTGCAAGCTGTGAATTTTTTTGTCCAACCACCATGCGCTGGCATGTCAGCCAGGAATGGCTGACTTACCGGAGCACTTGAACCGTCGCGATTTTTCATTTCCGGGTGGGGGTGTTGTTATTTCCGGCCTTGGCCTGGAGCTCGGCGAGTTCCCGCCGCAGCGCGAGGGCCTCGGCGGTGCGGCGTGCGGCGGTGTAGGATTCCGCCAACGCCTGGATCGCGGCCAGCGTGTCCGGGTGCCCCGGGCGATACACTTTGCGGCACCGCTCTAGCAGATCCTCGCGCAACTCGAGCGCCTCGTCGCGGCGGCCGGCGTCAACCAGGGCCATGGTCAGGTTGGTCATGACCTTGAGCGTGTTGGGGTGGTCCGGCCCGAACAGCTCGCGGTAGAGTGGCAGCGTCTCCTGTAGCACCTCGATCGCCTCATTCAGGTTGCCGCCGTAAAAGGAGGAAAGGGACGCGTTGTTCCGCGCCTGGAGCGGGTCCGGCGGGTCCGGGTGATAATTTTTCCGATAAAGCGGCAGCATCTCCTCGAGCAGTTGGCGCGCCTCGTCCCGGCGCCCGGCGTCTGCGTAGTAACCCGCCAGAGTGCACATGGCGTCGAGCGTGAGAGGATGCCCGGGTCGGAGCACCCTGCGGCAAATCGACAGCACCTCCTCTATCATTTTGATGGCCTCGGGCCGGCGAGTGTCATTCACCAGAAGGAGCGTCAACCAGAGCGTGTCGGGGTGCTCCCGACCGAGCACCTTGCGGCTGAGCCGCACCGCATCGGTCCGCAACTTGAGCTCCTCGTCGTAGTTGCGGCCGGCAGCGGCGTAGGACATTGACAGATTGGCCATCGCCCTGAACGTGCCGGGGTGCTCCGGACCGAGCACCTTGCGGCACCGCTCTAGCAGATTCTCCCGCAGCTTGAGAGCCTCGTTACACAGACCGGCCTCGAAGTAGAGCCAGCCCAGGGAATCCATCGCCTTGAGCGTGTCGGGGTGGTCCGGGCCGAGCGTTTTGCCCATGAGCTCGATCACCTCCTCCATCAGTTGGACCGCCACGATCCAGTGCCCGGCGATGCCGCGCGAGATCGCCAGGGATTGCATCGCATAGAGCGTGTCGCGGTGGTCCGGTCCATTCACCTTGCGGCTCAGCGGCAGCACGTCCTCGCGCAACTTGAGAGCCTCCTCGTGACGACCGGCCGCGGAGTAGGAAGTGGCCAGGACGGCCATCGCCTTGAGCGTGGCGGGATGCTCCGGACCCAGCGTTTTGCGCAGGAGCCTGAGCACCTGCTCGCGCAATTCGAGCGCCTCGTCCCAACGGCCGGCATCATAGTAGGCATCCGCCAGGTTGGCCAACGCCTGGAGCGTGTCGGGGTGCTCCGGGCCGGCATTGGCACGCTGGTAGTCCCGGGCCTTTTCTAACAGCGGTATGGCGTCGCGGGGCAGGCCGAGGGCGCGGTAGGTGGCGCCGATGGTCGCCTGCAGCGAGGCCCGGCGCGCCGGTTGGCCGGCGAGCCCGGTGTCAAGCTTCTGCACCGCGGTGTCGAGTCTCTCGGCGATCGTGATGGTGCGGCCGTCGCGGGCCGGGTCGGGGCTCTGGAACGCTGACGTTAGAAAGTGCGAGATCGCCTCGGACTCGTCCAGGCGTTGCATGGCCATGGCCTCCGCGCGGGTGGCCCGCACGGCCTGCCAGGTGCTCACGGCAATGCCCAGGGTCAGGGCGACGGCCACCACCGCGCCGGCGGTGAACAACACCTTGTTGCGCCGCCACGCCTTTTGAATCAGATAGAAAGTACCCGGTGGCCGCGCCAGCACCGGTTCGTAATCGAGATGCCGCTGGAGGTCGGCAGCCAGGCTGCTGGGCGTCTCATAACGCCGCTGTCGGTCCTTCTCCAGCGCCTTCATCACGATCCAGTCGAGGTCGCCGCGCAACAGGCGGTTGAGTTTGGCCGGTTCCGAACGGCGCATGGCGGCCACGGCGTTCATCTCATCCTCGGCCAGCGTGCCGAGCCGGGTGCTCGGTTTGGGCGGTTCTTCCTCGCGGATCGTGCGCATCACCGCGTCGTAGCCGGCGGCCCGCAGTTTTTCCGGATCGAAGGGCGGCCGGCCGGTCAGCAATTCATAGAGCAGCACCCCTAACGAATAGATATCACTGCGGGTGTCCACGTCCAGGCGTCCCAGGCCCGCCTGTTCCGGGCTCATGTATTCGGGTGTGCCGATCCACTGGTTGAGCCGGGTGAAGAGCGTCTTCTCGGTGAGCCGCGCCTGGGTCGCCTTGGCCACGCCGAAGTCGATCACCTTGGGCACCGCCCGGTCGTCCTTGACGGTGACCAGGATGTTGGACGGTTTGAGGTCGCGGTGGATGACGCCCTTCTGGTGGGCGTGCTGCACCGCCTGACAGACTTCCATGAACAACTCCAAGCGCTCGCGTGTGGAAAGTTGCCGGGTATCGCAGTAGGTGGTGATGGGCACACCCTTGACCAGTTCCATCACGAAGTAGGGCCGGCCCGTCTCGGTGGCACCGCCATCGAACACGCTGGCAATGTTGGGATGCTCCATCATCGCCAGCGCCTGGCGCTCGGCCTCGAAGCGCGCCACCACCTCGCGGGTGTCCATGCCCGGCTTGATGATCTTGAGCGCGACGCGCCGGCGCACCGGTTCGTCTTGCTCGGCCATCCACACCACGCCGAAGCCCCCCTCGCCGATTTGTTCTAGCAGTTTGTAGCGGCCGATGCGCACGCCGAGCCGCTCGGCGATCGACGGGAACCCGTGCTCATCCCCCACCCCCGCGGCCGCGGGCGCGGCGGGTTTGTTAGACCCGTCCTCCCCCATGGCGGCACGCAAGAGACAGGCCGGGCACATTTCGCCGCCGCGGCCCGGGGCGAGGGTGGCGCCACACGACGGGCAGATGGAGGAATCCTTCATGGCTTTGTTCAAGTTAGGGTTTTGATTCATTAGGTCAACATCCAAATCCCTATCTAACTCCTCGTGGTTCGACTGGGATTATCACATTTGCATCCATCACTTGTGAAACTGCCTATCAGTTGACTTGATTACGGTGACCGCGCCTTGCAGCGGGCGGCCAGTTCGTGATGACCGCGGGCACTCAGCGCTTCGGTCAGCGCGTTCAGTGCGGCGGCTCCAAGTGACGGACCGTCTAGCACCTTATCGAGCGCCGCCGCCGCCCCCGGATCGTTGGCTTGCGCCAAGCGCCAGAACACGCCAAGCCGGGCAACCGGGCTTGCGGGGGAATTTTCCAACAGGCCATCGAAGACCGACTGGTCGCCGGGACTTGCCGCTGCCGCAGGGTCGTCTATCAGATGAATTGACGCCACCTGCTCCAACTGCCGTAACCGGCGCTCAACGAAAATCCGATATTGGGCGTTTTTCCACAGGTCAATCACCTGGCCCCGGACAGTCTCGAGCGCGGGTGGCGGGTTGGCGTTCCATTCCACCAGCATGGCGACCCACCGCGTATTGCCCAACTCGACGGCGGGGGAAACCTCTCCCGGGTGGAGCTTGGCCACATTTTCGAGGCATTCCGGTCTCAGGTCCAGCGGCAGCAGGTCCTTGGTGCACTCAAGCGTGATACCGCTGCCCTCATCGTGGCGGGCGGCCATTGCCAGGGCCAAGAATGGCAGCCCATCGTGGACCAATGCGGCCGCCTCGCGGACGAGGTCCGTCGCCACGGCGGCACTCGCGGCGGTGGCGTCCGCCACGGTGGCCCGGAAGGTGTGGAAATGACCCCGGCGGCCGAGTTGCGCCGCACCCTCCTGCCACCATTTTGCGAGCGCCGGCGCATCCGGCTCCGGAAGCTGGGCTTTGACGGCGCCAATTTGGCGGACCCGGATCGCCAGCAGCCCCAATTCGCGGCGGGTCATGCCGCAAGCGGAGATCCAGTCGGCATCCGTATCGCCGGCCAATTCGGCGGCACATGATTCGGTCACGTTGGCGATCAGTTCATCGAGTTTGGCATGGTCGGGGTTTTTTGCCAACGGTGCGAGCAACGCCAGGCGGATAGCGGCGGCTAGCGCGGGATCCTGGGTCCACGGCCGCGCCGGGTCGGGTGGAATGGGCGGCAGCGATTGAGTGATGATTCCCGGATAACAGTGGCCGATGAACCTGAGCCAGGCCCGCGGGATGGGCTGCCCGCTGACCACGGCGATGAACTCCTTGGCATCCACCGCCGGGTGGAGCCGCTGGTCAAGATCCTTGCGGAAATTTTCACTGAGGATGTTGTTCCACAGCTCGTCCATTTGCGGGGCGATCCGCCCGGCGAGGCCGTCGGCGGCGGGCATCTCGCGCAAGTGGGTGAGAAACCCGGTGAACCAAGCGGCCAGCGCTGGCTCGAGCTGGGCGGCGAGTTCCTGTTCGTCCTCAGCCCGGAGCGCCGCCAGGGCGGCTAACCCCTCTGCCACGGCCTGCCCCAGGCCCATGGGGGAGTCGAGCACGAGCTGCCAGTCCTGCCGGAAGCCCTCTGCGGTGGCTTGGGCGAGCGCCTTGTGCAGGAAGCGCTCCGCAGCCGCCGCGTCATAGTCGGCCCATAGTTGGGCGGCGAGCATGCATCCGATGGGGCCCATCGTCGGATCCGCGAGCAATTCCTCAATGGTGGTGGTGGTGTATTGGGTTTTGCCGCCTTGGAAAAACACCATCTCCCGGCTGAGTTTGGACAGCCACGAGTCCGGCGGGGCGAGCATCTCACTGGCGGCGACGGCGCCAAAGCCGACCAACAGGTTGATCATGCCGAATTTCTGTAGCAGGGCTGGATCGACCGGAATGGCAAAGGATTTCTCGTCGGGTGAATCGGCCGTCCACTTGGCCCATAGCTCGGTGAAGGGTTTGGTGAGTTCGGGTTTCATGAGCGTGGAGGCGAAGCGAAGCCAGCGGTTCCACTGTTCAAGCTCCTGCTGGCCCCGCTCTCCGCCCTTCCCGCTTTCCGCCATGAGGCGCAGGACGGTGCGGGCAGCCTCCAGCCAGCACTGCACGCCTTCACTTTCGCCCAACTTCGCCATTTGGTCGGCCAGAGCCTGCTGCTGCTCGCGGACCACGCCGTCGCGGAATTCGACTTGGGTGGTGTCGCCGCTAACCGGAAGCGCCGTGCTCAAGTTGAACCGGAGCATCTCCTTGTCATCCATGAGCAGCAGCCATTGGTCCCCTTCACGGCGGATGGACTCGGGTTTGAGCAATGCGACTGCCGGCGAGAGCGCGAGGTGGAAGGTGAAACGCTCGCCCGGGGTTGATAGCGAGGTGAAACCACAGCCGAAGGCCATCATGAACTTATTGCGGTCCTCCTCGTTCGGCAGGATGCTGGCCTGGACCTTGAGCCGATCGGTCGGGACGGGCAGCCGGATGAGGGCGTCCTGGCCTTGATGGGTCAGCTTGCAGCGGATCTCGCTCCGGGAAATGCTGGCGGTGGCGTGCACCTCCTGTTGCGCTGAGCCGCCCCCCAGGATCAGTCCGTCGCGGCCGGAGAAGCCGAATTGCAAGGCCGGTTCCTGGCCGTCCTTGGAGGTAATCATGAAGTCGGTGAACCTCCCGGTGGCGGCCCATTCGTTGAGTTTGCAGAACAAGCGTCGGGCGGCTTCCTGTTCCGGCGGCAGCGTGGCCGAGAGGGGAGGCACACCCACGAGTTCACGGACTTGAATGGTGATATTGATTTCCCGGGGATCGTTGCCGCCAGGCTCGGGGGTGAGGGCGAACGGGAAGAAGCGTCCGGTGTTCCACAGGGCCACCACCGCGCTATCCAACAGCGCGGGCACGAAGGGTTGGCCGCTCTTCAACCCGGCGGCGGCCATGATTTCCTCGGCGGTATGAATGGTGCCACCGACGACCTGAATACGGCCCGTCACCGCAGGCGGGCCCAAGTCCTGGATGCGGATGACAAGGTCCGCCTTACCATTGTCGCGCAGGGCGTATGCGGTGTGCAGGCGGGCAAGCGGCCGGCCCAGGGTTGCCAGGTGGAACTGCACCAGCTCAAGGAGCGGTTCGGAACTGACGCCCTGCGGCGGGGCAGCAGCCTGCGGGGCAATAGCCCGGGGACGATGTAGCCCAGCGTTCTTGCCTAGTAAAGTACGTTACCCCGTCCGGGTGGGGTCGGTTGCTCGGAACACGCACCTTCTGGTCGAAAGGTCTGCCCCCCCCTCTTGCAAGGGTCTAACCGGCCGGCCTATTCGAATTGTTATTCGTCATCTGTTGAGGGGGCCCTCTTGCCGTCCTTGCTATATTTGCTAGGATGCGTTGCCAGACTGTTCGGTAACGACGAAAGGACCCGTCATGCCTGTTATCGGAAACTGCCCGAAGTGCGGCCATATCTTCCAACGCCCGGATGGCTTGGCGGACAAGAAGGAGAAATGCCCCAAGTGCCACAGCGTGATGCGGCTACCGGCGCTGGCGCCTGGTGAAGCTGGGTTGCCGTCGCGCGAAGCTGGGCCCGTGCCACGCTTCGACGTGACCGCTCCCGGCAAATTGCCTGCCCCATTCGCCGTCGCACCGCAAATCGCTACCGGCAGCCCATCGCGGACGCCTCCCACGGAGCAGGGGCCGCATCATGGCACCCCACTTTCCGCCGGATCGCCTTCTTCCCCGCCGCTGTCACATGCGGAGCACGCCGTACGCCGGCCGGCACTGGCACGCTTCAAGAC
>Ga0118677_10002018_pt1 | contig 41699 bp, 33 predicted proteins | sample AliMusrvi5mmetaG_FD_86154 | JGI IMG/M metagenome (GOLD analysis project Ga0118677, IMG submission 86154)
GTGGCTGATGTTTATGGCATGAGTCTTAACATGGAAAGAATCATGAAAGACGCTGGCCAAATGATGGGTATGGGCATGGGTAGTAAGCCAGTATTTGAAATCAATCCGACTCATCCATTAGTGGTGCGCATGAAGTCAGAACAAGATGATACGCGTTTTTCTGATTTAACCCATATCTTGTTTGATCAGGCTATTTTAAGCGAAGGTGGTCATCTGGATGATCCAGCAGCCTTTGTTCATAAGTTAAATGGTTTGTTGCAAGGTTTATTAAAATAAGCCTTTAAGCTAAGAAAGGGCTGGATTAATCCAGCCTTTTTTTTGCTCTAAAGTTAAGTGAACATCATATAAGGCATAGAATGTCGAGCTTCAGCTCTTGTAATGTAAAACAGCTGAAGCTGTTTTACTCCAACTATACAGAAGACTTATTTTTTAGGCAGAAACTTAACCAACTTAACCGTATTATTATCTTGGCTTATGATTTCTAACCGGTGTCCGTGTAATTTAATGCTAGTACCCGGTTCGGGTATAGTTTCCATAAACTCAATAATCAGACCATTCAACGTTTTTGGCCCTTCTGTAGGTAACGTCCATTGCATCACCCGATTTAATTCTCTGACGGTAATGGTTGCATCCACTAAATAACTGCCATCACTTTGTTTAGTTACGGTAGTATCGTCAGTTATTAACTCCCCTACGATTTCTTGTAATAAATCATCTAAAGTCACTAAGCCTTGCACATCGCCGTATTCATCAACGACCAAACCTATACGTATTTTTTCGTTCTTGAAACGCAGCATTTGCGTATGTACAGGGGTGTTTTCGGGAATAAATGAGGGCTTGGAAAGCAGGCTAATGATGGTGGGTTTATCAAAAGACTCTTGATTGACCAGCACGAGTACCTTTCTTAGATGTAAAAAGCCTACGATTCGATCTATGCTTTTTTTGTATACCGCTAATTGTGTATGAGGGCTGTTTTTTATCTGCGTGATGATGGTTTCAAGGTCAGCTTCTAAATCAATACCGACTATTTCGTTACGAGGCGTCATGATGTCTTCGATCGTTGCCGATTCCAAGTCCAAGATACCCAATAACATTTTTTGATAGCGTATCGGCATGATACTTTCTGATTCCGTAATAATGCTTTTTAGCTCTTCTTTATTGAGCGAATCGTGACTGCTTTTATTAACATCAACGCCCACTATCTTCAATATTAGACTGACAAATAAATTAACAAACCAAACGATCGGATAAACTATTTTCAATAAAGGGGTATAAATCCAAGCGGCAGGAAAAGCCAAGGGCTCAGGCTTAAGAGCCGCCAAGGTCTTAGGCGTTACCTCTGAGAAAATGAGCATGACCAGCGTCAAAACCCCTGTGGAAATCGCAATGACTGATTCATCATCAGTATAAAGTTTAATAGCGATTACCGTTGCTAACGATGCCGCGAAATTATTAATAAAAATATTTCCTAGCAACATCAAACCAAGTAACTGATCCGGTCTTTGCAATAATCTATGGGCTTTTATAGCTCCGGGATGTTTTAGCTTAACCAGATGTCTTAAGCGATAGCGGTTTAAGGACATTAAAGCTGTTTCTGAACCGGCGAAAAAAGCGGAAAGAATCAACATAAGTATAAGTATGCCAAAAAGCATACTAAGGGGCATATCGTTCAAAGCGAATGTACTCTTGGGTAGTGAAGATAGCTCTAGTGTCTATGATGAGAATTTTTTGTCAAGTCTGAATGTGAATTAGAGCCAAGATAAACATAAAAGGCGAAAGATTTTAATCATTAGTTTTGTAGACAAGATCTTTCACCTTGAATTTTAATTATATAAATAATATCGTTATGCAAGCTTCGCTTTCAGAAAAGTGATGAGCTCCACCAATGGGATCTCTTCATTTTCTTGTGAAGTTCTACCTTTGTATTCAATGGTTCCAGCATCTAAGCCACGATCACCTAGAATAATGCAATGAGGGATGCCGATCAATTCCATATCAGAAAACATAAAACCCGCACGGACTTTTCTATCGTCAAATAAGACTTCAATACCTGCGGCTTGCAAATCTTGATAAAGCTGTTCTGCGGCAACTTTTAAGCGCTCAGATTTGTGCATGTTCATAGGGCAAAGCGCGACTTGAAAAGGCGCTAAATTGGCAGGCCAAATAATACCTTTCGCATCATGGTTTTGTTCAATAGCCGCAGCAACGACCCGCGAAATCCCAATGCCATAACAACCCATCAGCATAATTTGATTTTTACCGCCTTCATTGATGACACCCGCTTTCATGGCAGCACTGTATTTAGAGCCTAACTGAAAGATATGACCGACTTCTATGCCTCTAGCTAAGGTAATTTCGCCCTTGCCATCAGGACTAGGATCGCCTTCAACAACCGTTCTTAGGTCAGCAATAAGCTCAGGCAGTGGGCAATCACGTTCCCAGTTGACGCCTTGATAATGCTTGCCGTCACTATTAGCGCCACAAACAAAATCAGACATTAACATGACGCTACGGTCGGCAATAATCGGTATCGTTAGACCTATTGGCCCTATAGAACCAGGTTTACACTGACAAGCCGCCAAAATATCATCTTCGCTAGCAAATTCTAAGGGAGAAGCTACACCCGCTATTTTTTCTGCCTTAATTTTATTAAGCTCATGATTGCCTCTTAATAATAACGCCACTACGCCCTGCTCTTCGCCTTTAACAATCAGGGTTTTAAGACACAGGGTTGCGGGTATAGCTAAGAATTGACTCAGCTCTTCGATACTATGTTGATTGGGTGTATCAATTAGCGTTAGCTCAGTGCTTGCAGCATTACGAGTACCAGCAGGCATGATGGCTTCAGCTTTTTCGACATTGGCGGCATAATCGCTGCTAGTTGAAAAGGCTATCGCATCTTCACCAGAATCGGCTAATACATGAAACTCATGAGATATAGCACCGCCTATCGAACCGGAGTCTGCAATCACGGCGCGAAATTTTAAACCCAGTTGATTGAAAATATTGGTATAAGCCTGATACATAATATCGTAACTGGCTTGTAAAGATTCTTGATCCAAATGAAAAGAATAGGCATCTTTCATGATAAATTCACGTGAACGCATGACACCGAAGCGCGGACGAATTTCATCACGGAATTTAGTCTGTATCTGATAATAAGTAATGGGTAGTTGTTTGTAGCTTTTGATTTCATTACGCGCTAAATCAGTAATGATTTCTTCATGTGTGGGGCCTAAGCAAAACTCACGATCATGTCGATCTTTTAAGCGCGCTAATTCTGGGCCATATTGCTCCCAACGTCCGGTTTCTTGCCAGAGTTCCGCAGGTTGCAGCGCAGGCATTAAGACTTCTAAGGCGCCGGCTTTTTCCATTTCATCACGAGTAATTTTTTCAACTTTACGTAATACGCGTAATCCTAACGGTAGCCAACTATAAAGGCCTGCGGCAAGTTTACGGATAAGACCGGCACGTATCATTAATTGATGGCTGGCGATTTCAGCATCGGCAGGTGTTTCTTTTACGGTATTAAGAGGAAATTGACTGGTGCGCATGAGGATGTTGTAAAGAGATTTAAAAAAAGGGATATTTTACAGCTTTTTAAGGTCTTTTGCCTTAAAGTTCGAGGTCTATCAACTTAAAACAGGGCAGTGTGAATAATGTAATTGGGTGTAGGTCGAGTTAGCGACAGCGTAACCCACCTTTTTGCCGTAGTGTGTCATGTTTCGGCTAGCGCCTAACCCGCCCTACGTAAGCATTAAGTTAGGTAGGGTAGATTTAAGTAATAATTCTATGTCTTGGTGATTAGGTATTCCAGTCCTTGCGCCTACTTTTGTACAACACAAAGCGCCTGCAGCACTGGCATAGCGCAAAATATCAAGCCAGCTCATATCCGTGCATAAAGCGGCAGCGAAGGCACCGTGAAAAGCATCGCCGGCACCCGTGCTATCGACACAGGCGACGGGAAAGGCTGATAACGCACCTTGTTCTTGGCTATGTTTCCAAATTAGGCCCTTTTCGCCTAGCGTTATCACCACGGTAGGCGACGTCTCTGCTAGACGCTGCAAAGCCACTTCGATAGTGCCTGCATATTGAATAGCAAACTTTTCTGAGCACACTAGATAATCAACTTTGTGCATCAGCGCTAAGGTTCCATCATGTAAAGAACCAGCGTCTAACACGCTGATGATAGACTTGTTTTGACGTTGCTCTAACAGAGCAAGCGATAATTGGGGTTCGTGGCCATCGAACAAAACGACTTTAGCTGTGATAGCCGAGAAATCAATTGCATTTATTGGGAGTGCCTTTGTTTCGCCTTTGTAATTGATTAAAGCCCGCTGTCCATCAGGCTTAACTAAGACGGTAGATAAGGGCGTTGGTGAGTTAGCCCTGATAATTAAATCACTATGAACGCCAGTCTCGAGCAATTCTCGATAATGATGCTCACCATAAATATCTAAACCCAGATAGCCAGCGTAAGCGGCTTTAAATCCTAGTTTGGCGACGGTTACCGCAGCATTAGCAGCAGGCCCTCCACCCATACCAATAAATCCCGATGCAGATATTTTTTCATCAGCCATCGGATGATGGTCTATTGAGAAAATTAGATCATACGAGGCGTGACCTACACAAAGTACGTCAATGTTCATTGTTTATTTGAGATGCAATAACTTAGTCTTTACGAGCTTAAGCCCTTTAATAAATCATTTTTAATATCTGTTATAGACTCCAATCCTACCGACAGCCTTACTAAACCGTCTTTGATGCCCGCCGTCGCTCTTGCTTCTGGTGTTAATCGACCATGAGTAGTCGTCGCTGGATGAGTAATGGTCGTTTTAACATCGCCCAGATTTGCGGTAATTGAAATCATTTGAGTAGCGTCTATCACTTTCCAAGCCTGTTCCTTACCTCCCACTAATTCAAAGCTAACGATGCCGCCGAAATGGCTTTGTTGACGTTTGGCTAATTCATGTTGCGCATGTGAAGGCAATCCAGGGTAATGAACTTTAGCAACGCTAGGTTGTTGCTCTAGCCATAGCGCTAACTCAAAGGCATTATCACAATGCGCTTTCATCCTAACCGCCAAGGTTTCTAAGCCTGATAAAAACACCCAAGCATTAAAAGGACTCATCGTTGCACCACCCGTGCGCAAATAGGGGTAAATAAATTTTTCTATGATTTCATCACTGGCGATAACAGCACCGCCTACACAACGGCCTTGGCCGTCTATATATTTAGTCGCCGAATGGATAACGATATCGGCACCTAATTCAAAGGGTCTTTGCAATACCGGCGTACAAAAGCAATTATCTACAATGAGTAAGCAATCATGAGCATGAGCAATATCCGCCAACAGCGAAATATCGGCAATTTCAGTTAATGGATTTGAAGGTGTCTCTAGGAATAAAAACCTAGTATTCGGTTTAATGGCCGCTTCCCAAGCCGCAGCATCGATTAAATCGACAAAGTCAGTTTCAATACCAAACTTACTGAAATAGTTTTGAAACATGATGACGGTGTTACCAAACACACTACGCGAACAAACGATATGATCGCCTGTTTTAAGCAAGCCCATACCTACAGCCATAATTGCAGCCATACCTGAGGCAAACGCTAAACAGCGTTCGCCTTTCTCCATCAATGCCAACCTTTCTTGAAAGGCATTAACGGTAGGATTAGTAAATCGAGAGTATATATTGCCAGGCTTTTGCCCCGTAAAACGTAGCGAGGCTTCTTCCGCACTTTTGAAGACATAACTAGACGTCGTAAAAATGGGCATGCTGTGCTCATCTTCATGAGTACGCTTATGCCCTGCTCTTATTGCTTGAGTTTCTAGGGAGTAGTCGTTCCAGTTTATGTCTGACATGGCTTAGCTGTATGTTAGTAAAGAAGGTTGTCTGTAAGTTTGTAACTACAGAGACATCAAATCCTTAGATGTCTCTGTAGAGATTTATTATCGATAAAATATCTTAGAAAACTAATCGTTATTTTGCATTTCGATGATAAAACTTTCTGAATTTCTTTCTGTTTGAGCACCGTCGTTTCTTAAGGCTTCAGTACGCTCTAAGTAAGCATCGTCAATGTCACCAGTAATATATTCTTTGCTAAAACAAGAGGTATCAAAATGCTCGATGGTTTGATTACCTTTACGTACCGCATCAATGAGATCATTTAAATCTTGATAAATGACTTTATCAGCACCAATAGCCACACAGACTTCTTCTTCAGTGCGATTATGAGCGATTAGCTCATGTGCCGCCGGCATATCTATTCCATACACATTAGGATATCTGACTGGCGGCGCAGCAGAAGCAAAGTACACTTTCTTAGCGCCGGCATCACGTGCCATTTGAATGATCTGTTCAGAAGTTGTACCTCTAACGATAGAGTCATCGACTAATAAAACATTTTTTCCATCAAATTCAAGACCAATAGCATTTAATTTTTGCTTAACTGATTTCTCGCGCATTTTTTGGCCAGGCATGATAAAGGTTCTACCGATGTAACGGTTTTTAATGAAGCCTTCACGATATTTAACACCTAGTATATTTGCCATCTGCAAAGCAGCTGTTCTGCTAGTATCAGGTATAGGAATAACTACATCAATATCATGATCTAGCCACTCTCGCTGTACCTTTTTAGCTAATTTCTCACCCATACGTAAACGAGCTTTATAGACTGAAATACGATCAATAATTGAATCAGGTCTAGCAAAATAAACATATTCAAAAATACATGGGCAATGATCTGTACTTTCAGCGCATTGTTGAGTATGTAATATTCCGGATTCTTCTATAAAGACAGCTTCGCCTGGCGCTATATCTCTAATTAGCTCAAAACCCAATACATCCAAGGCAACACTTTCAGAGGCGATCATAAATTCTGATCCTTGTTCTGATTTTCTCTCACCGAATACGATAGGCCTGATACCGTGAGGATCACGAAAGCCCAAAATACCTACGCCGGCAATCATAATGACAACCGCATATGCACCTCGACAACGACGATGCACACCCGATACGGCTTGAAATATATCATCAACACTTAAATCTAGCTTACCTAAGCTCTGCAATTCATGAGCAAAGACATTTAATAAAACTTCTGAATCTGAGTCGGTATTAATATGGCGTTGATCTTCTAAAAACAACGCTTGTTTTAACTCTTCGGTATTCGTTAAATTACCGTTATGCGCTAAGGTCAACCCAAAAGGAGAGTTAACATAAAACGGTTGAGCTTCAGCAGAACTAGTGCAACCCGCTGTTGGGTAACGAACATGAGCTATACCCATATTGCCTTTTAATTTAAACATTTGATCATCGGTAAAAACATCACGAGTCAAGCCGTTGTCTTTACGTAGATGTAATCGTCCACGCTCACAAGTGACAATGCCGGCAGCATCTTGGCCACGGTGTTGCAAGACAGTTAGAGCATCATAGAGCTCTTGATTAACAGCTTGATGAGAAACGATAGCAGCAATACCGCACATTATTTATTACCTGTTGTAAATGGTGAGATAGAAGTTATATTAGTGCAGGTTTACTCTGCACCCTTAGATTGTTAGTCAGTGTTGATTAATCATATTCATAAAAAAGACATTAAAAACGATGAGTGAGAATCTCGTTTCTTTGTAAATCATTCGCCGTATTTAGGATAATGAACATTATCATTGAGTTCAGATGGGATTTTATCTCGCAACCAAATTGCGGATAATTGAAAAGGAGGTATCACCGTTGATTGCGTCCACCAAAGTTCTTTAGGTAGATTTGTGAGCCCTGCCAACAGGATCAATAGCACAATAACGATCATGCTATTTATGAGCCCCAATATCATCCCAGACAGGCGATCAATAAAAAATAGCTGAGGTTTTTTTATTACTGCTCCTAATAATAACCTGATGACAATACCAATGATCAGAGTCATGAACAGCAACGAAATAAAAGCTGCCGCAGTCTTCGCTATGGCCAACTTAAATATAGAATCAAAATAAACCGAAAAATCATGGCAGAATGCAAAGCCAATTGCCATGGCTAATAACCAGAATACTAAAGAAAAAGCTTCTATTCTAAAGCCGCGTAAAAAACCTCTAATAAATGAGATTGCAATTAAGCCAATAATGACAAAATCTATCCATAACAAACTATTTATGTTGATCACTTTGACTTTATTTTAAGTTAGATAGCGGTTGATTAGCTTAATGAGACTATTATTCAGACATCATCAGAGACTGTATTTTTTGACCATCTAATTTCACTTTCATTTCCGATGCGCGTTTCTTATCAAGAGTAGGACCTACTTTTATACGATATAAGGTTGTGTTTCCTGCGCCATTAATTGGTTCTATCATGGCTGGCAATCCTTGTTTATGTAGAGTCTCTAGCAACGACAATGCATTTTCTTTTTTACCAAAAGTGCCGGCCTGAAGATACCAGCGCTTTAATTCAGAACCTGATTTTATTGGCTTATTAATACTTTCAATAGCTAATGTTTGTACTGGTGCAATCTGTTTAGGTGCTAAATTTTCAACTTTCTTTATCGTTTTTACTGGTTTACTTATGTTGCTATTTAATGATGAGACCGTATCTTGCCTTGGTGCACTATCTATTTCTTCTGGCTCCATTGCAGGACCATCATCTTCAGGCTCATCGAAAGCTTGTGCATTACTGGCTGTAAGCTCCGACTCTTCATCTGTATTGATCGCAGCTTCAGAAGCTGTATCTGGCTTGTTTAAAACTTGGTCTGCATTTGCTGGTAATTTATTAGCGGATTCTTGCCCTATGCTAATAGGAGCTGGTATGGTTAATTCGCTGACCGTCTGACCACTATTATCTACAGGATCATCAAATATCATAGGAATAAAGATAGCAGCAAGAGAAGTTACTACGACGGCACCAATTAAACGTTGTTTTAATTCTTGATTCATTTTTTCAACTCACTTTTCTCAAATTCATTTAAACAATCAGATATTAAAAAGAAAGATCCAAAAACCAGCAGTAAATCATCTTGTTGTGCTTGGTTTTTCGCGGCATCAAATGCTTGTGCAAAGCCAGTATAGCCGAAAGATACCTGCTTAACCGAGCTACGTGAAAAAAAATCACGCATCATCACTTCCGTTGCGGCTCTTGGATTTGTTAAGGGTGCAAAGAACCAATCATAAACTACTGGACTCATGATTTCTAGAACAGTCGCTATATCCTTGTCTTTCATCATTGAAAAAACAGCATGTATTCTTTTGCCTGGGAAAGTCATGAGCAAATAATCAAGTAATGTTTTAACCGCTTCAGGATTATGGCCTACGTCTAATAACACAGGAATTTTATCATTAATTAACTGAAATCGACCCAGTAATTGACTGTTTTTCACACCAAGTCGAATCGAGTCATGGCTAACAGGTAGTTTTTTTGTCAATAACTCCACTGCTAAAATAGCAGATGAAGCATTTCGATATTGATGCTCACCTTTTAAACCAGGCTCAGGAAGGTCACTAATATGTGTATTTCCAGAAAACCAATCCCAAGTTGTTGTTTGTTTTTGGTAATGAAAATCTTTGTTAATGCAAAATAAATGAGCACTTTTGTCAACAGCGCATTGCAGTAAAGATAAGGGCGGGTCACAATCGCCGATAATAGCAGGCGTATTGGCTCGAAAAATACCGGCTTTTTCCTGAGCTATGCTACTTCGGGTTGCACCTAACCAATCTACATGATCAATACCAATACTGCTTATCAATGCGATATCTGGATCAACGATATTAACCGCGTCAAGTCGACCACCTAATCCGACTTCAAGCAATTGTATATCTAATTCTGAGCGTCGAAATATATCGAGTGCGGTCAAAGTACCAAATTCAAAATAGCTTAACGAAGTATCGCCTCGTACGGATTCTATTCTTGCAAAAGCCTGGCAAATTAACTCATCAGATACCGGCTTACCGTCTATTTTTATTCTTTCATTATATTTAAGTATATGGGGAGAACTATATGAGCCTACCCGATAACCTTCAGCTTTATATATATTCTCAAGATAGGCGATACAGGACCCTTTACCATTGGTGCCGGCAACGGTAATAGTTAATGGTTTATTGCCATCGGGGTTAAGTGCTTGATATACACGTGCAGCACGCACCAAACCCAAGTCTATCGCTAAAGGATGTAAGCTTTCCTGCCAATCCAGCCATCCCTTTAACGAATCAAAGTTCATCATAGATCGATTACTGAATTATTCCTGATTAATCGGAGCTTCGACAACTGCTTCAACATCAATATCAGGCTCTACTGAAAGTAACACAGCCGGCATCGATATAGCTGCTGCTTTTCTGCTTGCCATGAGTAATCCCAATAGACTGGCGATTTCATCGCGCATTTCACGCCTATCAATAATCATATCAATGGCGCCATGCTCTTGTAGAAATTCACTACGCTGAAAGCCTTCAGGTAATTTTTCACGCACAGTCTGTTCAATAACTCTAGGGCCTGCAAAACCAATTAAAGCATTAGGTTCGGCAACATTAATATCACCTAGCATCGCTAAACTAGCAGAAACACCACCCATAGTAGGATCCGTCATAAATGAAATATAAGGAATTCCTGTTTGAGATAATCGGGTTAATGCAGCACTGGTTTTCGACATTTGAAACAACGAAAACAACGACTCTTGCATTCTGGCACCGCCACTCGCAGTAAACACAATAAAAGGTATACCTAATTCAACGCTCTTATTAACGCCGCGAACAAATTTCTCACCGACCACAGACCCCATAGATCCGCCCATGAATTTAAAATCAAAAGCCGCAACGACAATATCACAGCCTTTAAGAGTACCTTTCATGACAATTAAAGCATCATGCTCTTTAGTGTGTTTTTGTGCCTGAGCGATACGTTCTTTATATTTCTTAGTATCTTTAAATTTTAAAGGATCAACCGGTTTAATATTTTTTCCGATTTCTTCACGACCTTCTTCATCCAAAAACATATTTAAGCGACTTCTAGCTGAAATACGTAAATGATGTTCACATTTTGGACAAACACTGAAATTCCTTTCCAGCTCAGTGTTGTAAAGAATAGCATTGCAACTAGGGCATTTTGTCCATAAGCCTTCAGGTACTGTGCCTTTTTTATTAGAACCCTCTGTTCTAATTGTTTTTGGGAGTAATTTTTCAAACCAACTCATTATAGGCTCCGAGATGTTTTATGACGCTGAGTGACTATCTAATGCTAAGCGCATAGATGTTAATAACGCAACAATTTCACTTTTAGCAAGTTCTGGCTCATCTAAATGGGCTTCTATTTTACTAATTAAAGCGCTGCCGATAACCACACCATCACCTATATTGCCGATAGTTTTTGCTGTTTCTGCATCTTTTACGCCAAAACCAATCGCTACTGGCAAACGTGTATTCTTCTTGATTTGTTGTAGTTTGTTTTCAACGTCAACTATATTTAAATGACCCGCGCCTGTAACACCTTTAAGCGAAACATAATAAAGATAACCACTACCCACTTCGTCCATTTTTTTAATGCGCTCATCAGTGCTATTAGGTGCTAATAGAAAAATGGGATCAATAGCACGTGCCTTTAATAAATCACAGCACTCTTTAGCTTCTTCAGGCGGCAAATCAACGGTTAATACGCCATCGATATCAGCACGTTGTGCTGCATTGGCAAAGCCTTCATAGGACATGGCTTCAATTGGGTTTAAATAACCCATCAAAACTACCGGAGTTTGTTGATTTGTTTTACGAAATTCGCTGGCAATATCCAAGGTACGTTTTAAGCTCATTTTATGAGCCAAGGCACGCTCACTGGCTCGTTGAATGACTGGGCCATCGGCAACAGGATCAGAAAACGGCACACCTAATTCAATCACATCGACACCCGCTTCGACCATTGCATGCATCATAGCTACGGTAAAGCTAGGATGCGGATCACCTGCGGTAATAAAAGGTATTAATGCCTTGCGGCCCGTTTTAGAAAGTGCTTCAAAGGTAGCAGCTAATCGACTCATAACTCAATTCCTTCGCGTTTAGCCATCGTTTGCATATCTTTATCGCCACGTCCGGACAAATTGACAATAATAATTTCATCTTTACGCATGGTGGGGGCTAATTTCATCGTGTAAGCCATAGCGTGACTTGATTCCAAAGCAGGGATAATACCTTCCATCAGCGTTAAAGCATGAAAACCTTCCAGCGCCTCATTATCGGTAATATTAGGGTACTGAGCACGGCCCGTATCTTTTAGCCAAGCATGCTCAGGGCCTACACCGGGATAATCTAAGCCAGCTGATATAGAATGAGTCTCGATAATTTCACCGTCATCATCAGACATTAAATAAGTGCGATTGCCGTGTAAAACACCAGGACGACCTGCGCTCAAAGGAGCAGAATGACGACCTGTTTCAATGCCGTCACCAGCAGCTTCAACACCATACATTTTCACTGACGCGTCATCAATAAAAGGATGAAACAAACCAATCGCATTAGAGCCACCACCTACACACGCCACCAAAGCATCGGGTAAGCGTCCCGTTTGCTCCAAGCATTGTTGCCTAGCTTCACGACCAATAATGGCTTGAAAATCTCGCACCATTGCGGGATAAGGATGAGGACCAGCTACCGTGCCGATAATATAAAAGGTATTGTCGACATTGGTCACCCAATCTCTGAGAGCTTCATTTAAAGCATCTTTTAAAGTTTTAGATCCAGATTCAACCGCAACCACGGTGGCACCCAGTAATTTCATGCGATAGACATTTAATGATTGTCTGGCTACGTCCACAGAACCCATATAGACCACGCATTCTAAGCCCAATCTAGCAGCCACGGTCGCGGTTGCAACGCCATGTTGGCCAGCACCTGTTTCAGCAATAATACGAGTCTTTCCCATGCGTTTAGCTAATAAGGCTTGACCTACCGTATTATTAATTTTATGTGAGCCGGTATGATTTAAATCTTCACGTTTTAAATAAATTTGCGCACCACCTAACTCATTGCTCCAACGTTCAGCATGATAGAGCGGTGAAGGTCGACCTACATAATGTTGTAAGTCAGCATCCATTTCAGCTATAAATTCAGGATCATGCATGTATCGCTGATAGGCATCATTGAGTTCTTGAACAGGTGGAATTAATGTTTCTGCAACAAAGATTCCCCCATAAGGGCCAAAGTGTCCCCGCTCATCGGGCATATTATATTTTTCGGTCATGTTATTATTCTATTACCTTCATTAACTTGTTTTATAAATGCCGCCATTTTAAGCGAGTCTTTAATGCCTTTTTTTACTTCTACTCCGCTACTGACATCCAGCGCGTAAGGTTTTACCATTTGTATAGCCTGTATGGCATTCGCGGCCTCAAGCCCACCAGCGAGGATAATCGGCAAGGTACATGATGATGGAATTAATGCCCAATCAAACTGATTACCGGTACCGCCTTTTTCATCGGCATGATAAGCATCTAGCAATAAACCCGATGCATCATGATACTGCTCCGCTAATGCTGCAATATCTGTACCCTTTCTCATGCTGACCGCCTTAATATAACGCTTGCCATAAATTCTGCAAGCCTCAGAAGACTCATCACCATGAAATTGAAGACAATCTATATCAACCTGCGCTAATACTTCTCGTATGCGAGTCTCTTGCTCATCAACAAACAAAGCCACCACTGAGGTAAAGGCAGGCAATGCTGCGACTATCTTGATGGCCTGTTCAATTTCAACATTTCTTGAACTAGGTGCATAAAAGACTAAGCCTATAGCATCTACACCTAAATGAGCGGCATAAACTGCTTCTTCAACACTAGTAAAGCCACAAATTTTAACGCGAGTTCGCATAAAGTAATATGAGAAATAATTGAATAAAATTTAGCCGCGTAGGATAACACAAATTAGCCGTTAAATTAGTCTGAAAATAAGCGGCTATGATAATTTTTTGTGCATTAACCTAGCACAGCGTAAAATCATTCACTGCTTGGCATCCCTCATTAGTATTTAATGACTTGTACTCCTAGGAAATCTGGAGATTATGACGTAAATACCCACCATCCAGATTGACTTATGACCACAACAAATACAAAAAAAACCAAAACAGCAGAACTGGCACCACCTAAAATGCCGGGAGCATTACCCGTATTAGGTCATATGCTTGCTTTTGGCAAAAATCCCTTCGACTATATGATGCAGCTTAGAAATACGCTGGGAGAAATTGGTGAGTTTCGTATGTTCCATCAAAAAATGGTGTTAATGACCGGACCTGAGGCCAATGAAGCCTTTTTTCGCGCACCCGATGCACAACTGGATCAAAGTCAAGCCTATAAAATCATGACGCCTATATTCGGCAAAGGCGTAGTCTTTGATGCGCCCCCGCATAAAAAGGACCAACAATTAAAAATGCTGATGCCGGTGTTACGCGACAAACCTATGCGCGGTTATGCACAAGTCATCGTACAAGAAGTTGAGCAAATGATTGCGGAATGGGGTGATAGCGGAGAAATAGATTTGCTTGAGTTTATGAAAGAACTCACCATTTACACATCAAGCCACTGCTTACTAGGCGATGAATTCCGTTATGAACTGAATGAAGAATTTGCCAAAATTTATCACGATCTCGAAAAAGGCGTCAATCCACTCGCTTTTGTGTTTCCTTATTTGCCCTTACCTGTATTTCGTAGGCGAGATAAAGCCAGAGTTAAGTTGCAAGCACTCGTCACCGAGATTATTGCTAAAAGAGCCCAAAAGTCAGAAAAAAGTGAAGATGCCTTTCAATTACTCATCGATGCTAGTTATGATGACGGCAGCCGTTTATCCGCCCATGAAATAACCGGAATGTTAATTGGCACTATATTCGCGGGGCATCATACGACTGCCGGCACGGCGGCTTGGACTTTACTAGAATTAGCTAAACGCCCTGAGCATCTAAATCGCGTATTAAAAGAACTAGACCAGCACTTTGGCGTGGATGGCGAAGTCACGTTTCAATCGTTACGTGAAATACCCATCTTAGAGAATGTCATCAAAGAAGTATTACGCTTACATCCTCCTTTAATCTTCTTAATCCGCAAAGTCATGAAGGATTTTCATTTTAAAGGCTACACAGTCAAAGCCGGAAAATATGTGTGCGCCTCACCGCGTGTATCGCATCGGATTGCAGAGATTTTTCCTGAACCGGAAAAATTTGATCCTGATCGTTACTTAGAAGATCGCAAGGAAGATGCACAGCCTTTTAGCTGGATCGCATTTGGCGGCGGCAAACACAAATGTACCGGCAATGCCTTTGCTATGTTGCAACTAAAAGCCATTTTTAGCATATTATTACGTCGCTATACCTTTGAATTAATTGATGAGAAAGATCACTATCAAGATGATTTTACACAAATGGTCGTACAACCTCTGTCACCTTGCCGAGTTCGGTATATTAAACGTACCGATATCAAAAGCACGATTACCGAGGTTACCAAAGATAAAGCAAAGACCAGTCAGCCATCTGCACCTAGCTTTCAAATACATCTAGACAGAGGACTATGCCAAGGCCATGCAACCTGCATGACTGAAGCGCCTGAACTTTTTCACGTAGACGAAGCAGGCCATGTAACGTTATTGCAAGAACATCCCTCGCTAGACTTACTGACTAAAGCCCAGCAAGCTGAAAAATATTGCCCTAGCAAAGCGCTTAAAATAAAACTGAATTAAACAGAGACAAACGATGGCCGCATATCCCCGAGCAGAATTAGAAGAAATGGTTGAGCGCTGGTTACAAGCGAATCGCGATGCTGAAAAAGAAGGTAATTGGCCTAAATATTTAGGCGCTATGTATACCGATAATGCAGAATATCGCTGGAATATTGGCCCTAATGAAGAGTTTGTTGCCCGTAGCCGTAAAGAAATAGAAGAATGGGCCTTAGGTGTGCAAATGGAAGGCTTTGAAGCCTGGCGTTATCCTTATCACCGCATATTAATAGATGAAAAACAAGGTGAAGTGATTGGCCTGTGGAAGCAAATATCGCCGGCATTACGAGAAGACGGTAGTCACTATGAAGTTGCAGGCATTGGTGGCTCTTGGTTTCGCTATGGTGGCGATTACAAATGGGAGTGGCAACGGGACTTCTTTGACTTAGGTAATGTAAAAGCATTATTTTTTGAATTGGCCGCCGATGGCAAACTTGATCCTGCTGTAAAAACAAAAATAGGCAAGCTGGCTAAAGGGCAATTATTACCCGGTCACGAACATCTACGCAAGCCACCTAGTTTTCTGAAAAAGCTGCAAGGCTTTCTAGCGATGGTTCGTATCGCGTTATTTTAGTTGAACTATCAACTTTAATATAACGGTTTGATTCCAAGACCGCTGAGTCCCAGTTCGGCGCTCACTGTTAAGCAATTTGCGCTTGGAGTAAAACAGCTTCAGCTGTTTTAAAAAGCAATAGCTGAAGCTCAGCAGTCCACACAAACTGTTTTCGCTTAACTGTGGGCAGTGACACTATGCGTAGCAACCAATACTAACTCAACCATCTCACTCTAATATGTCCCCTATAAAAGCTTCTTGGAAAAACTGGCAATTATTAACCGACAAAGGTCGGCACATCTGGTCATTTAAAGCCGATTCAAATCGCATAGATGAACACCTAAAAAATGCCAACACCCTCTCCGATGAAGAAATAGCGCAGCTAGCACTAGACTTTCAATTTAATAAAACTAGCAACCCCAATTCTGGCGATCAAGTTTACAGACACGCTGCTGTTAATAAGAAATTCAAAGAATTTACCGGAACTATCCCGCAAGCCGAACAGCCAGACTATCGACACATCACCGATGCGCTAGTAAAAGCCATGAATTACTACGCCTGTTTGCAAAGTGATGACGGCCATTGGCCAGGTGATTACGGCGGCCCATTATTTTTATTACCCGGTTTACTCATAGCGTCTTATATTTCCGACACGCCCTTTCCTAAGGCGCATAGTGAAATGATGAAACTATATCTATTCAATCATCAAAACCCAGATGCAGGCTGGGGCATGCACATTGAAGGCGAGTCGACTATGTTCGGCACCGTCATGCAATATGTGTCCTTGCGTTTATTGGGCGTTAATCAAGATGATGAGCGTATAACCAAAGCCAGAGCATGGATCAAAGACAATGGCGGCGCTACAGGCATCCCTTCTTGGGGTAAGTTTTATCTAGCGATTCTAAACTGCTATGACTGGCAAGGTTTTAACAGCTTATTTCCTGAAATGTGGTTATTTCCGAACTGGCTGCCGATACATCCATCACGTTACTGGTGTCACAGTCGCATGGTTTATTTACCGATGGCTTATTGTTATGCACATAAAATTAAAGCCCCCGAAAATGAGTTAATCTTATCGTTAAGGGAAGAGCTCTATAACGAGGATTTCGCAAGCATAGACTGGGCCAAGCAGCGCAATACAGTTTGCGAAAAAGATTGCTATACCACGCTCTCGCCCGTATTAAAATGGATGAATTTTTTCACTAATCATTACGAGAGCTTTGCAAATAGTTGGTTAAGAAATAAAGCCACGAACTATATCTTAAAATATCTTAATGCCGAAGATGCGCAAACCGATTACATCAACATAGGCCCAGTCAATAAAGCCATCAATTCTATTTGTATTTGGCATGCCTACGGCAAAGACTCTACACAATTTAAAAAACATGTAGCACGTTGGTATGATTATTTATGGGTCGCCGAAGACGGCATGAAAATGAATGGCTATAACGGCTCTCAACTGTGGGACACCGCTTTTGCAAGTCGCGCCATGCTTGAAAGCGACTTGGGCAAACTATTCCCTGAAACCATAGCAAAAAGCTATCAGTTTATTGACCTCTCACAAATCAAAGTAGAACACGCTACTCATGCCGAGTTTTTTCGTCACCCCATGATAGGTAGTTGGCCATTTTCAACGGCTGAAAATGGCTGGCCAGTAGCTGATTGCACCGCAGAAGGCCTTAGTACTACCTTAGCAATACATCACTCTGGCCTAGTAGATCCTGCAATATCAGAGTCTCGCTTACAACTAGCCATGGCCTCATTGCTGTCCTATCAAAATCCCGATGGCGGCTGGGCCACTTATGAGTTAACGCGGGCGCCAAAATGGCTAGAGAAGCTTAATCCGTCTGAAGTGTTTGCTGACATTATGATTGATTATTCTTGGACCGAATGCACCGCCGCCTGCGTCATTTCTTTAATTGAATTCCAAGAAACCTACCCTCACTTTAAAAGCACTGAAATTCATAAGGCCGTCAGCGATGGATTACGTTTTATTTTAAAACAGCAAAAGCCTGATGGTTCTTGGTATGGTGGCTGGGCGGTATGCTTTACTTATGCCAGTTGGTTTGCCATAGAAGCGCTCAGCAAGGCCAAAAACAAGAATTATTATGACGAGCTATTAATCACAACCAGCATCAATAAAGCTTGTGTTTTTCTAGTCACTAAGCAAAAAACTGATGGTGGTTGGGGCGAGACTTTCGAATCTTGCTCCAAAATGGTTTATACTGAGTCCCAAACTTCTCAAGTAGTCAATACGGGTTGGGCACTATTAGCCCTAATGGCTGCTGATTTTAAAGACAAAAAGTTGATTGAGTCCGGCATAAATCTATTATTAAATAGACAAACGGACATCGGCGACTGGGCACAGGAAAATATTTCCGGTGTTTTTAATTATAACTGTATGATAACTTACGCTAATTATAGAAATATCTTTCCTATTTGGGCTTTAAGTAGATACTATAAGAAACATATAAACTGATGATAAAGTATCAACTTGGTAATAAATTGGAATTAAAGCTTGCCTAATATGAAATCAAAATTCGATATTTGCATTATCGGTGCAGGCATGGCTGGCGCGACTATCGCCGCCTATCTCGCGCCAAAAGGCATTAAAATCGCGTTAATTGATCAATGCTTTAAAGAAAAAAAACGTATCGTCGGTGAATTATTACAGCCCGGTGCGGTTTTATCACTAGAGCAAATGGGCTTACTAGATTTATTACAAGGCTTTGACGCGCAAGCTGTTGATGGCTATGCACTCATACATGGCGATCAAAAAACCACCATTCCTTACCCCAACCATTATATGGGCATGGGCTTACATAATGGTGAGTTTTTACAGAAAATCAGAGCCTCTGCATTAGCCAATGAATCTGTCACAAAAATTCACGGCAAAGCCTTACAGCTACTAGAAAATGATCGTCAAGAAATTATTGGCGTTAGTTACCGAGAAGAACTCAGCTCAGAAATAAAAACCATACATGCCCCTTTAACGATCACTAGCGATGGTTTCTTCTCAAACTTTAGAGATGACCTCAGCAATAATGAAAAAACAGTCACTTCATATTTTATAGGATTGATTTTAAATGACTGCGACATGCCTTTTCCTAGGCATGGTCATGTGTTTTTATCGGGACCCACCCCTTTTATTTGCTACCCTATTTCTAGTCATGAAGTCAGATTACTGATCGACTTCCCGGGCGAATTACTACCTAGAAAAGCATTGTTACAGGCACATTTAGACGCCAATGTAACACCCTATATTCCAGAAATTATGCGCAGCAGCTATGATCAGGCCATAAAAGCAGGCGGATTTAAAGTTATGCCTAATCATTATATGGCAGCAAACCCGATCATCCGCAAAGGTGCCGTCATGTTAGGCGATGCACTTAATATGCGCCACCCCTTAACAGGGGGAGGCTTAACAGCTGTATTTTCAGATATACAAATATTAAGCACACATTTATTGGCGATGCCTGACTTTTACAATACTGATTTAATTCATAATAAGATAGAAGCTTATTATCGAGATAGGCAAAATGCTAACGCCAATCTTAATGTACTGGCCAATGCGCTTTATGGCGTGATGTCTAACGAACTCCTCAAAACCGCTGTATTTAAATACTTACAATGTGGTGGCCGTAACGCACTAGAATCTATTGCTATTCTGGCCGGATTAAACAGAAATCATTACTCTTTAATCAAACAATTTTTCACTCTAGCGATATTTGGCGCTTACGATTTAATCCGCCAAGGTATTACCAAGCTACCCCAGGCTGTAAAAATATTATTCGATGCTTTCAGCATTATCAAACCCTTAGCTAAAAACGAACTATCTGTATCCGCAGTCATCAGCGATTACTTTAAAAAATAAGCACCACCCTCTTTTACCCTTTGCTTAATAATGAATAATTTCAGCTATTATTTCTTAATATGGTAAAATTTCCCAACGTTTTAGCCCTAAGTCTAAGTTAATTCACAGTAATTCGTCTGTGTTATTTTATTTTGGCGTGAAACGATAAATCTAATGGAGAGCTCTTGTCGCCCTCTACTATTACTTGTCCAACCTCATACCTTATGATACTTATGAACAAACCTAAAAAAGTCGCTATTCTTACTGCAGGCGGCTTGGCTCCTTGCTTAAATTCAGCTATCGGTAGCCTTATCGAACGTTACACTGAAATCGACCCTTCCATTGAAATCATCTGCTACCGCAGTGGTTACAAAGGTTTGCTATTGGGCGACTTTTATACGGTTACACCAGCGATACGTGAAAAAGCAGGACTCTTACATCGCTTTGGCGGCTCTTTAATTGGCAACAGTCGCGTTAAACTGACCAATGTTAAAGACTGCCTAAAACGTGGCCTAGTTCAAGAAGGCCAAGATCCTCAAAAAGTAGCAGCTGATCAACTCGTTAAAGATGGCGTTGATATATTGCACACCATAGGTGGCGACGACACGAATACCGCTGCTGCAGATTTAGCGGCATTTCTTGCCAATAACAACTACGGCCTTACCGTTATCGGCTTACCTAAAACCGTTGATAACGATGTGTTCCCGATCAAACAATCACTCGGTGCTTGGACGGCAGCAGAACAAGGCGCACTGTATTTTTCAAACGTGGTGGCTGAAAACAACGCTAACCCACGCATGCTTATTATCCATGAAGTCATGGGACGTAGTTGTGGCTGGTTAACTGCGGCGACCGCTCAAGAATATCGCAAATTACTGGATAAGGCAGAATGGTTACCCGAACTAGGTCTAGATCGTAACGCCTTTGAAGTTCACGCTATATTTATACCTGAAATGACTATCGACATCGCTGCGGAAGCGACGCGCTTACGTGCAGTTATGGATCAATATGATTGCGTTAACATCTTCGTTTCTGAAGGTGCGGGTGTTGAGTCTATCGTTGCCGAGATGCAAGCCAAAGGACAAGAAGTGCCTCGTGATGCTTTCGGTCATGTCAAACTAGATGCTGTAAACCCAGGAAAATGGTTCGGCGAACAGTTTGCCGAAATGCTAGGTGCCGAAAAAACCCTGATCCAAAAATCGGGTTACTTCGCTAGAGCCTCTGCCTCTAATGTCGAAGACATTCGTTTAATCAAGTCTTGTGCTGATTTAGCGGTCGAATGCGCCTTCCGTCGCGAATCGGGCGTAATTGGTCATGATGAAGATCGCGGTGGTGTTTTACGCGCCATTGAATTTCCACGCATCAAAGGCGGCAAACCTTTTGATCTTAATACCCCTTGGTTTAACCAAACATTGACTGAAATCGGTCAAACTAAAGGCGCCAAAGTTGACGTAAGTCACTAATCAACAAACAAAAGTCACTTTGTAGCTTAATCTATGGCAGACTAAGCTACAATCTACTTAAAAAGCATCTAAAACAACTCTGGAATATCTATGGCTACATGGCTAGAAACGTGTCAACAACAACTTGCACGCTTGGAAATAACCTCTGTTCTGGCTGATAAATTAGTCACCTTATGTAACAAAACCAACGAAGATATTGCCCCAGAGTTGGTGCAAAAACTCAATGCCGAACATACCCGATTAAATCGACAACTAGAACGCTTGCACGCTAATCGTTTTGAAGTCGCTGTAATTGGTCTTGAAAAAGCAGGAAAAAGCGCCTTACTTAATGCCTGGTTAGGCCAAGAAATTCTGCCTTCTGCACGGGAAAGATGTACCTTTACCAGCACCGAAATTTGGTCAGCCCAGACCGAACAAGATCAACTGCTATTTATTCAATATTACAGTAAAGAAGAAATAACCCAGCTACAGCAACAAAGAAAAGCAGCGTTAGATAACACGCTAGGTGACAAAGAAAGAAAAGAAATACAAGAAGATTTCGACGATACCGAAAAGCATCTGCAAGCCATCCATGAATTTACCAAACAAAAAAATGGGTATACGCAAACCTTTATCGACATTAGTGAAATAAACGAACAACTACAATCGGCTATTTTTAAAAACCGAGCCCAATCACTCGCCATCAAACGCATACAGATTAAAACCGTACGCTTACGCAGTGACAGAGATATTATTTTTCATGATGTACCCGGCTTTAACTCCGGTATACAAATGCATTCAGAACAGGCCATAGACCGACTCAAAGGTTGCGACGCCATTATTTATGCCAAAGAAATGAAACAGCCTTCTATTACTGGGCCAGAAAAAGAAATACTACTGATTGCTGACACTGAAGACCCCAACATCAAAGTGTCCGACAAAATTTTTGTGGTACTCACCCAAGCAGATGCCTTAGATGATGCCATTGATTTCAAAGAAACCTTAATTAAACATAGAAACTACTGGCCTAGTGTACCCGAGCGCCGCATGATCCCCGTTTGTGCTCGATCTCATCTCGTTGAATCAGGCATACCTTCTGAAGATACGCTACGACGCTCAAAGGCCGCAGATGACAAAAATAAGCTAAAAAAACTAGGCATCACCGATGGCGTCATCATCTTAAAAGATACCGTTAATTATTACATTGATCACGAACGCTCTGAAGTACTACAAAAACGTTGTGACGCCCTGGTTAATAATATTCGCTACTATGCCGCTGAAATTTTAGGCAAATTAGAACCTCTTTATGAAGATATCACCGAAGGTGAAGCGGAAGAAGATGATCTACTAGGCAAAGAATTTAATCAATGGTGGGGCCGTGAATGGCAACGCATCAAAAAAGATTTTGATGTCTGGTATGCAGAGAGTATTCAAGGCCGTAAAGAAGCTGACGCCATAGGTGCAGAACATCAAGAACTAGCAACCTTACACGCCGCTTATGACGAAAAAATCGACGGACTACTCTCGAACCTGACCACAGGACAAATGGATGAGCTAAAGCGTATTTATACGGCAGGCCGTACTATTTCTATGCCCGATCCACGCGAAGGCAATTATAAAATTCGCGAGGAATTGTTTAGAGAAATCCAACAAAAGTTTGAAACCGAACTCACCGATCAATTAGCACAATCATTACAAGTATTAATCGATCAAATTGCCCATAAAACACAATCCTTATTGTGGGAAACTCATGACGTACGCAAAACGCTACTCAATGCCGATGAAAGCATAGAGCAAGCGCGCATACGTCATGGCTTTCAAGTGTTGTTTTTACGTTTTGGTCGAGTCGCTGTAGAAGCCTTTATCGCCAAACCTTTACAAGCACGTGAACGCTTATTAAATGAAAGATCAGCGGAAATTAAAACCCTAGAAGCATTTTATCAAGGCGAAGACATGAGCAAGCAAGATGTCACGCATTATTTACGTTACGGCTTATGGGCCAACAAAACAACAGCCACGACTCCCGTAGTAGGCAGAACCGTTAAAACTGCCATTAAAGCGGCGATGAATTCAGAATCTAACCTTCCCCTTGCTAATGAAGCGGTTAACTCCCTTAAAAAACAGACAGAAGAACTAGAAAAACAACCAGAACCTAGTAATTTTGAGCAAGTGGTTGCTGAAATCAATAGTGATTTAGCCGCCTTAAATGACTACCTAAAGAACAGTGTCTTTTATGCCGCAGGTTTTGTGACCTATTGTAATCAAGAGTTAGAACGCATTCGAAATCGTTTTAAAGAAATGGAAGATAATGATCGTCAATGGATAGGGCTGATCCGCACTGCCGTTAAGTACGAGAAAAATCCCAACATACCTTACAACATTGCCCACACTCGCCGTGATTTCCGCCTACAACGCGAAATAGCAATGGAGCTCAGAGAAGCTAGAAATAGCTACACGAAAGTGTATTAAGCCAGAGCTTAACCTAGTCTTGTCGGGGCATAGCTTGGGTAGTTACTGAACGTTTCTTTGGACACCCTTGCCTTCGCCTACATTTCCCCTTCTCACAGTACCGTAGGGTGCAATAGGCGATAGCCGTATTGCACCGCTCACACAGAAGCATAAGATGTCGACATGACGACGCAATATGGCTTACAGGTTAAGCGTTAAAAATTGCGGGTTACGCATTGGAATAATAACCGACTTTGTGAATATAAATACCGTAGGGTGCAATAGGCGATAGCCGTATTGCACCGCATACTCAGAAGCATAAGATGTCGACATGACGGATCAATACATTATTTAGGTGTCGTATTGCGTCATAGATGTTTCAAAATACGGCGCAATACGGCTTTGCCTATTGCGCCCTACGGTTTACAGGTTACGCATTGGGTTACAAGCCTAGTCACGCGTGGCTGATACGCTACACGATATGCAGATACTTTATGTAACTTGCTAATACGCTACGCAACATACCAATAAGCCACGTAAAATACGGATACCCTACGGTATCTGCATATCGCTTAACGAATAAAATGATAGCGTACGTGATACACGGATTATTTATGGAATATTCAGATAGGCTGCTCAATAAGCATATTCCCTATCGAATTCGCCTATAGCATAAAAAAGTTGCGAGTTACTTTTGAATTTAGTGGATTATTTACGCGAAACGCAGCTTTCTCGTGCAATTCGCCTCTTTTAGATCTAATTTTCGTTTTGCTTAAGGTACTCACCAAAACCACAACGTTTTCGCGATTTGCGTAAGCTAGCTGCACTTTAATTTAGCTATCGGCAAAATCCATCGCCTACCCGCTTATTTCACGGCCTATCCAAAGACAGCTTAGTTTACTTAAAAATGTTCTAAGCCACAGCTATATGGCGATTGCCAACTATTTTTTTTGCGTCACTTAAGCATATGCGCTATCGCACGGGCCTTATTCAGACTAGACTAGAGTTTTCTATAGGCTATTTTTAGAAATACCATCGGCATAATTACTTTTATCTCTGCCCTGCCAATAAGCCAAGGCCAATTCATGTGCTTGTTGCTGACTCTCAGCTTTACCTAAGAGCTTAAGCGCTACCGCTGCTGTGCCGATGATAGAACTTTCGGCAAACTCGTCTGCAACTAAGCCTTGCCAGATGTGCGCGAGTTGCTTAGGATTTAGTTCTTCGTCTTTGACATGGCGACGGGCAAATAAAGCCGGCCAGTTTTCGTCTAATAGTTCACCGTGGTGTACGCTTTGTACTAAACAGTCCATATCAGGATTACGTTCAGTTTCACCGCCCTCACCTTTTAATACAGCAGCATGGGGCTGTTGTAATAAAGCGGCGGCTTGCTGATGTACAGGTCTATAACCGGGATGAAAGATGCCTTGAATGCTGTAGTCGGCATTAAAGGGGTTTAATAAGCGCACCAAGGTATGCACAGGCGAACGTAAACCTAATAGCGGCCGCAGTTCTATAATGTCATGCAAGATCGGGCAAAAGTGCTCTAAGGATAAATAACTAAAATGCTGATGCTGCAACTGCAGTTTAGTTTGTCCTATCGAAGTTGAATAGTGCAGACCTAAGTATTTCAATACATCTTGGGTATACACTCGATCGGCACTAGGGCCTGTGGCACCATGCATAAAGACCTTGATGCCATTGTCTGCTAATAACAGCGCCGACAATAAAAACCAAGGCAAATGTCGACGCTTTCCGGCATACGATGACCAATCTAAATCGACTAGCGCCTTGTCAGCAAAAAGATTACAGGCGGCTCGGCCTGCTAACACAAAGCCTGCCAGTTCTTCTGGCGTTTCTTCTTTAATGCGCATCAGCATTAAAAAAGCACCTAATTGCACGGGCAGTACCTTGCCCGCTAAGATCATGCTCATGGCACGATAGGCTTCATCTTGCGTCAGTGGTCTGGAACCTTTCTTACCTTTGCCTAAGATGCGGATAAACTCTGCGAAAGCATGCTCAGTTTGCCCTGTTTGCTCATGATGCGTAAAAGTCATAAGGTAAATCTGATGTAATGATCAATTAACAAGGCCGCAAACAGCGCTGTGATATAGATTATCGAATAAACAAAGGTTTTCATCGCGGTTTTATTATCTTTATTACGCATCATGAGTATGGCGTAATAAATAAAACCAAAATCTAGCAATAAAGCTGATGCCCCATAAATTAAGCCGCTCATGCCGGTTAAATAAGGCAATAGCGTCACTAACAGCAATAAGATGGTATAGAGCAATATTTGTAAACGAGTAAATTCCACGCCATGAGTCACTGGCAACATGGGAATATTTACTTTGGCATATTCTTCACGTCTGGCAATAGCCAAAGCCCAGAAATGGGGCGGTGTCCACACGAAGACTATCAAAGCTAATAATAAGCCATAAGCGCTGACGTCTCCGGTCATGGCACACCAGCCTAATAAAGGCGGCGTGGCACCAAATAAGCCGCCAATGACTATATTCTGTGGCGTAGCTCTTTTAAGATAAAGCGTATAAATGATAGCGTAACCGAATAAGGATAAGAAGGTGAGTATCGCAGTTAAGGTGTTCACCAAAAATACCAAAATCAGCATCGCACTCACACCTAATACTAAGGCAAAGCTCAGAACATTGGTTGCGCTTAAGTCACCCATAGGTAAAGGGCGCTTTTCGGTGCGGGCCATTTGCGCATCGGCTTTTCTATCAATAAAATGATTAATCGCTGCGGCTGACGAGGCTGCCAGTCCGATACCGATCAGACCGTAAGCAAAAGGTTCGATTTCTGGCATGCCAGGTACCGCTAATAACATACCGACCACGGCGGTAAAAAGCATTTCTGCAACCACATTGGGTTTACAGAGTGTGAGGTAGTTCTTCCATGAAAGCACAGAGGATTTGCTAGGCATTGTTTAATAAGTTCCAACTTTTAATTTATTGTATAGAATACCGTGAACTATGGCTTATTGAAATAGACCAACGCGCTTACCATCATGAAAGAGGCTTTATGAATCATCGCTTACTATGTACCGCTTTACTCTGTTTACCCGCACTCACCTGCCAGGCCGAAACAAAAATAGCTGAACACACCTTGGCTAATGGCTTAAAAATTTTAGTAAAAGAAGATCATAGGTCACCGATAGCCGTGACCCAAGTCTGGTATAAAGTGGGCTCCAGTTATGAGCCAGGCGGCATTACCGGTGTCTCGCACATGTTGGAACACATGATGTTTAAAGGCACCGACAAACATGCCGCTGGAGAGTTTTCACGCATCATTGCTGAAAACGGCGGTGATGAAAATGCTTTTACCGGACAAGATTACACGGCATATTTTCAAACGATGGAAGCTTCTAGACTGGCCGTTAGTTTTGAACTAGAAGCCGATAGAATGCGCAACCTACACTTACTGCCTGAAGAGTTAAAAAAAGAACTGCAAGTGGTTACCGAAGAACGCAGAATGCGTACTGATGACAATCCACAAGCTAAAATGCAAGAGCAGTTTATGTCGGTGGCTTATTCAAATAGTGGTTACAAGCATCCTATCATCGGTTGGCCGTCTGATATTGCTAATTACACAGTGGAAGATTTACAAGCGTGGTATCAACGTTGGTATGCGCCTAATAATGCCACTCTAGTGGTCGTCGGTGATGTACAACCTGCTGCGGTTTTTGAGCTGGCTGAGCATTATTTTGGCGAACTGAAAACCAGTGATATTAAAGCCTTAAAACCACAGATTGAAATCGAACAGTTGGGCGTACGTAAGATAACTGTAAAAGTACCAGCAAAATTGCCATCGGTGGTCATGGGCTATAAAGTTCCGGTATTAAAAACCGCAGCGAATGATGATGAAGCCTATGCCTTGGAAGTACTGGCCGGCGTCTTAGATGGTGGCAACAGCGCACGTTTATCGTCTAGCTTAGTGCGAGGCAAGCAAATAGCGGTTTCTGCCGGTGCAGGCTATGAAATGGGTACCCGACTATCGGGTTTATTTGAGCTAGAAGCGACGCCTGCCGAAGGTAAAAGCGTAGTTGATTTAGAGACCGCCTTAAAAGCTGAAGTTAAAAAACTACAACAAAGCTTAATCAGCCCTGATGAATTACAACGCATTAAAGCCCAAGTGTTAGCCAGCGACATTTACCAGCGCGATTCTAATTTTTATCAGGCCATGCAAATAGGTACACTAGAAACCGTGGGCTTAGGTTGGCAAAAAATGGATGAATATGTGCCTAAGATCAATAAAGTGACGGCAGAGCAAGTGCAAAAAGTAGCCCAAAAATATCTCATTGAAGATCATTTAAGTATTGCTTACCTAGAACCACAAATCATTACTACCAGCACTGCAAAAAAGGAAGCTCACTAATGCGTATTCGTCTATTAAAATCAGTAGGTTTAGATACTAACATAGCCTATCTATTAGCTTTTGCGTTGCTGGTAACGAGTCAATCCGCGATCTGTGCCGCAAAAATTGAACACTGGCAATCTACGCAAGGCAGCCCCGTTTATTATGTACACACTGAAGGCCTACCTATGGTCGATATACAGTTGGTATTTGATGCTGGGAGTGCGCGTGATAAGGAAAAATTCGGTTTAGCTTCACTTACTGCTGGGCTTTTAGACACGGGTGCAGGCTCATGGAATGCCGATGAGATTGCCCAACGCTTTGAAAGTGTGGGTGCAAAATTTAGCGCTGGCAGCTCAATTGATATGGCCACGGTATCTTTACGTACTTTGACCGACAAACCCCTCTTCGATAAAGCCTTGGACACGATGCAAGTCATCTTGGCTAAACCCGCTTTTAAAGAAGCTGATTTTAAACGCGAAAAAAATCTCACCTTGGCCGGCTTAAAGCAACAAGAAGAATCGCCAGGCGCATTAGCTAGCATCGCTTTTTACAGTACTCTGTATGGCACGCATCCTTATGCTCATCCTGACTCAGGTCTCCTAAAAACAGTGACTGCGCTTAAAAGCACTGATCTACGTCATTTTTATCAGGAATATTATGTAGCCGCTAATGCCATGGTCGTGATTGTCGGTGACTTATCTAAAGAACAAGCAGAGCTTGCCGCAGAGAAGTTGCTTTCTGGCTTACCGCTAGGAAAAAAACCAGAACCGCTACCTGAAGTGACTATGCCAGTGACTGCGAGCTTACAGCATACGCAGTTTCCCTCAACACAAACCCATGTATTAGTTGGCTTGCCTGGTACTTACCGTAAAGATCCTGATTATTTTGATCTTTATGTCGGCAATCATATTTTGGGCGGCAGTGGTTTGGTTTCTAAACTGTTTAATGACATCCGAGAAAAACGCGGCTTGGTTTATGGCGTATCCAGTGCTTTTGTGCCCATGAAAAAACCGGGGCCGTTTCTAATCAGCTTACAAACGCGTAATGATCAAACCACCGAAGCGTTGCAAGTGCTGAATAAAACCTTGGCGGATTATATTGCGCAAGGCCCTAGCGAAGACGAACTGGTTGCCGCTAAAAAGAATATTACCGGCGGCTTTGCCATGCGTTTTGATACCAACAAGAAACTGGCCAGCTATGTTGCTATGATCGGCTTTTATGATATGCCCTTAGATTACCTAGATACCTTCCAAGCAAAAGTAGGCGCCGTAACCGTTGCATCCATCACCGATGCACTTAAACGCCACGTCAATCTAGCTTTATTACAAACCATTACCGTAGGTAAATCAGAGTAGATGTCCAATAAACTTAGAATCATTGGTGGCGACTGGCGTAGTCGCTGCATCAGCTTTATCGATACACCGGGCTTAAGACCAACGCCAGCCAGAGTTCGCGAAACCGTCTTTAATTGGCTACGCAACGACATCATCGGCAGCCGTTGTCTGGATTTATATGCGGGTAGCGGTGCTTTAGGTTTTGAAGCAGCCTCTAGGGAAGCTAAGTTTGTCGTTCAAGTAGAAAACAATAGTTTGGCCTGCAAAGCGTTGAAAGACAATGCTGCCACCTTAAACGCTAGCCAGATAAAAATGGTACAAGCCAATGTACTTCAGTATCTAGGAGGTGACGCTCAAGAGTTTGATGTGGTGTTTATTGATCCACCTTTCGCAATGGATCTAGTCATACAGACCTGTTTATTACTGGAAGCAAAAAGCTGGCTAAGCAAGCATGCAAAAATCTATGTAGAAACAGAAAGTACGCTAACTTTAACCGGTATGCCTGAAAACTGGCGGTTATTAAAAAGTAAAGTGGCGGGGGAAGTAGGTTATCACTTGTTTGAGCGGATGGGCGAAGGGTAGTGATACTTAAAAGCTTAACTGCTGCCCATTTTTAAAAAAATCTAACGTAGCACTGAATGTTGGGTTGGAACAGCACCAACCCAACCTACATTCTAGCTAAGCTCAATATTGGAATGCGAAAAGTGCAGCTTAACCAACCCCTAAAACTTATCCGCTTGAGTCTGAGCTTCTCTGCTACCATTCATGTCACCCAGCAACTCCCTTGCTCTAGCCACTAATAACCAACTGTGTTTTTTAAGAGCCGCATCATTCGTTGCCAGTAGTAAGGCCTTTTTAGCTAAATCTTCCGCTAGCTTTGGTTTAGACTGTTTTAACCTAAATACCGCCAACTTATAATACAAGGTCGCATTACGTGGCTCTATTCTAATGGCACGTTCAATCGTAGTCGTAGCCGCCTCAATATCACCCGATTTACTACTCTGATCAGCAGCAGACGCTAAAGCATTAACCGCAGGTGACAATGCTGCAAAAGAATCCAAGGGTGAAAATCTAGTTTGCTGCATAAGTGAATCTGATGGAGCCTTTATAGGCTCTTGTTTTAATGTCTGCATAGCCATATCTTCTACCGAATGTCCTGCCCGATTGTCTGGTGGCACATTAACGACTTGCTCAGGCAAGGTCGATTCTTGCTTTGAAGATGCAGCGACCTGTTCTTGCTGTATTGGCGTTAAAGGCTCTATCGGCATATCCACCTGAGTTGAGACCTGTTCTGGCTCAGCAAGTGGTTTAGTCGTTAGCACCTCAGGCATTTCTTGTTTTACAACGGGCTGCTCTATCTGCTTAACGACTTTAGGCTTTGCCTTAGATTTAGACTTGGCTACTTTTGATGGCGGTTTACTATAAACCGTCGCGCCACTGCCATAAACAGGCGCTGGCGGCTGTGTAGAAGCACATCCACCCATAAAAAAAGACAGAGTGCCTATTAACAAAAATCGTTTTAACATGTCATCCCATTATTCATTATTTAAATCAGTCTATTTAGGATACTGTCTAAAAAGGTATATCGTCATCAAAATCATCATAAGTCGGTGGCGCTGGCGGCATATTGCTAGCATTACTAGTCGACTTGGATGGTTGAGTTGGATAATCCGGTTTAGATGCAACCGATGCAGAATAACTAGAAGGTGTTTGATCGCCGCCCATGCTTGCAGTACCACCACTGCGAGAACCTAACATATGCAGTTCATCTGCTACTATTTCGGTGGTATAACGATCTAGCCCTGCTTGATCCTGCCACTTGCGGGTACGCAAATGTCCTTCCACATAAACTTGACTGCCTTTTTTTAAATATTCACCAGCAATTTCTGCTAAACGTCTAAAAAATACCACTCTATGCCATTCAGTAGACTCTTTTCTTTCACCCGTTTGCCTGTCTTTCCAGCGCATGGAGGTTGCCAAGGTTATATTAGCAACCGCATCGCCCGTTGGCATATATTTCACTTCAGGATCTGCACCTAAATTCCCGATCAATGTCACTTTATTAAGCATAGGTACTCCTTACATTATTATCTTGCAGTGACTTTGTTAGTCACAAAACTTTTGATTTTTGATCTCGCTAGAAGCGGCCCACACATATACTAGGCCGCTTATAACTTAAGATTAAGCGGAGTAATGCGATTCAATATAACGCTGTACTATTTCCTGAAATTCTTCAGCAATTCTGTCGCCCTTAAGGGTTACGGTTTTTTCACCATCTTCATATACAGGGGCTACTGGAGTTTCACCGGTACCCGGCAAACTGATGCCGATATTAGCGCTTTTACTTTCACCAGGACCATTGACCACACATCCCATTACAGCAACTTCCATGGTTTCAACACCTGGATATTGCGTACGCCAAATAGGCATTTGATCACGCAAATAGGTTTGAATATCCATAGCTAGTTTTTGAAAATAATCACTAGTGGTACGACCACAACCCGGACAAGAAATAACCATAGGCGTAAATGAACGAAAGCCCATAGTTTGTAATATCTCTTGACCAACAATGACTTCTTGAGTTCTAGACGCACCAGGCTCGGGTGTTAAAGAAATACGAATAGTGTCGCCTATGCCTTGCTGCATGAGCACTGATAGTGCCGCAGCAGATGAAACAATACCTTTAGAACCTATGCCAGCTTCAGTCAAACCAAGATGTAATGCGTAATCACAGCGACTGGATAAGTCTTGATAAATATTAATCAGCTCTTGTACGTTACTGATCTTGCATGAAAGTATAATTTTATTCTTTGCTAAACCAATTTCTTCAGCTTTAGCTGCACTTTCCAATGCCGACAAGACGATAGCTTTGCGAGTTATAGCAGGTAAAGACTCTGGATGTTGTAACAAGCGATTGTCATCTAAAAGTCTTGTTAAGACTGCTTGATCTAAACTGCCGCCATTAACACCAATACGTACTGGCTTATCATATTGACAAGCAAACTCTATCATTTGCTGAAATTGAGGATCACGACTTTTGCCACGACCGACATTACCTGGATTAATACGATATTTATCTAAAGCCGCCGCACAATCAGGGTATTTTTCTAATAATTTATGACCATTAAAATGAAAGTCACCAACTATCGGTACTGTACAACCTTGCTGGTTTAATTTATTACGAATTTCTGCAACCGCTTTAGCCGCTTCTTCTGAATTGACCGTAATTCGAACCATTTCAGAGCCAGCATTGGCGAGTTCAATAATTTGATTAACGGTCGCAGATACATTAACAGTATCTGTATTAGTCATAGACTGTACAACGATAGGAGCGCCGCCGCCGACCTTAACATCGCCGACTAAAACTTGATGAGTTATTTTTCTAAGGCTAATTGACATGATCTGAATCTTTTAAAAGTTGCAATTGCGAAAATTATACGCCATACGGTCTATTGAGCAGAGTTAAATCGTCTATTTTATAGACTCTATAGCTAACTCTTGGCTCGCAGCCTGCATAGCTTGTTTAATAGCCTTTACAGCTACCTGATTTAACTGCCCTATTCTATTATGTTGCTGACATAATGCGCCTCTAAAACCCAGATAGTCTGGATGATAAGCTATCAATTCAGGAATGTCCGTTAACCTCAACGAACCTGCCAAACCACAGAGCAACTTAAGTGCTTTAGCTTGAGACACGAAGGTTGCAATCTGCTCTGCCGTCATCACCTGAGTTAATGAACCATCTTGTTTGTCCATGGTATCTAGCATCACACCGACAAAGCCAGAAGCTTTTAACGTTAACATAATAGTTAAATCTGGCTGAGTATCGGCAAATAACACGGCGATGAGCGCCTGCTTTTGTGATACTACTCCACTTAGTTTTTTAAGCGTGCCTGTCCAATCGTCACCGGGAAAAAAGCCAATTTTTATATAATTCACCCCCGTTGCGGCCATCAACTGAACGGCATTAAAAATCACTTCAGGCTGCATAGGCAAATCGCCTATGGTTGCGCTAACTGGCGTACGCCCAGCAATAGCAGCAACTATCTGTTTAATATCTACCAGCTCTAACGCGCCTAACGCACCTAAAGCAGGCTGCTTAAGATCAATAATATCAACCTCAGCGTTCAATACTAATAAAGCTTCTTCTACGCTATTTACACTAGCCAACATGCCTGTCATGTTGGGCTACCTGCTTTATGTTCAGCTATTTTTGCCATCAACCACCCCCATGCTTCCCATTCTTTAGGGCCGGCTGTTTTTTCTAAGGCTAGTCGTAAATAATCAATCTCGGCGTCTATTTTTTCTATAGGTAACCACGCCAAGCGACTTATTAAGATAGCAGCTTCCAAGACCGAATGTTGTGCACGATTGAATCCCTTAAAGGGCGCATGATTGACGCTATGTATGGCCTTACAAACTATGCGAGGACGAAGACTATCGTCTTCTATGCTGATGACTTCAAGTTCAGCATGAGCTAAAGCGCACACTAACACCTGTCCGTTGATTTTTTCTGCCTTAGTGCATGGCCATTCACGCCGCCCTGTTAAACAACCAGCAAAAACCCGCACATCATCACTGTAATTAAGTACCGCAACTTTAGTTTCAAGTAAATTATCAAGAGTCGTTGAAGGTTTAAATGGCAAGATAATGAAATTATCACCCTCTATATGCACGCCCATAGGTGCAATATGCGTCACGCCCAAGCTGTTCTGCGTGGTCACTAAGGTTTCTTGAATCATAGTTCGTTAATCTTTTAAATTAGCCGAGTGTAAACCGCATTCTTTTTTAGAACCTGACTCCCACCACCATCGCCCAACTCTTTCATGCTGATTGGGTAACACCGCCCGAGTACAAGGTTCACAGCCTATGCTTATATAGCCTTTTTCATGTAGCTCGTTATAAGGCACTTGATGGGCTTCAATATAATCCCAGACTTGAGCTGAGCTCCAATTTAATAGCGGATTAAATTTAACGAGTGTTCGATCCGCACCAGAAAAGGCGCTGTCTATTTGTACTTCTGGAATATCTTGTCGCGTATCCAAACTTTGATCTTTACGCTGACCGGTAATCCAAGCATCAACTTGGGCTAGCTTACGCTTTAAAGGTTCGACTTTTCGAATACCACAACATTGCTGATGACCGTCTTCATAAAAGCTAAACAAGCCTTTATCTTTTACAAAACCGTCCAGCACGTCTCTATCGGGCGTTAATAATTCAATGTCTATTTGGTAATGCTTGCGAACTTTTTCTATATAGCGATAAGTTTCTGGATGCAAGCGTCCGGTATCTAAAGAAAACACAGATACGTTTTTGCTGATTTTTAAAGCCATATCAATCAGCACTACATCTTCTGCACCGCTAAAAGAAATAGCGATATTATCGAATTGCTCTAAGGCTTTCTTTAAAATGGTGCGAGGATTTTTATCGGCTAATTCACTTTGCAAAGACTGTATGTTGAACGAGGTCATGGGCTTGTTTGTTTTTAAAAGTTGTATGGAGTCAATAAGGGTAGGTAAATCACCTTATATTTTAGTGCTGTGCAAAATATTGAGCCAAGAAATCATCAAAAGGAATCTGTGGTTTACTTTCTATATCATGCTGCTTAATCAATGAAGCTTTAGCTATTTCGTCAAACTGATCAGATAAGATTTTATCTAACTGGTTATGCTTAAAATACTGCTCATGCTCCTTAGATTTACTTAAAGCAAAGCGACTAAAAGGCTGTCCAGTTTGCGTCATGCCTTCTAATATTCTTGCTGAAGCCGTGAGTTGTGGATTGTTGACTAAGGTAATCTGCTGCTCTAAAGCTGCACTATATGGTTTATGAACAGCCTCGTTATCGAGAATATTACAAACGGGGCGCATCGACTCTAAAATTTCCATCGCCCAATCCTGCAAGCCTATAGTCTGATCAGCTCGTTGCAGTTGCAGCCCCGGCTTTCTACCCTCATTAGCAACCGCTAACTGATTAGCATTATTAATCTGATGATCTTGATCTGAATTACTGGGGCTGTCTTTTAGCAAACAAGTCAATAAGAGTGCCTCTATAAAACGAGCTTTGCCTATGTCTATACCAATCGGATTGAATAAATCCAAATCTAAAGAACGCATCTCAATGTAACGCACGCCTCGACGGCTCAAGGCTAAGGTTGGTTTTTCACCGGAATTAATGATTTGCTTAGGACGAATCGTGCTATAAAACTCATTTTCAATTTGCAGAACATTACTATTAAGCTGGCGATATTCACCCGCTACCGCGATACCAATCTTTTCATAATCTGGATAGGGCGTAGCGATAGCATCACCTAAGCTTTTCACATAACCCGACAAGGAGTTGTAATCAATTTTTAGATCAGCTTGGTTTTTACTTTTATAACCTATATCACTCATACGTAATGAGGTTGCATAAGGATGATAAAGCGTACCGTTATCGAATTCTTCAAATTGCCGCATTAATTCTGGACGACTTTTAAAGAAGTTTTTACAAATAGCTGGAGACGCGCCAAATAAATATAGGATTAACCAGCCTAAACGCTGAAAGTTTCTGATTAAACCAAAGTAAGCTTCTGAGGTAAACGCTTCCACACTAAGCTGACTGCGCTCTTGTCGATGTAACTCAAGTAACAACGACTCAGGTACAGAATAATTAAAATGAATACCCGCAATGGCCTGCATCGTTCTACCATAACGATGCCATAAACCGTGCCGATAAACATGCTTCATACGCCCTATATTAGATGAACCATATTCAGCGATGGGTATGCTTTCATCACCATCGATACCACAGGGCATACTGGCATTCAGCAACATTTCATGATCTAAATGCTCATAAACATATTGATGCACCTGATGTAAGGTCGTCAAGGTGTCTTGAATATCCGCAAACGGAGGCGTAATCAGCTCAATCAATGCTTCTGAATAATCGGTCGTTATGGTCGGATGCGTTAGCGCAGAACCTAAAGCTAGAGGATGAGGTGCTTGGGAAATTAACCCATCATTAGCAATACGAAGACTTTCTTTTTCTATGCCTTTAAGGCCGCCGCAAAGCAAGGTCTGCTGATCATTAGCTAGAATTTGTGCTAGGCGAGGCGTAAGCTGATTGTTAAATTGAGTCATAGAATGGGCTAGTGTTCCCTGCTGTCCTGTATAATCGCCGTATTATAGAGGGTTTAACTCTTTGAAGAAATATTATCGTAGCGAGGCAGTGGTAGTGGACAAGAAGCCCCTAGAAATACTTAAGGCTGTTTTTGGTTATGATAGTTTTCGTGGCCAACAACAAGAAATTATTCAACAGCTCTTAACTGGCCAAGATGCCCTAGTATTAATGCCTACCGGCGGTGGTAAATCATTATGCTACCAAATTCCCTCCATCATCCTTCCCGGCGTAGGCATTGTTATATCGCCGCTGATTGCTTTAATGCAAGATCAGGTCAGTGCCTTGCTACAACTGGGTGTTAAAGCGGCTTTTTTAAATTCTACCCTGTCATCAGAAGCCACAAGAAAAATTGAACAACAACTGCTTAATAATGAACTTGATTTACTGTACATTGCCCCCGAAAGATTAACAGCATCACGCACCGCCATCTTATTCTCACGGATACAGATTGCCTTGTTTGCCATTGATGAGGCGCATTGTGTCTCGCAATGGGGTCATGATTTTAGGAGCGATTATTTACAGCTGTCGATGCTGCATGAACAATATCCTAGCATTCCACGAATTGCCTTAACGGCCACTGCTGACGAAAAAACTCGCCAAGAAATTATCTTGCGTCTGCAACTGGAACAAGCGCCACTTTATCTTAGTGGCTTTGACCGTCCCAATATACGTTACCGCATCGTTCAGAAACAAAATGCTAGACAGCAGTTAATCGCGTTTATTCAAGCCGAACATAGCGGCGATGCGGGTATCGTTTATTGCTTATCACGTAAAAAAGTCGATGAAACGGCGGAATGGCTAAGATCCAAAGGCATTAAAGCTTTAGCCTATCACGCAGGCATGCCCAGTGATATACGAGCTTTGCATCAACATCGCTTTCTAATGGAAGACAGCTTAGTCATCGTCGCGACTATTGCCTTTGGCATGGGTATCGACAAACCCAACGTACGCTTTGTGGCGCATTTGGATTTACCTAAAAGTGTTGAGGCTTATTATCAGGAAACCGGTAGAGCCGGCAGGGATGGCTTAGCCGCGAATGCTTGGATGGCTTATGGTTTACAAGATGTCATCACCTTGCGACGTATGCTGGCGGATTCTAATGCTGATGCCGCTCATAAACGATTAGAACTGCATAAACTTGACGCTATGCTGGCACTCTGCGAACAAGTCCATTGCCGGCGACAAGCTTTATTAGAGTATTTCGGTGATCATCTTGAGCAGCCTTGTAATAATTGCGACACCTGTTTAGAAACCGTTGAGACTTGGGATGGCACTTTGGTGGCTCAACAAGCACTATCGTGTATCTACCGAACCGGCCAACGCTTTGGCGTAGGCTATCTAATTGAAGTTTTACGAGGCAAAGCAACCGAACGAATTATAAATGCGGCCCATGACAAACAATCTACCTTTGGTATCGGCAAAGATCTCGATGAGCAGCAATGGTCATCGGTATTTAGGCAGCTAGTCGCTCGCGGATTAGTAGCGGTCAATTTTGAACATTTTGGTATCTTACAATTGACCGATAGCTGCCGCCCAATATTGCGTGGCGAACAACAACTAATATTGCGTAAAGATATCAAGCCAGAGAAAAGTAAATTAGGTAAGAAAACTTCAAACCGAACTACACACGCCACCAGCAATACCGAACTTTGGGATGCTCTGCGCGCCAAGCGCCGTGAAATTGCTGACGAACAAGATATACCGCCTTATCTAATTTTTCATGATGCAACGCTGATGGCCATGCTTGAAGCTAAACCTGCCAACCGCCAACAATTAGCCTTAATATCTGGTGTCGGTGTACGCAAATTAGAACTTTATGGCGAGCAATTTCTAGCCGTTATCAGCAACTTTTCTAGCCATAATCATGCGATAGCCGATACGGTAACGGAATCAGTCAACTTGTTCAGACTAGGTTACAACGTAACCCAAGTCGCTCAAAAAAGAGCGCTAAAAGAAGAAACGATTTATAACCATCTCTCACAAGCACTAGAACAAGGCCTGTTAAAATTAGAAGACGTTGTCGACTTGCCAAAAAAGGAGATTAAACAGATTGAAGACGTGCTGCTCAGTTTGCCTGAAGAACAACGAAACTCACTTAAACCGGCTTTTGAAGCATTCGATGGACAATACAGTTATGGTGTCTTGCGTTGTGTGAGAGCGGCTATGTTGGGTTAGGCTTAGTCGCCCTACAGGCGTTTGATACTATCAACAAATATTCCAGAACCAGCTCGTTGTTCGTAGAGCAATTTCGCGACATAAAATCGCCTGTGCAATGCGACACCGAAGCTCAGAAATGGTGGATTGCTAACAAGAATCCAGCTTAAGGTTTATAACATTTTTACCAATGCAGCTATAATAGCAACCTGACCAAGAGCTAAACCAAGCCCCCATTTAATTAATCGATTCTCCATTTCCAATAAATCGCTTTTTGTAGCTATTTGTGAATCCATTGCTTCAGAAAAAGCATCTTTCTGGGCTTCGGCCATTGCCGATGCCTGCTCACGACTAACTCCTGCTTTTTCTAATCGTTCAACAAATTTCAATGTATCAAATGTAACCGTTGTCATAATAAACCCTAGGGAATTTTAATTTTTTATTAGTATAACAAATAAAGATTTAGTCTCATATTTAACATAACAGCCATAATGCGTTCATACTCGACAACTCTGATCATATTCATAACAGCATGTTAAAAATGGGGCACAGCAATGGCTCTGAATTTGCGGGTAGTTAAGTCAAGCACTAAAAAATGTGCTCGACCCGCAGAGCTTAATGAGTACAAAGCACCTGAGTAGAAAATGACCTAGCACGTTGTGCTATTTCAGTACCTTCGATTCGAGCGCCTAAATGAGCTGCAACATAATGAACTTGGTTGGCATCTAAAAATAGTCGAATAATTTCAGGCTTAATAGCGAAATTCACATTTTGAGCCAAATCTCCTGTGAATTTTGCTACACGTGCAACATTAAGCTTTGAAACAACTGCGCCAACAATACCTCCACTTCTATCTATGATAGGTCCGCCACTATTGCCTGGCTGCAAAGGTGCAGAAATTTGAAGTAGATTGGGGTCATTTCCTAAGCCTGCTAGAGAGTTTACTTGGCCGCTAGTTACAATTAAATCTGATGATAATAAGCCTGACAAAGGGTAACCAGCGAGCATGATGTCCTCTCCAAGTTCGGCATTTTGACGAATAGGCGCTGAAATTTCTAGGCCGCTAGGAACGGACAATAGTGCTAAGTCGTCTCTCTGACTTGTTGCTCGTACCGTCGCCTTAACTTCTAACGAACGCTGCTTAATGAGTATTTTTGAGCAGTTATCAATTACATGAAAATTAGTAACTATCATATTAGGAGCGACAACAAAACCGCTGCCGGAGCTATCAGAGGCATTATTTTCTTGGCCTACTGAACCTATTTTTTCAGTAGTATTTTTTTCATCTAACAGCATCTCAGTTTGTATGCTTGAAAGTGCCTCATGGAATGTTTTTTTCAGTAAGTCCTCACCATGTGCACCCATTTTATCGATAACTATTGGTATTGTAATGGGAGCTAAGATACCCACACTAAACAGTGTTAATAATCCAAGGGATTGAACATCAGATGGCGGTTGTTGATAGTTGATATATTGTTTTATTCGATAACTCTTAATAAGTTGCCTACTAACTCCATCAATCATATCTATTCTAAAAAAAACAGTCTCAGCTCTATCAAAAATATTTTTGGTTTCCGCCTCGAAGTAAGGAATTGCTATAAGCGGGCTTTTTGCACTTACATCGGAACTTATTTCAACTTGATTATATACAGACCTTAGAAGATCGCTAACTTCATTAATATACGATTCCTTAATATCGTAATCATATGTTGTTGACCCTACAGTAAAATGAATATCTTGAATGTTAGCGTTTTGATTTAAAAGAGTAACTTTCGTGCTACTTTTATTAAAGATGTTTTGATTGTTGGAGAAACCCGTTTGTTTTAGTTGGCCATGATAGCTACACCCACATAAAAGAACAGTAATTAAAATACTACGTGCGACCATTTTATGAGTGACCAATCGATTTGACGCAATCATTATTTGATTTCCTTAATTTACATTGAGTTACATAATATACTCTGAGACCTTTGCGCGATGAGCATTTATTAGCTCAACAATAACTCAAAGGTGATTTTTAACGCATTTTACAAAAATAATAGCTAAATACTGTTCATTTAGCTTGGATTAACGGGTTTTTACCCGCCAATCCCCTTTTTTAGGCGTACTGCCCCTGTCTAATCGATAAACCTCGCTTAATATTATGAGCAACGCACATCAGTTCTACGCGGGTACGATTTCGTCCTAAGCCAAGATAACGGGCTTTACCCATAGCGTAATGTAGCTTAAGCACACCAAAGACTCGTTCGACAGTACTGCGAACTCCGGCGTGGGTTTGGTTAAAGACTTTATCTTCTTTGCTTAAAGGGCGATTCCGGTAGGCGCGTTTGATGAGCCTGTTTTCAATACCTCGTTCTGAGAGCCAGTCAGTGTGGGTTTGGCTTTGATAAGCGCTGTCGGCATAAGCGGCTGATTCATTACCCTCAAGTAAGGTAGTGAAGTGATTTGAATCATGCACGTTACCGGCGGAGTAAGCTAGTCCTTTAATCAGTCCTTCTTCATCAACGTTGATATGAGCTTTGTATCCGTAGGTGCTTTTGCTTTTCCCATCAGAGCCTGCTTTGACATTCCAAGCGGCATCAGGATCTTGAGTAGTACTACCGTCTGCTCGTTTATGAGGTCGGCATTGTTTAGCCTCTATCACACTGGCATCAATAATACTGACTG
>Ga0118677_10002019_pt1 | contig 41696 bp, 35 predicted proteins | sample AliMusrvi5mmetaG_FD_86154 | JGI IMG/M metagenome (GOLD analysis project Ga0118677, IMG submission 86154)
GTCATCGGGTTTTCCATCAAACCCGTAACAACCGGATCCTCCAAATCAAAATAATTCGCGTGATTCAAAGGCAAAATCTGACGCGCCAGCGTCGTTTTTCCGCATTGCCTCGGACCAATCAACGCCACCACTGGATTCCTTCCCAAGGCACGCTCGAGTTTTTTCTGATAGCCAAATCGCGGGATCACCCGTGAAATCTTGCAGCGCTTGTGCGGGATTTCAAGATCTATTCGTCGGGCAGGAAAGAAATGGTTCGCGACCATGCCCGCGAAGGAGAGGTTGAAGGAAATCCGCGCCGCTATCGCAGATGGCCTCTGAGGGCTTCAAATCTGCCGGGGGCACGCTCCCGTTGTTCCTTCTCCGGCTTTTCACGGATCTTTTCCAAACTGTATTTCCTGTGCTTGCCGATCCGGTAGCACGGGATGATTCCCCTGTCTGAACCTAAATTCCGCAATTGAAACTAACCACGAAAAGCACAACAAGCACGAAATCAGACAGTAACAAATAGAGAGTCACCTGATGGTGGATTCATCCACGAGGTGAGCCGGGGTGTTGGAATAACCATCTGAAATGTTCGTGTTTTTCGTGATTTCCGTGGTTCCAACTGATTTTTCTAAGCTGAATACTCCCGCAACGTGCTTGGGGACAGATCCAGAAATTCGGCGGCTTTGGCCGCTCCCACATACCCGGCAAGGCTTGCCGGTTTTCCAATTTCAGGCTGTCCCGCAACTGGCGCGGGTTCGCTTGAGGAACGGGGCGACTTCTCTCCTTCGAGGAGTCTGCCCAATGCCCGATAAACCGCATCCGCTTCCCTCAATATGTCAACAGGGAAGAACTGGTACCTTCGATGGCTTGACGTGCTGACCCGCTTGCCCCGCTACACCAACCAGAACATCTCCGAACTCACCCCGGAAAACTGGGCCAAGGCCCGCTCCGCTTCTCAGCGCCAGTACGCCGCCGCGGCGTAAGGGTTGGAAGTGTCAGAACGCAGCGTTCTGACGGTTACGCAAAATAATGGCGCGATCTACCGGCGTGTGCCATACGTGCCGCTTACTTTACAAAGGCGTTCTGAAATCGGCCACCCCGGAAAAGAACCGTGCCAAGCTCGAAACCTTCCTCCAGACGGTGGCTGTGTTGCATCCCGACACAGCCACAGCACTGCATTACGCCCAAATCGCCACCGCTTTGGAGCGCAAGGGAACACCAATCCCGGAAAATGACATCTGGATCGCCGCAGTAGCCATGGAATGCTCGATGCCACTGGTCTTCGAAGCGATGGGATTCAAAATACGTGGCATGGCCTGATCAACGAGGATCGTCAAAAAACCTTCGGGCGAAGCAAGGCGGGGTCGGCTCTTGACGGACTTGAAAAAAAGTGTATTATTTCAACAGTGCAGTTTGAATACGATCCGCATAAAAGCGCAAGCAATCTCGAAAAACACGGGATCTGCTTCGAGATCGCAAAAGAATTGTGGTCGGGGAAAACGGTTGAGGGACCGGCAAAATCTGTTTCCGAGGCCAGGTCATTTGCGATCGGGCGGATCGGCAGGAAATTCTGGACCGTGATCCACACGACCAGAGGAAAAAGAACGCGGATTATCAGCGCGAGAAGGAGCACGAAAAATGAAATCGAATTCTACACAAAAAAAGCAGATGAGTCCGACGACAGCAGAGAATCTTGAGGAAAAATTTGACGCGGGCGAGGATGTTCTTGACTACTTCGACCTTGATCGGGCGTTCGTGCGGCATGGCGGCGCACGCGCGGGGGCTGGTCGTAAGCCGCTCGGAAAAATCCGCAAGCAGGTTCTGCTCTCAGAGGCAGTCGTCGCGAAGGTCAGCTCAATCGCCGCAAAAAGGCACCTGAGTTTTTCTGCCGCCATCGAGACGGCCTGCCTGTCGCTGCGCTGACCGCCCCAAACAGCGCGAACCGGCCTGGATCACAGCAACAGTGTCTGTCGAATGATGGCATGTTCCTGCGGCTCGAATCCTCGGAAAAGCAGCGCAAGGTCGGAGCGAAATACCTGATTGTAGTAATCCTCCCGTGTCATGGCTTCGTTTCCATTTCCATCGCCGGACTCTGTCCCGTCAGTTCCTCGATCTCACCGGCCAGCGCCTCCGCCTCTTTCTGTGGCGAGCATCCCGTCAAGAGCCTCATACGTTCCGGGTTTGAATGCGTCAACGGATTCCTGTGTTGGCGGTGTTTTTGCTTGAACTGCGGGCGCGTCAAAACTGAATCCCGATCTGGTTTGGGTCTTCCGGTTTCTTTCTGGAAAATTGAACATCCCCTTGACCGGCGGAATTACCGTTCGTATCGTTTCCTTGGAATTCCTTCTGACGAGGGCCAGAAACCGCTGAGTCAGGAGGCATTGGCTTGGGTGCGTTCTGGCGTAGCCCATTCTCGTCTATATCAGGACGAACTCAGTCCATTGGCATGTGTTGCTGGAGGTTGTTTTTGAGCGGCGTCTTGCGGCGGCGTTTGTTGCCTTTCTGCCGGGCCAGATTGGGCGCTATGAAACTTCTGCCTCATGGTCTCGGCACGCTGGCAGGTCCAAACACGATATTTCATCGCTCGCTCGGATGGCCAATATTTGTCCAACTCTGGAGGATGTGACGGATTATGTCGCCTAAATTGTGCGCGTGCTATCTCCAATTTCTCGCGCCAGTCGTCGGGGAGTTGGCTCCGGTCGATTTCATCTTCCTCATCGTCACTCATCTTGCAATCCCAGGCTGACAGAGCGTTCGTCCCTTTTTCCAGTCTTAACTGCCCAGACGATTGCTTTGGGGATCAAGGGCAGGGCCGACTGGATGCGGCGGTCGAGGGCTGCTTCTTCCTCGGAGGTCGGTGGCGACCCTTCGGGAGAAAAGCAACCCATGCTGCCATCCGGGTTGATGTCGGCGAAGCCGTGGAATACGACCGAGAGAAGGGTTTTCATGAAACCGATGAGCGTGTCGTCGGTTGCTGTCCTGGGTTTCGCAAAGACCATGCGGTTGATGGAATCAGCATTGGCATGAACAAGGTCCACAAGCAAGGCTTCGGTGTCGGAGTCGGAGAGTTCGGCAAAGTGCCGGTAGAAGTCGGAATCGACCAGGCAGACAGATCCGTTTTTCCGGCACATGTCGCGGACTGCATCGAGCAGGTTGTTTTCCATTGTGATCTCCTTGCGGTTATCCCTCGCCCGGCCCTCCGATCATCGGTTCGTGGGTTTCGGACCAGAAAAACGCATCGTCAATGGTTTGATACGCAAACCGCCCCACGCCCGGCTCTTTGCTCTCCCTTGATCCGGCGATATTGAGCCGTTTGATGCCATACTCGGCGACGAATTGTTGGAGAGGAAGGGCGGGATCCATGTAGCCGTTGGAGAATGGAGAGATGTGGAGGCATGGTTTTTTGTGCTTCCGGGCAAACTCGATGGTGCGGAGCGAGCCGCCGCTCGCTTCCTTGGCGAGGGTGAAAACAACAGTCCCGTCCGTGTCCCGGACGTTCCATTCGGTTCGCTGGAGGTAGTTCGCCGATGGCGTCTCGAAAAGTGTATATTGGCCACCAATGGGACCGTCCTCGGCTTTCCTGCCTTTCGGACACCATCCGCCGTGCGGGAATCCGTGCCGGATCGCCACATCCAGCGCCGCCCGGTCGGCCCCGGTCTGGCCTCCGGAAATGAGTTTTTCGAGTCTCGGCTCTTCTGCCCGGTGGCCGCCTTTTTGGAATGCGTGTTCTTCGTTCACGCGGACCAAGACGTTTCAGGTTCCCATTCGTCAATGGTTTATTTGAAAAATCTTTCAGCCGGGCCAAAAATTCGACGCGGAACCAATAACTCCGGTTGTCAGGGTGCTGGCTGCGCCATATAGCTGTGATGCGCCCGAGACCTTGGAGCCAGTATTGAGGGGGATGGAACCCCGAGTGCTGGATCAGCCAAGCTCGGGCTTTTTCTTTTCAGTCGGTAATGCACAGCGAAATCGTGCCTGTGAATTCCATGCGGCCGGGAGAATTGAGCAGACGGTGATGGGCATTGAACCCTGAGCGTCCGGCTCATCCCTTATCGGGTAATTCGTCAAGGATGTCGGTCCGTCTATTGACTGGCAGGCGTTCCGTTTGTATTGTCCCCTCGGAATTCCTTTTGACGAGGGCCAGAAACCGTTGAGTCAAGAGGCGTCGCCCGGGGTGCGGTCTGGCGTAGCCCGTTGTCATCAAATATCCGGCCTTCCCTTTTCTGCATTCAGTTCGTCTCCCGGAAAAGGGGTCGTTTCTTCCCTCTTTACATTCGGAGAAGGGGAAGATTCGGGGTCAAAGATTTCTGACAATTCTTGCGCGATCAGAGCATCGAAGCGATTGAGCGATGTCCGACAGGTCGCCGACCACCACCCACGAGGCCGCGGATTGCGACAATGACGAGGCGCTCAGAGATCCTTGACGAAGGATTCCAGATCTGCGCAACGGATCGCCGCGCGGAGAAGGACATGCAGGCGTGCGGAATCAACGATGTGACCGATTTCCTCGCGGAGTCCATCGGGAACCCGATCAAAGCGGATTTCCAGAGCCTCGACGACGGCCTGCTGCTGGGCAAGAATCCCGCTTTCCTGCCGACCCTCCTGCCGTCCTTCCTTCCTCAAAATGTCTGCGGTGCTCATGAAGTTCTCCTTTTGTTCTGCTGGAATTGTTGAGTCCACTATCTCGCAGACCTCGCGGCCTTGCAACTCGGAATGATGCAGCAGATACCGCCAGAGGTGGTTGGCGATTTTGAGTGCTTCCCCGCGTTGGGGTTCCGCGAAGATTTCCGCAACGATCCGCTGGATCTCCTGGAATTTCATTCCGCCAACGCGCTCGCCCTGCAACGCGCCCATCACCGCCCTCGCCAGCCGTCCGCCGGCCAACTTCTCCAATGGCAGACCCGCCAATTCCACGAGAAGAAACCCGCAGTCCGGGACGAAGGTCGCTGCCCAGCCGGAGATTTCCGCAGGAATCTCGATCAGATATCCTTTCGAGACTGGACCCCCGGTGATTTTTTCAAGCAAGCACCAAACCGTGCGAGGCCAGCGGCAGGAAGTCCGCCTGATTGCTTGTCGCCAGAGGTGCGCTGACGCGGATGGCAGTCGCCGCGATACAACAGTCCGCGAAGCTCTTGGTGCGGCATCCGGTCCGGTTGAAGAGATCCGCCGCCGTCTCTGCATCCGGGCGCTCCAATGCCTCGGCGTCAGGCAGAAGTTGCCGCGCCAGAGACTCTGCTGCGTTTGAGATGGGTCCGCAGAGAAATTCGCCTCAAGCCACGGTGCTGATTCCGAGAGTCTCGCCCGCATTGAGCCAGCCGACGAGTCGGGCCTCCTGCGCGCTGCCGGGAAGCAGCGCGTCGATCAGAAAATTCGTGTCGAGGTGGATCACGGGGATCGAGTGCTTCAGCGCCGGGCATCGGCGATGGACTGCTTCCACGCCGTGGCCCCATCCTGGGTTAGCGACACCGCCTGCTGCAACTGGCGGAAAACCTTCAACAGATCGTCCGAAGTCTTTGCGGCAGGCCGCGCCGCATGTTGCACGGCACGTCTCACAGCCTCCTGCGGCGCCACCCCCCATCGCTCACTCAGGCGACGCAGCGTTCCGGCAGTCGCCTCATCAAGGTCAATCGTCAATGCCGTCATGATGAAGAGGCTACACCCTGGGACAGTTTCCGACAAGATGAAACCCGGGGAAGGGTTCAGCGCCTTGTCGCATTTTCAAATCGGCGGCGAGCAGAGGGAAAGGCAGAAAGGGTCAGAGAGAGCCTATATTTTATATCCAGAGGCATGGGCTGAACAATGGAGTCGGCCAGCGCCGCAAAACAAGCTCAATCGCCATGAGGCTTGCTGTTCTGGAGAACTCCGCTTTGAGGAAATCCCGACATCCCCTGAACGGAAGGGATATTCACATCCCACAACAACAGTCCCGCGGAAAAAGATTCCCCCGGCTGGCGGATTCTTCTTTTCCAAGTGGCCGGGCTGCGTAAATGATCTCCGGCATGTCGTCCCCAAAAATGAAAGTTGGCATCATCGGTTGCGGAAACGTCAGTGACAAATACGTCGAGTCCGCCGGACAGTTCGATGGCTTCGAGATTGTCGCCTGTGCGGATCTTGATCCGGGCCGTGCGCAGGCACTGGCCGGCCGTCGCGGGATCCCGCGCGCGCTCACGATCGAACAGCTCCTCGACGACAGGGAGATCGAACTCGTCCTCAACCTCACCGTGCCCGCCGTCCACGGAACCGTCGCCCTCGAAGCTCTCCGCAGCGGCAAACATGTCTATGGCGAAAAGCCGCTCGCCCAGAAACGGCGGGAGGCCCGCGAAATGATCAGCCTCGCCCGACAAAAAAACCTTCGCATCGGCTGTGCTCCCGACACGTTCTTGGGGACAGGCTTGCAGACCTGCCGCGCCCTCATCGACGAAGGGGCCATCGGCGAACCGGTCGGCGGAAGCGCCTTTGTCATGGGGCCCGGAGTCGAAGGCTGGCACCCCGATCCTGGTTTTTTTTACAAGAAGGGCGGCGGCCCGCTTTTCGACATGGGACCTTATTATCTCACGGCCCTGACCACGTTGCTGGGCCCGGTCCGCCGCGTCTGCGGATCCGCCCGCATCAGTTTCCCCGAACGCGAAATCGGCAGCCAGCCGCTGGCCGGTCAGAAAATTCCGGTGGAAACGCCCACGCACATCGCGGCCGTGCTCGATTTGGAATCCGGGCCGGTCGTGACCTTTGCCGCCAGCTTCGACGTGAAGGCCCACGCGTTGCCCTCCATCGAAATTTACGGCTCCGAGGCCACACTTTCCCTGCCCGATCCCAACACCTTCGGCGGCCCGGTTCGCATCCGCCGCTTGGGCGAGGCCGATTGGACCACGTTACCCCTCCGCCCGGGCTTTGCCGGAGAGAGCCGCGGAATCGGGCTGGCCGACCTCGCCGCCGCCGTGCGCGACGGACGCGAACACCGCGCCAACGCCCATACGGCCTATCATGTTCTCGACATCATGCATTCGATTCTCGATTCGTCCGGAACCGACAGCCACATCGAGATTCCCAGCGCGATGACGCGTCCCGCTCCGCTTCGCGAAGGCCCTGCGCCGGGATGTTTCGGGCAATAACGCCCGACCGAATTCTTTTGCCAGCGGCCCCGGCGCCAACTATTGCTACCCCACCGCTCGAATGCACCCGACCCCATTCCAAAAAAAACTCTGCTGGGCGGCGCTCACGGCGCTTTCGATTGTTGCCATCGCGGCGGTCGTCGCGATTTTCGGCACCCTCATCGTGCGGGCGATCTCGTTTTTGCAGCCTGTCCTGATCCCCGTCGCCATCGCGGCGATCCTCGCCTTTCTCCTGGAGCCCGTCGTGCGCCGGCTGATGCGCCTGAATCTGTCGCGCCTCTTGGGCATCATTGTGGTTTATGTGGGAGTGACTGCCCTGATTGCCGGAATTCTGATTTGGATCCTCCCGGCCGCCTACCGGCAGGGAACCACGTTCGTGAAGGCGTTTCCCAGCTACTCGAAAAAAGCGCAGACGCTTGTGCTGTCAACAGTCGAACGGGTGCACAAGCTGACCGAAAGCACCTTTTTCAAGCAGTCGGACGATCCCGCCCAGCCGAAGGATCATTTCACCGCCATTGCCGCGAAGAGCGTCAACGAGGCCGGAACATGGCTCCAGCAGAAAGTTCCCGACTTCGCCCTGGAGTCCGGCAAGTTTCTCCAGCGAAGCGTGGGCGGGTTTCTCGGAGTGTTCGGGTTTCTCCTGAGCATGATCCTGGTGCCGATCTTCCTTTTCTTTTTCCTGAAAGAAGGCCCCGCCATCACCCAAAACTGGAGCCGTTATCTGCCCCTGCGGGCCTCGCCCTTGAAGAGCGAAATTGTCGCCCTCGTGAGCGAGGTGAATTCCTACCTCATCAGCTTTTTCCGCGGACAACTGATTGTCAGTCTGATTGACGGGGCACTGATTGCCACGGCCCTCCTTGTCCTGGGGCTCGATTTTTCCGTGCTGATCGGGCTCATGGTCGGCGTGCTCGGGCTCGTCCCCTATCTGGGCATCATGATCTGCTGGATCCCCGCCGTTGTGATCGCGGCCGCCCAGTTCAACGATTGGATGCACCCGCTCGCGGTCACCGCCATTTTTATCCTCGCCAACTGGATCGATGGGATGATCGTCGCGCCGAAAATTGTCGGCGACTCGGTCGGACTGCATCCGCTCACGGTCATCTTCTCTGTTCTCGCTTGGAGTCTGATTCTCGGCGGTCTGCTCGGGGCGCTTCTCGCCGTGCCGCTGACCGCCACGTTGAAGGTTCTGCTCAAGCGCTACTTCTGGGATCGCCCGGCGAGCATCGGCTATGAACAGTCAACCGATCCGCCTTGAGCGGTCGAAAGCCATGCACCGACCCGTCATGATGGAATCACCCGAAGAACAGGGGCACTTTTTTTCCAACCCCGATCCGCAGGAACGCAAGCGGGCCGGGGGGATGGTGAAGAACTTTGTCATCGATACGAATGTGCTTCTTCACGACCCGCACAGCCTGAACCGGTTCGAGAACAATCATGTCTTCATCCCGGTCGAAGTGCTCTCCGAACTCGATCGCTTCAAGAACGAACAGAACGAACGGGGCGCCAACGCCCGGACGGTTCACCGGTTCCTGACCCAGATTTTCGGCCTCGAGCCAAAGAGCGTGACCAAGGGCGCGAAAACGACCGGCGGTGGAACCCTGCGCATCCTCATCAACGAGGCGGCACGCAAATCCCGGCCGAGTCCGGCCATGAGCCGGTTTCTCAGGATTTTTCCCGATCAGGATCGGATGGATCACCGGATTATCGGGGCCTGTCTCGCGCTCCAGGAAGAGGGGGAAACCCCGACGATCCTGGTGACAAAAGATCTGAACATGCAGCTCAAGGCCCTGGCAATCGGACTGCATTGCCAGGACTACCTCAACGACAAGGTCGCGGCCAAAGATGCCGAAGGCTACGAGGTCCGATCCCTTGCGGTCGAGCCGCACGAGTTGCAGCGTTTTGGCAGTTCCAGGGAAATCGATCTCGATCCCGCACGGACCGGACTGCTCGAAATAAATGAATACGCGCTCCTGACGGTTGAGGAAAACAAGCTCATGCCGGCCCGCCACATGGGAGGCGGCCATTTTCAGCGGCTCAACATCCCCCAGACGTTGCAGATGCCGAAAGGGATCGATCTCCGCCCGGCCAATGCCGGCCAGCAATGTTTCCTTGATGCCCTGCTCGATCCCGGGATCTCGCTCGTCACCTGTTACGGCCAGGCGGGAACGGGAAAAACGCTCATGGCGGTTGCCGCGGGTCTTTTTCTCACCGGCCAGAAAGACTTCAACGGCATGACGGTGAGCCGTCCGGTCGTCGCCATGGGCGAGACGCTCGGATTTTTGCCCGGCACGCTGAACGAAAAAATGCAGCCCTGGCTCCAGTCGATCTACGATGCGTTTGAAGTGCTCCTCCCGCTGAATGCCCCGCACCCGGAGGGACGGCCCCGCAACACGTCCGACCGAAAAAAATCCGGCCAGGAATCGCAGGCGCCAGCACAGGGCCATCCGCATCCGGTCGTCAAACCCTACGAACGTCTGATCGAGCGCGGGCTTCTGGAAATCGAGGCGCTGTGCTACATTCGCGGGCGATCGATCCCGAACCGGTTCTTCGTTCTCGACGAGGCCCAGCAGCTCACGCCTCTCGAAGCCAAGACCGTCGTCACCCGCATGTCGAAAGGCTCGAAGCTCGTCATGGTCGGCGACCCCGCCCAGATCGACAACCCCTATGTGGACAGCCGCTCGAACGGCCTCGTCTATACGCGCAACCGGCTTCGCGGCCAGAACATCACAGCCCACATTTGCCTCACCAAGGGCGAACGCAGTCCGCTCGCCGAGATGGGCGCGAGCAGGATGTGACCCCGATGCAGTTGAAATGTTTTTCCCGCTCCCGAAAACCCATTGCCAACGCAAGGCCAAAGACGAAAAGTCAAGCGGGAGGCAGTTTAACCCGGATCCGGCGATTACTCACCACGGAGGACACGGAGAGCACGGAGATATGAGGAAGGCCTGTCTATGGGGAGGGATAAATATGTGCGGCTTGTTTTTATGATTTCCCTCTGTGTTCTCCGTGAACTCCGTGGTTCAAAAACGTTTTTCGGGTTTAAGAAAGCCGCGCTCTTTTTCTGCACTTTCCTTGCCGCCAACTCTGGGATGGCCGCTGGAAAAACACGTTCTTTGACCCTTGAGCAGGCTTACAGCCGCACGCTGGCAAGCGACCAGTCGATCCGGATCGCTTACACCGAGATCTGCAAGGCCAACCTCCTGCCGTGGAGCGCGCTGACAAAATTCGGACCGCGCATCACCGGCGCATTCAGTTATAATCACGTCGAGACGACCACACGCTATTTCAATCCAACCCTCGCGGTTCTTGACGCTCAAAATACCACCGTCTCGCTCAATCAGCCGCTGATCGACTTCACTTTTTTTCCGGCCTTCAGCTATGGAAAACTCACCGTGCGATCGAACCGTCTCCAATACCAGCTTACCATCCGCAACGTTCTCTTCGGCGTGGCCAAAGGCTACTACGAGGTCTTGAAACAGCAGAAAATTGTCATCTTGGACAAAACCACCCTGGAACTCGCCGAGAATCAACTGCAGCTCTCACAAAACCAATACGATGCCGGAGCCGTCTCGCAAGTCGATGTGCTGCGGGCACAATCGAGTGTCGAAACGGCACAGCAAGCACTGATTGTTGATCAAAATATCCTCGAATTGGATCGCAATACCCTGGCCAACACGCTGAATCTTCACGGACACGAGCGGAATTTTGAACTCGTGCAACCGGAGGATGCCCGCGAGCCCATCCCTTCTTTTGAAGAAAATCTGGCCCTGGCCTATGCCGGGCGCGAAGATTACAAGATCAGTGCCATTGCCATTCAACAAAGCAAGGAACAGCGCAACCAGGTCGTCGCGCAGTATGCCCCCACGGTCTCGGCCCAATTCACCCAGAACTGGAGCGAAAATCGCAGCACTCCCGGAGCCGATGCCTGGGCGGCGTTGCTTTCCGTGCAGGTTCCGATCTTCACCGGCGGCCAGCGTGAAATCGATTTGCAAACCGCCGGCCTCAATATCAACGAGGCCAAAATCAATCTGGAAACGGCACAAAAAACCGTGGAATCCGATGTCAAGGCCACCTGGCTGCAGGTCGAAAGCCTGCGGCAAACGATCGTGTCTCTGAACGCCCAGGTGAAGGCCGATGAACAAAATTACATGGATCTGCAAAACCAATACGAGGCCGGTGCCGCAACCAGTCTGGATACGCAGATCGCACTCATCCAGCTTGCCAATTCCAAGACGAACCTGATCACCCAGACGTATCAGTATCAGGTCGCGTGTCGCGACCTCCAACGAGCGGTCGCCGTTTTTCAAAACAAACGCGTTAAGAATGCCAGGATCCCCTGACCCCCAATATCCCATGTCAAAAAATCACGCTTCCGGTTTGGTCAAATGGCTCGCCTTCCTTTGCCTCGTCGTGGCCGGCGGAGGAGCCGGATATTATTATTTTTTCGGAAAGAGCCAGCCTCCCTACAGGGTGCAGACCGCGCCCGTTACCCGCGGGGAGTTGACACAGACGGTGACGGCGACCGGCACACTAAACCCCGTTCTCAACGTGCAGGTCGGCAGCCAGGTTTCCGGAAACATCCTGAAATTGTTCGCGGATTGGAATTCCCATGTCACCGCCGGACAGATCGTCGCCCAGATCGATCCGTCGAATTATAAGGCGACCGTGACCCAGGCCGAGGGCGATCTGGAAAATGCCAAGGCGGCCCTCGAACTGGCGAACATCCAGTTGAAGCGCACCAGGAACCTTCGATCCAAAGACAGTGCGTCCCAGGCCAGTCTCGACCAGGCTATTGAGACAGTCCACCAAACGGCGGCCACCGTAAAAACCAAGGAGGGCTCTCTGGCCCTGGCGCGCGCAAACCTCGAGCATTGCACCATTATTTCGCCGGTTGACGGAATCGTCATTTCCCGCAACGTCGATGTCGGGCAGACGGTCGCCGCCAGCCTGAATGCCCCCATCATTTTTGTCATCGCAAATGATCTCACAAAAATGCAGATCGACACCAACGTCTCGGAGGCGGATGTCGGCAACGTCAGGGAAGGGGAGGCCGTCGATTTTCTTGTTGATGCCTACCCCGCCACAACCTTTCACGGAAAAGTGCGGCAAGTCCGCAATGCGGCCATCAACGTGCAGAACGTCGTGACTTATGATGCCGTGATCAATGTGGACAACTCCGACTTGAAATTGAAACCCGGGATGACCGCGAATGTTTCCATTATTATTTCCCACCGGGATGACGCGCTCAAGGTGGGCAATGCGGCATTAAGAGTCCGATTGCCGGATCCCGGCGGAGCTTCCGCTCCCAAAAAGCCGGCGGCTTCGCCCGGGGGAACTCCGCGTCAAAAGAGGACTCCGGATCCGGCGCGTTTCTTCCAGCGCACGGTCTATGTTCTTCCGGAGGGGGAAACGACGCCCAAGCCTGTCCAAATCAAAATCGGCATCTCCGATGGAATCGATACGGAAGTGCTCGAAGGACTGAAGGAGGACGACAACGTGGTGACAGCTGTTCTCTCCTCGAAGGAAGGCTCGTCTTCGACCCCCCCGAATCCCTTCGGGCAATCCAGAAGATTTTAGAAAGATTCCGCGGAAAAACCCCAGATGAGCTCCGTTGTCCACCTCGATGAAATCCACAAGGTCTATCACTCCGGCGAGGTCGAGGTGGCGGCGGTCCGCGGGGTTTCTCTCGAAATCGCAAAAGGGGAATTCCTCGCCTTCATGGGGGCCAGCGGATCGGGGAAATCCACCTTGATGAACATCCTCGGCTGCTTGGATCGCCCCACCAAAGGACGCTATCTTCTGGATGGGAAAAATGTCTCCGGACTCAGCCGGAACGAACTGGCCGACATCCGCAATCAAAAGCTCGGGTTTGTTTTTCAGAACTTCAATCTCCTCAGCAGAACCACGGCCCTTGAGAATGTGGAGTTGCCTCTCTTCTACTCAAAACTGCCATTCAACGGCCCGGCAGCGCGGGAGAAGGCCGAAAAGGTTCTGAAAACCGTGGGCCTGAGCGGACGCACCGAACATCACCCGAGCCAGCTTTCCGGCGGCCAACAGCAGCGGGTCGCCATCGCACGGGCGTTGATCAACGACCCGGAAGTGCTTTTTGCCGACGAGGCGACCGGCAACCTCGACAGCAAGACGAGCATTGAAATCATGGATGTCTTCCAGAAGCTCAATGACCAGGGGATTACCATTGTTATCGTCACGCATGAACTCGACATCGCCCAGTACGCAAAGCGCAATATCATCATGCGCGACGGACAAATCCTGAGCGACGAACCGGTCGGGGAACGTCTGATTGCGACGGAGGAAATGAGAAAACTGATCGAGGTGCAACAAGCGGTGCAACTGACGCCATGAGGCTGGGGACGACGATCAAGATTTCGTTCCGCGCATTGCGCCGGAATAAAATGCGCTCGGTGCTCACGGCTCTCGGCATCATTATTGGCGTCGCGGCGGTCATTGCCATGGACGGCATCGGAAACGGCGCGAAGCTGCAAATCGAATCCCAGATTGCCAGCCTGGGAAAAAACGTGATCCTGGTCACCGCCGGTAACTTTTCTCCCGGTGGGGTGCGCTCGGGGTGGGGGGGAGCCGGCACCCTGAAAATCAGCGATGCGCAGGCGATCGAGTCCGAAATTCCAACCGTCGCCGCCGTCAGTCCGGAAGTGCGGGCCACCGCCCAGCTTTCAGCCGGCAGCGAGAACTGGAGCACGTCGAGCCTCATGGGAGAAGCCCCCGAATACTTCGATATCCGCGAGTGGCCGATTGCCGAGGGTGCCGGATTCACCGAACAGGACGTTCGCTCGGCAAGCAAGGTGGCTGTCATTGGCCAAACGATTTCCACCCAGCTTTATGGCGAGGAGAGCGCCGTGGGCCGGGTGATGCGCATCCGCAATGTTCCCTTTATCGTGACCGGGGTCTTGGTTCCCAAGGGGCTGAATATGATGGGGCAGGATCAGGATGACATCGTCGTGATGCCCTACACGAGCGCGATGAAACGGGTGATCGGCGCCACGAATCTGCGCGGCATCAATGTCCAGGGAATGAAGGATACGGATCTCTCCGCAACCAAGGATCAAATTGTGTTCCTCCTCAGGCAGCGCCACCGGATCGGGCCGCAGAAGGAGGATGATTTCATGGTGCGCACCCAGGAGGAAATTGCCAAGGTGGCCACGGCGCAGACCGATGTCATGACCGCCCTGCTCGGGGCGATCGCCAGCGTGTCTCTCTTCGTTGGCGGCATCGGGATTATGAACATCATGCTGGTGAGTGTCACCGAGCGGACCCGGGAAATCGGCCTCCGTATCGCTGTCGGCGCGCACGGCAAGGACATCCTGCTGCAGTTCCTGATCGAAGCCGCCACGCTCAGTTCCTCCGGGGGGATCATCGGAATCCTTCTGGGCATCGCCACTTCAAAAATCGTTTCAAGCATGACCGGCTGGCCATCGAGCATTTCCCTCGGTTCGATTGTGCTGTCCTTCCTTGCCAGCTCGGCGGTGGGAATCTTCTTCGGGTTTTACCCGGCACGCAAAGCCGCGCAACTCGATCCCATCGAGGCCTTGCGCTACGAATAGCGCCCGATTTTTCCGCCTACTCCCGGCGATGCATCATCGTGATGCCCGCGCACCATTTGCCGCGGAACACGATCCGGGGGGCCGCAAATCCGGCCGACTCCAGACCCGCCACGACGTCGCCGATCTGGGTTCGCAGCACACCCGAAAAAATCAGCCGACCGCCGGGGAGGAGCTTGCGGGCAAAGCCCGAAGCGGCCGCGACCAGAAGCCCGCTGAACAGGTTCGCCAGGATCACGTCGGCTTTTCGGAACCCGCCAAGCGTCCGGGCGTCCGCACGTGAGAACACAATTTTCCGGCACCGGTTTGCGCGCGCATTGGCCTTTGAAATCCGCACGCAGGCGGGATCGAAATCAAACGCCTCGACCGCCGAGGCACCCAGTCGCTCGGAGGCAATGGCAAGAATCCCGCTGCCGGTTCCGGCATCCATCGCCCGCCAGCCGGCGGGAAGTTCCGCAGCCGCATCGCTCAGCAGGCGCAGACAGGTGGCCGTCGTCGCGTGGTCGCCGGTGCCGAATGCCATTCCGGCAGGGATCCAGAACGATCCCTCAAAATCCGACGCCCGCCACGCGGCCTCGTCGGAATAGACACGCAGTTTGCCCCGGATTGAAAGCGGGGCTCGCGGGGCCACCGGCTGGCCGCTCAGAAGGCGTTCCTCAACTTTCGCCCTGCGTCCCCCAAACCGCTTGACCAGTTGTCCGGCCGTCCGGCGGTCGCAGAAGACCTCGATCTTCAAGGCCTTCGAGCCCGGCCACGTGACCATCGCCACGCGCTCCGGCCCGATAAATTGCAGCCTCTCGATCCACGCATCTTCCCACTTTTGCGAACTCAGTCTTGTCCAACGATACATCGTTCGTTCAGCCTGACCGCCCCCGGCACACACGTCGAATGGATTTTGGTTGCGGGGGTTCGCGCCGGACTTTTTCTTGCGGAAAAGCCCGCGGGCTGGTAGCTGGCGGTTGTGAAATTATTCCTTTCCTCCCTTGCCGCGGTTTTGCTCTCTGTGGTTCTCGTCGGTTGCCTCGTCTCGCCGGTATCGGGCACCGGCGGCATCGGTTCGAACACGGTCGTCAACACGAACGTGGACGCCGTCATTGCCGCCGCCCAATCGGTCTTCGCCCAATACGGCTACGCGACGGGCCCGGTGAATTATCCCAACGCGATTTCCTTCGACAAGCGCGCCGGCGGGTTTGGAAATATGATGTGGGGAAGTTATGGGAACCCACAGACCATCCGCGTGCGCGTCAGCATGCTTCCCATTCCCGGAACGGCCAATATCCGGCTGGTTCCGAAGCTCTACAGCGTGAGCAGTGCGGGCGAATCCGGGTTTGAAGACCAGCGTCCGCTCATGGGCCTCTGGAACGGCGAGTTCGGTCCGATCTTCAAGAAAATCTCGGCGCAGGCGGGCGGGGCCGGTCCGGGCTACTGATCGGGGCGTTGTCGCCGGGTGCGGGTTGCTCCCGATGCGGGGGCGCGGGATCGGCGGCAGGCTTGACCGTGCGAAAAGTGACATGCCCAACGAAAACAACGAAATCGTTCGCTGCCGCAATATTTGCCTCCAGCCGATTTCCGACTAGATTCCCGCTCATGAAACGACACGATGCCCGCCCGGTCGGCTCGCTTTTGGAGGCCGCCTCCCGTGGTTGCGGAGAAATCGGAAAGCGGGTGGAGGAATTTCTCGCCGCCATCGAACCGGCAGCCCATGTCGAGGAACTCGTCGGCTTCCTTCCGGATGTCAACTTCTTCGCGAAGGATCAGCAGGGCCTGCTCAATACCAACAAGTCGCTGGCCGATATCGCCGAAGAAAGCGGATTCTATGACCAAAGCCACATGACAGCGCTTTTCACCCGGCTTTATGGCGTGAGCCCGCGGCGCTATCGCGAAGCGCGTCAGTTGGCCGTTTTTTCATAAAATTATGCATAATTTTCAAAGACACACCGACAAAAAGGGTCTAGCATCCCCGTTCGGTTATTTCCCCAAATATGAAAAGACGTTCCTTTCTGCGCATGTTGGCCGTGACATCGGCCGCCGGATTTTTGCCATCAATTGCCCGCGCCGGCGGGCTCGTCGCGCCGCGCAAGTCGCCGGGTGACCGGATCACCATCGGGTTCATCGGCGTCGGCGGGCAGGGCTCCGGCCTTCTTCGCGGGGTGCTCGGCGACCGTGGGGCACAGGTTGTGGCTGTCTGCGATGTGGATCGCGATGCCGCCCAGAAAGCCGCTCAATCGATAGAAACCGCTTATGCCGCCGGGAAGACTTCCGGCACGTTCAAGGGATGCGATATCTATTCCGATTTCCGCGAACTCCTCGCACGACCGGATATCGATGCGGTCGTCATCGCCACGCCCGATCACTGGCACGCGATCCTGACGATCGCGGCGGTGGAAGCCGGCAAAGATGTCTATGTCGAAAAGCCCGCAGCCACCAGCATTCCCGAAAGCCGCGCGATGGTCGAAGCCGTCCGCCGCCGTGGCGCGATCTGCCAGGTCGGCAGCATGCAGCGCGCCAGCTTCAATTTCCAGCGTGCGGTCGAGCTCGCCCGGCACGGTCTGCTCGGGAAAATCACTTCCGTCAAAATCGGGCTTCCCGGCGGGTTTGGATACAATGGGCCCGCGCTCAATCCCCCCTTGGCACCGCAGCAGGTTCCGGAGGGCTTTGACTACAACCGCTGGCTCGGTCCGGCCCCGTCTGTCCCTTACTACAAAGAACGCTGCCGATGGAACTGGCGCTGGTCGTTCGATTACGGCGGCGGACAGCTCACCGACTGGATCGGCCACCACTTCGACATCGGAGCCTGGGCGATTGGCGTCAGTGATGAGAGCCCGGTGAAGATCAGCGATGCGTCGGCGGAATTTGTGACGGGCAATCCGCTCTTCAATGTCGCCACAAAATACGCGTTCCAAGCTCACTACGCCGGAGGGCAGGTCATCCAGGTGGCATCGAGCGGTCAGGGAGTGGAAGGAGGCACTCGCGTCGAGGGTGCCAACGGGTGGATCCATTCCGACCGGGGCGGGGTCAAATACTCCTCCTCCGAGATCGAGCGCGCGGCGATTCCCTCAAATGGCTTTCATTGTACTCCGGGCGGGCATATGTCGGTTTTCCTGGATTGTGTCCGCACGCGCCGAACCCCGAGCTGTCCGATTTGGGAGGCCCACCACGTCTCCAGTGCGGCGCACTTGGCAAATGCCGCCTTCCGTTCCGGCCGCAGCGAGGTGACTTTTGATCCGAAGTCCGAGCAAATCGTTGGGGCGCCCGACGCCGACAGCCTCCTGCACCGGATTTACCGCGATCCCTGGATTCTCCCCGCTTAATTTCCACCCCCTGACTTCTCCACTGTGATGAAACGTTGTCTCCTGTTCGTATCCCTTGTCGCCCTGTCCCCGGCCGTGCTTTCGGCCAAGCCCGGCGAAACCTTTCCGCCACTGACTCCCGACGAAAGTGCCGCCATTCAAGCCGCGCTTCCGGCCAAGCCCACGGCCACCCCGAAGAAACCGCGCAAGGTCTTGGTCTTTTACCGGACCGAGGGCTTTGTGCACAAGTCGATCCCGTTCGGCAACGAGGCGCTGAAAAAGCTGGGCGAGGCGACCGGGGCCTACACGGCGGTCGTCAGCGACGACATGGCGATGTTCGATCCCGAGAATTTGAAGCAGTTCGACGCTGTCATCTTCCAGAACACAACGCGGCTGGCATTTGAAAAGCCCGCGCAGCGCCAGGCACTGCTGGATTTTGTGGCTTCCGGAAAAGGTGTGGTCGGCATCCACGCCGCAACCGACAACTTTCCCACATGGCCGGAAGGCCAGGCCCTGATCGGAGGGCTTTTTCACAGCCATCCCTGGACGTCCGGAGACCTTGTCGCCATCAAGCTCGACGAGCCGGCCCATGTCGTCAACAAGGCCTTTGGCAGGCAGGGGTTCTGGCTCACGGAGGAAATCTACCAAATCGTCGGCCCCTACGGTCGCGACAAGCAGCGTGTGCTCGTCAGCATGGATATGGGCAAGCCCTCCAATAGCCGCCCGCCGGAAAAACTCGTCCGCAAGGATAACGATTTTCCCATTTCTTGGATCAAGACGTCGGGCAAGGGCCGCGTCTTCTACTCGTCGCTCGGCCACAACAACGACATCTTTTCCGTCCCGCAAATCCTCGGCCATTTCCTTGATGGCATCCAATATGCCCTCGGTGATTTGTCGGCGGACGCGATCCCCTCGGCTCAGCTTTCCAAGAAACCGGAACCGGCACTCGCCCCGGAAAAATCCGCGACGCTTCAGCAAAAAGCCTCGGTCGTTCAGCAAAAAGCCGCCGGTGCCCTCGCGCTTGGCGAGGACTCACTGAAGCGTTTGGCCGACTTTGAAAATGGTCAGGCCCCCGTGGTGCCCGATGCCATTTTGGCGGGCATCCGGTTAGCCAGCCCCGAAGGCCGGGCAAAACTCGAACCCAAACTTGCAGCGATGCTCACCGCGCCCGCCACGGCGAACGGTGCCCGCGAGCAGATCTGCCGTTGGCTGGGATGGATGGGAAGCGACCAATCGATTCCCGCCCTTGTGCGGCTGGCCGGGACGAAGGAAAACGGGGGCTACGCCATTCGCGCCCTGGGCACGATTCCCGCACCGGGCGCCAATGCCGCGCTGGTGAAGCTGCTGGCCTCTTCGCCGGACGACCTGAAGGTGACCGTGGCAACCGCTCTCGGCGTGCGCCGGGCCGCTTCGGCCATTCCCGCGCTGCGCCTGGCTGCGGAAAAGGAAACGCCTCCTGTCGCGGCTTCGGCTCTCAATGCCATCGCCGCCATCGGCAGCAAGGACGCCCTCGCAACGCTTCTGGAAATCAAGACCGGGGATGCCGCCGCACGCAACGGGGCGATCATCGCCTGCGGCAGCAACCTCCTCGCGGGCGGTGCCAAACTTCCTGCCGCCGCACAAAAAGCCCTCAATGCCATTTTGGATTCGGATGAAACCTTTGTCGTCCGCATCGAGGCCGCACGACTTCTGCTTGCAGCCGATCCCGCCGCGGCTGCCGCACGCATCGAACCGCTCTTGAAGGCGGAGGATTTTCGCCTGCGCCTCGGGATTTCCCGCGCGTTGAGCGAGGTGGTTCCTCCCGCCGCACTCGGAAAAATCTCATGGAATGCGGCTCCCGATGCCTGGGCGGTCATGCTCCATGCGGCGGTGGAGAAGCCGTCTTCCGCCTCGCTGCCTCTCTTCCAATCAGCCCTCGGCGCAAGCGATCCCGCTCTTCGGCAAATCGCGGTCAAGGGAATCGGCCGCTTGAACGACGCCGCCGGGTTTGAACTTCTGCCTCCGCTGCTCGCCGATCCCTCGCCGGAAGTGGCTTCGGCGGCGGCTGCCGCGCTCGCCGCATCGGATTTCAACCGGGCCGACGCAAAACTTCTCGTCCTCCTCCCCACCACCCAAGCACCGGCTTTGCGGGTGGTTCTTCTGAAAATTCTCTCCGACCGCCAACAGCGCGATGTGTTCGTCGTGGCCGCCGGGGACGCCCTCAATGCGGATCCCGCCCTGGGCAAAGCGGCCGGCGAGGCACTGGCCAATCTCGCCCGTGGCGGTGACCTCCCTGTCCTCCTGCCCCTTTTCGCAAAAGTTCCGCCAGCCAGTCGCACGAGCCTCCAGAAGGCGGTCGCCCGCGCCACCGCGCTGGATCGCAATCCCGCCGCCGCCGTCGCGCTGCTGAGCGAAGCCTTGGCCGGGGCGAACACCGATCAGAAAGCCGAGCTGATCAAATTGCTGGCCGTCATCGACATTCCGGAAAGTGCGGACAAACTCCACACGCTTCTGGCTGCCGGAGATTTGGATTCCCGCAAGCAGGTCATCCGCGCGCTCGCCTCCGCACGGAACAAATCCTCTTGCCCGCTTCTGCGCGAGGCCGCCGAAAAAGGACAGGACACCAGCGAGCGCATCCTGGCCGTCAAGGGCTTCATCGATACGATCCCCGCTCTCCCGGGCCGCTCGTCAGGCGATCAGGTCGCCGATTACCGCGTGGCTTGGAAACTGGCCGAACGCGATGAGGAAAAAAATGCCGTCCGCTCCGCCGTGGCCGGCATCAACAAGCCGGAGGCGAAAAAGTTCCTCGAGGAAATCAAGCCGACACCAACGCCTTCCCCGACACCGGCTCTTCCGACCCCGCCGGCCCAACCTGCAAAATAAATCCCACAACCATGAATAATCCCGAACCAACGAACCTCTCCGGAAAATCCCTTGCCTTCCTCGTCCTGCGCGGATGGCTCGGCGTCCGGGCACTCCTGACCGGCATCGAAAAGTTTTCCGCCACGACGAAAATCAAGACCCCGCTGGTCGATCCGGTGACCGGGATGGAAGATCCCAGCGGCGCAATGATTGAGGCGACGCAAAAAGTCTATGGGCTCGCGCACTACCATGCGATCCCGCAGTCGCTTCAGGACAAGTTTGCCACCGAGCCGCTGCTGCCAAAATTTGCCACCGCCATTTTCTATCCCGCGCTCGGCCCGGTGCTCATCGCGCTCGGTCTCATGCTCCTCCTCGGCCTCGGAACCCGCCTCTCGCTCTTCATTCAGGGCCTGCTTTATATCGGCCTCACAGCCGGGCTGATTTTGATCAAACAGGACGACGGGGTGGCCTGGCTCGGCATCCATGTCGCGCTCATCGCGATGGCACTCGCCTATGTTGAAAATAACCGCTTTGCCCTTTTGAAAAAATGGTAACACCCGATGATTCCGTGTTTGGCGGTGCCATCAGCCGGCGCCGGTTTGTGCAGCTCTCGGCCGCTGCCGGAGCGGGCTCTCTCCTTGCCTCGGCCCCGTTTGTGCGGGCGCAGGGCGGCCCCTCCGCCAACGGAAAACTCCAGATCGCGCTCATCGGCCTCGGCGCGCAGGGCCGGGTGCTCCTCGACTCGCTGCTCAAAATTGACAGCATCCAGATTGTTGCGATCTGCGACATCTGGGACTATACCCGGCTCTATACACAGAAGCTCCTCAAGCGCAGCAATGTCGAAGTGCGCGCCTATTCCAGCCATGAAGACCTTCTCGGAACGGAAAAAAACCTGGACGCCGTGATCGTTGCGACGCCGGATTTTTGGCATGCCCCGATCACAAATGCCTGCCTCAAAAGCGGACTCAATGTTTATTGCGAAAAGATGATGAGCAATACCATCGAGGGCGCCCGCTCGATGGTGCAAACCATGCGGGAGACCGGCAAGCTTCTCCAGATCGGCCACCAGCGCCGCAGCAACCCGCGCTACCAGTTTGCCCTCAAACGCCTCCTCCGCGAGGCGAGGATCTGCGGCCGTATCACTGCCGCCCAGGCCCAGTGGAACCGCGCCGCCGCACCGGATCTCGGATGGCCGAAACATTCCGACATCCCGCCGGACGTCCTCAAAAAATACGGCTTCGCCGACATGAACCAATTCCGGAACTGGCGCTGGTTCAAGGCACTCGGCGGTGGGCCGCTCAGCGATCTCGGTGCTCACCAGATCGACATTTTCAACTGGTGGTTCGGCACCCATCCGAGCGCGGTTCTGGCTTCCGGCGGCGTTGATTACTACAAAACCCACGAGTGGTTCGACAACGCCATGGTCATCTACGAATATCAACTGCCCGAAGGGATCGTCCGCGCGTTCTATCAGGTTCAGACAACCACAAGCGCCGGCGGTGGCTACTTCGAGTATTTCATGGGCGACGAGGGATCGCTCAAAATTTCCGAGAACCCCCGCCTCGGCGTCATCTACCGCGAGGCCGCAGCCCCCTCGTGGGACGCGCTGATCGCCAAAAACTACCTGCGCGCACAGGCGCTCCCACCCGCCGCTTCGCCGGATGCCGCCAAAGTCGATGTCCGCGAGACAGCCGTCCTCGCGACTTATGAAATCCCGGTCACCTTCGACAAGGCAATCCACCAGCCGCACCTCGAAAACTTTTTTAATGCCGTCCGCGGCAAGGCAAAGCTCAACTGTCCGGCCGACGAGGCGTTCGGCAGTGAATATTCCGTCTTCAAGGCAAACGAGGCCATCGAGGCCCGCCGGACGCTCGATATGAAACCGGAAGAATTTGTGGCCTGATACCACCTCTTCGCGTTGATTGGATCATTGGCTGGAAGTCAATGCCACGTGGCATCGGCATCTTGCCGATGTTCTGAGTCCATTTGTTTTTAGAGTTGGCCTGATACGAAAAAGTATATTACCTTTCCCAACAATCCCATGACTATCCGACTTCCACTCATCGCCCTCGGCTCCCTCCTCGCCGCATCAACCCTCCCCGCGCAGGAGACGGTGCCGCTGAAAACCGAATTTCCACCACCGCTCTTTGTCGGCACTCCTCCGGCCGCCAAGCTGCCGAACCTCGAGCCGATCAATCCCAACAAAAAACAGGAACTCATGGTTCCCGTCGGCACGACGAATATCGCCAAAGGAAAACCCGTGACATCCAGCGATGCCGAGCCGCTCCTCGGCGCGCTTGAACTCGTCACCGATGGCGACAAGGCGGGCGACGAGGGTTGCTACGTCGAACTCGGCCAAGGCAAACAATGGGTGCAGATCGACCTCGGCGCCAAGTCCGATATCTCCGCCGTCTGGCTCTGGCACTTCCACGCACAGGCCCGCGCCTACCGCGCCGTCATCGTTCAAGTCTCGAACGACCCGGACTTCATCGAGGGAGTCACCACCCTTTACAACAACGACGACACCAATAGCTCGGGCCTCGGCGTCGGCAAAGATTTTGCCTACATCGAAACCAATCAGGGCCGCCTCATCCCCGCCAAAGCCGGCACCCAGGGCCGCTACGTCCGCATTTACTCCTCCGGCAACACGTCGAACGCCATGAACCATTACGTGGAAGTCGAAGTCTTCGGCAAGAAGCTCCAGTAAAACCGCGATCGTGCCGGTTCGGTAGCAGGGCGCATCGCCGAGGTGCCCCGTTGTTTTCCCCCATCAATCCCTCGCGATCCAGACGTGAGGCCACTCGCCGGGGGATTTGCAGAGTCCCGCACGGACGGGATTCATCAGGATGTAATCGGCTTTTTCGTGTTCCGATTCCTCCGAACGCAGACGGCGATCGATTTTCTTTCAAAAATATCGTTTTGTAATAAAATCCTTTCCGAAAGAAGGAATTTCTATGACCAAGATCGGCACCACCTGGTTGATTGAGCGATACGCCATCAAGGCGCGCCCCCTTGTCCACAGCTCGTTCATTGGCCCCAAAATGCTTCGCCGCGAACGGACCGACGGAACCGTTGAAGAACACTATATCCGCTCGTATGAGCCTGACAACAGGACGTTGGATCATCTGATATTTGCCCTGAAATATGATGTCCTCGACCTCGATATATTCCGCAAGGTCTTTCGCCACATCCCGCCGCAAGAGATCGCGGATTTTGTGGCCGAAACCCCCTCCGGAAGATTCGCCCGACAAATCGGATTTTGGTATGAGGAATTGACTGGCTCGGAGGTTCCTCTGAACGTTCGCGTGACGGGAAACTACGAGCCTCTTTTGGATCCGGATTTCTATGTCACGGCCCGGAAGGCTGTCAAAAATGCCCGCTGGCGCATCGCCAACAATGCCGTTGGCTCCGGCAAATTTCTGCCTCTCATCCGGCGGACTCCGGCCATTCGGGCGGCTGAGCAAACCGACTGGCGGGCGATGATCGCCGAGACCTTGGGGGCCTTTCCTCAAGAGGTGCTCCACCGGGCGTTATCCTATCTCTACTTCAAGGAAACCAAATCTTCCTTCGCCATCGAACGTGAGGAACCGGGGGCTTCGCGCGCGGAAAAATTTGTCGCGATCCTGCACGGTGCCGGGCTCGAACGAAATCCGCTCGGCGAGGAAGTCCTGACGCTCCTGCAAAACGCCATTGTGGATGACCGCTACCGCGAAAACGGCTTCCGCTCCCACCAGAACTACGTGGGCCAGACCACCGCCTATTTTCGGGAAATTATCCACACGGTGGGCTCTCCCCCCGCCTCTCTTCACGACCTCATGGATGGCCTCGCTTCCTATTTTCACGCCAGCGGGGACGTGTCGCCAGTCCTCCGGGCCGCCGCCATCTCCTTTCCGTTCGTTTTCATCCATCCTTTTGAGGATGGAAACGGGCGTCTCCACCGCTACCTCATTCATGACGTGCTGGCCCGCGCTCAAATCGGCGGAGAAGGGGTTCTTCTCCCCGTGTCGGCAGAAATCCTGCTCAACATCCGGCTCTACGACGCCTGCCTGGAACAATTTTCCAAACCCTTGGTCGCAGCCGCAGAATATTCCCTCGATGAATCCGGGGTTCTCACGGTTCACAACCCCGCGGAAATCGAGGGGTTCTACCGCTACCCGGATCTCACCGGACAATGCGAGTTTTTGGCGCAGATGCTGGAACGAACGATCCGGCAGGCAGTCCCCCAGGAAATTCATTTTCTCCAAAAGTTTGATCGTGCCCGCGCCGCCATCGCCGAGATTGTCGATCTGCCCGACCGCAAGCGGGAACAGCTCTTGATGAGGCTCCATAAAAATAGCGGTAAACTGGCCCGCAAACGAAGAGAGGGTGAGTTCTCCGAACTGACAGAGCGTGAAATGACAGACATTGAGGAGGCCTACCGGGATGCGTTTTCAGAATAATCTCAAATCTGCGCGACCGTGCCGATCAGATGCAGAGGCGCATCGCCGAGGTGCCCCGTTATTAGGCAGCCGCCTCCAGATCATGGGGGCGAGGGCGTCCCCTCTCCTTTGGGAACTTTTCCGTCATCGCCCGACATCAGATTTCTTGAAGATTTTTCTTTGCATTTCGGGGGAAAACAGACTACATGGTAAATACAAACACCCAAGCTATGCGGCCCTTCCCAAGCCCCCACTTCAGGTTCCCTTCCCGCTCCCGCAAGTCGTGTCCTTTGCGCGATGACCGCTCGGCCTTCTCGCTGATCGAGTTGCTGGCGGCGATTGCGATCATCATCTTATTGATGGTCTTTCTGATCCCGGCCATTACCGGGATCAAAGGCGGACGCGATGTCACCAGCACCGCCTCCGGTATCGCCGGGATTTTCGATCAGGCCCGCGCCTACGCGATGGCGAACAATACCTATGTCTGGGTTGGCATTGCGGAAACCGACGTGAGCAAGCTTCCCTCGGCAAACCCGCAAACAGTCGGCGTTGGCAGGGTGGCCGTCGCCGTGGTCGCCTCCCGCGACGGCACACGCGGGTATGATGCGAGCAATGGCACCCTTGGCTCCCCTTCTTGCTGGGCAAACTACAACCTCGGATCAAATCTGATTGCCATCAGCAAGCTCCAGTATTTCGACAACATCCATCTGGCCCCGCTCTTTTCGACACTGCCGAATAGCGGCGGGCTCGCCCGGCCTTCGGTTTCTTCGACCACATACATGATTGGCAATTCCGCCAGCACCTCAGTCACACCCTTTGATTGGCCGTTGGGCAGTACCATCGGTGCCGGGCAGTATTCTTTCACTAAAGTCATCAACTTCGACCCGCAGGGCGTGGCACGGATTCAGACGACCTCCAACCGGGATGGAATCGTGACCTACATGGAAATCGGGCTGATTCCCACCCACGGGAATTCCGCTCCCGCCACCACGCCGGCCAACGTCGCCGCCATCCAGATTGATGGCATGACCGGCGCAACCCACATCTACAGGCCATGAATCCTCAGAACCCCTCACGTTGCCACTCCGCTTTCTCCTTGGTCGAGGTCACCCTCGCTCTCGGGATCGCCGGATTTTGCCTGCTGACCATTGTCGGCATGTTGCCCGTCGGTCTCAGCAGCAACAAGAACAGCATCCAGCAATCCGCCGCCGCCAGCTTGGCTCGTGCGATCGCCGCCGATTTGCGCACCACGCCAAAAACATCAAACGCGTCCCCGCGCTATCAGATCCCGTTTTCCACCACCACCCCATCGTCCACTTATTTCATCGAGGACGGCACCCCGACCCACTCGCCGCCCTCCTTCGGGTATCTCGCGACCATCACCATCAACACCAACTCGATCCCGGCATCCGTGAAGATCAAAATCACATGGCCTGCCGCAGCCCCCGCAGCCACGGCTCCCGATGCCTTCGAACTCACCACAGCCATCGACCGCAGATAGCATGAATCCCCTTTCCCCCAATATTTATAAAGTGGAGCAGGCGACCCGTCTGCCATCCCCGGGCAGCCGGGACGGCCGACCCACATCGGAAATCAGCCTTATCCCGGCGCCATTCAGCCGCGGCGGGTTCACCATTCTTGAGCTCCTCGTCTCCATGATCGTGCTTGTCCTCCTGGTGATGGTTGTCGCCCAACTCACCGACGCCACCGCGAGATCGGTCAAAACCAGCGGGCAGCACATGGATGCGGAAAGCCAGATGCGTGTTGTCTTCGACCGCATGGCCAACGACTTCGCAAAGATGGTGAGGCGCAAGGATGCCGACTGCCTCTTTTACAAAAAAGCAACGGCCGGAACCGTTGCCGGCAACGACGCGATGTTCTTCTACAGCGAGGCTCCCGCTTACTACGATTTCACAAGCACGACCCCTCTCACAAAGAGCAACGTCGCCCTCATCGGTTACCGCATCAATACAGGGAACACAGCCTACCCGAACACTCCCGTGCTTGAGCGTTTGGGAATGGGGCTTACGTGGGATGGTGCCGTGTCTGGCACTGCCAATGGCGCGCCGGTGTTCCTGACCACTCCCACCGGTTCGGCCACGCCCGACCCGGCAAGCACGCTGGTCGGAAACTGGGGGGGGAATGCGACTTCGACGCTGGGCACTCTGAGTGGCGGCTACAGCGATGGGGTCGATGTGGGATCCTACCACGTCTTGGGCGATCTGGTTTATCGCATGGAAATCCAGTTCCTCCTTACCGACGGCACGCTTTCTCTCATTCCGGTGACCAACCCATCGGCAACAACGAACAATCTCAGTGCCGGCGCACCGCCCACCGTTTCGAATGGCACACCAACCTATGCGCCCGGTTCCCGCTGGTTTGATACAGCGGCCGGCAGGGGATATATCTGCACAAGTGCCGTCAGCGGAGCGGCGACTTGGAATCCCATCGGCGTGCAGGATGTCTCAGCCATCGTCGTCACCCTGGCTGTCCTCGACAGCAACAGCCGGAAAATCATTCCCTCCACCAGCGTCCTGTCAGGCGCTCCCCTTGCCGATGCGGCGAGTGGGATCCCTGTCGCGAAGACATGGATGGATGCCGTCAACGGATCCACATTCGCCGCAGATAGCGGAATCCCACAGGCCGCCGCCAAACAAGTCCGCATCTATCAGCGCACCTTCTCCCTCAATAACCCTTGAACAGAAATCCCGCGATGACTTGCCACGAAGAAAAACTGAATCGGCGGAGCGAGGGTGGGGCGGCACTGGTGATTGTGCTCGCCTTTGTCGTTCTGCTCACCGGGCTTGTCCTTGCCTTCTTCGCCAATTCCCTGAGCAACCGGAAGGTTGCCGGCAGCAGCGCCAGCCAGACGAAGGTCGAGCTCTTTGCCCAAGGCGCGGCGGATACGATCATCAGCGACCTCAAACAGGAGATTGCCGCCGGCTCGACCGCCAACACCATCACCACGGGAAATGTCACCACCACAATCTACACGCCACTTGCCCCCACCAACGCCGTGCCGGCCTTGGTCGGCTCCACGGGAACCAACGGACTCGAGAACCTTGTCAAACGCAGTGCCAGTGGCAAAGCCTTCTACCCTGCGGGAGGAAACTATACCGCAGGCCCCAGCCGGGCGGCGTCCGGCGCGGACAACTCCACCACAAACATCTCCCAAAACGGACGCTCGATCTCGCCGGCCCGCTGGAACAAGCCGCTGCTCATTCCTCCCACCGGCACGACCAACCTCACTCCCCCCGCCGCGGCCGCCTTCACCCCTCCCGACTGGATCCTCGTCGCCCGCGATGGATCCAACCCGACAACATGGGATGCCAACATGATCACATCGTCATCAAACGCCACCTCGGTCGTCGGGCGCTACGCCTACGCGATCTACGACGAAGGCGGCTTGCTCGATGTCAATGTGGCCGGCTATCCCCAGAACACTCCCACCACGCAGATCGCCATAAAAAGAGTGCTTGCCTACGCCGACCTCACACAACTTGGAACCAACGCGCTTGGCGGCAACGCCACGCTCACCCAAGCACAAGTCAATAACCTGATTGGCTGGCGCAACTATGCCTCCGCCCAGCCGACACGCGTTTCGGGCAACTACACGTTTCCCACCTCGGCCACGAATTTCTGCAACTCTGTCAACAGCAACTCCACAGGCTTTCTCACCGTCGGCAACGCTGCCCTCAATGGCGGCGAGTCGGATCGCATGTTCTCCAGCCGCCAGCAACTCATCCAATTTTTCACGCAAAAACTCGGCGGCGGCACAATCACAGCCAATCTCCAAAATGCCCTCCAATATTTCGGCACATTCAGTCGCAGTCTGAACCAGCCCTCGTTCGCTCCGGATCCCGCCCGCCCGAGAATTGCCTCCCCGGGCAGTCATTTGACAGGAAACGCCTCGGCAAGCTGGGATCTCACAACTTATCAGGGCGGAAACGATGTCGGCCCGATCCCTCCCGCGACGACCGGGGGAGACGACACGGTCAACCCGGCATTTCTTGCGATCCGCGCCACCTCGGGATTTACGCGCAACGACGGCACGACAGCCGTGTTGGGCGAGCCGCTCGTCAAAAAACGTTTCGACCTGCGGCGGCTTGCCTGGCTCACCTATGCGGGGCCGAGTGCGGGGCGCACCACTTCCGATCCCGACATCCAGCAGGTCATCACCACCAGTCCCGACCTGGGCATCGACGCTGGCTTTCTCGCCCAAGGCACGGCTGCAAACATCCTCAAGTATTTCGGCCTGACGTGGAATTCCGGATCTTGGACTTACAGCCATGGCGCCCCGGACGGGCGTATCGGCACACTGGCGGACGTGCAGGCACTGAACCGGGAACCCGATTTTTTCGAACTGCTCAAGGCGGCCATCAATGCGGGTTCACTCGGCAAAGCCGCCGCGAGCGGGGTCAACAACGATGACGGTGGCTATTACCATCACCAGTTGGACATCTCGGTCGATTATCATATCATCCAAATCGGAGCCAACATTATCGACCAATCCGACGCCGATGGCTATCCCACTCGGATTTCGTTCAACTCAAAGTGGTTTCGCGGGGTCGAGAACCTGCCTGGCCTCTACCGCACCACCGTCTCCTGGGCCTACCAAACCGCTCCCGATCCGAGCTTTTCCACGGCTTATATTCCGGGTGCGGGGAACCAAACCGATACCGATGCTCTCATCAAGAAAGCGGGTGCCATCACGGCCTTCCTGATTCCCAATATCTGGAACATTCACGATCAGAACGATATCACGATCCGCGGTGCCAATCTTGCGCTGGGCACTCCCCGACCGGGTTCGGGAGGGAGTTCGGAACTCATGTTCTGTGCCATAACGAACATTCCAACCGGCCTCCCCGCGAACTCTTGGTCGATAACCCCGCAACCCCGCAGTGCCATCCAAATCTCTTTTCCCCTCACCGGAAACAACTCCCTGGACTACAACTACGCACGATTGACTGCGGGATTGCCCTATAGTGCTTGGAGCGCAAACAATACCGCCCTGACATTTTCCGACAACGCCGGGGCATTATTTCGCGAGCCGACCATGCTTTGGAAGGCCGGACAGCCGGCTGGCAGCAGTCTCACCTCCAGCGGAAACGCTGTGACCGACCTCAACGACGGCACCTCGCATGTCGGCTTCCCTCTTCCCTCCGCGCCGGTGATATGGTCGGCTTCCTACAACGGGACATGGTATATCTGTAAAACGACTGAGATGATGACTGGGCAAAGCAGCCCGGCGGGTAGCTTCTATAACACGAACGGGCTGATGACGTTTCAAGGCCAATACAAGGACTTCTGGGGAAATTGGCAGGTCTATGATGAAAAATGCTGGGACAGGCAGTATTATTTGGGACCCGGCGTTTGGATCGATTCGGCCGCCCCCCTCTCGATAAACCCGGCTCAAAATGGAGAATTTATTTACACTAATGTCGGCTCCACAAATCAAAACGACGGTCTTGCCAATCGCAACATGGAGGTCGTTGGGTGGGATCCGCGATCGGCAAGTTGGAGCATGAACCAAGGGGAGGCCCCGAATCTGGGCGTCTTCGCCGACCATGTCAACACTTCCCCGGGCACCCCGGATGCTTGCGCGAACGCCTGCGTCTCCGTCTCGTCCCGCCCCGCAGCCGCCTACAGCGGCATCACACATAATGGTGGCTTCATGCCCGCCTCCAGAGTCGGCAATAATGCCCAAAATATCATGTTTTATTCCACGGCGAGTTATACCGGCGGCGCCAGCAACTTTGGCAATTCGGGGATGTGGACGCAAAACAGCCCCTGGGCGCTCGCGCAGAGCCCCAATCAGCAGTTCAATGCCGATGCCGATGGGGTGGTGCGCCGGGCGATGGGTGCCTACGTGCCGCTAAGTGCGACGGGGAGCACGGCCTCCATGATCGGCTTGTCACAGGCGACCGCCACCACGTTTTCCGGCGGCAATGGCACCGCCATTGCCACCCAGAGCCAAAGCCGTCCGATCATCCTCAACCGGCCCTTCAAAACGGTGGATGAACTGGGGTATGTCTTCAAGGGCAGGCCCTACAAAAACCTCGACTTCTTCACGCCCGAGAGCGGCGACACCGCGCTGCTGGATGTCTTTTGCGTCAACGATAACAGCAACCCGGACGGACTTGTCGCCGGAAAAGTCAACCTGAACACCCGGCAAAAACCCGTGCTCCAAGCCATTCTCTCCGGGGCGAATTACGACATGCTCACCGCGAACACCACATTGTCTTCCAACGAAACCCTGAATGTCGCCAAAGCCCTTGTCGCCCGAACCACCGGCACAAATTCTTGGCAGGGGCCGCTTGCCAACGTGGGCGAACTCGTCGGGCGCTTTGTCGGAAACAATGTTTTAGGGGTTCAGACATCCATAACCGGCGCAAACTCGCAAACCAATGGTTTAACGGGCAAAAACTATTACGCCACCATGCTTGGCGTCCCGGCAAGCATGTGGGCATCCCTCACGGTTTCCATCACCTACTCCGGGCTGAGTGCCGACTTGGATTCCACGGTTTTCAGTTCCCATACGACATATGCCCCGTATATCCAACGGCTGCGCCAATCGGCGATCCGTCCGCTGGCCGCCTGCGGGCAAACCCGCGTTTGGAACCTCATGATCGACCTGGTCGCGCAGACCGGACGCTTTCCACAGTCGGCAACCTCGTTGCAAAATTTTATGGTCGAGGGCGAGAAGCGGTATTGGCTGCACGTCGCCATCGACCGGCTCACCGGCCAGGTCATCGACCGCCAACTGGAAGTTGTCACCGAATAAATCTCAAGCCCTATGCAACGATTTTCAGAGAAAAAAGCGAGCAGCCAAAGGGAGTCCACATCTGCTGTGGCATGGGCATCCTGCCCATGCGTTACAAGCCAGCAAGACATGGGCAGGATGCCCATGCCACGGAGTGTTTTCAATAAAGCGAATCGCTTTGTGATTGCCCCTGCGGTTGCGGGCCTCATCGTCGCTTTCGCTCCCCTACAGGCCCAGCAACCCGCGCCCTCCACCACCACGCCGACGGAGACGATTCCACCCGGTCCCCTGATGAAGAGCGCACCCTCAAATTCGCGGTGGATTGTCGAATTCCAATATGCCGACGAGAATCCGAAATCCAAGAAACCGCCACAGCTGAACCCCGAAACCAGGCTGATGCGCGTTAAAAAAATAACAACAACCCGAACCCTCCCGGTGAGCTACGAGGAGAAAATTGATGAGGCGGGGAACAAAACCGAGAGGTGGTTTTCCGACAATCAGCAATATATCCGGAAGTCGGGAACCCCGGATTTCTACACCGCAGGAAACAAAGATATCTTCAACACGAACTACGAATATCACAGCCCAACGGGCTTCCAGGGCTTCGAGTGGATCTCGAAGAAGAATTTTTCCGGGATTCAGAAGGTGCTTGATCGGGATTGCCTTATTTTCCGGGATCGGCAAATGGGCGAAGCTCTGTCCGATCCGAACGAGGTCGCCTTCATGAAGGAGATGGCCCTCGTGAAGGAGATGCAAAAAGAGCCGGGGGCAACAAAGCAGGAAGGGGAACCCCCTGCGACCAGTGCCGAATCTCCCGTGGGCAACGTCGGAATCACGGCGTGCATCGACTTGGAAACCCGTCTTCCGACGGCTCTCCAAATCGGAGGAGAAACCCGCATCTTCACCTTCCTTGATCCGCCAACAACCCCCGTAACTCTCCCCCCGGAACTCGCAAAACAACTGGAACAGCGCCAAAAACTTTGGAACGCTTTCGCCCGCCCGGCCCCTCGTCCCTACTAAAACCTTCCCTGGGAGAAGGCGGGCGTCCACCCAATATGATTTCCATCCCTCAATAACCCTTGAACAGAAATCCCGCGATGACTTGCCACGAAGGAAAGCGGAAAGCTGAAGGCGGAAAGCGGAAAGCCGGGAACCTGACCGGAGCGACGTGGGGCGGGCGTCCCGCCTGCCCGGGGATAGCAGGCGGGACGCCTGCTCCACTTTCCTGCCGTGCCGATTCGGTAGGGGCGCATCGCCGAGGTGCCCCATTATTTAGCACCGCCAGGCGCGTTCAAACCACCAATAAGTCGGCCGCCTCGGCGAGGCCCTACCGGGCGATTCTTTCCTACCCCGAGTCAAAGCCACCCCGCATGAAAATCCCCATAAATCCCTGTGCGCCGATCACTCATTATTGCGATGGCAACTTTCGGAGATCTTTCCCATGAAAATCCGCACCGCCCGCCGGATCTCGCAGGTTTTCTTTTTCTCGCTGTTCGTGTTTTTTGTTGTTGTGACCGATCTGCGGTATCTGGGCGGGTATCCAGTCTCGCTTTTTTTGGAACTCGATCCGCTGGTCGCTTTTGCCACCGCGATCACGACGCACACGATCTACAAAGGCCTTCTCTGGAGCCTGCTTCTGATTATCCCGACCGTGTTGCTCGGACGCGTCTTTTGCAACTGGATCTGTCCCTACGGGATTCTGCATCAGGTTATCGGGTGGGTTTTCGGCAATGGGCGCGCCGCAGACCAAGTGCGGATCGAGTCGAACCGCTACCGGGGTTTCTCCCAGATCAAATATATCCTCCTCATCGCGATGATCGCGGCGGCATTCTTCGGAACGCTGCAAATCGGGCTTCTCGACCCGATCTGCCTGTTCCACCGGACGATGAACACCGCCATTCTCCCGGCGATCAATCTTGCCGCACCGGCGGGCCTCTCCGTCCGCCAAGCCTTCCACGAGGGAGCCTGGGTGATCGGGTTCCTGCTTTTCCTGCTCGTGGGAATGAACGTTATTATTCCGCGATTTTTCTGTCGCGTCCTTTGTCCGCTGGGCGCCTTTCTGGGAACGCTGGCTTCGGCCGCGCTCTGGCGGATCGAACGCAATCCCACAAAATGCGTGGACTGCGACCTGTGCCTGAAAAATTGCGAAGGCGCGTGCGACCCCCACACCCAGCTCCGCAAGAGCGAGTGCTTTGTCTGTTTCAACTGCATCGAGGATTGCCCGGAAGACGCGCTCTCCTTTCAATTCCTGCCGCCGCTTCCGCATGAGATCACCCTGCCCGCCGTGCCCGCCCGCCGTGCGTTTCTCGGTCTCCTCCTTGGCGGGGCCTTTTTCGGATTCGGGCGCTCGTCCGGCGACTCCGATCGCAATTACAGCAAGAAGGTGATCCGACCGCCGGGATCGGTCGGGGAGAAGGACTTTCTCGACCGCTGCATCAAGTGCGACCAGTGTATCCGCGTCTGCCCGACCAACGTCCTCCAACCCGCAATTTTTGCGGCGGGCATCGAGGGGATCTGGACGCCGATCCTGAACATGAAGATCGGCTCCTGCGAACTCAACTGCACGCTCTGCGGCCAGGTCTGCCCGACCGGCGCGATCCAGCGGATCACGATCGAGGAAAAAACCGGCACCGGAAAGTTTGCCGCGCGCGGCCCCGTGCGCATCGGCACCGCGTTCTATGACCGCGGACGCTGCCTCCCCTGGAGCATGGAAACCCCGTGCGTTGTCTGCGAGGAAGTCTGCCCGGTTTCCCCCAAAGCCATCTTCTCCCGCGAAGTCACCATCACCAAACGCGACGGTTCCCCGGTCAAATTGCGCCAGCCGTATGTGGATCCCGCGCTCTGCATCGGTTGCGGGATCTGCGAGCGGGAGTGTCCGGTTACCGACGAAGCCGCGATCCGCGTCACCGCGATCGGCGAAACCCGCTCGCGCGACCGCCGCCTCCTGCTCGATGGCGGACGTTCCTGACCAATCCCATGCCCACGAAACCCCAGCCCGCCACACGCATCCGCACCTGCCGCGCCTGCGGCACCAAACACGAATATCCGCTCAAAGGCAAAGCCTCGACCCGTCACCACTGCGCGGAATGCGTTGGCATTCCCCCGCCCCTGCGAAAAGTCAGCGAGCGCCTCCTCCTCCGCATCCAAAAACTCGAACACGAAATCGCTCGCAGGAAGACGCACGACCCGCATCCCTGCCGGGAGGAAAGCTGAAAACGTTTTTGAAACACGGAGTTCCCGGAGCACGGGAGAAACAAAAAATCAAGCCGCCTCATACCAAACACACACCGGGATGGGTAAAACAAGTCGGGCACCTCGGCGATGCGCCCCTGCCACCTGATCGGTAGGGATGGCCGCCGTCCGTGAATTCCACCCGTTTCGGTGTCAAAATGGTATCATTCACGGGGCGGTCTCCGTTCCGGCCGGACGAAACGAAACGCCGATCCGGCGTTTGTTGAGGCGTCCGGTTTTGATGTGCGGCTCGTCGCCCTGCGAGCGGCTTCGGGCAAGAAGGTTTGCAAGGATCGCCTCGGCGGCGAACACGGCGAGCGCGAGCAGAAGCAGAGCCGGCCAAAGCGGGACGACGCCACGGCTTTTGGCCATCCAGAGCCTGAGTTCGTCCGGCCCGGCCAGCGTCTCGGCGGAAACAATTTTTTTCAGGGCCGCCGGCCCGATCGCGCGGAGGTTGGATTCCCGCCTGTCGGCATTCACGGCAAAAACCTGCGCCGCGATTTCCGTCGGGGTGTTGACCTTGTAGAACCCGGCGGTTGCGGCACAGTCGGAGAGGACGGATTTTTCGCCGGCCGGAAGAATCGAATCCGAGCCGTCCGGCGCCTTGAGTGTGAGCGGCTGGTCGGTGGGAAGATTCGGAGTCATCGGCAACGATTCGCCGACCAGGCGGGCGGCATTCCCGCCGGATTGTTCGGCGGAGAGGCGCGCCATTTGCCGGATCAGTGGAAGGAAGGCCGGAGACAAAGGAAAATCGCCCCACGCCCGGTCGGCGGAGGCGTTGACAATGAAGACGCGGCCGGGCCCGTGCCGCGCAAAGATGACAAACGGCGTTCCGTTGGAAAAAGTGAGAAGCGCTTTTGCCTCGCTGTTCAGTTTCCACCGGACAAGTTTTTTCTGCGGGAGCGCGGGGAACGGCGTTCCTTTGTCCCACGCATTCGCAAACAACGGATGGCCGGGATCGGAGATCAGCGTGGCGAGGCGTCCGGGCGGAAGTTCCCGGACGTCCAGCGGTTTGGCGGGAAGAAAATCCATGCGGGACAAGCTGGCGGGGGTTGTCAAATCCCCCGGGAAAAACGCGACGGTTCCGCCGCTTTGAAGGTAGCGTTCCAGGCGCACGAGGGCGCGGTCGCCAAGGCTTGAGACGTCGGCGAGAAACACGGCCGAAAATCCTTCCAGGCCGGTTTCCTCAAGCTGCGCGGCGGAAATCGTTTGCGGCGGAACCGCGTGCGCGACTCCGGCGACCAGCGCCATTTTCAAGAAATACCCCGGGCGCAGCCGCTCGTCACGCGCCTGCTGGCCTTCGACGACGAGCACACGCGGAACCCGCGCAACCGGGAGGGCAAAATAAAACCGGTCGTCCACGGGCAGATTGTCGCCCTCGATGCTGGCAACCCCTTCGGCCCAACGTGCGGCACCGTCCGGCATCGGGGCCTCGAACGGAATTTCCACCGAACCTCCGGGCGCGACGTCGAGGGGCTTCTGGATCACCCGCTCGCCACCGAAACGGATTTCCAAAACATCCTGAAGCGGACGACTGGAAAAATTCTCCACGAGCGCAATGCCGGAAACCGGTGTGCCCGCCGAGGCGAACGGAGACACAATTTTCACATTTGCCACGGCCGCGTTGGGGACGTCGAGATTGTCCGGGCGGACGATCACCGGGTGCAGGCCGGATTGATCCCACGCGTCGTCAAAAACGGCCTTCCCATCGAACCGCCAGGCGGTCTCCTGGCTGTCGGTGAAAAAGTAAAGTTCCCGCAGGCCGTGGGTTCCGCGCGCGACGATTTTCAGCGCGGCACGGAAGGCCGGGGGGAAGTCCGAGCGCGACTCCCTGGGGTTGATGCTTTCGACCATCTGTCGGGCGACGCGGTGGTCGAGCGTGGGTTCGGCCACGAGCAATTGCGGAGGGCCGCCGACGGCCATCACCGCGACATCGTCGCCCGGCTTCAAATCGTCAATGACCGCCAGCGCCTGTTTTTTGGCCGCCTCCAGACGGGTGGTGCCGTTGACCCGGCACGACATGCTCATCGAGTTGTCGATCGCGAGGACAACGGTTCGCGGCACATCGCCGCCGAGAATCTTCGCGGCTTTGGTGGAAAGGACAGGGCGCGCGGCGGCCAGCGCCAGGAGGGCAAGGAGCAGGCACCTGAGAAAAAGGAGAAGGACATTTTCAATCCGCGAACTGCGGCTCGTTTTTGCGGCCGCGAGCTTCAAAAACCTGAGCGTGCTGAAGCGGATCTGTACCACGCGGCGGCGCCGCCAGAGATGGATGATGACCGGGACGGCCAGCGCGCCCAGACCGTAAAGCATTCCCGAGGAGAGAAACCCCATCAGATCGACATCCTCCGGCGCTCGGTGAGATACTGCGCGATGAAATCCTCGAAACTTTCCCCGGTCGAAACCAGCCGGTAATCGACATTCATGACCGCGCATTTTTCGCGGCACTCGTCGATCGCGCTTTGCAGCCCGCGCTTGTAGGCGATGCGGGCGAGTGCGGGATCGATCTCAAGCCTTTCGCCGGTTTCCATATCGATGAACTCGGCGACGCGGTCGATCGCGAGATCGAGTTCGCACGGATCAAGAACCTGCAGGAGGATGACGTCGTGCATCTTTTTCCGGAAATGCGCGATCGCGCGGAAGATCGCGTCGGAATTGTCAAAAAGATCGGAAAGAAGCACGATCAGTCCGCGGCGCGAGATCATTTCGGCAAGCGCATGGAGCGCGCGCCCGGTATCTGTCTGCTTTTGCGGCTGATGCGCGGCCAGCAGTTCGATAAAATGGCGCAGGTGCCGCGAGCCGCTCCGGGCCGGAACGTGGGCGCGGATTTCCTCATCAAAAATCGTGAGCCCGAGGGCGTCCTGCTGGCGACTGACGATATAGCCGAGGGCGGCGGCGAGTCGGCAGGCGTATTGGTATTTTGACACGCGCCCCCCGGATCCGTAGGCCATCGAGCCGGATCCGTCGAGGACGACATGCGTGCGGAGGCTGGTTTCCTCCTCGAAACGTTTGATGTGGTAGCGTTCGGTGCGTCCGAAGACCTTCCAGTCAAGGTGGCGCAGGTTGTCTCCCTTGACGTATTGGCGGTGGTCGGCGAATTCCACGCTGGCCCCTTTGAGCGGGCTGGCGTGCATGCCGGCCCGGAAGCCTTCGACGACGTAGCGGGAGCGCAGGGCAAGCGTCTCGAGCTTGCGCATCGCTTCGGGCGTGAGAAGGTCGGTGATGCCCGCCATGAGTCAGGATGCCGGCGCGGAGGCGCAGGGCTTCCGCCTGGAGAAACGCCCGCTGTGCCGTCGTTTTTTTTGAAGCGGGAGCCCCCGGCACCCCGCCCTCCCCTTCACGGCGAACGAATCGCCCCGCCGGGAAAATTCGTCCCCGCGGGTGGGCCGGACATCAATGGGTGACCGCATAATACAGCACGTTGAGACCGAGGGCGGTGGCATCGGCGGCCTCGTAACCCTGTGCGTAGGGTGCGATGGCGCGTTCCCATCCCGCGCTCAAATCGTGCGGGCTGTAAATGACGGCGAGCGAACCGTTGAGGTCGATGCCATAGAGTTCCGGCGCCATTTCGATCCGGTTGTTCGAGCGGGCGGCCAATGCGGCGCGGGCCTTGACCTCCCCCAATTTTCCTGGCTGCTGAAAAATCGCATGATTGGCCGGCAGCGCCGCAAGATTGCGATCCGGGAACACCCTGGCCATTTCCGCGCGGAAGGCGGAGTCGAAGGATTGACGGCCTTCGGCGGCCTCGGCAAAAAGGACGCCGCCATTTTTCAGGAACTGCCGGAGGTTGGCCCGCTGCTTTTCGGTGAACGTGAAATCCGTGGTGCCGGTGAGAAAAAGGAACGGCATCTCAAAAATCGCCGCATCGTCAAGGCTCACATCGCGCAGATCGAAGGAAACGGGCGTACCGGTCGCGACATGAAACTGGTTGAGCAACATCGGAAAAGCCGCCGTGCGCGTCTTCCACGGGCCGTCGTGCATCACCTGCCCGACACGAAATTTGCCGGCGGATTTTTTATCCGCGTTGACCAGTTCCACGCTCTTGCCGACGCTGCGCCCCGCGTCGCGCATGGCCGTCACGTAGCTGACGATATTCGCGCCGAGCCTGCGGGCATCCGCATCGGCGTAGCCCCAGCTCTCGTGCTGGTTGGCCTCCCATCCGAGGGAAAAGTCCCAGCGGGAAACAAAGATCGCAGTCCGATTGTCGATATCCACGCCTTCAAGCCACGGGTGGGGATCCGTCGCGAGCCCGTCCTTCACGAGGCGGTCGCGGAACGAGACCTTGTCAATTTCGTAAAAGGAGTGGAACACCGGATGATCCATGCGGAGACGATAAAGCGATTGCTCCGGCAGGATGGAGCGGGCCGCCTGCAACGCGGATTGGTAGGCATCCGGGTGCCCGACAAGGGAATTGAAAACAATCGTCCCGCCGTTGGCGACATATTCTCTGAGCAGGGTGATTTCCTTGCGCGTGAGATCAAAGGATTTATACCCCGACCGGTAGAGAATCGGGTTCTGGGCGGGATCCGCGGAGATGCCGGCGAAGGGTTTGATGTTCGAGCTGAAGTGGACATTCATCTGCTGGCTGATCCATTCCAGGAGGGACTTGACATCGTTGGGCGTCCGCGTCCAGTCCCCGGCATCGGCCGAACGGATCTTGGTGAGGAGGACGGGCGGCTGCGGCGGATTCTTTTTCTCCTGCCGTTTCATCGGCACGACCGGATAGGGCAGGGGAGGCATGCCTTCGGAAGAGGAAACCTGCGCGGGTTTCGGCTTCGGTTGTTCCAGTGGCGGAGGCAGCGGGGGCGTCGGGGCCGCGAGGGCTTGTGCGAGAGGCAGCACAAACGCGGCCAATGCCGGGAGCCATGATCTTTCGCGGAATGAGGGACGAATCACCATGATGCCCGCACCCTAAGTCAGGCTCAACCGGTCGGCAAGGGAGATTACGTCCTCGCGCGTCGCGTCAGGAAAGAAACGATCCGGGCTGGCGTTTCTCCCTCCCCGGAAACGCCGACCTTGGACAACGCTCCCGCTCTGGAAACCGCTGCCGCGTCCGCACGCGACGTTTTAAATGATCGTTTTTGAGTCTGGCATCAGTCCAAAGCGCTTCCGTCTTGTGCGAGTTTTATTGATCTGGTGTTGCAGGGGGTGCAGAATCGCCCCATGAAACGCCAACGGCAGGTTGTGCACTTCGGTGCGGCATTTGCAGGACATATACCGCACGCGGCAATTTACCTGCAAATGCCGCGCGCGGCTCAATAATACTGTTCGGAAAAAAGCATTTCCAGAAACTATGACTAACGAAAAAACGCCGTGTCCCAAGTGCAATGGTGAGATGGTTCTAGGTTTTGTCCCGGATTATTCCCATGCCTTAATTTTTGTCGGTAGTTGGCATGAAGGGCAACCAAAGAAGTCGTTCTGGACTAGAACTAAAGCGCCGCAGCGAGCTGAAGGTTTACCAATCGGATCATTCCGCTGTAGGAATTGCGGTTTTTTAGAGTTTTATGCTGATGCAAAATTCGCAGCCCAGTAACGGAGCAGAGCCGAGCATTTAAGCTGATGAATATCTCTGAGCCAGAAAAAGAAATACTATACCGCCGAACAAATCGGGCAAGCCAACAGCCTCCCCGGCCCTGTCTTTTTTCGATGGGCCGATCACGTTCACCGCTCAGTCACGCATCCTGCTTAGGCAGGCTGAGCGCCTTCGCTGCTTCGGCTTGCATATTCGGTTTCCGTCTGGGAGGCTGTGGCTTCCCTCAGCGTTGGGCAACAAAAAAAAGAACTATCTCTAAAATCATGGTCGAAGTTCAATTTCACGGTTTCACATTTGAAAAATGGGTCAGAGATACATTCTTTGATGGATACGAGGGCAACTACATGCAGAAGTGGGACATCCCTCCCGATAAAAACTCACAATTATGCATTCCTTCCGGGTATCGAAATATTCCAGTATCGGTAAAGACTGCAAAATATGGTTCGCCGATCGGACTTGGAGATGTTCGACGTCAAAGAAGCATCGATATGCCATTCGTGATTATTGTGGGTTTTTGGAAGCAGAGAACGCCATTCGAAAAGTGGTTTGAGGAAATTGGAGTAGCACTGTTTACCGTCCCTGTATGGAGCGGCTTGTGGGGAGCATTGACCATTGAGGAGATTTCCGAAATCGATTCACGAATCAAGGATTTGACTCTGCCGTATGCAATAGCACGGCAAGGGGGAATTTTTTATTCCGTTAAATTGTTAAAACTCTGCAGGGCTGGCTGACGGGGAATTGGTCGGAGATTTCTGGCTGGCTGGCAAGTCTTTTCTTTTCTTTTTTGCCTCTGCGGGGCGTGCTGGCGAGCTCCGATTTTTTTGCTCTGGAGCGCAAGGCCCGGCTGGCCTCGGAGCGTAGCGCAGAGGCCCGCGCGGGCCTGCGGCGGAAGAGCAAAAAAATCGGTCGGCGGAAGGGGGGGTGTCGTTTTCATGCGGCTTTCCCCATTTCT
>Ga0118677_10002020_pt1 | contig 41694 bp, 41 predicted proteins | sample AliMusrvi5mmetaG_FD_86154 | JGI IMG/M metagenome (GOLD analysis project Ga0118677, IMG submission 86154)
ATCGGATGCTGGTCCACCTTGGGCCAGGAAGCTCAACAGTTCGGTAGCCGACGTTGCCGTGAAAGTCATTGTTTCCTGTACCCAGCCCGAAAAGCCATGGCTGGGATCGCTGAAATTGGCATATTGGGCTGCGCCACCGCCTAGCGTTACCTTCCAGTCGGCTGTATTTGCGCCACTATCAAGATATTGTTGCGCAAGTCCGGCATAAAAAGACAGGGTGTAACTATTTCCAGCCACCAAACCATGCACGGTTTGGTAAATGTTACCAATTTGATAATTGCCATCAGAAGCAATGAAGTTACCGCCGACTGGGCTTGGGGTGATGACATCAGGGCCGCCATTGCCAACATTCCCTGCACCAGTGGCAGTCCACAATTGGAAGTTCGGTCCAATTCCTTCATAGCCATAATCCAGTCCAGCAAAACCTGCACCTGCCTTGCCCGGTGGAACTACAAACGTCCAGCCAGACGAGGTACCCCATCCCGTCATGTCACTGTTATTCAACAAGGCCGAATTACCGGGGTATGCCCATGATTCAAAATTACCGTTGGTTATCAGATCGGCTTGGGCAGACGATGCGAGTGCTGCCAGCAAGGCAATGGCCGAAAAGCCAGACATTGCGATTTTACGTGTATTCATATTTTTTACCTCAGAATTTAAAATTTTTAACCTCGCCATTGTCCATGACAGCTAGTATATTTTTATATAAACCTACCGCTTTAGTCAAGAATTTTTATGGGTTTTTTTCAAAATAAATATTTGTAGTAATAGAGGTATATAAAGCGTAGAGAATGGTATATCTATAGAGTAGTATAAACTACATATAAAATACCATAAAGTACAGCATATGATTGTAGATATAGCAGCCCTTTTTATGTAGTGCAAACAGTGTAACAAGCCATTTGCCGGGTGCTCAGCGTCTCATTTTGGCAAAGATCAAGTAAGGGCGGGTTTGGAACCAGCCCCTACGCAGGGATTTTGATTGCGAATTATCAATGCATTATAAATAGAATAGGGAATGCCGCTTCGTAGGGGCGGGTTCAAAACCCGCCCGATGTCAATGGATCGAACCATGAACGTCTTAACCGTCCACCCTTCGACTGCTCGACAGGCTCGCAGCTCAGGGCGAACGGTTAAGCCTTTGGTAAAAGTGTCCTGCCTTAAGTTGGTAGCCTTCCTTTTGGAGTGTCAAGGCTTGCCTTGACAGGCAAAGCAAGATTTGCCAGTCCAAGCGTAACTTCTGTTAGATGAGTTGGTTGTTGATGGCGTAATGGGCGAGTTCAGAATTGTTCTTCATGTCCATTTTATCGAGGATGCGCTTGCGCAGGGTGCTGATGGTGTTGGGGCTACGATCCAATGCCTTAGCGATTTGGCCGACTGATTTGCCCGATGCAAACAGGCACAGCACTTGGTACTCGCGGTCGGACAGCCGTTCGTGGGGAAGCTTCTCTCGTTGTCCACTGACATCCCGAGCGAGTATTTCGCTCAACGAGGTGCTTACATAGACACCCCCGCCGGCCAGCTTGCGCAGGGCTTTGACCAGTTCATCCGAAGAACTGTCCTTGCACAAGTACCCTTTCGCCCCCGCCTGCAAGGCTCGAACGGCAAGAATTTCCTCGGGATGGATAGTCAAGAATAAGACCGGCAGATCGGGATGGGTCAGCTTTATGTCACGCAGCAGGTCGAAGCCGTTTTGGTCCGGTAAATTGACATCCAAAATGGCAATATCGGGCTTTTTCGCGGTGATGATGGCAAGCCCATCCTTTGCGCAATCGGCTTCGCCGACGACTTCCATGTCTGCCTCAGACTCAATAATTAGCCGTATGCCTTGGCGCACAATCCCATGGTCATCCACTATGACTAATTTTAAATTCATTTTTAGTGCCTTATATGAGTTAGTTAAATGATTGGGTGCGATTAAAAGTGATGCACACAACCCAGGGCGGCATGTGAAATTACGCTTGGAGTGCAAGGCTTGCCTTGCCTGTACATACCCTCGCAAGGCAAGCCTTGCACTCCAGCATCACTTTTAATCGCACCCTAAATGATTTGGGCTGTGCGACATGGCACTGTCACCCTCACTAAGGTGCCTTTGAGCGTGGGTGTGCTGGTGATGTCGAGTGTGCCTCTCAATTGCTGGACCCGCTCGCGTATGCCCAACAGTCCGAGCGATTGCGCCCCAGGCGTAATGTCGCCCATACCGATGCCATCATCCCTGACTTCAAGCAGCAAATTTCCGTTGTCATCCAGCCCCAGCTTCACCTCGACGCTACTCGCGTGTGCATGGCGGGCGACGTTGTTCAGTAGTTCCTGGCTGATGCGGAAGACATGGGTGACATCGTCTGCGACCAAATCGAACCGCTGTGTCGGCAAGTCCCGGTGGCAGCGAATGCCGACGCGGCGCTGGAAGTCAGTGCAAAGCCATTCGATGGCTGCGGAAAGGCCCAGGGTATCAAGCACCCCCGGACGTAGCGCCCACGAGATATCGTGAACCGATTGGATGACCCGGTCAGTCAGTTCCTGCATCTCGGTGATGTCTTCCGAATGTTCAGATAAACCTTTGGTAGCCAGTTGTTTTTTTAGCCAGCCCATTTTCATTTTCAGGCCCGCCATGGTCTGGCCCAAATCGTCGTGAATATCGCGGGCGATGCGGGTGCGCTCTTCCTCGCGCACCGTTTGTAATCGCGATGCCAAGGCCCGTAAAGCCTCAGTGGCGTGATTGCGCTCAGACACGTCAATGACCACGCCGATGGTGGCCGGTTTGCCCACATATTTTATGGCGCGGCTAAGCAAATCGACATCCACTATTTTGCCGTTCCGTCGCAGTAAGCCGATGTTATAAGTCACTCCATCTTTTTGACCTGGCATCTCGTGGGTTATGCGCTGGTACATCGACAGTCTATCCTGCGTGGGCACAAGATCAAAGATTGGAATGCGGTTGACAAACTCGTCAACCGAGGCATAACCGAGCATCTGGCATAGGGCTTCGTTAGCGTAGCGTAAATAGCCACCTTGGTAGATGAATATGCCGACTAGTGACTGCTCCACTAGCACCCGGAATTTGGATTCGGACAAGCTGAGTTCGGCGGTGCGCATTTTAACCAGTTCCTCCAGTTGGTTGCGGTGGCTTTTCAGCTCAAGTTCGTTTTCTTTGCGCTGGATGAGTTCCGCTTCCAGTTGCAGTTGGGCCAAACGGTAATCATATTCCAGCCGTTGCGAATTCATCATAATTTGGCCTAGGGCCATCATCATGACTAGCAACAGGGTAGTTATCACATAAATGGACATTAACGGGTGCGAGGGAAGATAATCCATGATCGGTTGGGAATACCTCCATGTGAAAATGCCGCGGGTCAGGTCCAGTATGGCCCAAACCCCAAGGCTGCCTGCCAACAAAACATCGCCGACCCCTGCGTAAGGCGGATGCCGTGACAGCAGGATGGCAACGCCCCGCGCGTAATAAGCACTGTGGTAAATGCTGTACAGCATGACGCGATCATTGATCTGATGGGAGTAAGTCAGGTACGCAAACAAACTTGTCCACAGCACCAAGCCCAAGATTTCCCATAGATAGTTGGCCTGATGCCGCCCCCTGAATACCAGCACTCCCCGGTTTTTGGCGATGACACCGAGGCTATCGAGGCAGCCAGCCAAAACCATCGTCGTCGGAATGCCGGGCAACGAGGCATAAATTAGAAACCCCAAGGTTCGTGAACTCCAACCTATCGTCCAATAGGCAAAGAACGGATACGTCTTGCGCGTCAATTGGGTGATTATCATGCCCAAGGTCGTCGTTAAGGTTACGACCATGCCACAGAAAATCAGTGTGTGGTTATCCATAAGATTGCTTAGGTGATATCCAATAAAGAACATCCCATCCAAAGGCCAAGCAGGGGCTTGGCGCTCCCAGAAGGAACGCCAAGCACCAGCTTGGCAAGGTGATTTGCGGAGGTATTGTTCGTGATTTTCGTGGACAATTCATTTCGGTTTTGGTGGATTCATTATTGGAAATCACCTTAATGGCAGTGGGCTATGTTGCGCATACGGTCTGCGCTTTGCGTGACCTCACTGACGATAGTCAAACGGTTGGATCAGTTGCCCGGCCAAACCGGGTGCCATAGGCCCGTCTATGCCATATTTTGCCGGCCATTGCTTGGGCAGGTATAAAGTGCCGAAAATTTTATCCACCCAGGGAATCATCGCGGAGTAGTTTTTGTTGATCAGCGCCGGCCCGTCATTGGTATGATGCCAATGATGGAAAGCGGGGGTGGAGATTAGCCATTCCAGCCAACCAAAGCGCCAATTCAAATTGGAGTGGATGAAAAACCCCCACATCGTCCCGATTAGTATTACCATCAATGGCACCATGTCCATCTTATCATTCCCCATCGGTCGGGCCAGACCCACTAAATACAGGGGTATGAAGCCACAGATGCGGGTAAAGACCATGTCAACCGGATGCGCACGGGTGTTCACTAGCCAGTCGATCTGCTCCGCGCTGTGATGGATGGCATGGAAGCGCCAGAGCAGCGGAATCTCATGCATCCAGCGGTGGCCCCAGTAAAAGCCGAATTCTCCGACGACTAGCGATGCTGCCAAGCGCATCCCTAGGGGCTGTCCTGCCACCCACTGATGCAGCCCACCGGGGACAAAGTAATGCAAGCCCCAGGCAATCATGGCCATGGGGACGACCAAGATATGAGCCGGAATCAGGCTGCTGATAAAGTAATAGCACAAGTCGGTGAGAAACCCTTTGCGGAAGATCTTCTGCGGATGTTGGGCGAAGACCCTTTCCAGCGGCACAAAGAGGATCACCAGTAGCACCAGCCAGATACACAGCCGGACGATATCCACCGCGAACGGGGGGAGGTTTTGTTGCAGTAGTCGGAGTATTTCCATGGAATTAAAAATAGAAGCGAGGAGGGATGTAGTCGAATTATACGGTTTCTGTTCGAAAATCGCATAAAAAAAACCGCCCCGAGAGGCGGTTTTGAATGCTAAAAAAGCCGGATTAACATTTTTTTTGCTTGCGGCGCGAGAGTCCAAAAACACCCAACAAGGCCGGGGCTACGAAAAACGCCGCAGCAGGAATGGGGGTTGGAGTCATGGTCACACCGGCCAACAGGCTGAAAGGCGGTTCTCCAGCGGGAGTGCCTACCGCCAGAAAACTCAACACTTCGCTGGTGTTAGATGCTGTGTAGGTGAACGTCTGGTACATCCAGCCTGAAAAGCCATGATTTGCGTTGTCGTAGATGGCTGTCGCCAGGGTGTCGTTTCCCAAACTGACCTTCCACTGCTCGGTGGTGGCTCCGTTGAAGTTGTATTGTTGTGCCGCCGCCCACCAGAAGCCGACGGTGTATTGTCCGCCGACAGTCAGGCCGTTGATGGTCTGGGTGATCGCACCGACCTCATAAGCGCCATCGGCACCGACATAGTTGCCGCCGACAGGGCTGGTCGCGGGCATGCCATTGGCCGAACCATTACCCGGCCCCCAGAGTTGGAGGTTGCCGTTAAATTGGGGGGTATACGACCCGGTCGTGTCAGCAGTTCCAGGGGCAAAGATGAAGTTGTAACCCGACGATGCCCAACCCGTGACCTGCGTATAGGTTGTATTGAACTCACCAGGGCCGTTCGTCGTCAATGAGAAGTCACCGTTGGTCACTAGATTTGCCGCTTGCGCGGAAAAGGCCAGCACCGACAAGGTGAATGCTTTGACAGCAGTAGTTGCGATATTATATTTATTCATAGGATTGGTTTCTTGTAATGTGTAAGTTTGGCTTTAGGGAAGCATGGTCTCTCCATATTTGAAACATCTACAATTTAAATCGCATATTCTATGCCATGCTGAATATTTTTTAAAAAGCCTTGTTTTATTGGCGTTTTCTGTAAAGTTCGGTAGGGCTAACATTTTAAAACGGTTTGAAACTCCTAATTTGCAATTTATTTTGCAAACGAAAATGCAATTTGCGGAGAATTACAATGAAAGTGGGTACTAAATTGACTGTTTTGGCTTTGCTGGCCATGCCCGGATTGATCGGGTTGGTTGCCGTTGACCAGTATCAGATGAATAAGGTATTTGATGCGGCGAATTATTCCAATTCAAAAGCGTTGCCCAGTATCATTCTGTTAAACCAAGCGTTGGATGAGCTAGTCAATATTCACACAAAGACTTGGCAACTCGTAAGCCATGACGACAAGGGCAGCAAGGAGGGAATTGAGCGGACGATCCAAGCGTCAATGAAAAAAATTGACAATTGGCTAAGGCAATACGAGCAAACCTCAATCGCCGATGATAGGGACAGACAGTTACTGTCTGCCGACCGTAAAGCATTGGAGGGCTATGATACCCTTCGTAGTAAAGTGTTTTTTCTTGGCGGCCAGAATAAAATCCAAGCGGCCCGTGACTTGTTGATGGCTAATCAAGAAACTATAAGTAAAATCTATCAGGCTTTCCAAGCACACCGCCAATTTAATGTTGAACTGGGGCAGCATCATGCTGTAAAAGCCTCCGAATTCGCCAGTGATGCGCTCTGGGCTTCGCTGACCATCGCTTCGCTAATACTGGTTGTCATTGGTTTTGTGGGCCGTTTCACCACGCGTAGCATCATTGGCAAATTAGGTTGCGAACCGACCGAGGCGGTTGAATTTGCATGCAAAATAGCCGACGGTGATCTATCGTTCGCCATTGACACAAACGGCAAAGGGCAAGGCAGCCTCGTGGTGGCGGTGAAAAGTATCGTCGATAATGTCAAGTCGATGACTGGACAGATGGGCATCATCATCCAGGCGGCCAAGTCCGGTCAAATCATGATACGGGCGGATGAAGGGCATTCCCAGGGTGTCTATCGCAAGCTATTGGAGGGTATAAACGACACGCTGGATGCCGTGGACGGCCCGATTGAAGAGGTGGTTCGTGTTTTGGGTGCAGTGGCTAAAGGAGATCTCACCGAAAGGGTGAATCAGACCTATTTAGGTGTCTTCGCCAAGCTATGTGATGATGCCAATACGACGGTCGATAATTTGGCTCATAGTGTTAAAACGATTAAGGAAGCCGCTAATGCCATCAATACAGTTTCCAGGGAAATTGCCATGGGAAACATGGACCTTTCACAACGCACCGAGGAGCAATCTGTGAGTTTGGCCGAAACTGCAACCAGTATGGAAGTTTTGTCTTCCACTGTAAAGCAGAACGCAGACAATGCCAGACAAGCCAATCAAATGTCTGTGATGGCTTCTGACGTGGCAATGAAAGGTGGCAAATTGGTGCGGCAAGTGGTCTTGACCATGGATGACATCAATGAAAGTTCACAAAAAATCGTGGATATTATCAGTGTGATTGACAGTATCGCCTTCCAGACCAATATCTTGGCACTAAACGCTGCCGTGGAGGCTGCCCGCGCAGGCGAGCAGGGGCGGGGTTTTGCGGTAGTGGCAAACGAGGTGCGCAATCTGGCGCAACGTTCCGCATCCGCCGCCAAAGATATAAAATCGCTGATCGGCAATTCAGTGGATAAGGTTAAACATGGATCAAAGCTGGTGGCGGAGGCAGGTCAAACCATGGATGAAATTGTCACCTCGGTGAAACGTGTCACCGACATCATGGGAGAAATTGCCGTTGCGTCAATAGCGCAGAGCAGCGGCATTGAACATGTGAAGGAAGCGATTACCCAGATGGATGAAGTGACTCAGCAGAATGCCGCTTTGGTGGAACAGGCTGCAATAGCCTCCGAGTCTTTGGAGGAACAGACCCAGCGGCTCGCGGTTTTGATGTCGCGCTTTCGGCTAACTAATGCCAGCGACCAGCCCTCTGTTGCGTTTCAGTCAACGGTAGTGGATAGTCCGCTCGAGGTTAGAGTGGCCGAAAACGCTAAAATCCCCTCTCACCGTTCCTATGCGGCAACCAAACACCTGTCCAAGACAGATGAGTCGATTGTGGACTGAGTTTTTTTGCTATGGCTTCATCGCTAGATTTGAGCCAGTTTTTCGAAGTCTTCTTTGAAGAATCCGAGGAACTCTTGTCCGAGATGGAGAGCTTGCTCTTGGCAGTTGATATTTCCTCACCGAGCCAGGAAGAGTGCAATGCGATTTTCCGCACAGCCCACTCGGTCAAAGGGGGTGCGGCAACATTCGGTTTGAACGATATGGTCGAAATGGCGCATATCATGGAGTCCTTGCTCGACGATATTCGCAAGGGTGACGTGAAGCTAACGGAAGACCATGTGAGCGCGTTTTTGCAAGCAAAGGATATGCTTAAGAGACAATTATACGGCCATCGCCAAAAACAGCCCATCGGGGACGATGCCTCCAGCGATGTTTTGACTTTGCTGCAAAATCTGACAAATTTAGATACCCCCCAACATAACCCACCCCGGGAGGGAGACAATGCTTTTGACACAGCCGTCCATACCGGCAGGGAGAGTGAAGCGAGGGGGCATTGGTCATCGTTCAGCCCACCCAATGTGGAGTGCGGCGACTCGTCGCCGCTTTCCGAACCATGCTGCGACGAGTCGCCGCACTCCACAAACTCATCCATCGGGCTGAACGATGACCAAGGCCAAGCGAGGGTTCGCCGGTATCCAGAACACAGTGAGGTGAATGTAGAATGCCCTCCATGGCCTCTGGGTTCCGGCAATCCCTGCCGGAACGACGAGCAAAACCTTAATCCAACAGGATTGCCGGTAAGCGTTCACCCCCCCTGCCTTTATCCTGGGAGCGAGGCCATCTTGGCCGCTATTTCAGCGGGCGAGACGCCCGCGCTCCCAGGGGGGAGTGAACGCTTACGATTGCCGGAGGAAGGGGGGGGGTTAAGTCGACTATCCTCCCCTGTACCGGATAATCATAGCGTACAAGAGTCAACCTATATCAGGGTTAATCTAAAGAAAGTAGACCAACTGATAAATTTAGTTGGCGAATTGGTTATCACCCAGGCGATGATAGAACGGCAGTTAGTGAGGCTCGATTCGACCGAGCATGGTGAACTCCTGAATCAATTGGGCAATTTGGCTAGGTACACACTCGAATTGCAGGAGTCAGTCCTGACTATTCGCATGATGCCCATGGATTTGGTTTTTTCGCGCTTCCCTCGGATGGTTAGGGAGTTATCTGGGAAATTGGGTAAAAAAGCCAAGCTGCTTGCCATTGGAGGTGCAACCAAGCTGGACAAGGGGCTGATAGAACATATTATCGACCCTCTTACTCATCTCGTTCGCAATAGTATCGATCATGGGATTGAAGAACCGTTGTTGCGTCTGGCGAATAACAAGGATGAAACCGGGACAATCACCCTCTCGGCCATTCAGGAAGCAGGGCGTATCCTATTGCAAGTGATTGACGATGGGGCGGGGCTTGATCGTGCGAGTATTATGCTAAAGGCTAGAGATTATGGGATTTCGGTTTCCGAAGCAATGAGCGACGAAGAATTATGGGAAATTCTCTTTACCCCAGGGTTTACCACAGAGCCTTCCATAACAGAAGTTTCTGGTCGTGGGGTGGGAATGGATGTTGTAAAACGCAACATTGCAGCAATGTGTGGAAGTGTGCATATACAGTCAACGTGGGGGCGGGGGACCACAGTAACGATTTCATTGCCACTAACCTTGGCTATATTTGACGGTATGTTAATAAAGACAGGTGGGGAAATTTACATATTACCATTGTTAGCCGTTGTTGAGTCTTTGCAACCAAACCCGAATCAAATATATGAAATTACAGGCAATGAAAGAGTTATTTTTGTGCGTGACGAATATTTGCCACTTATCTGTTTGCACGAACTATTTGGTATTAATCCGCAATTTTCAAATCCAGAGGATGGAATGGTTGTGGTTGTGGAGGGTTTGGGAAGGAAAGCCGCTCTGTTGGTTGATAGCTTGCTGGGTCAACAGCAGATTGTGGTTAAAAATATTGAGTCAAATTACCGAAATATACCAGGAATATCGGGGGCTACCATTCTAGGGGATGGAAGCTTGTCCTTGATTCTGGATGTTCCTTCTCTACTGGGAATAAGAAGCTACCTTGATTTAAAACAAGCCTTATCCTAAAATTATGATTAAAAATTCTGATGATGCTAGTGAAAATAAAGTTTTTGAGGCCTTGGTCATCGTTCAGCCCACCCAATGTGGAGTGCGGCGACTCGTCGTCGCTTTCCGAACCATGCGGCGACGAGTCGGCGCACTCCACAAACTCACCCATCGGGCTTAACGATGACCAAGGCCGTTTTTGATGTTAATTCTGATGGTATTTATAATAAAGAATATCTAACATTTATATTAGGTGAAGAAGAATATGCAATAGATATTCTAAAGGTTAAAGAAATCCGTGGATACGGTCAGGTAACACGGATTCCAGGCACCCCGGAGTTTATTAAAGGTGTTGCCAATATTCGCGGTTTGATAGTACCCATCATAGATTTAAGAATAAAATTCAATTTAGGTATTCCGATTTATGACAGTTTCACAACTGTCATAATACTTGATATAAATAACCGATTGGTTGGTATAGTTACCAGTTCTGTTTCTGACGTGATAACGCTTTCTCTAAGCCAAATTCAAAGCTTACCCGATTGTGGTTTTATTCTAAAATCGGACTATTTGCTTGGTTTGGCTTCGGTAGATGATCGCAAGATAATTTTGATTGATGCCGATAAGCTAATGACTAGTCGCGAGACAGCGTTAATTGATAAGTCTGATGTGTAGGTGCGACAAATTCGGGCCTTGGTCATCGTTCTGCCCAATTGTGAAAAACCGAGTCGGTCTTGTAGGCTGTGCCCGAATATACGATACACCGTCGAGACCGACTCGATTTAGACGCTCCATCAATTTAATAAATGCGAATGAATTCGTACCTATAAAATACCGCTTGTTATTTTTATATTGCCAGTTGTAAAAAAAAACTCGTCCTTGCGCAAAACCACCCTATTCCTTCCTAAATGTTTTGCGGCATAAAGGGCTTGGTCGGCCTCTGAGATGATTGTTTCTTGGGTATCACCACCTACCGGAAATCCGCAAGCAACGCCAATGCTTAAAGTGACATAAGGGGCAACGTTGGATTTCAAGTGTGGAATTTGTAGATTTTGAATAGCCTTCACGATTCGTTCCGACACAACTGCCGCACCTTCTAGATTGGTTTCAGGAAGCAAAGCCACAAATTCTTCCCCTCCATAACGAGCAAGGATATCCCGTGGGCGTTTCAATTCGTTTGCGGCAGCCCTAGCGACACGTTGGAGGCAAAGGTCGCCTTCCGGGTGTCCATAGGTATCATTGAAATGTTTGAATAAATCGACATCAAGCATCATCATCGCCACCGGTGAGCAGTCACGCCTGGCTTTGCGGAATTCGATCAAAGTCTGCTCTTCCCAATATCGTCGGCTGTAAATGCCGGTTAGTCCGTCTGTTATGAGGTTACGCCTTAATTCCTTTGCTTGTTCAATGAGTATCTTTTCCCGCCTCACAGCCTCGCTGACGTTGGCTATTTGAATTATGCAGTGGCGCTGCGGGGTGATCCCCCCCCCCTTTAAGGGGATTACATGGATCAGTTGTTCCATGCGGATGCCTGTCTTGTATTCTTCCGCACCGGCATAAATAGGGAAAGGAGTTCTATTCAAGGATTGCGAAAGCAAGGAGGGAAAGCCTTTTTGCAAGGAGGTTTCCACCGCACTTTGCAAGCGGGTACCCTGGAGTTCAGGGAATAGTTGAAGCAGGTTTTTCCCTATGGCATCTTTTTCGGGCAGGCATGCTGCTTTCACCAGCCATTCATTAAACAAAACAATGTTTTCATTCGAGTCGAGAACCATCAATCCCATCTGGGCTTCCTGGACGACCAACGCAGCTAGGTACAATTCGGAGTTCACAATAGCCTTCTCAAAAGTCCAATCTTAAGTTCGTCATCGGGCTACTCTATTTTTGCAATTCGGAAATGAAGCGATCTATATTGACACTTAGGCGTTGCATGTCGGGCAACACCGATAAAAAGGCAAGATAGCCTTCAATTTCGCGCTTTTCCATCTGTAGTTTGACCAGCATCAACATGATAACCCGGTTCGACTGTGCCATATCAATTCTTAGGACGTGCTCGCTGGTCCCGATTCTGAATTCTGGCATGGTAGCATGGAATTCGGCTGAGAAAATGTCGGCTATCGGTGCCATACAGGCATTCAAGACGATGTTGCCGATCTCACAAAGCCCTTCCTGTTCCATCTCGGTGAGTTGATCGAAGAGGGAATCCCCCTGCAAGATATAGCGTATGATTTCAAGGGATTTGTCTTCCGGGAACATTAACACGGCCTCAGTGGTAAATGGACCCTCAAATCGCTGAGAGATACCGCAAATGATTTTCCCCCCACACGGCAAATGTTGCCTAGCCTCTTGCCACTCCAAGAATTCAATCGTGGGGACACTGAGCAAAACTTCTTCCGAAGTCATTTTGCTCAAGGCTGCCGCAGCCTTTCCCACCCCTATGTTGAAAATTTCCAATAGGGCATCTTGTTGTAACTCGTTTAGTGCAAACATGACTATTCCATAAAAGCCAATGCCTTGTCGATTGAGTCAGCATTGATTGGCTTTTCAACAAAGCCAACCTTGAGTTCGGCACACTTCCTACTGATGCTTTCCTGCACGTTGGCCGTGATTACAACGATGGGAGCCGATACCCAGGAATTTCTGATTTTGGTCGCCAGGGACAAGCCGTCCATTCCGGGCATGTTGACATCTAAAGTGATTAAATCAGGCTCCGCAATAGAATCTATCATTGTAATGGTTTGTTCCGCGTTGGCTGCTTCCAATACAATCCAATCGGGATACTTTTCCAAAATCAGGGCTTTGATGATCATTCGAGAGAGCCTACTGTCATCTACGACTAAAATTGTTTTTGGAGTCATCTTGTTGAGCCATTTAGTTGTTTTGCGGCCTTGGTCATCGTTCAGCCCACCCAATGTGGAGTGCGGCGACTCGTCGCCGCTTTCCGAGCAATGCGGCGACGAGTCGCCGCACTCCACAAACTCACCCATCGGGCTGAACGATGACCAAGGCCGACAATGCTTTTGCGCTATGCTTTTCTAAGAAAAATATAATTCCCTTTTTTTAGAATGTTTCTGTACAACGGTCGGAGTATGTTTTTCGCAATTTTCTTTGCCCCACCAAAGTCGGTAGTATATTGGTACTGTATTCTTGTGGGAATCAATACTTCTTCCAATCCGGCTTGAGATGCCAGCTTTAACAGTGTCCGTCTTCTAAAAAAGTTAATATGTTCTAGAGGCTGAACAAACATAAGGGAATTTTTCGAGTTTCTTGGTGACTTCCAGTCCATGATTTTTAGACTTCGATCTATATCAGAAGTAGCGGCATAGGGAACGCTTATCTTCAGAATTCCATCTGGTTTTAATCCGCTACTTAAATGACGCAATGTCTTTAATGGTTCTGGTATATGTTCAAATGACTGCTCGGTATTAATAAAATCAAAGCGATATTGGGAATATCTCATCTTAACGCCATTTAACTTTGCAAATTCTATTTTCTCATTAGATAATTCTAAACCGTATGAGTTGCAACCAAAAGCTTTCGCCATTAGTGCCCATTCGCCCCAACCCATGCCAAAATCACAAAAATTCAAGGATGAAGGGTTTTTTCCCAAGTAGGTAATAAACTGCATAATTTCTTGTGCATAGACCGAAAAGTATTCTAGTCCATCTTGAACAAGATTCCCATCTTTATCCAAGTGTTTTTTGAATGTCTTTTTTGGATCGATCCAATGATTATATAATCTTTCCATTAGGTGGTCATTTGGAATATCTCTTTGAAAAATAAGCCCACAGGCATCGCAGTCGCATAGAACATAAGATGCCCCTTCAAGATAATCAAATTCAACCATGCCTTGTGGTGAGTAAAAATCTATCAAATATTCTTTCAATGGAGACTTGTCATACTGACATTGGTATATTGTCCTGAACTGACTTGACGCACATACTGGACATTCTTCTCGCCTTAAAAACCAAGTATTAATATTCTTCTCAAGATGTTTCTGTATGTTGACAGGATTGGTTAATGAACACTCCAAGCCAGTAAGCCGGCTCACTGCCTCTAATACCCAATCGCTCGCAAGTTTCCAAGACTAGAAAACGCAGCAGCTTGGAATTAAAGCTGTGGAAAGGAATATAAGTTAGATTAATTTCATGCACCAGTTGAAAACTGTTTTTTGAAAACAAATCAATCGTTGCCGACTTAGACATTACGCTACTATTAGGATATTCAGGATTTCTGGCGGTGAAAGATTTAAAGTTCCGCGATTCCGTTAGCGGGAAAATCCCTATAACAACCGGAAATAGACCGGAAAACAGGGATATCAAGCGCTCTGTGTCGGGAATTACGAACAATGAGTTAATGATTAGGAGCGTTGAACCTTTGTAGGCGGGGATTTCATTGTTAATGTCGCCTTGAATGAAATCTAGATTAGGGCATTTTTGTTTTATCCAAGAGCAGGCATCTTCGTTGTGTTCCAAATCGATTCCAATGAATTGCGTTTCGGGATGCCAGTGTGCCAGCCAGTAGCTTATGATTCCATCGCCACAGCAAGCGTCAATGACTTTTTCTGACCTGCTGTAAAGCTTTAGCGCATTAGAAACATGGAAGGCCCATGCATGTTGGGGATAGCGATAATATCTTAGCGTTGCCGTCAAATTATTCATGACTCTTAACGTATCCTTTGGTATGAAGGGGGTGCGATTAAAAGTGATGCACGAACTTTTGGCAATACTTGAAATTACGCCGGGAGTGCAAGGCTTGCCTTGCTTGCATACCCCATCGCAAGGCAAGCCTTGCACTCCCGCATCACTTTTAATCGCACCCGTATGAAGGAAAGTCGGTACATACATTACCGCCAAGGCAAAATTAATTCAATACATTTTACAGCCGTAGCACATTTTTATCTGGCGCGGACACATTCCGTCAATATTTCCAGACAAAAAAAACCGCCTGTAAAGGCGGTTTTGAAGTAATGTTGTAAACGCTTAATTTAAGCTTCGTTACGTTTGCGGCGAGCAAACCCAAACACACCGGCCAAAGCTGGTATCACGAAGAATGCAGCCGCAGGGATTGGAGTTGGGACTAACACAACACCATCTAGCAAGCTAAATGGCGGAGCACCCTCAGGAGGAGTGCCTTGAGCCAAGAAGCTTAGCAATGCACTGGTACTATCTGCCGTGAAAAACATGGTTTGGAGAGTCCAAGGAACAAAGCTTTTAGGAGCAACATTCATCAGAGTTGACTCTTTAGTTTGATTCCCCAAGCTAACCTGCCATTGGTCGGTAGTGGGATCGAAATAATTATGTTGCTGTGAGGCGGCTTGGTAAAAGCTCAACTTGTAAGTTTCACCTATCACAAGGCCATTTATGGTTTGATAAATCGGACCCGTCCTGTAAGCACCGTCGGAAGCCAAGAAATTTCCACCGTCGGGGCTTCCCGTAATTGCAGGAGTGGTTCCTCCGTTCAAACCATTCCACAAATACAAAGGCCCGAACGGTCCGGTCGTTCCAGCAATATTGCCATCATTACTAGGGTTTTTGTACGTTGCACTGGCATCGTCACCGTTTGTGACAAAGCTAAAGCCAGAGCTTGTATTCCATCCCACTACTGTTGGAGCGTTGGTAACCAGTCCCGACGTGTCGGGTGAAGGCAGGTTGGTTGACTCAAAAGATCCGTTGGTCACTAAACTTGCAGCTTGAGTAGAAAACGCTGCGACGGACAACGCAAGCGTTGCAAAACCAGCAATTGCCGTAGTATGAAATTTCATAAATCCACCTATTTGAGTTTAAGGGTTTTCGTCATGTGTAATTTTACACTTCTAGGCTAAACTACATGCAGTATCCGTGCCTAGTTAGAGCATAACAACTTTGTAGCGTAGCTTGCAAGGTTTAAGTGCTCATTTGTGCCTGAGTTAGCACGGAACCTGACCCATTTGGGCCGACTCCCTACACAATCCATTCGGTTTTTATCGTACACCCATTAGGGAGAGATTAGCAAGAGTCATAGTAATTAAATTTTTCAATGCCACTCTTGATGCGATAACAGTTGCAGACTGCGTCGCAAAATGCAAAAAAATGCAAAATGCAATTAATCCCTGCGGCTTCTGTGCATTTTGATGAATTCTTCGGCCAACAGCCAAAGAAAGTAGGTGTCATCGATAAAGTAGCGCTTGAACATCCGGCCCGGTTCCTGCCAAAACCGGTAAAACCACTCTAAACCTATGTCTTGCAGAAGCTTTGGAGCCCGTTTGATATGACCCACCACCACATCAAACGTTCCGCCTACGCCCATCGCGAATGGAACATTCATAAATTTCTGATATTCGCCGAGGAAATGTTCTTTTTTGGGTGAGCTAATGGCAATAAACAGCATGTCTGGCTTCGATGCCTTGATGTTTTCAACCACTAGCTGTTCATCTTCCGGTTTCCAATAACCATTGCGATAACCCGCGATTTGTATTTGCGGATATTCCATTGCCAACTTCTCGGTAAGCCCTTTCACGATTTCTTCACGGGCACCCAGAAAATAGATGCGCCAGCCTTTTTCCGCTGCCCTCTCCATCAGGCGCTCAAAAAGGTCAACGCCGGTCACTCGCTCTTTGAGGGGCTTGCCTAGTAGCCGCGAAGCCCACACCACAGGCATGCCGTCTACGTTGATGAGGTCGCATTCGTTGATAATTCGGCGCAGTTTTGGATCGTGGTGGGCTTTGACTAGCTTGTCCACATTGACGACTACATGTTGATGCGGCTTCCCGGAATGGATGAACTTTTCGATGGTTTGCAGGGTTTCTTCCATCGTCAAATTATCGATGAGACACCCCATGATTTCGATTCTTTCACTCATGGCAGTGTCTCAGCGAACGGCCAAATAAATAGTTCATAATGATCCTTTCCAAATATACCATGGCATTACCGCAAAAAAATTTATAGTAAACAGCATTCGCCAGCATGCCGTCAAGGGGAAGCAATTCTCATTTTGGTAAAAACCCTCTTGCCTTGGGGTGGGTTAGGTCACTGCCATTAAGTTAAGGGTTGCGATTAGCCAACGCCTGGAGTGCAAGGCTTGCCTTGCTAGGATTTACAGGTAGTTGGGAACCTCGCAAGGCAAGCCTTGCACTCCATTCGTGCTTAACTGATGTTACGCACCGTGCAATGGAATCTCAGCATGGTAGCCCGGATGGAGCCGCTTGCGGCGCAATCCGGGTTTGTGGCCACGTTCTCCCGGATTACGCCGCAAGCGGCTCCATCCGGGCTACGGCCTTCGCGTTTGCGTAACATCAGGTGCTTAACTTAATGGCAGTGGTGGGTTAGGTGCGCATACCAACAGTCTTGACGCTTGCCTAGACGTTGATGCGCACCGTAACCCGCCAAGCAAGCCCCTGTCGGGTTAAGGCGCATACAGGATTAGCCATAAACGGGCAGAATCTTCATAGGTTACACCGCTATCGTAGTCGGGGTTTGGCAACGGAATTATTAAGTGCGATAAATCTAAATTTAATCAATAACCTAGGATTTTTACACAGAATAATTGCCGTTAGGGGAATGCGATGATTTTATCGGGTGTCGTTTTTTGGTAACAAACCATCCCGCCTTTGGCCTTCGATTTCACTGATGTTAGGCAGGTTCGTTGTCTGCAAAGGGTTTTCGCCATTATGGAACGCAAATTGCTTTAACGTGATGTCGCACGAACGCTGCCACTTGGTCAACCATCTCCAAGTTTTTCGGCTATGATGAAAGGTGATGCGCAAGTAACCGGCCGCCATTTCAGTGGGCGAGATGCCCACGCTCCAAACGCTTTGGATATAGCCGAAAATAACTTCCTTGTTGCTTGTTCCCAAGCTCCTGCTTCACTGCCATTAAGTTAAGGGTTGCGATTAGCCGACGCCTGGAGTGCAAGGCTTGCCTTGCTTGGATTTAAAGGTAGTTGGGAACCTCGCAAGGCAAGCCTTGCACTCCATTCGTGCTTAACTTAATGGCAGTGACGCTCTCGCTTGGGAATGGGGTTTTTAAAGCTCCAGCTTCCCGAAGTACTGCCAAGCAGGAGCTTGCAAGATAAGGTTCCCAAGCCGGAACTTGGGAACCAGCCAGACTTCTTTCTGGGAGTTGTTTTGACCAAATCTTTAAGGTGCGGTTTAAGGCAAATTCCATTGTAATATAGGTATAATTATGAACACACATGTCGTAAAGTTAAAAATCAGCTTGGCTGATTGGTTGAGGCTGGTTCTAAGTTCAGGTTTGGCTGCGTTTACATCGACAGAGGTGACGGCGGCGGATGGCTTAGAACAATCAAATCCTCTTTTCTGGCTTTATAACATTCCTTCCTGGATGCCTTCCGTTCTGCTCATCGGTGCGTTGATGGGGCTTTTCTGGCTTGGTTTTGCGCTCCTTCGCCGTTGGTTTCCCGTCAGGTATGGCGAACGTAATGACCGCACGGGTTACTACGCGGTGGCTGTGGGCGCACTCGTAGGCATCCTGCTCGTGCCGTTTGTCACAAACCTCTGGAAAAACTACTTATCCGAGTCAATCAATTACTTGCCGTTTACCGCAGCAGGCATCACTCCATTGCCGATGCCCAATTCCCAGATTAGCTATCCTGGTGCCAGCGCAACCAACGCGTTCGTAGCCAGGGAGCCTTATGTGGTGAATATCCAAGGCACAATGGTCACGGTTTCGTTGTGGGGTTCGTCCCGTGGCAATGACTTCAGTGGCAATATGCCCTTCGTCAATACGGCGACGGGACGGACAGACCCCGCCCAAATTCAGGCGTGGAACCCGGTTTTTGCCGCGACTTTCTCACCCATCCTCTCGGGTGATTACAATCTTAATGACGACACTATTACTAATACGGGGTTTCCTGGAAGAGTTGACAAGGAAACGATCAATGGCACTCCCGTCACGATGGTCCGGTATAACGCCGGCGATGGCACTACACAAGGCCATCCAAGATCACAGCTTCTTTCTTACCCGGTTCCGCCTCGCACCCATGTCCGCTGGGATCTTAATGTGGCCTTCGGAAACGCCGATGGCATCAATAATTGGACGATGAATGCAACCGGGCAAACCCCCGTCCTGTTCTGGCAACTGTACAGCATGAACCAGTCCAACCCCCCATTGGCGGCAAACGTCGATACCGATTCCAATGACCCGACGAAGTTGATGATCACCTTTTTCCAGAGGGTTGGGACGGCAACCCAGCCGACCCAAATTGGCGTGGTGAACGGGCTTTCCCCAAATACTATGGTGTCCATCGTCATTGAGGCGTTCTTGGATGAGCGGCCGACCGCAAATGGCGGGCAGGGGCTATTGCAAATTTCGGTCAATAACACCATGGCCGTTCAACTGGCAGGGCCAAACTTGTCAACCGGGACGAACACTCATTGGTGGGATATGTCGATGTATTCATGGAACGAGAATGCTTCATCCCCTTATACGCGCGCTTCCTTTTGGCAAACGGCCAGGATGATTGTGTTTCCGGTGGTGGTGGCTGACACGATCCCGCCGTCGGCCCCTGCCAATCTAGCGGGGACTGCCCCAAATTCGACATCAATCAGTCTCTTATGGAGTGCATCAACTGACAATGTGGGAGTTGCGGGTTATAATATTTTCAGAAACGGTACGCAGATTGGCAGCAGTGCCACCACGAGTTTTACCGATGCCGCCGTTGTGGCAGGAACAAGCTATAACTATACGGTCACAGCCTATGATGCCGCAGGCAATCAGTCCACGGCAAGCAACACGGCTACGGTGACGGTGCCAGTGGTGCAGGTCAACATTAGTTCCTTCTATGTAGCGAGTGTCGCTAGCACCTATGCCATTATTAATTGGACCACGAATATTCCTGCCAGTGGCGTGGTTTACTATGGGACCAATTCCAGCAACCTCACTTCGAAAGTTACTGTCAACAGTCAGTTTACGAGTAGTTCGACACCCATTATGGGACTGACCAAACTGACAAAGTATTACTACAAAATCACTGCCAACAGTGGGACTTCCACCGCCGTGACTAGTGTTTCAAGCTTCACGACAACAAAGTAAATAGTAAGCGTTAACCCCCCCGCTTTTTCCTGGGAGCGAGGTCATCTTGGCCGCCTTTCAGCGGGCGAGACGCCCACGTTCCCGGGGGGGTGAACGCTTACAACTAATAGTAGGTTGATTTTGAAAAATATTCTCTTTCACAAGCTTAGATCGGATAGCATTGCCTTGCCTTTGGTTAGCAAACTATATTCACGGGCGTTTGGTTGGTCTCCTTTGTGCGTCGTGTTATTACTAGAGACTGGCTGCCTGGGGACGACTGTATCTGCCACTCCCACCACTTTGCCGATGCCCAATTCGCAAATTAATTATCCAGGTGCCAGCGCAACCAACGCGTTCGTAGCCATGGAACCTTATGTGTTGAATATTCAAGGCACAATGGTCACGGTCCCGTTGTGGGGTTCGTCCCGTGTCAATGACTTTGGTGGCAATGTGCCCTTCGTCAATGCAGCGACGGGGCACACTGACCCCGCCCAGATTCAGGCGTGGGACCCGGCTTTTGCAGCGACTTTTTCACCCAACCTCACGGGTTCTCATAATCTTAATGACGACAGTATTACGGTTGCAGGGTTTCCTGGGAGAGTTGACAAGGAAACGATCAATGGCACTCCCGTCACGATGGTCAGGTATAACGCCGGCGATGGCACTACAGAAGGCCATCCAAGATCACAGCTTCTTTCTTACCCGGTCCCGCCGCGCACCCATGTCCGCTGGGATCTTAAAGTGGCCTTCGGTAACGCCGATGGCATCAATGATTGGACATTGAATGCAACCGGGCAAACCCCCGTCCTGTTCTGGCAACTGTACAGCATGAACCAGTCCAACCCCGTATTGGCGGCTAATGTCGATACCGATTCCAATGACCCGACGAAGCTAATGATTACCTTTTTCCAGAGGGTTGGGACGGCAACGCAGCCGACCCAAATTGGCGTGGTGAACGGGCTTTCCCCGAATACGATGGTGTCCCTCGTCATTGAGGCTTTCCTGGATGAACGGCCGACCGCAAATGGGGGGCAGGGGCTATTGCAAATTTCGGTCAATAACACGATGGCCGTTCAACTGGCAGGGCCAAACTTGTCAACCGGGACGAACACTCATTGGTGGGATATGGCGATGTATTCATGGAACGAGACTGCTTCATCCCCTTATACGCGCGCTTCCTTTTGGCAAACGGCCAGGATGATTGTGTTTCCGGTGGTGGCGGCTGACACGAGTCCGCCATCGGCCCCGACCAATCTTGCGGGGACTGCCCCTAATTCGACATCGGTCAAAAACACTTGGAGCGCATCGACTGACAATGTGAGGGTTGCGGGTTATCATGTTTTCAGAAACGGTACGCACATTGGAGCCAGTGCCACGACGACTTTTACCGATGCCGCCGTCGCCGCAGGAAAAAGCTATAACTATACGGTCACAGCGTATGATGCCGTAGGCAATCAATCCACGGCAAGCAACACGGCTACGGTCACAGTGCCTGTGGTGAAGGTCAACATTAGCTCTAACTATGCAGCGAGTGTCGGTGGCACTTATGCCATCATTAATTGGACCACAAATATCCCTGCCAGTGGCGTAGTCTACTATGGGACCAATGCCAACAACCTCACTTCGACGGTTGCTGTCAACAGTGTCTTTACGGGTAGCTCGGCACCCATTATTGGGCTGTCAAAACACACGACCTATTACTATAAAATCATTGCCAACAGTGGGGCATCCACCGCCGTATCGAGTGTTTCCAGCTTCAAAACCGCTAAATAACAGTGAGTCATTTGCGGCCAGCCAACAAGCCGCGATACGCCCCGAAACCCACGAATTCATTGGCCCTGTTTTCTACAATGAAACGCTCCAGTCTTTGCAGCGAATAGGGTGTCAGTGCCTTGGGATGCCCCATCACCACAAAATCGGTTTTGCCCACTTGTTCATACTGGCGTAAGGCATCGGCTAAAAAGCTTGCCTTATAACCATCCATCGACACCACGCTGCTTGTCCAACAAGTCAATTTTTTCAAAAGTTGCAAGCGGGTTGCCGGTATGGCACTCCCATTACTCAGGGACCGGTGCTTATCCCCGCCGAACTTCTTTGCCATCACAAAGCGCCAGTAAAATAATGGGGGTACGCGGAAACTAGCAATAGGTATCTCGAGAAACGCCCCTTCCGGATTGTTTAATAGCGGGTCATCGTCAAAAAACCAGTGGCTTTCCAAGGGCGCATTGGAAAAATCAAAAGAACATCCATACTCTATCGTCGCCGATGAGCCATTCACAAAAATAGTGCTATCAATAAAAACACCCGCGTCGAGCAATGCCTGCCGAATGCTTGTGAAGGGTTGGATCATCCACCCGCCCGCCCGATAGGCATAGACCCCTTCGCTTCCGGCCACACTACGCAGGATATCGGCATACGAGCATACGATTCTGCGAATTTCAGATTCGTCAAAATCGTGCAGTCGATAGCGGCGGGTGTCGATGTCCCATGACTGACCGTTCCAATGCGAGTCCTCCCAATGCGGATGCACATGCAACTGGATTTCATGACCTGCGGCAACAAATTGCTGTAATTGACGCATCACCCGCTCATAATCACGCATTAGTGCTGGAAAACGGCGGCCATCTTCGCGCAAGCGGAGCAGAAAACCGGCATCTACAAAAAACACCAGAGGCACACCATGCCGTGCTGCCATGTCACATAATAACTGCGATGGTTCCAGTAGAGTTTTCTCCACAGTACCAGTATTACGCCCAAAAAACACTTCATAATCCGCAGACAAAATAATGTTCATATGGTTGGTAAACGATTGGTTTGCGAATGCCTAAGGCTATGGCTGCATATAACTTCGAAGCGCGACGGGGTTTGCAACCCCGTCGCTTACGTTTTGTGTGTACATCCACGACGGCTACTAACTTAAGGCGGGACAGTTCAAGGCCGTTCGGGGCGAGCCCTGAACCCCTGTTTATTTTCCCATAAATTTAGCGTACAGGGAAGACAATAGGGGTAAGATGACTTCTTTAGAATGTTTTTTCTGCATCGTGTCTCTTCCTGCCAAACCAATAACATGACGCAGGGCAGGGTCGTGGCTGAGTTTTTCCAGTAGGCCTTGCAATTTAGGTATGTCGCCTGGTTCCATCAGAAAACCATTGACTTGATCTTCGACCAGTTCGGGAATGCCTCCTACTGTCGTCGTAATGACTGGAATGCCCCAAGCCATCGCTTCAAGGACACTAATCGGCAGACCCTCATTATAGGATGGCAGGACAAAAATATCCGCGTTATACAATAATTCATCTTTTGCATCGCCACTGACCCAGCCAAGAAACTCAACATGGTTTTGCAATCCCAAATCATGCATCATTGCCTCGGCCTTCTCGATTTCCCCGTCCCCGCCAATACGGAGAAACAGTTGCGGAACATTTTTTACCGCCGCCGCAAAGGCTTGCAGAAGGTCATAAACCCCTTTGCGTTTGCCTATTAGACCTAGGAACAAGACATTGATGGTTGATGAAGCCTCATGCCTTACTATAGTTTCGGGTATTGCCACATAATTCGGGATAACAACAACCTGTGCCTTAGGTGCCACCTCTAGCACAAACAAACGCCATGACTCCGACAGCACCACAACGGCATCAGCCACGTTAAGCTGCCGCGACACGACACGTTGCGCAAACGACGGCAAAGAACGATAAAATCTTTTGGTTTCCGATCCATGCAGGTGTAGTATGACGGGGATGCCAAAACACCTGCCCAGTATGGCAAATGTTGATTTCCGCCAAAAACTTAAATCCATGGATACATGGCAATGCATCAAGGCTATGCGGCCTTTTGCGGCCAGCATGAAAGCACGAAGAAAGGCTTGGGCAAACTCAATAATCCTTTTAGACGGCGAGCCTGCCACATGCGATGACACAAACTCCATGCACCTTTCATCATAGAGACCGTCCCGTTGATAGCCTTCGATCACCGACAGCATGCCGCCATGTGCAGAGGTTGACACTATTAGAATTTTGTTCTCGTTAGGCATATTTCATTACCTTTTTTTATTATTGAATTATTTTACATTCTATTTTTGAATTTGGATCTTTTTGGTGACTGAAAAACACAAGTATCAATCCGATGATCTACACACGCCAAGTGAATATAGAGAAAAATGCCTGTTTTATGCTACGCTTCTTGACGGTCATAAATATTATCAGCGAAATCAATAATATTACAGAAATATCTATGTTATTGATAGATATAAAAAATGCTATCATTAACCATAAAAATAGTATAGATAACAAAAATTTTGCATTGCTTAAGGCTTGAAGTAAATAGGGTTTACCGATGGCGGATCTTATCAATTCCCCATATCCATAAACGTATTTAGTTTTTAAGCGTTTAAGCACAAGGCGGAGTGACGTGTCAGTGTGTCCATAATGCCTTATCGCCGGTACGTTGATTCTTTCCAAGGTCCAGCCTTGTGCAACCAACCGTAACCCTAGTTCAAATTCTTCAAATGAATGCAGGTTCTTGTTTGAAAAATAGCCTATTTCCTGTATTGCTTTTCTTTTATATAGTCCACCGCCTGACAGGTGACGCACAATCCCATATTTGAATTCTTTTTTTGCTTTATTTTTAAACACTAAATTTTCCAAGCACATTTCTTTGACATATCCCCCAACGCCTGCCAATGGAGGGTTGTTTTGTAGCGTACTAATGGCTATCTCTAGGAATCCACACTCTATTTCCATGTCGCCATCCAAAAGATAGACATATTCCCCTTCTGCGTATTGAAAACCTAATTGTGGGCCAATGCCACAGGAACGTTCATTTAGATTTTTTAGTTGAACAATTTTTATTGGATAGCCCTTGGCCTTCTCCAAGGTTTTATCGTTTGATATCGAGTCAGCAAGAATGATTTCTGTGTTGATGTTTTTCGTGGCATTTACAACCGAAGTCAAACATTTTTCAATGTTTTTTTCTTCATTCAAAGTCTTAATTATTATTGATAGTGTTGGTTTCATTGCATTACCTTGATTTGTAGCCGAGCAATCGGTTCAGCCGCAACCGTTCTTCCACCCGGAAAGGCTTGAAGAAAAAAGACATGAGCAGAAATAGACCCAAAGAAAGTGCAGCCATCACAGTCAAGCCTAGCCAACCCTGTACCGGCCTCTCGATCTCTTGGGCAAAAAGCGCATAAAAAAAGGCTTGGGCATTTCCTAACAAACCCACAGACTCATTCACCTGGGGTTGGAATGAACCCACCCAAGCCATTCTTGCAAAGATACATAGCCCATAGCCCACTAAAGCGGCTGCGGACAACCTGAAAAGCCCGGCGGCATCGGGCCGGTAAGCGGTTGTGGCTGCCATCGCGGCTGAAAGTGTGGCGTTGTATAAGATTTGGCTGGCCATCATTGCGAGGATCGGCCCCCACAAGCCTTGACCCGATTCAAGAAGCCAATAAGCCAAGGGCAGGGTCAAGACAGCGAGGGAACTGCCCCAAGAGCAAAAGTGGCTATGGCCGGAAGCCACCACGACCGTCTCCAGTATCAGGCGCTGGCTGAAAGGGATTAGCACGAGTAGCAGGCATCCAAAGTAACTCCCGGCTTGGGTAAACTTGTGGGCACTAAGCAGGCTTAGTAGCTCATCTCCGGCAAGCCAGGCAAATACCAATAAGGGCATTAGCACGAACAGGCTTAACTTGCCTACCAGATTGGCGTTGCCCATCAGTTGCGCCATGCCGCCCTCGCCCACATAGGAAGCGATCAGTTTTGGACGGATCAGGCCAAACAACAAAGTGGCTGGCAGATAACGGCAAATCTGCCCATACAGGTTCAACAGGAAGCCAAGCAGCGCGGTGGTTTCCACACCCAGGAAATGTTGGGTCAAAAATATGAACACCTGCTGGCTGTGGGCCAAGGTAATAAGCTGGCTGAAATACATGTGCAGTGCCGTGCGCCTCATCTTCACCCACTTGGGTGGCTGCCAGCTTGCCTCTCCCGGCAGATGGCGGTGAGTGCGCAAATACCTGACTAACCCGCGTAAGGCAAAACCGGTGCCCACGAGTGTCCCCGTCAACTCGGCCAATGCCACATGATGCAGATGAACCGCCCCTTGCACTGCTATGATGCCTAGGCAGACCAGCAAAACCAGATTTCGCATCACTTGGCTGAATTGCGCGTGGCCCTGTTGCAACAGCGGTTCCAGGATGCATTCCTGGAGATTCCGCCGCAAACCTTCTGCCATCATCACCAGTAGATAAAGCCTTGCCACATCCGCATGTTGCGCAAGTTTCAGCGGTGCGAGCAGCCATGGCAACGACACAAAGAGCAATAGTGCGCCTGTAATGGCATATAAGCAGATACGGGCGATGATTTGCAATGCGAATTTCTCGAGCTGCTGCCCGCTTGCGTGCAGCCGGAACTCCGGCAAATAGCGTGCAGCCACCCACGGCAAGCCGATTTGCGTGATGGCAAGCCCAAGCTCCATGCCGGCCACCAAGGCCACATAAGTGCCGTATTCCTCCACGTCCAGCAAGCGCACCAACCAAAGCAAAATGCCAAACGTGAGTAGGGCGGATGCCGCTTTGCCTGCAAGGAAATGCATGGCACTACGCTTGAGTGCGGCACCCGAATAGGGCGAATTACTCACGGGACCCCCCTAGCCATTGATGCGGCATGCCGACGGTATAACCAAGCCAAATAACCCAGCACACAGGCAAATACAATTTGGAAGCTTGTGGTCTCCAGCAAATCCAGACGGTAAAAGAGGTGAAAGGCAAACAGTGACAAAGCTGCCTGGATGGCATTGGCATCGGCCTTTACTAAGGGTTCGACCGATTCACGGTACAAATGGGCTGCGGTGTGCCAAGCCAAGGCAAAGATCGTTGCCAACAGACTACAGCCAAACAGTCCCAAATCCCAAAGCAAGGTTGAAGCCGCTGTCATCCCGATGCCATAGTGCGGGTAGTGTGCCTCAATGTGTCCCTCTGTTGCTTCATGCGCACTACCTAGGCCATTTCCAAACACTAGGGATATCGGGTCATGGAAACCTTGATGTTCGGCCCAGAAGGTCAGTACGGTGGTGCGATTGAGGTAATTCTCACCGTAACCTTTTTCTTGCAGATTGTATTTGACGGTTTCCGTTAACATTTGATCCAGGGTCATTTGCATGACGCTCAGGTAGGCGTAGCCCATCCCCAGCGTTAGCAAGCCGCCGACGATCAGTGCCATCACCGCGAAATGAGGCTTGGCAAGGAATTCTCGACGGTAAAGCACTAAAAACATGAGTGGCAACATCACGATGACGGCTTTGGTCTCCCCGACAAACAATGGAGCCAACACTCCGGGTGTCAGCAGGATAAGGCGTCCGGTTGATAAGGTCTTGTGCATTTTCCTGGCTATCAAGAAGGCCATGACGATGATGAGAAAAGTGGACATTTCTCCGCTGGCACCCCCGCCATACATAGTCGAACCAAAAGTCCCTCCGACGACATCAATCGGGACAATGCCTGGAAAGGAACCGCGCATCGCTTCGCGAATAGGGACCCAGACGACAACCTCGTATAATGCAAAAGGCAATTGCACCAACGCAACAATAATAAAAAAAGACTGCCACTGGTGAATCTGCCGTTCATCGAAACCCAGCCAGCATAGGGCGAAGATTATTCCCCACATTTGGAAGTAGCGTTTAATGCTGCCAAAAAATTCCATGGGTGTGTGCCAATGGGCCGCTGAGTTGAGGACTGCAAAAACAAAAAAACATATCAAGGCCCAGATGAATGCAGGTGTGTCTTTGCGTATCGACGGAGTCGTGGCAGCCTTGAAAATCGATACCAGCATCAGGTAGAAAGCAAGAATTTGGACAGGATAAGCTGCCCTTGGGTCCATGCTGTTCTCAATTAGGGGGGCCGGTCCAACCGCCAGCAAACCCATTAGCAGAATAGCCCAGAGGATCATAGCGGGCTGGGTGACAAAGAACATCCCCAATAATAATGCCACTGCAAGGCTGAAGACCAACAAATTGCCAGTGACTGCAACCAAACCAAACAAGATTGCCAATAACAGGCTTGCCAGCGTGAAGACTAGTGATCTGTTTCGGTCTGATGTGTCGGCATCGATAATTGAATTCATCGTGTCAGCCCAAGCGAAGGAATAGCTGAAACACCGTTCTAATAAGGAAGTTCATTGAGTACGGCACCCACGATTTGCGCCTTGGAATTGATAATTTGGGTTTGCATTGCCAGTGCGTCGCTGATGCGCGTCTGGTGTTTGAGCATGACCAACAAGGCCGCTCCGGTCTCTGCGACAACGTTCTGGGTGTCGGCGCAGAGCAAGCCGTCGGGTGTATCCAGCAGAGTGATATCGAAGTTCTTCGCCAAATGGCGCATCAGCAGTCTGAACGATGGCCTGCCCAGTAGTTCTTGGGGATTGGGCGGAATGGCACCCGACGGCAACACGGAAAGATCTGCAAAATGGGGTATTTTGCAGATGGCTTCCATGCCGGTGCGCCCGACTAAGAGTTCGGACAAACCCACGGACTGGTTAAGATTGAATAATTGGTGTTGGCGCGGACTTCGCATGTTGGCATCCACCAGCACGGTGCGTTGCTCTAACTGGGAAAAGACGATGGCCAAGTTTGCCGCTAGAACACTGCAAGCTTCCCCCTTGCCCACACCCACCAAAGCCAATTGCTTGTGTTCTTCATTGAACCAGCGCAGCATGAGTTGACTACGCAAAGCCCGAAAAGCCTCGGTTTGAGGGGCAAAGGGTTGGTAGGCGGCCACAAGTTGAGCGCTGATCCCTCCTTCGCCTGGCTGTAAATAGGGGTATTCAAACTGTTGCGCGAGGATTTGCAATATGTCGGCTTCGGCAACCAGTCCGAGTTTGACCGCCGCCTCACCAAAGAGCAAACCCTGCTCCCGCTGGCAATGCTCAATCAATTCTATATCGTTCAGTTTAAGTTTGCCGGCATCCAGCAACAACCTGCCTATGTTTTTGTTTGGCTCGAATTGGTTCATCTGCTTCGTCCTTGAGAGAAGGGCAGCCGAATTTTACTGAGTAATCCAGACGCTTTTTCGGTTGGCGCAGGGGTGATGACTGCCAATAGCGGCAATGCCAAACCTTCGGTGATATCCTCTATGGAACGGATGCGCCTATCCAACATTTCTGCAAGAAAAGCCAGACCTACACCCAACATACCCCCAAGAACAATGGATAACGCCACATTCAGCGTCAGTTTGGGTTTGTGAGGCTTAAGTTGCACCACAGCCGCATTCAATACCATGATATCGGTTACATTGCGTTGGCTTTCTAAACGTATTTGGTTGGCGCGCTGGGTGGTGGAATCCAACGCCGATTGGCTGCTGGCCACCTCTTGGGCAAGCAAGTCGCTCCGGTCGCGCTGCTGTTTCAACTGAATGACCCGTGCCTTTTGTTCGGCCAACGCCCTTTTGAGTTCGTTTTCCCTTAGTTGCGCTTGGGTTGCTGCGTTTTCCATGGAACCCCGGGCGGTTTGAATTTCATCGGCAATTTTTTGCTTTAGGCTACGCACTTCCGCCATGGCACTTTGGTATTGCGGATGGTTCTTATCGACGCGTCCGGACACCTCCGCCAGTTTGCTTTCCGCCTTGGATAGATCGGACTTTAGGTTTTGGATCAGGACGTTGTTTAGAATTTCCGGCAATTCGCCCAATTTGCCTTTGGCATGCGCCCCGCTGATCTGACGCTGTCGTGTGAGGCTGTCATAGGTTTGCGTCTGCGCGGTCACCAGTTGGCTGGACAACTCGGCAAGACGGGAGTTTTCCACATCCATGCGTCCGTCCAACGATGTAGGCATCAGGCCAGTTTCGCGTTGATAGTCGGACAAGCGCTTTTGCGCATCTTCCACTTTGACCCTAAGCCCCTTGATTTGCTCGTCAAACCAAGCGGTTTGCTGTCGGGCGGGATCCACCCCCAATTCCAAATTGGTTTGAATGTAGGCTCGGACAAAGGTGTTGGCCAAATCAGCCGCGAATTGTGGATCCTCGCCAGTGCAATTGATCTCGATTACGCTACTTTCCTTGGAAGGCTTGACATCCAGGTATTTCAACAACAACTTATCCGCCAGCCAGTCACGGATGTCACCTACGCCATTGGTGGCATCATTAAACTTTTTAATAAAGCGGGGCATTTCATTCAGTTTCATCTGGTCGACCACTTTTAGCGCAACATTGTGGCTGCTGATGATATCGACTTGCGTGGCCATGTAACCGGGTAGCAGTTGCGCTTGTAGAACCATCCCGGTGATAGGGTCGGAACCTTTGAAATCGACTATAACCGTGGCATTACCAAGGTAAGTTTTTGGCATTATCAGGCTAACTAGGACTGCTGTGGAAACCGTCACAACAAAAGTGCAGACAATTAATTGCCTGCGGGCCAAGAGAATCAGAAGGAATTGGTAAAAGTTCATGGGTGCGGTGGGATGTTGGGTAGCGGATTAAAACCAACTCTCACGGACATATAGAATATCATCGGGCTTAACCTTTTCTTCCGCGTTTACATCGTCAATGGTTTGCATGACACCCTGCCCGTCGCGGCGTTTAAGCTTGATGCCGTTTTCCGTCCCCTTCGGGGTCAGTCCGCCAGCCGACGAAATGGCGTGGGTCACCGTCATATTGCGCTCCAGCCGGATCATGCCAGGACGCTGCACCTCCCCGTAAATATAAAACACCTGGGCACGCGGCACATAAATGATGTCACCGTTGAGGGCTTCGAGTTGCTTGGAATCGCTCCCTTGAAATAGGGCATAGAGGTCGATCTCCGTTTTAGTTTCCTTGATGCCTTCCTTGGCAGGACGGATTAGAATCGCCTTGTCGCCGCCGTTGACGTTGACGCCACCCGCCATGGATAATAAATCCACTATCGTGCTGGTTTTATCCAAGGGATATTTGCCGGGCTTGTTGACTTCACCAATCACGGAAACCTGTTGGCTCATGAACTGAGAGACGATCACCGATACATGGGGTTGTTTGATGAAGCCTTGGGTTTCCAAGCGCGAAGCAATAAGGTTTCTGGTTTCATCCGTGCTTAATCCGCTGACGTCAACCTTGCCTAGCAGCGGAAACGAGATCGCCCCGGACTCACTGACTCGTTCCTCGGCACTAAGGTCAGGGTAATCAAACACCGTGATTTTTATGACATCCCCAGGCCCGATTTTGTAATCAACTGCGGCCCACGCCCCAGGGAAAATCAACATTATGCCGATTAAGAGTTTTATCAGACTGGCTAGTTTTATCATCGAAAATAGGGTCGTGGGGAGTGTTGGAATGCGTATTTTAAACTCTTTTTCCACTCGTTGTGCCATTCTTCTGGTTCAAAATGCATTGCTGTCGCTGACGAAAAGGACTTTGATGGTTTTTAAAACTATCCACAAGTCTAACAGAGGCGACCAGTTTCTAATGTATTCCAAGTCGAACTCGATTCGCATCGCCATCTTTTCAAGCGTATCCGTTTCTCCACGCAGACCGTTTACTTGGGCCCAACCGGTGATCCCTGGCTTGACCATGTGGCGGATCATGTAGCCATCAATAATCTTACGGTACGTTTCATTATGCGCCACCGCGTGCGGTCTGGGACCGACGACGCTCATGCCGCCTTGCAACACATTGATGAACTGTGGCAGTTCGTCGAGCGAGGTCTTTCTTAAGAATTTGCCGAAAGGGGTGACCCGCCGGTCATCTTTTGTCGCCTGTTTTATATGAGCACCATCCTCTGTCACCGTCATTGAGCGAAATTTGTACACCTTGATTTCCCTTCCGTCCAAACCATACCGCCGCTGTTTGAACAGGACGGGGCCGTGTGAGCTAAGCTTGATGCCTGCGGCAATGAGTGCCAACAAAGGGCTGATCAGTATCAGTATCAAACTCGAGAACAGGACGTCGTAACAACGCTTGATTAAACCGCGCAAACCAAGGAATGGCGTGTCGCGGACCGATACCACCGGTATGCCGCCGACGTGATCGAAGCGAATATTGATCAGATCGAACAAATACATGTCTGGAATAAAGTACACTGATGCAGTTGAATCGCGCAGGTCTTGCAGTAGGCTTAAAAGCCGCGGATAGGAGTGCATTGGCATGGACACATAGACCAAATCGATTTGGTTTTCCTTAATGTAAGCGAGTATCTGATCCATGCGCCCAATAATATTGTCCACTATTTCCGTCGGCATCCGCTCGTCCCTGCGGTCATCGAAAAAGCCATGCACATCAATCGCCAAGTAGATATCTTTGTTAATTGTTGCTAAAAGCTCGTTACCGAGTCGGTTGGCACCGATTATAATCGCCTTGCGCCGCCTGCCTTTGGTTGCGATATTTTGCAAAAGTCGCCTGACCAGCAATGCACCCACCAGCAAAAACATTGGCGTAACCACAGACCAAACAAGCAAAGGGTTTTGGGGAAAGTGGATGTCGGGGTCGATCAACAACGTCATTGCCCAAAGGCAACCCAACAATAGCGTCCATCTCAGCAGGATGAAGGACAAGGCATTAAAAAACGGGAATTGACCTTCTTGCCTGAATAGATTGGCCTCACCGAAAATATGCGATGCCAACAAAAAACTGACAATTGCCAAAGATAAAAAGTTATGATTAAAATCTGCCCCGAATGAAAAGTAGCATCCGGCAAGGCTGGCAATAGTCACAAGCGGATACAGCGACCGCTTGATGAGCGTAATCACTGGGGCATCAAGCGTACATGAGCTTACATTGTGCAAGCTAGGGATGGGAACCCAAATGGGGTGGATACTTTCTGACCTAGACTTCCAAGCTCGCTTTTTATGATCCTGCAGCGCACTATTGTTATTTATTTTTATCATTTCAGCAGTTGCACATTCTAGGATTTGTTAGTCATCTAAAAAAGTTTTAATTATAACACATTGAATAGAAATATCTGTATTATTTCAACGCCGCCCGTTATTTTTGCCGAAGCCCTTAAAGCCGCCGCAACTCATCTTTGGGCGTGGCTTGCATTCTCATGCTGAAATATTGTTTACCGATCTGCATGATGTGGCTATGTCCGGCGGTGGCCGATGCGGTTGATGGGCCGCCCGATATATTCAAGCCGAACGTTTCGGATACCGTCACTTACAACGACAACCTGTTGCTTCGCTCTGGCAAACCGCTGGAGAACAAAGTATATCCTTTGCCCAGTGGAATGGTCAAAGGGGATGTGATCAACCAAGCCACGGTCGGCAGCATAATTAATTACACTTTAGGCCACCACCGGTTCAACCTCAATCTGAACGTCACGGACAACCAGTTCGCCAACAACCATATCCTTAACCATATATCTTCAACGGACTTGGTCGTATGGGACTGGATGCTTGGAAAGCAGTTTTCTGGGGATGTTGGCTATAACTATTCGCGCGAAATGGGTGGGTTTTCAAATACCAGTTTTTACGGCTTGGACATCATTACCGGTAATAATGTATTTGCACACATCAATTACGCCTGGCATCCTCGCTGGAAAATTCAGACAGGTTTTAACTGGCAATCCTACGTACATAGTGCCACACAGCGAATGACCTTGAACCAAGATACTACCACGGCATTAACCAGTTTGAATTATATGACCCCCTCTAGCAATTCAATTGGAATGCAATATTCCCTCACCTACGGAAAATATCCAAACCCGGAAATGGTCAATAACATAGCCATCGCCGATAAATACCAGCAACATGATATTAGGGCGTTGCTGCTATGGAAGCTTACCGAGAAAAGCAGCTTTAAAGGCGATGCCGGTTACGTCATCCGCCAGTATCCCGATTACAGCCAACGCGACTTTAGCGGTCAAACTTTTAATCTAAAGTTTAGCTGGACACCCACTGCTAAAACAATGCTGGAACTTGCTGGATGGCGTCAATTGAATAGTTACCCGGATGTCACGACAACCTATGTCATAGCGGAGGGATTTAGCTTGTCTCCGATGTGGAACCTCCTACCCAAATTGACCCTGTCGGCGAAATTTTCCCGCCAAACACTTGATTACACAGTGGATACTGCCGGAATTGTCCCACGTCACGATATATTATTGAGAGGCGGGGCTTCCTTAGTCTACACGCCTGTGACTAATTGCGAGGTTACACTCGGCTACCAGGCCGGAACACGCGACAGTAACATTCTGTTTTACGATTATAACTTCAACAGCGTGTTTTCTACCGTGATGCTGAAATTCTGATTATCCGCCCTCAACGGATTTGCTTGACTTAAAGGCCAAGATTCTAGGACTGTGTAAGTGGAACCTAGGGCATCGCGAGTAGATGCCGCCAAAACAAAGGCAGTCGATTTCCAAAGTATGGGATTTTCCAGTCGGGCCTCTGCTGGCAAGTAGGCCGCTCTCCGTGCTAGGGTCAGATGGGCATGCCAAGGCCGTTTTTCCAGCGCGTAACCCTCGTTCCTGAGTCCAGTGGCCAAGTCGTTGGCGAGTTGCTCAAGTATTGGCGAATGGGCCGTGGGTGTGAGGCAGATCACCTGTGGCTTTCGCCAATACTCGACGCGGTCAAGCAGCAACTCAAAATTTTGCGATTGAATTTTCTTCGCCATCGCTGCCAGCCCATCACGGGCTTTCGCCTCCACATCGCCCAGGAAAGCTAAGGTCATATGCAGGTTTTCGGGTTTGATCCAGTGCGCAGGGATGTTGGCTTGCAAAAGGCACTGTGCAGCAGCCAATTCTATGCGGCAGCTTTCTTCCGGCCACAGGGCAAAAAAGAGCCTCTGTGTCGGTTTATCCATAAATATCCAAAACACCCTGCAAGGCTACGGCGACCGCTTGTCTGCGGACCGAACGCCGATCCCCGTCGAACTGCCTCCTTTCGGTGACGCAGACCCCGTCGCGCCGTTGCCAGGCAAACCACACGGTGCCAACCGGCTTACCGGGGGTTGCGCCGGTAGGCCCTGCAATGCCGCTGACCGCAAGGACACAGTCGGCTTGGCTATTTCGTAAAACACCAGTAGTCATAGCTAGTACGGTTTCCGAGCTCACTGCGCCGTGTGTGGCCAATACAGATTCTGGCACCCCTAACAATTCTTGTTTGGCTAAGTTGGTATAGGTGACAAAGCCACGGTCGAACCAAGCTGAACAGCCTGCGACATCGGTCACGGCTTGGCAGACCCCACCGCCGGTGCAAGATTCTGCCGCAGCCAGTTTATGCCCGTATCGGCTGAGTATCGATCCAACTTGACCGGCAAGATTATAGATTTGGTTTTCTTTGGTCATCATGCGCACCTCAATATAATTGCGTTGCCGTGTGAGCGGTTTTTAACCGCGACTTTCGGCATCTGTCGCGGTTAAAAACCGCTCCCACAGATGCGCTCCACCTATTTACCGATATGAGTCAAAATTTGATGGTCCAAACTAACCGTCGAAAGCTAAACCACCAGCCAAAGCGATCATACTAGATAAACTTTCTTCGCAGAAGGATGCTCTCTGCGGTATCATTCGCAACTGACCCCTTTGTGGCCTAGCAAATAATTTTGGAAGTTCCGGTTTGCACCGTCGTAGTCAATTATTTCAACGCCAACCAGTTTGGCGACCAGCGAGTGCCAGCAAAGTGTCAGCACCCAAAGCTATTAGATCATGGCTTGAGGAGCCGGGTTCACTGACCGCCCGTTTGCGGAAGGCGGTTGGGGCGGGTTTCGGTGTCCGCCTGCTGGGTCAGCGTTGGGTCAGGCCATTTGCCGATGAAGCGGCTTTGTTGGAGTTGCCTCCGCGCCGACGTGCGTTGGTCAGGGAGGTTTTATTACATTGCCACGGGAGGCCTCTGGTATTGGCGCGCACGGTGATTCCCCCGCACACTCTGCGCGGTATATACTGCGGATTGGCCCATTTGGGAAATCGCCCCTTGGGGGAGTTGCTGTTTGCCTACCGGGGATTGCAACGTAGCCATCTGGAAGCGGCCAAGGCAACCCAAGCGGATTGGCGGCACTCCATCGCTAGGCAATTCGATATCGAAACACCGGTTTGGGGAAGGCGTTCGCTTTACCAAGTCGGGCGAGTCTCCCTAACCGTTTGTGAGTTTTTCCTCCCCTCCGTTTTGTCTTTGCCTGAACTTAATGATGAGTAGCAAAACTTTCGCCTTCACGCGTGGGCATCTTGGTCATTATTGGCGGCTGATGCGCTTCGACAAGCCCATTGGCATCCTATTATTGCTGTGGCCCGCACTATGGGCTTTGTGGATGTCAGGGCAGGGCAGGCCCAATCCACTCGTGTTGTTCGTTATCATCTCCGGGGTGGTGGTCATGCGGGCCGCAGGATGCGTCATCAATGATTATGCCGACCGGGATTTCGACCCCCATGTGGAGCGGACCCGGCAGCGACCAATCGCCGCTGGCCTCGTTTCGCCTAAGGAAGCCTTGATTCTGTTCGTTGGGTTGTGCTTGGCAGCTTTTGGCTTAGTATGCCTGTTAAACGGTTTGACCATTGCGCTGTCTGTGCCGGGTGCATTCCTTGCCGCCTCCTATCCATTCATGAAGCGCTACACTCATTTGCCCCAAGCTTACCTGGGTGTGGCATTCGGCTGGGCCGTGCCCATGGGCTTTGCCGCCCAAACCGGTTCAATTCCCCTCGTTGCCTGGGAATTGTTTCTGGCAACGGTGTTATGGGCTTTGATCTACGACACCATGTACGCCATGGTGGACCGCGAAGACGATTTGAAAATTGGCGTAAAATCCACGGCTATTCTCTTTGGCGATTATGACAGGCAGATCATCGGCGGTTTGCAAGTGCTCATGCTGGCGATACTGACCGTGATCGGGCTTCAACTGGGCTTGGCCGCGCCCTATTATCTTGGATTATTGGGCGGTGCCGGGTTTTTTATTTACCAGCAAATCTTGATATTCCATCGTGCCAAGGCGGATTGTTTCAAGGCGTTTTTGAACAATCATTGGTTTGGTGCGACGGTGTTTATGGGGCTAGTTTTGGACTATCTTATAAGTCGATAAACGTCAACCTTGCGGCCATGAACGGCTTAATTCAACAGTATTGCCCCTTCCGCAACTTGGATCAGTCTTGGCTTTCCAGTCGGTAGCCGATTTTCAAAACGACTTGATAATGGCCGACTTTCCCTTCGACGATATGACCACGGGTTTCGACGACCTCAAACCAATCAAGGCGCTTACCGCTCTCGGCCAATTTGGCAACGGCGTTTTGGATGGCTTCGTCTGAACTATTTTTCGACGAACCGACGATAGTGACAATTTTGTAAACGTGATCAGACATGGGTTATTCCTGTTTGATTATGGATAAGGCGGAGGAATTCCGGCTAATAATATATTAGCAGATACCAACTTATATTCCACAAAACCTTGCCCACAAAATTTGGAAGGAAGGTGTGAGACCTTCGCCACCCCGTGCAATCCAAGTTTCGAGTTCCGACAAACCGAACCAGCGGCCTTCATCAATTTCCCCTGCTTCAAGGCTAATTTCACCATCATGTATCGCTTGGTAAACTTGGACAAATTCCCAGCCCGTGTCTCCATTGGCTTCCAGTTTGAATAACGGCTCTAATGCGGCTTGGGACTCAATACCCAACTCTTCCGCCAATTCGCGCCGGGCACACTCGCCGTAACTTTCGCCAAAATCGACATGACCCGCAGCGGAGGTGTCCCAAAGCCCAGGGTTGACATCTTTGGTCCCTGATCGCTTTTGCAGGAATAGTTCGCCTTCGGAGTTAAAAACTAGAATATGCACGGCACGGTGGCGCAGCCCCAGCCGGTGCGCGTCACTACGCTGGCAAGGGCCGATCATCTGGTCGGATTCGTCAACCTGGCAGATGAGTTCTTGTCCGTTGACCATGGCTTTAGGGCAACTGGAATACTTTGTCGTCTGTGGGCAGTCCGGCCTTTTCAAACAATTTCTGTCCGATTGTGGTTTGCGCGGGTCCTTTGCATTTGATGTTGGCGATTAGCTTGTCCCCTTCCTCGACCGCAACACCAGACTTTTTGCCTAAAGTCTTGCCCTTGGCGGTGTAAACCACATAACGAAAGTCTCCCTTGAGGAAGCGCAAATAAGCACCATCGCCATCCGTGACCGATAGTGTGCCGGATTTAACTAAGGGGTTAGGATGATTCTTGGCATCGGGTACTTGAATTTCCTTAGCGCCCTTTGGTCCGAAACGGTATTGTAGGTAACCCTTGTCTGTTGACAGGTCTTTGGATGCGCAGACCGAAATGAGTTTTTTCCCGGTGGAGCAGTTGAATTCAACAGTTTCCTGCTGGGTGCAAAGCGTTTCGGCAAGCAGAGTCGGACTTGCCAAACTTAAGCTAATCAGGCTTATTGCCAGTAAGGATTGTTTTTGAGTGAAGGGATTTAAGGTCTTGCTCATAGTGTTTGTTGTTTGATATTTCTAAAGGTCAGGTTGATACGAGCCGATTTGGGTTGCTGAGTTTTCGGCACACAATGCCGCCAATGGTGCTGGAGAGGACCGCCCATCAGCAACAGGCTACCGTTGACAAGATTGATATCGACCGTTTCGCCGGTCTTGTTATGGCGTATCTTAAACAATCTTTCCGCACCTAGGCTCAACGAGGCAATGAATGGATTAATTCCTAAGATTGTTTCCTGGTCGGCATGCCAGCCCATGGAGTCCCGTCCATCCCGGTAGAGATTGCCCAACACACTATTAAATGGATGGTTACAAGCGTTTTCAATGGACTGCTTGAGGTCGAGCAAGGTTCCCGTCCACGCTTGGGGATAATGTGTCAGCCCGGAATATTGGTAGACCGCGCCCTCGTCCCCGTGCCAACACACCAAGCGCGGGATGGGAACCCTGCGGCCGACAATGGTGGCGACCTCCTGCTGCCAGTCCAACTCTGCATTAAGACGCTCAAAATATTGCAAGGCTTGGGGTTCGGTCAGAAAATCGGCTAGATAAAACAGCTCGCCGTCTTGGGAGGCTAGGTTTTTCACAAAAGGCCAGAGCGGAAATCAAATGTGTCCAACGTCAATGACCGGTGTTACCCAATAGTGTAAACCTGCGTCGGCGAAGTCTCTTTTGAGTGTGTCCATGAAGCGGGGGAGGTCATCCGTGTTAATGTGCATCTGAAAGCGAATTTGTTGTTTTCTGCCCGCAACCTGTTCGGCAAGGTTAAGCCCTTCCATTTGGCTGGAATGCCCATTCGCCCATTGGCTGGTAAAGCCGGAATGGTCATTGAATTGCAAAAGCCAATCCACGATGCTTTCTTCAATGGAGGGCGGGACAGTCAGGGTGATGAGGACTTGTGGGTTCATGTTTTTAGTCTAAGTAAATGATGTTAAGCATGGAGTGGCAAAGCTCGCTTTGCCTGTCAAGGCGAGCCTTGACACTCCAAATCAAATCTTTTCGCCACCCAATTCCCGCCAGCGGAAACAGTCCACCGCATGGTCGTTGACCATGCCCACCGCTTGCATATGGGCGTAGCAAATGGTCGGGCCGACAAACTTGAAGCCGCGCTGTTTCAGATCCTTGCTCATAGCTTCCGATTCTCGCGTTTTTGGTGGGGCTTCGCTGTAATCCCGCCAAGCGTTTTGGATGGGTTTACCTTCGACAAACCGCCACATATAGGCATCGAAGCTGCCGAATTGCCCTTGTATGGCAAGAAAGGCACGGGCATTGACCACAGCAGACTCGATTTTCATGCGGTTACGGACGATGCCGGGGTTGTCCATCAGTTCGCGGATTTTCCCGTCATTGTAAGTGGCAACGGTTTCGGGTTCAAATCCATCGAAGGCAGCGCGGTAGCTGTCACGCTTCTTTAGTATGGTATTCCAACTCAAGCCCGCTTGCGCCCCTTCCAGCACAATGAATTCAAACAGCTTCCGGTCATCATGCAGGGGCACACCCCATTCGAGGTCGTGATAGTTGCGTACCTGTTCACTCCGGCAAGACCAGGCGCAACGTACAAGTTCACTCATTCCATACGCTCCAAACTGGGGACAGGTCTTTTGGCAGTTCTGGCAAACGGCCTAGTTTTAGCCAGCTATTATCAGGGCTATGGAAATCGGAACCCACCGAGGCGAGCAGTCCATGACGACGCGCGGCGGATGCGGAGGATTGGATATCGCCAAGGCTGGCGGTTCCGGCGACCACTTCCAGCGCTTCGCCGCCAACGGACTTGAATTCGATTAGTAAACGGCCCAACCAACTGGCGGTCAATTTATACCGCTGCGGATGGGCCAGCACGGCAACACCGCCCGCCGTTTTGATCCAGCCCACGGCCTCTTTCATGTCCGCCCATTCGGTATGGACGTAACCGGGCTTGCCCTGCACCAGATAACGCTCGAACACCTGCCTGACGGAACCGGCCAGCCCCAAGCCAGCGAGATATTGGGCAAAATGGGTGCGGGTAATCATGCCGAGGCCGGCCAGTGACCGCGCCGCCTCAAAGCCGCCCTCTATGCCGTTTTTAGCCAGATTGTGGCCCATTTCCTCCGCCCTAGCCAAGCGCTGGGTTTGCAAACGCCCCAATCCTTGCTGCAATTCAGGGCAGTCCGGGTCAATCGCAAGGCCGACGATATGCACGGATTTACCGTGCCAAGTGGTGGATATTTCCACAGCGGGAATCAGCTTGAGTCCGCACTGGGCCGCTTCGGCTTGGGCCTCAGCCACCCCGTGAGTGCAATCGTGGTCGGTCAACGCCAAATGCGTCACCCCGGCGGCGTGGGCTTGGCGGACCAGTTCGGCGGGGGCATAAGCACCGTCGGAAGCGGTGGAATGGGTGTGGAGGTCGTAGGAATTCACGAGGTATAAGATTGCAATTATATTTTTCTAATTTTCAGTTGGGTCATAACTTGCAAGGCCAGTTTTGCGCACCATGCAAAACTCTCAAAATATGCACGGTTTCCCCTTTGATCCGATAGGCGACAATGTAGGGAGTACCCGTGATGACGAGTTCTCGCGAGCCACTGACACGACCTTTGCGGCCTAGGTTTGGGAACTGCGCCAAGATGGACACTTGCTGCCGAATTTCTTCATAAACATCATAGGCGGCACTAATATTGTCTTGTGCTATATAGCTCAAAAACACGGCGGCATCCGCCTTGGCAGCATCTTTCCAGTCGATCAGCAAAGCTTAGACATCCTTTCTTGCATAGCTAGTAACACTATCAAGCTGGGCTTTGAGTTCAGCCATGACGACCTCGTGCGGGATGAAAACTGCGTCTGGCTGGTCGGCCTCGTCTAGGGCAAGCTGAACCTGTTCACGAAACCATGCGTCATGCTCGGCGGCTTCGTGAGCACGTTTGAGTGTCTCGGCACGGTCGGGACGCTTGTGTTCGGACTTTACCTCTAAGATGCCGTGGTCTATGGTTCGGGTGGTGGGCATGGGCTGGCCTAATGTTTGGCATATTCAATGGTACAAGGTATACCGCGTTGCATGGTAAATTGCAAGCCAATAGACTTTATCGGAAACCGACTACTAAGGCAGCAACAGGATTGCTTGCTTACTCGGTTTCCGACAAAGACTAGAACAAAGCCCATTGGACAGCAATTCTCAGTTTGGGCCAAAAACGATAAATATACCCCCGTCATTCCGGTCATGGATGCCGGAATCCAGTGTTGTTACCGTCCATGGCCTGGATTTCGGCATCCCTGCCGAAATGACGGCTTTTCAGGCTTTCCCTGACTTGTGTATAACGGCGAGAGTTGGAGCTTGGGAACGGGCAACGCGG